>Ga0105045_10002879_pt1 | contig 14625 bp, 10 predicted proteins | sample MAT02_FD_78089 | JGI IMG/M metagenome (GOLD analysis project Ga0105045, IMG submission 78089) | Freshwater microbial communities from Lake Fryxell liftoff mats and glacier meltwater in Antarctica - MAT-02 (megahit assembly) | ecosystem: Environmental > Aquatic > Freshwater > Ice > Liftoff...
CCCGACGGGCGGCCCCTTTTTGCGTTTCTGGCGGGTATGGCCATGGCCGAGGGTGCAGACATCCGCCGTTGGGACGTACACGCCCTGCTCAACAACGTCCTGCACCGGGAAGAAACCCAGATTTGGGCAACCCACCCCAAATGGACCGACGAACGGTACCGCGAAGGCCATAAAAACCTGCTGGTACTGACTACCCTGACGCGCGGCCTGTCTGTGTTGCAGCTAAAAGAACTGTTGAACCAATCCTTTTCCTACCTGCCCGACCGCAGGCCTGATGCCGGTTTGTACGAGCGGCTTTCGGACATACGGAAACGGGAACTACCAAACGGTACCGAAGAAACCGTCTATGAAGGACTACAGCCCGATCTCGTGGGTGAATATTACGTGCTGAAACGGATAGAGCAATTACTACGCGATGACTTTACGGGCGAAGAAACCGTACAGGCCCTGTTGCAGTGGGCCTGGAACCTAACCCCCAAAGAAACCTGGTGGAGCATTTCTCGAACCCTTGACGATTTCAGTCATTTTCCCAACCCCACCGTTCGGCAGTATGTCGAAGCCAGCCGCCCCCTCGCCAGCGCACCCGAAACGGCCTGGCTGTTTTGGGTAATGCTGCGATTCAACCTGACGACTGACTACAGCACACAGGGGAATATGGTCATGGCACTGACCCGCTACGAAGACCTCCAATTACTGGCCAAGGCCTATCCTGAAAACCAGGAAATTGTGCTTGAACAGGCAAAAGGAGCCGTGAACCTGACGAATGACTACGGCACACAGGGGAATATGGTCATGGCACAGACCCACTACGAAGACCTCCAGACGCTGGCCAAAGCCTATCCTGAAAATCAGGAAATTGTGCTTCGACAGGCAAACGGAGCCGTGAACCTGACGAATTACTACGGCACACAGGGGGATATGGTCATGGCACAGACCCGCTACGAAGACCTCCAATCACTGGCCAAGGCCTATCCTGAAAATCAGGAAATTGTGCTTCGACAGGCGATAGGAGCAGGGGTACAACTTTATTTCACGTCAGACGAAGAGAAGATAAAACACAAAACGTATTTCCTGATATTGCTGGAAGAACTGGAGAGTCTGCTGGTGACGCATGAACAGGCTGAATCGTGGCAGGGAAATTTGCCTTTGTTAGCGCAGGTTCGGGATGCTAACCAATGGCTTAAATCGTGAGAGCTGGGCAACCCGCCCATACCTCTATTCCACGATCTTGACCCGGATTTTTTGCGGAGCCGGGAAGGTGCCGCCAAAGTACAGACCGGTTTTGTAGGCGAAGGTTTTGTTGTGCGTGAACGGAATGGGTTGCCCGCCCAGCACCTGATACAGCTTGCGGTCGTAATCGATTTTTATGACCAGCCGCGTCGGTACGTTGATACCCGTTTCGGCTACTTTGAACTCGGTACGTTTGCCATCGACATACACATACGCACCGAGTTCGATGCGGCCCCGCCTGGGGTTCCACCGCCAGGCCACCCGCACGCCATCGACCTGATGCGGAGGAACGCCGGTTGTAATGTCCTGATTTTTGGAGCCGACACAGCCCAGCCCAATCACCTTGTTCCAGTCGTCCTGATCTGCCGCGCCGATGTCGTAGATACACGTACTGTCGAAGGTAACGGTGGCCGATACCTCGTCGGGGCTGACAACGATGCCGACGTTGCGCTTGGGCAGTGGCTCGTGTTCGCCTTTGTTGATGACGACCCAATCGGGATTAGACACCAGAAAATTGGGTACGCAGCCACCGATCAGCAGCAAAAACGACAGCGTGACCAACGAAAGAAAGCGGGACAGGGAATTGTGCATAGCAACAGAATGGCTTTTCTACGCGAATAACGGCATAAACCGGGTGGGGTATTGCCGTTGCCTGCGTAAAGTTCGTTACTGGTTCACCGTTGAAAAAAAGAAAGACGTAACTTTCCTCTTCTGTTTTCAGCAAAACCATTTTACCCTATGCAATCGGCCATCACCTCCACGCAGCCGCTCGTTCGGGAACGGGCACAACGCCAGGCACTCGACTGGCGGCTTGGCATTCCAACGTATATCTATGCCGTTGTTTTCTCATCGTTCTGCGTTGTCATGGGCCTGTTGTGGGACATCATGTGGCACATGAGCATCGGGCGAGACGGGCTGTTTGCACCCCCACACTTAGTCATATACGTTGGCGCGGTGGTGTCGGGGCTGTTTTCTGCCTACCAGATTCTGAGCATGACGCTGAACCGCAACCATCCGGGCCGGGCCGACGCCGTGCCATTCTGGGGTGTTTTTTACGGACCGCTGGGCGCCATGTTCTGCGTCTGGGGTGCCCTGGCCATGCTCACCTCCGCCCCCTTCGACGACTGGTGGCACAATACCTACGGCCTCGACGTGCAGATTCTGACACCTCCCCACACCATTCTGGCCATCGGCATTATGACCGCGCAGTTTGGGGCCATTGTGGGTGTACTATCCCTGCAAAACCGCTACCGGAATCGGATTGTACAGCCCGGTACTGACGAGAGCCGCCAAAAAACCCGGCTGACGTGGCTGTTTGCCATTGCCGCTGGGCTATTGCTGACAGTGCTGTGTACGCTGGCGGCTGAGTCGCTGGGGCGGTACAAAACACACAACAGTTCATACTATACGGCAGCGGCCATTATTATGCCGTTTTACCTGCTGGCGGTGGGCAGAGCGTCGCTGTTGCGCTGGCCCGTCACGACCATTGCCGCGCTGTATATGCTGTTCATGGCCGCGCCAAGCTGGCTGTTGCAACAGTTTCCGGCCATCCCCCGGCTCGGTCCGGTACTGAACCCCATCACCACGTATCAGGGCTTTATTTTCCCGATGCTGCTGGTTATTCCGGCCCTTGTGGTTGACTGGCTCATGCACCGGTTTGATACGCCCGATACGGGTAAAAAACTGAACGACTGGCTGCTGTCGGTGGTGCTGGCCGTGCCGTTTCTGTTCGTGTTGCTGGCCGTTCAGTGGCCTTTCGGCGAGTTTCTGCACACGTCGCCCCTCGCCCGCAACTGGTTCTTCTTCTCCCACTCCTGGACCTACGACAGCCCCCCCGACTGGCAATACCGCTACGCCTTCACCCCCTGGAACATACAGACAGCGGGCGCGTTTGCCCTCGGCTTCGGCAAAGCACTCCTGATTGCTGTGGTGTCGGCCCGTATCGGTCTGCTCTGGGGCAACTGGATGAAGCGGGTAGCGCGATGAGGTTTCACAGTTTTTGGTTTCATAGTTTTCAGTCGCATTCCATGAAAAAGTGGCAGGTCCTTTTTTATTCACTCATTCTCTCATTCGCCAATTCGCTCATTGTCTCTGCGCACGTGGGCAGTTCGGGGGTGATTTTGCAGAAGCAGGCGGGGAAGTACCAGCTTCTGGTCAGTATTCAGCCGCCCGATGTGGTACCGGGCACAGCAAAGGTGACCGTGTTCGTGCAGCAGGGCCGCGCTACGGCGGTGGGTGCCCGACCCGTTTATTTCGCACCCGGCAGCAAAGGTGCGCCCACGTATGACGAACTGACAACCGCTGGCACGGGCCGTTTCGAAGGCGATTTATGGCTGATGGATTCCGGCTCGTCCAGCATCGAACTGAGCATTGACGGACCCGACGGCAAACAGCAGTTGGTCGTGCCGGTGGTATCGGTGGCTACGGCAACGCGGACCATGCCCGCCAGTACGGGTATCGCGCTGGCGGCTATGGGTCTGTTGCTGGTGGTGATGATGATTACGATTATCGGGGCCAGCAACGCCGACGGTATTACGCAGCCCGGTACACCAAAACCAGCCAAATTGGGTCGGCGTCGGCTATTGGGTATGGTGGCCGGGGGCGTAGTGCTGGCTCTGTTGCTGACGGGCTGGCGGTCGTGGTGGAACCTCTCAACGGAGCAATACCAGACGCAGCAGCTTTACCGCCCACTGCGTATCAGTGCCTCAGTTAGCCCTGAAAAAGCACAGAACGCCGGTCCGTTGCTCACCATTCGGATTGACACCAGCGGATTCGGTGGCGAGTCGTCGGGTAGTGGGCGCCGGCGCAATGTACCACAGGTGCGTCGGCGGATGAGTTTCATCATTCCCGACCACGGCAAGCTGATGCACACCTTCATTGTCAGGTTGCCCGGTCTCGACGGCTTCGCGCACCTGCACCCCGTCCGGCGCGACACGCTGACCTACCAGGCCGCGCTACCCCCGCTGCCGGGTGGTAAATACCTTCTCTACTCTGACATCGTATTCCGCAACGGCTTTGCCGAAACCCTGACGGATACGGTGGTGATTGCCGATGCCAATACGGGTAGCACGGCTTACCAACCGTTCGATACCGACGACAGCTGGCTTGTTACAACGCCGGTGGGCAAGACCGGAAAGACCTCCGCTAACGTAACGCCAACGCTGGCCAACGACGTCGTTTTGTGCGGCAAGCCGGGTGCCAGCGTCAAACTCGCCGACGGGGCCACCATGCTCTGGATGGACCAGCCGGGCAGCGTGCAAACCGCCGGGAAACTCTACACGCTCAAGTTTGCCGTGGCCGATGCCGGGGGGAATGCCGCCCCGCTTGAGCCGTATCTGGGTATGGGTGGTCACGCGGTCATCCTGCGCGATGACGGCTCGGTCTATATTCACCTGCACCCTATCGGTACGTATTCAATGGCCGCCGAAGGTTCGTTCACCAACCGCCTGGCCGACACCGCCCGCACCTTTCGCTACCCCGACGCCCGGCTCTTCAGCGACAGCATCGACCGCTACGTAACCCGGCTCCGCACCCTGCCCGATGCGCAGAAAAACGAATTGCTCTATACCGGTATGCCCGAAATGAACCACGCCATGCCGGTTAACAACATGGTTGAGTTTCCGTATTCATTTCCCCGCGCCGGACGGTACCGCATCTGGGTGCAGGTCAAACGCAACGGTCGTGTCCTGACCGGCGTGTTCGACACAACGGTAGGAGACGCGGTGCTTTGATGGTAGATGATAACACATAGTTCCTTTTGTCATTCCGATTCTTGTCATTCTGAGGAACGAAGAATCTCTTTGTGGAGAGAATTTGCTTGTAATAGAGATTCCTCGTTCCTCGGAATGACAAGAATCAGAATGACAAAAGAACCAGAAAAAATGAAACTCTCCCGTCGTCAAACCCTCACCGCCCTGACCGCCACTGTTGGCGCGTCGGCCCTGCCAAAAGTTACGCAGGCTACGTCCGCTGCCAAAGTCGCCGAACCATTCAAAATCTGCCTGAACCTGAGTACCATCCGGGGCCATAAGCTTGGCCTGATTGGCGAACTCGAAACGGCGTCGAAAGCCGGGTTTCGTTCGGTCGAAATCTGGATGGACACCTATCAGGAGTACCTCAAAACGCACACCACCGCCGACCTCCGCAAACGGCTGTCTGACCTCGGCCTGACCGTTCAGAATTGCATCGGCTTCGCGCCCTGGATTGTTAATGACGATGCGGCCCGGCAAAAAGGCGTTGAGCAGCTAAAACGGGAAATGGAATTACTGGCCGAGATTGGCTGCAAACGTACCGCTGCCCCGGCCATCGGGATGCAAATGCCCGACGCGCCCGCCGTTGACCTGTACCGCGCAGCCGAACGCTACCGGACCATCCTCGAACTCGGCGACAAAACCGGCGTGGTGCCGCAGCTTGAACTCTGGGGGTTTTCCAAAAACCTGAATAAGCTGAGCGAAGTCATGTTCGTGGCTATCGAAAGCAAACACCCCTCGGCGCGGGTCCTGCTCGACATTTACCATATCTATAAAGGCGGCACCGCACAGGCCAGTCTGCCACTGGTGGGTAAACCCGCCATCGAAGTCTTCCACGTCAACGACTACCCCGCCACTCTGGACCGTGCCACCATCACCGACGCCGACCGTGTCTATCCCGGCGATGGCGTGGCCCCCATCCGCGAAACGTTGCAGCTCCTCAAAGACCCAACAAAATCCATCGTGCTGTCTCTGGAGGTGTTCAACAAAAGCTACTACGCCCAGCCCGCCGACGTTGTGGCCCGCAATTCATTCGCGAAAATGCAGGCGATGGTGAAGGGAGTTTAGACGTTCAGGCGCGAAGAGGCCGGAAAATTCGCCGGGATAACAGAAATGGCCCGTTGCTACGGTTTTGCTCTGCTGTCCCGGTGAACCCTCCGGCCTCTTTGTCTTTAAAAACGCTATAAATTCGCTTTCTTCATCTCTTTCACCGCATAATCAACTGAGCGGGCGGTCATGGCCATGTACGTCAGCGAGGGGTTTTGGGTCGATGTGCTGGTCATGCTGGCCCCGTCGGTAACGAACACGTTTTTGACGGCGTGGAGTTGGTTCCACTTATTGAGCAGCGACGTTTTGGGGTCTTTACCCATCCGAACGCCCCCCATTTCGTGAATGTCGAGGCCGGGGTTGCGCTTGTCGTCGCGGGTGCGGATGTTGGTGAAGCCAGCCGCGGTAAACATCTCGGTCATCTGCTCCAGATAATCCTTCACCATTTTCTCGTCATTGTCGTCATAGCCTACGCTGATCTTAAGCTGCGGAATGCCATAAGGGTCTTTCTGGGCCGAATCGAGCGCGACGAAGTTGGTTTCTTTGGGGATTGTTTCGCCCATCATATGCGAGCCAACGTACCAGCCGCCCAGGTTCTGTGTGAGCAGATTGGTCTTCAAATCGGCCCCGATTCCGTCCTGGCTGTTGCGCGAGATACGCCCCGCCGAGAACCCGGCGGCATAGCCCCGCAGGAAGTCAGTTTCCTGCCTGTGCAAATTGCGAAAACGCGGAATGTACGGACTATTGGGACGCCGACCGTCGGTAGTCGAGTCCAGCAGTCCATCGTACTGCCCCGAAACGCCCGCCCGGTAATTGTGGAACGCCACGTACTTGCCCATCAGGCCGCTATCGTTGCCAAGACCATTCGGAAAGCGGTTCGAGGTCGAGTTCAGCAGCACTAAATTTGTGTTCAGAGCAGCTGCATTGACGAAGATGATGCGGGCGTAAAACTCCATCATCTGCTTCGATTCGGAATCAACCACCCGGACGCCAACGGCTTTGTTACGCTTCTCGTCGTAGATAATCGAGTGAACTACCGAATGCGGACGCAGGGTCATTTTACCAGTTTTGGCCGCCCAGGGTATCGTAGAGGAGTTGCTGCTGAAATACCCGCCAAACGGACAGCCCCGCTCGCAGATGGTCCGGTGCTGGCACTGCGCCCGCCCCTGCTGAAAGTGAATGGGCCTGGGTTCGGTAATGTGCGCAGCCCGGCCCATGATAACGGGGCGGGCGTTCTGGTATTTCTTTGTCATCTGCTGACTGAAGTGTTTCTCCACGCAGTTCCACTCGTGGGGAGGCAGAAACTCGCCGTCGGGCAGTTGGGCCAGCCCGTCTTTGTTGCCCGAAATACCGGCAAACTTCTCCACGTAGCTGTACCAGGGGGCCAGGTCAGCGTAGCGAATGGGCCAATCCACCACAAACCCATCACGGGCGGGACCGTCGAAATCGAAGTCGCTCCACCGCTGCGTTTGCCGCGCCCACATCAGCGACTTGCCGCCTACCTGATAGCCCCGAATCCAGTCGAACGGCTTTTCCTGCACGTAAGGGTGTTCGGCATCTTTAACGAAAAACTGCTCGGAGCCTTCGTAGAAAGCGTAACAGCGGCTGATGATCGGGTTGGCGGCTTTGACCTCACGGGTAAGCTGCCCCCGGTGTTCAAATTCCCAGGGCTGCATATTGGTAGTGGGGTAATCGGTCACGTGACGCACGTCGCGCCCGCGCTCCAGCACGAGCGTCCGCAGTCCTTTAGCTGTCAGTTCCTTGGCGGCCCAGCCCCCGCTGATACCCGAGCCAATCACAATGGCGTCGTACGTATTCTGGGCCTGTGCGTCAATATTCAGATAAACCATTTCGGTATAGTCTTTATTTGGGTTGAGTGAGAGACGGTGCGGTAGCTGGTACGGGTACGCAGCCGTAATAGTGGCCGGGTATCATCTGATAGTGCGTCAGGTTGGTCATCACGTATTCGGAGTTCATATATCCGCGAATGGTCAGGCCTTTTACCAGCCGGTAGAAACCCTTCTGAGTGGGTTCTTCGGCCTGGCTCATCCTGTTCAGCACCTCAATGCGCTGCGCGGTGTCGCAGTCGGCAAACGGACGGTTGTAGGTCTGCTGAGCCAGCACGTCGGTGGCGGTTAGTCCCTTTGTCAGCGTCTGCTGCGCATCGGGTTCGTAGCAGTCGTTCACCATTTTTTGCAGAAACTGGTGAACGCCCAACGCCCTGGCTCCCGGCGAATCGTTGCCGTTGACGGTAGTTGTGGGAATGATGGTATCGACAACAATGGCCAGTAATTCATCCTGCTGACGGGACAAAATCCGGTAGGTTGCCGGCACGGTGGTGGCGTTCCAGCCATTGGCCCAGGCGGGCAAGCTAATGAAGCCACCCACGGCGATGGCCATGTTCTGAAGGGCTTTGCGTCTTTCCACGGAATACGACTAAAAAGCGAAGAGATATAAACGAAGGGATAAAATCACCGAATTAACCCCAAAAATCCGGTTCTGAGTTCCGCAGTGGCGGGTCAGTCTTAGCATGAACGGGCGTTGGCTGGTGGCGCACTACGCGGTACTGGCGAGACCTTTGTTTCCGCTAAATAGTCCCCGCCCACCCGTCTGCGGCCAACACAACCAACCAGCCGCGTGTTGTACAACAGGGCGAACAATCGCTCCTAACCAATAGCACACAACCAGCATTATGTATAACCCAATCTCAACGTATCGTTTTCAACTCAATAACGAATTCACCCTTACCCACGTTGACGCGCTTCTGCCCTATTTGCAGCAGCTGGGCATCGGAACCATCTATGGTTCGCCGATTTTCGTTTCCACCCCCCAGAGCGGACACGGCTATGATGCCGTTGACCCTACGCGGATAAATCCCGAAATCGGTACCGAAGCGCAGCTACGCGCCCTGACCGATAAACTCCACAACGCCCGCATGGGCTGGTTTCAGGACATCGTACCGAACCATATGGCCTATCACCCCAGCAATAACTGGCTGATGGACATGCTCGAAAAAGGGTCGCGTTCGCGCTTTGCCCGCTTTTTCGAGAACTCGCTGAGCAGTTCGTTTTTCCGGGGCCGCATCGAAGCCCCGTTCCTGCCCAACGACCTTGATAAATCCATTGCCGAGGGGGCATTACTGCTGAACTACGACTACGACCGGCTCGTGTTGCAGGTGCAGGGCAACACACTGCCGCTGAAGCCGGAGAGTTATGCAACGGTGTTACAGGCTGGGCCGGGTGAACCAAATCAGGCCGTGCAGGAACTGTTGACCCAACTCGACCAGATACACCATATTGAAGAACCGGAAGCGTTAGCCCAGGCCTGGGCGGAGTTTCAACTACAATTCGGGTCGTTGATGAAAGACGAAGCGACGGGTGCGTTTATCCGGTCGGCCATCGACGCTGTCAATAAATCGCCGGAGAAGTTGACCGCGCTGGCCACCAGTCAGCATTACCAGTTCAGGACGGAGCCGGAAACGCGCCGGGAAATGAATTACCGTAGGTTTTTCACGGTCAACGGCCTGATCTGCCTGAACATGCGCGAACAGGACGTTTTCGATGCCTATCATGCTTACACCAAAGAGCTGGTGGATACGGGCGTATTTCAGGGGTTGCGCGTTGACCACGTCGATGGCCTGTACGACCCGAAAACGTATCTGGACCGACTGCGCAACCTGACCGGGCCGGAGACGTATTTGATTGTCGAGAAGATTTTGCAGGCCGATGAAAAACTGCCCGAAGACTGGCCCATAGAAGGCGCGTCGGGCTACGAATTTCTAGCGATGCTCAGCAACGTCATGACCGACGCCCGCAGCGAACCGGCTTTCCGGGATTTTTACGCCGACATTGTTGGCAACAAGGCATCAGTGCATCAGCAGGTGCGCGACCGCAAAGCGTATTTTCTGGCGAAGTACATGGGCGGTGAGCTCGACAACCTGTACCAGTATTTTCTGGCCCAAAACCTCGCCGACGCAGATGAGCTGAGCAGCCTGCGCGAGGGACAGCTGAAGCAGACCATTGCCGAAATGCTGGTGCGCTGCCCGGTGTATCGTTACTACGGCAACGCCATGCCCCTCCCCGACCGCGACGCCAACGCCCTGCGCGATATCCTGGCCGAAACCATCGACATCCGCCCCGAACTCACCGATGCGGCCAACCTGATGCTGGACGTGCTGCTGACCCGCACCCAAACCGCCGATGCCGATTACAACGCCCGCGTGCTAAAGTTTTACCAGCGGTTGATGCAGTTTACCAGTCCGCTCATGGCCAAAGGCGTGGAAGACACGCTGCTTTACACCTACAACGCCTTCATTGGCCATAACGAAGTTGGCGACGCGCCCGAACGGCACGGGATGTTGCCAGACGAGTTTCACGCGACCATGCAGGACCGGCAGCAGCACTGGTCACTGGCCATGAACACAACATCGACCCACGACACCAAACGGGGCGAAGACGTGCGGGCGCGGCTCAACGTCCTGCCCGACCTCGCCGACGAATGGTTTTCCGAAGCAAAAGACTGGCTCCAGATTCTGTCCGACGAAAACCCCAGCGCATCCACGCCGGGCAACGAGACGTATATCGGTATTCCCGATGCGAACGATGCGTACTTCATGCTCCAGAACATGATTGGAGCCTACCCGATGCCAGGGCAATCTGATGATGATTTCGAGAATCGGTTCCGGCTGTACATGGAAAAGGCGTTGCAGGAAGCAAAGCGGCATACCACGGGCTGGATCGTGGAAGAAACGTATCACGAAGGCATCCGGCGGTTCATTTCGCGAATGTTCGACAAAGAAGGGCCGTTCTGGGCGCAGTTTGCCCCGTTCCACCGACGCATTGCTGACTTCGGCGTGACCAACTCGCTCGTACAAACCGTGCTGAAATGCACCTGCCCCGGTGTGCCGGACGTGTATCGCGGTGCCGAAGGCTGGGATTTGAGTCTGGTTGACCCCGACAACCGCCTGCCCGTCGATTTTGCCCGTCGTCAGCGCGACCTCAACGCCCTTGCCGCGCAGGAATCCATCGATTGGAATGAGTTGTGGCAACACCGTTTCGACAGCCGCGTCAAACTATCCGTGTTACGAACGCTATTGCACCTCCGGCGCGACAACCCCGCCCTTTTCGCCGACGGTGAGTATCTACCGCTGACTGTGGAGGGAACGCACAGCCGACACGTACTGGCGTTCATGCGCCAGTACGGGGCTAACTATTGCGTCGTGGCCGTGCCGCTGTACGTAGCGCAACTGACCACCGCCCAGCAAGAAACCGACACCCTTACCATCGACTGGCAGGACACCCGGATTGTATTGCCCGACAACGCCCCGGCCAACTGGACAAATCAGTTCACGGGCGAACCGGTCACGGATTTATCGATTCAGGCCCTGTTCAATGCCTTACCGGTAGTGGTACTGATTGGGTGAGACAAACAAAATTCCGGCCTGTAACAGCCCAACTGTGCGCCAATCTGCGTTATTTCGCAGAGAATCAATACGTAAAGCACTGAATGGTAGGTATTATCATGGGCAGCATCTCGGACCGGGGCATCATGCAACAGGCCGCCGACGTCCTGACCGAACTGGGCGTAGCCTGGGAAATGGACATCGTATCGGCCCACCGGACGCCCGAAAAAATGGTCGAGTATGCCAAATCAGCCCGCAGCCGGGGGTTGCGCGTCATTGTGGCGGGCGCGGGTGGAGCGGCTCACCTGCCCGGCATGGTAGCCTCGCTCACCACCCTGCCCGTCATTGGGGTTCCGGTAAAATCCAGCAACTCAATTGACGGATGGGACTCGGTACTGTCTATACTACAAATGCCGGGTGGCGTTCCGGTAGCAACCATGGCCCTCGACGGAGCCAGAAATGCCGGGATTCTGGCCGCGCAGATTGTGGGTACGTTCGATGAAACGGTGGCTCAAAAACTAGTGAATTTTAAGGAAGAATTAAAAGAAAAAGTGGCTCAGATGAGTCAGCAACTATCTGCCCATGCAAACTGATACTAAAAATCCCCGTCCAGGTGGTACGTCTAACCTGCCAACCATCACGCTCCTCGTGCTGGTTGGTCTCGTGGCCGCCCTGTTGTACGTTGGCTATGACTACTTCGTGGATAATACCAACGGCTCCGACGAACTGACCAACGTAGCCCTGGATACTACCTCGCAGCAGCAGGTAGCGCAAAACGATCCCGATATGCTGATGGCCCCCGAAGAGACTGACAATTCTGCGCTCCCAACCCCCGTCGATCTGAGTCAGGCCCCCACCCCCGCCGACGCGCCCGAAGCCAACGCGCTGGCCGAAGACGTGGCCGCTGCCAACCGCGAAACAACCGACGGCAAACCCGCCCCCGACGAAAAACCGGTGGCCGATGCTAAACCCGTAGTGGAGAAGCCGAAAACAGAAAAGCCAAAACCCGAACCCGTAGCCGAGAAACCAGCTTCCGTACCGGCGGTCGCCGTGAATTCGGTCGCCGTGAATTCGGGTGGCGTGAGTAACACCCATACGGTGAAAGCCGGGGAGACGTTTTACGGTGTGGCCAACAAGTACAACATGAGTATCAACACGCTAAAAAAAATGAATCCCGGCGTATCGGAGCAAGACATTAAGGCGGGCGTTACCAAACTGAACGTAAAACTTCGGGCCGTGCATACCGTTGGCACGGGCGACGTGCTGCGGGTGGTGGCCGAAAAGTACGGCGTAAGCAAAGAAGCCCTGATGCGGGCCAACGGCAAAACCAAAGACATGGCCACGCGGGGCGAGAAGCTCATTATTCCGTATTCGGACAAGCAGTAGGCACCAGTGGATCGGGTAATTTTAGGGTCTGTTTTGCTTTATCACAGCGAAACAGACCCTTTCCATTTCTAAGCGTATGATACCTTCATTCTCCATAAACCGACGCGATTTTCTGTACGGAACCGCAGCGTCGATGGCCCTTTTGTCGCTCGACGCGCAGGGTTTACCAGTTACCAAACCAGCTAAAACGTACCGCGTGGGCCTAATTGGTACGGGCTGGTACGGCAAGAGCGATCTGTTCCGACTTATTCAGGTGGCCGACATCGACGTAGTAGGCCTGTGCGACCCCGACAAAAATCAGCTCACCAAAGCGGGCGAACTGGTTGGCAAACGGCAGAAATCCGGCAAAGTCCCCGCACTTTACGGCGACTACAAGAAAATGCTGGCCGAGCAAAAACCCGACATCGTCCTCATCGGCTCGCCCGACCATTGGCACGCTCTCCAGTGTATTGACTCGGTCAAAGCCGGAGCGCACGTGTATGTGCAAAAACCCATCAGCGTGGACGTACTGGAAGGCGAAGCGATGGTAGCAGCCGCCCGCAAATACAACAAAGTAGTGCAGGTGGGTACGCAGCGCAAAAGTACCCCGCACCTCATCGACGCCAAAAAGAACATTGTCGATGCCGGGTTGCTGGGCAAAATCTCGCACGTGGAGATGTGCTGCTACTTCCATATGCGGGCCAACGGCAACCCGCCCGTATCGCCCGTACCCGCCTTTTTCGACTATGAAACCTGGACCGGTCCCGCGCCTATGCGTCCCTACGATGGCCTGCCGCACATCCGCTGGTGGCGCACGTTCAACGAGTACGGCAACGGCATTATGGGCGATATGTGCGTGCATATGTTCGACACGGTGCGCTGGATGCTCAACCTCGGCTGGCCCAATCGGATTGATTCGAGTGGCGGGATTTATAATGACAAAACCGGCAAGTCGAACATTGCCGATACGCAGTCGGCGCGATTTGAATACGACGGGCTGAACTGCGTCTGGCAGCACCGCGCCTGGGGAACGCCCAACAACCCCGACTACCCCTGGTCGTTCACGATTTACGGCGACAAAGGCACACTCTGGGGCAGCACCATGCAATACGACTTCATTCCCGAAGGCAAGGACGGGCCAACGAAGGGCGAGAAAATCCACAAAGACGTGGTCTATGAGAAGGAAAAATACCCCGAAGACCTGACCGAAGAGCGCATCGAACTTAACGCGGCCCCCGCCACCCGGCTGCATATGATCGACTTTTTAAAAGCTATTGAAAAAAACAGCCTTCCCATTGCCGACATCGAGCAGGGACACATCTCAACGGCCAGCTGCATCATGGCCAATATGTCGATGGCCCTGGGTCGGCCACTGGTTTACGACCCCAAAAAGCGGATCATCGTGGGCGACGCCGAGGCTACCAAACTCCTGCAACGGCCCTACCGCGCCGGCTACAAACATCCTGACCCAAATCGGGTTTAACACGGCCTTTTTAGGGACCGGCACACGGTGGTAAAGAAATAATTTCGTTCTTTACCACCGTATTTTCTATTCACATCTGATGCTTCCTGAACTGAACCACTATCCCGTGAACTGGGTGGACGGCATGAAAATTGCCCGTCGGCATTTTACCGAGTTCGAATACTTCGTTACCGATCACCTGCGCGATACCGGTGCACTGAATCTCACGTCGTTCAACTACGGTCTGCTGCCCTCTACCCTGTCCGATTTCAGCGCGCAGGTCATTACCGATCCCAACCAGAATCTGCGCATCCAGCTTACCAACTGCCGGGCCATTACGGGCGCGGGCTGCCGCATCGAACTCGTCAACG
>Ga0105045_10002880_pt1 | contig 14625 bp, 14 predicted proteins | sample MAT02_FD_78089 | JGI IMG/M metagenome (GOLD analysis project Ga0105045, IMG submission 78089) | Freshwater microbial communities from Lake Fryxell liftoff mats and glacier meltwater in Antarctica - MAT-02 (megahit assembly) | ecosystem: Environmental > Aquatic > Freshwater > Ice > Liftoff...
CCCATGCGCTCGTTCGTCTTGCCCTTGATGAACACCTCGTCGCTCGCGACGCCGAGCGTTGCCGCGAGACGCTCGCGCATGGCGGCGCGATGCGGACCGATCTTGGGTTGTTCGGCGACCACGGTCACGTCGACGTTGCCGATGACCCAGCCGCGCTCGTGTAGTCGGCTCACGGCTGCCGCCAGCATGTCAATCGAGTCTTTCCCTTTGTTGGCAATATCCGTATCCGGAAACAGCTCGCCGATATCTCCAAGCCCCGCCGCGCCGAGAACGGCATCGGTGACGGCGTGACAAATGGCATCGCCGTCGGAGTGCCCCGCGCAGTGCATGTCGGCGGGGACGTCGATGCCACCCAGTCGCATCGGGCCTCCCTCGCCGAAGCGGTGCGAGTCATAGCCGATCCCAACACGCATCGCCGGCGCGACGCCTTCGCTGTCGTTGCTCACACCCCTACCAGAGCCGGTTCGTCGTCCAGGATGCTGTAATCCTGACGCCGCCGCGCGGACGTGAATCCTGCGTCAGTGATGAGCTGTTCGAGTTCTTCGGTGGTGGTGCGATGCGTGGTGTTTGCCGCCGACACCACATTCTCCTCGATCATCAATGAGCCGAAGTCGTTGCAACCGTAGCGCAGCGCCATCTGGCCCACCTTCATCCCCATCGTGACCCAGCTGGACTGCAGATTGGGCACGTTATCGAGCACGATGCGCGACAGCGCGACGGTACGCAAATACGTGATCGCGTCAGTCTTGGGCATGTGCGACATCGAGGGCGTGTTCTCAGGCTGCAACGGCCATGTGATGAACGCGGTGAACCCACCGGTTCGCGCCTGCAGGTCCCGCACGCGTTGCAAATGCTCGATCCGTTCCGCCAGCGTCTCACCGATACCGTACATCATGGTAACCGAGGTCTTCATTCCCTCGTTGTGCGCCAACTCCATGATCTCCAACCAGCGATCGGCGCCCGCCTTTTTGGGCGCGGCGATATCCCGTACGCGCTGCACCAGAATCTCGCCACCGCCGCCGGGGATGGAATCCAGTCCAGCCGCCTTCAGCTCGCGAATCACATCGCGCGCGTCCATGCGAAAGCGCGTGGAGAAAAAGTCCACCTCGCTCGGCGAGAAGCCATGAATATGAATGGGATGATTCCGCTTGATGTAGCGAAGCAGATCGAGATACCACTCGAACGGGATGTACGGGTTGTGTCCACCCTGAATGAGAATCTGCACACCGCCCAGTGCCTTCGTCTCCTCGATCTTCTCGCCGATCTGCTCGAAGGACAGCGTGTAGCCTTCCGCGTGCTTGGGTCGGCGATAGAACGCACAGAAGCCGCAATCGGCTACACAGACATTCGTGTAGTTGATGTTGCGGTCGACGATATACGTGACGACGCCGGACGGATGTTTGGCTTCGCGCACGCGGTCGGCTTCCATGCCGAGTTCGAGGAGCGGCGCGTTGGTGTAAAAATCGAGAAGATCACGCATCGGATAAACGCTCTTGGAGTTCGGGGGAACTCAGGCTGCGGGCAGGAACGCGAGGGTTCCGTCAGGGACGCGTCCGGCCAACACCAAACGGCGGAAGAACTCCGTCAGGCCGGCAAGATGCGGATACGAAAGGCGGTAATCGAGACCATCAAAATATTTGGCGCAGGTTGCGCGTGGCACGCCGGTCGCGAGCGCCGCTTGCGCAGCGAGGCTGTCGAGATGCGCCAGACCCCAGTCACGCGACGCGATGAGGGACGCATGTGCGGAAAGGGCCGCGTGCACCGGCGTACTGCGCTGGGCGACCCAGACCGCGAAGACAAACGGCAGGCCGGTCCATTGCTTCCACACCGATCCAAGGTCCTCACGCCATGGATAGCGCGCGGCCCAAGGGCCGCCCCGATTGGCCTCGTCGAAAAGGCGGAGGGCGGCGTCGCCGATCACCAGACGTGCAGCGTGCGGTTCGTCGTCGAAACGATTGACGTCCACCAGCTCGGCATCGCCCGGCACAAACTCCGGGCGGCAGCGCCAGACGTGCTCGAAGAGCAGCTCCAGCAACGCCACCGACGTCATCGAACTCCTGCTCACGATCACACGCTGACCGCCGAGGGTCTCCGGGGCCTGACGGCTGAACAGCATGACACTTTGTACCGGACCGTCACAGCTGATCGCCAACTCGGGCAGCAACAGATAGCGCGATGCGTCACGGGCATACTCCACGGTGGACACCACACTCACGTCCAGCGTTCCCTGAGCCATCTGCCGGTTGAGCGCCGTGGGAATCCCGTCGACCAGCTCGCCGTTAAGGGGTACGATCTCGCGATCAATGCCCCCGTACACGGGATAGCAGTTGATGTAGGGAATCCGACCGATGCGGAGCATTCGCCGGCTAGCCCGCCGCGCCGACCAACGCGACTTCGTCCGACGCGCCATGCTCGTGGTCGTCGAACTCGCGCAGGACGCGATACAACGAGTCGCGTTCGGCCGGACGCTTGCCCGCGCCGCGAATGAGCTCCAGCAACTGCGGAAGCGTCATGCCCTGCGGCGTATGTGCCCCCACGGCGTGATAGATCTTTTCCCGCACCACCGTCCCTTCGATATCGTTGACACCGAAGTGCAGCGCGATCTGGGTAACGGCCGACGTGACCATGATCCAATGCGACTTGATGTGCTCGAAGTTATCGAGGAACAGACGGCCCACGGCCAGATTGCGCAGATCGTCGAAGCCCGTGCTCGCGGTGCCCTCGCGACCGAGTGTCTTGCCCAGCTCGTTGTCGTCGGGGTGGTACGCCAGCGGGATATACGCCAGAAAGCCCCCGGTCTCGTCCTGCAGATCCCGGAGCATGTTGAGATGCTGCATACGGTCTTCCAGCGTTTCGACGTGGCCGTACAGCATGGTGCAGTTGGAGCGGATGCCCAGGCGATGCGCGGTGCGATGCACCTCGATGTACTCGGCACCACCTAGCTTTTTATCCGCGATGACATCGCGCACGGCCGCACTGAACGTTTCGGCGCCGCCACCAGGTAGCGTGTCGAGCCCGGCATCACGCAGCGCGATTAACACATCTTCCGTCGACATCTTTTCGATGCGCGCGATGTGCGCGATTTCCACGGCGGTCAGCGCCTTGATGTGCACCTGCGGATGGCGCTCCTTGAGCGCGCGGAACATGGTGCTGTAGTACGCCAACCCCGCCTTCATGTCGAGGCCGCCGACAATGTGGAACTCGCGCGTGATAGTCCCGTCGGCCCGATCCGATTCCGCCAGCACCTGCTCCAAGGTGTAGCGGTACGCTCCCTCTTCCTTCGGCAACCGCGCATACCCACAGAACACACACGTCGTGCGCAGTACGCAGACGTTGGTCGGATTGATATGCTGGTTCGAGGCGAAGGTGACCCGATCGCCGTGCCGCGCGCGATTCGCCGCATCCGCCATCGCGCCCACCCCTAGCAGATCGGGCGAGCGAAAGAGCGTGACACCGTCTGCGATGGACAGGCGCTCACCGGCGATCAGGCGCTCGCCGATGGGGCGAAGCGCCGGGTCGCGCAGCTGGTCGAGATTGAATGCAACAGGAGTCGGCATCAGGACGCACTCGGGCAAGGATACGATCTGCAGGCGCAGACCTTCACCATGATGAACGCCCCGACGGGCCTAGTCGTGCCACCGTCGGAGCGCAATCGACGCATTGTGCCCGCCAAAACCCGAGCTGTTGGACAGCGCGACGTTCACATCGCGCGCACGGGGCGTGTTCGGTGTGTAGTCGAGGTCACACTCGGGGTCCGGCGTGTGATAATTGATCGTGGGAGGAATCATGCTGTCGCGCATGGCCAGTGCGCAGGCGATGAACTCTACAGACCCCGCTGCGCCCAGCATGTGCCCGGTACACGATTTGGTGGAGCTCACCGACAGCACGTGCGCGTGATCACCAAACACCGCCTTGATCCCCTTTGATTCGTTCGGGTCGTTGAGCGGCGTGGAGGTTCCGTGCGCGTTGATGTAATCTATGTCGGTCAGCGCGAGGCCGCCGTCGGCAAGCGCACCGCGCATGGCTCGCTGGAGCCCCTCGTGGGCCTCAGGCTGCCCCGTGAGGTGATAGGCATCGCCGGTCGCCCGGTAGCCGACCACTTCCCCGTAGATGCGCGCACCGCGACGTCGGGCGTGCTCCAACTCCTCGAGCACCACCACGCCGGCGCCTTCGCCCATCACGAAGCCGTCGCGATCCTTGTCGAACGGTCGCGACGCACCTTGCGGATCGTCATTGCGGCTGGAGAGCGCCCCCATATTGGCAAACCCGCCGATGGACATCGGTGTCACGGCCGCTTCGGCACCGCCGGCGATCATGACGTCGGCGTCGCCGTACTGGATGATCCGGAAGGCATCACCGATCGCGTGAGCGCTGGACGCGCACGCCGATACCGTGGCGTAATTCGGCCCTTTGGCCTGCAAGCGCATCGAGACAATCCCCGCCGCGATATCGCCGATGAACATGGGAATGAAGAATGGGGAAATCTTGCCCGGTCCCAGCGTGCGGTACACGTCATGCTGGTCTTCGAAGCTCCGGATTCCCCCGATGCCACTGCCAATGATCACGCCCATCGATTCGGGCACCACCGACCCCGGCGTAATCCCGGCGTCCGCTACGGCCTGCAGCGACGCCGCCATCGCGTACTGTGCGTACAGATCGGCGCGCTTCGCTTCCTTCCGCTCCATGTACGCGAGCGGGTCGAATCCCTTGACCTCGCACGCGAAGCGCACCGAATACGTGCTGGCATCAAACTTTGTGATCTCGCCACCGCCTGATACGCCGGCGAGCAACGCCTGCCAGGTCGTCGCCACGTCGTTGCCGACCGGCGTAACGGCACCAAGCCCCGTAACGACGACCCGCCGCCTCATTAGCCCCCGACCTTGGCCTCGAGGTAGGCGACGGCGTCACCCACCGTGCGAAGCTTCTCGGCGTCTTCGTCCGGAATGTCGATGTTGAATTCCTTTTCGAACTCCATCACAAGCTCTACGATGTCGAGCGAGTCGGCACCGAGATCCTCGATGAAGCTGGCCTCGGGGGTGAGCTTCTCGCGCTCCACTCCGAGCTCCTTTTCAATGATATCCTTGATCTTCGACGCGTGATCCGACATGAGAACCGTTCCTCTGGGAATTGTTTGAAAAGGGAGAATGTGGGGAACTTAGCGATGACACCGCGCGGCAGGGAGGGTCCGAGGCGTCCTCGTTCCACCCAGCCCACCCGACCTACATCACCAACCCGCCATCCACAACAAATACCTGCCCGGTCACGTACCCGGTCAGGTCGGACGCAAGCACCGCCACCATGCTTGCAATGTCATCGGGCGTCCCCAACCGTTCCAGCGGGATACCCGCACTTATTGTCGCTTTGGCCTCGGCGCTCATCGCGGCCGTCATGTCGGTCTCGATGAAGCCCGGCGCGACCACGTTGGCCAGCACATTGCGCGATGCAAGCTCCTTGGCGATCGACTTCGTCATGCCAATCAACCCGGCCTTGCTGGCCGCGTAGTTGACCTGACCCTTGTTGCCGATAATCCCGACCACGCTGGCCACGTTGATAATCCGCCCCCAGCGTCGCTTCATCATACCGCGGGCCGCCGCCCGGCACGTGACGAAGGCGCCGCGCAGATTGGCGTCGATCACCGCGTCCCAGTCATCGTCCTTGAGACGTACCATGAGGTTATCACGCGTCAGCCCGGCGTTGTTCACCAAAATGTCCAGCTGCCCGAAATCCGCTTCCACCGCCGCCACCAGTGCGGCAGCCTGCGTTGCGTCGGAGACGTCTACCGCGTAGCCGCGCGCCACCACGCCGTGCGCGTCCGCGATCGCCGCAGCGACGGCCGCCGCGCGATCCGCGTCGCGACCAGTCACCGCGATCTGGGCGCCAGCACGGGCCAGCGTCTCCGCAATCGCGCGACCGATGCCACGCGTGGAGCCCGTCACCAAGGCCACGCGCCCGTGAAGCGATATCTGAAGACCCAGCGCAGGGGTCGAGGGGGTTGTCATGATAGGTGCTCTCAGGCGGGTTGTGACGTGACAGCGAGTAGTCGCTCAATATCCGCCACGGTCCCGCAACTGGCGGTGGCGATGGAGGGCGCGATCCGTCGTGCGAGGCCGCACAGCACACTCCCGCTTCCGATTTCGAGAAACGTGGCGTCAGGGTAGGCCGCCGCGAGTGCGGACATGACGGCGGTCCATCGCACGGGGACAGTCAGCTGTTCGATCAGCAGCGCCCGCGCTCGCATCGGATCGGTGACGGACTCGGCGTTGACATTCGCCACGACGGGAAATCCTGGACTGGCCCACGTCGCCGAATCCAGCGCCTCGCGCAATCCGGGCACGGCGGGCGCCATCAGTGGCGAATGAAAGGCGCCACTGACGGGGAGCGGCAGGCTGCGTTTGGCGCCGGCCTCCTTGGCCAGCACCATGGCCCGCTCTACTCCCGCCACCTCGCCGGAGATCACCACCTGCTCTTCACTGTTGTAGTTCGCCGGCACCACCAGTCCCGCCTCGGCTGAGGCCTGCACACACAGCGCGTCGATTGGCGTGCTCAGCACGCCGAGAACGGCGGCCATGGCCCCCGGGCGCGCCACGCCCTGCTCGTACATCAACGTGCCGCGACGGCGAACGATGTGTGCTGCGTCGGCAAGTCCCAGCGCACCTGCCACGTGGTACGCCGAAAATTCGCCGAGGGAGTGACCAGCCGCCGCCACTACTTGACTTCCGAGGGTGTCCCGCAGCAGGGCCCACACGGCGGCACTGTGTGCGAGCAATGCCGGCTGCGCGTTCAGGGTTCTCGTGAGATCACCGGCAGGCCCCTTGAAGGCGAGTGTGGAGATCGCCGCACCGACTGCGTCATCGACCTCGCGAAACGTGTCGCGAACCGCGGGAAACGCCTCGTAGAGGTCTTTCCCCATTCCAACTTTCTGCGACCCCTGACCGGGGAGCAGCAGGACATAGTTCATCGACATTTCGAGTGAGGGAATCGGCAGGCGGCGTTCAGAAGCGCACGACGAGCGATCCCCACGTGAATCCTGCACCGAACGCCGCAAACAAGACTGTGCTCCCTTCCTTCACCCGCCCCTGCTCGATGGCGTCATTGAGCGCGATAGGGATTGAGGCCGCGGAGGTGTTGCCGAACCGATCCACGTTCACGAATACCCGATCCATTCCGATGCCCGCATTTTTGGCAGTCGCCTCGATGATGCGAATGTTCGCTTGGTGAGGAATCAGCAGGTCGACATCAGCGGCCGTAATCCGGGCAGCGTCCAGCGCGCGATCGGTGGCTTCGGCCATCGAGCGGACGGCATGCTTGAAGACCTCACGACCGGCCATTCGCACATACTGTCGCTTCTGCGCGAAGACTTCGGGAGTGAACGGCTCGGCGCCGCCGCCGGCCGGTCGCCACAGCAACTCCGCGAGCGCGCCATCGGACCGCATAAACGAGGAGAGAATTCCCTTGTCCTTCTGGCCGCCCTTGGCTCGGCGCAGCACCGTCGCACCGGCGCCGTCGGCAAAGAGAATGCACGTATTGCGGTCGGTCCAGTCGACGATCGCACTCAGCTTCTCGGCGCCGATCACCAGTACGGTATCCGCGCTCCCGCTGGCGATGAGCGAATCACCCACAATGGCGCTGTAGAGCCAGCCCGAGCAGGCAGCGGCCAGATCAAAGGCGGCTGCACGCGTGCACCCGAGCGCGGTCTGAATCTCGACGGCGGTCGCGGGCAGCAGGTGGTCCGGCGATGCCGTACCGAGCACGATGACATCGATTTCCCCTGGCTGGACACCTGCCTTGGCCATCGCCTGCCGCGACGCCTCAGCAGAAAGCGAGGTCAGCGACTCGCCGTCTTTGGCGATGTAGCGCTGCTTAATTCCGGTGCGTTCGATAATCCACGCATCGTCCGTTTCAATCCCCATTGCCGCAAGGTCGGCGTTGGTGACCACTTGCTTGGGCACCGCGTGCCCCGTACCAGCAATATATGAATACGGACGCTTCACGCGGTGCTCTCTAGGGTGGCGCCGAGTGCGGTCGGAATCGACTCGGCGAGTCGGCGTCCGATTTCGTCGGTCATCCCGGAATCGTAAGCACGCAAGGCGACGAAAATCGCGTTCTTAATGGCACGCGGAGAACTACTGCCGTGCGAAATGATCGATACGCCGCGCACGCCCAGCAATGGCGCACCGCCGTGCTCGTCCGCATCGAGCTGTTTGAGCGAGCCGGCGATCTGACGCGCATCAAGGCCGGCGACCTGCGAGACCATGCCGATCAACATCGGGCCAATGCTCTCGTAGAACTTGAGCAGCACATTGCCGGTAAACCCGTCGCAGACGACCACATCAATCAGCCCGCGATCGCAGCGGCCGTTCGGGATGTCACGCCCTTCGATGTTCCCGAGGAAGTTGAGGCCCGCGCCGAGGAGGCGTTGGTGGGCTTCTTTGACCACGGCATTGCCCTTCTCGGGCTCTTCGCCGATCGAGAGCAACCCAATGGCCGGGTTCTCCCGTCCGAGGAGCGCGCGCGCATACACGGTGCCGATGCGCGCGAACTGAACAAGCTCTTCGGGGGCGCAGTCTACGTTGGCGCCGGAATCAAGCACCAGGACCGGCGCCAGCGCCGTCGGAAAGAGCGTGCCGATGGCTGGTCGCGTGAGGCCCGGAAACAATCGTAGCTGCATGAGAGAGGCGGCCATCTGCGCGCCCGTGTTGCCGGCGGAGACGAAAGCCTGCGACTGCCCGTCGGCCACCCGTTTTAGGCCTACGACCATGGAACTCCTGGTCTTCCCTCGCAGCGCGACTGACGGCTTATCGGTCATTTCGATCACGTCAGGCGCGTCTATGATAGCAACGCGCGCCCGGTGTCCGGCGAGTTCTACGAACTCACCGGACAGTAGCAGTTCGAGCTCCGCCTCAAGCACGGCAGCACGGCCAACCAAATCGATGTGATGCTCTGCTGGGAGCGCCCCAAGAGCATGGAGGGCGCCCGCGATGGGAGCCCGAGGGGCGTGGTCGCCCCCCATGGCATCCACGGCGATGCGCGCCAAGTTTACGCTTCCTGAGCGGTTACTCGCTGCTCACCGGCGTAGAATCCACAGTCCGCGCAGACGCGGTGCGGACGCTTCATCGTACCGCATTGCGGGCACGTCTGAATGACGATGGCGGGAGCGACCTTGTGCGTGTTGCGGGCGCGCTTCCGCCGCTTGGATGTACGGCGCTTGGGTACGGCCATGGGACTCTGACCTGAACGTTCGAGACAAGAAGAGCCGTCAGGCGTCAGACAAGCGCAGATCGCGCAGGCCGGCCCAACGGGGATCAGTGGCCGGGGCACACGAGCACTCCCCGGTATTGCGATCGGCACCACAGCTGGGACAGAGCCCCTTGCAGTCCTCACGGCACAACGCAAATCCTGGAACGGCTAACAGCCATTCCTCGCGCAGTGCCGGCCGAAGATCGAGTTCACGCATACCCGCCGGGATCTGGATAACGTCCGCTTCGTCTGCTTCCTCGATACCTGAGGTAGCAAACACCAGCTGTACGTCCTCCGCGACCACCGCCGAGGTTCCCGCCGTCAGGCACCGCCTGCAGGAGGTTACCGCTGCCCCGTCGAACCGACCGCTGAAATAAAAGCGACCCGGACCCGCGCCCGAGAGACGACCCGTGACATGCACCCCGTTTCCTAGCGGACGCAAATCTGTCGACTCCCACACCGGATCCGCAGTTTCGAGCACACCGTCTACGCTCTCGGCGCGGGCTTCCAGACTGCGGATGTCAAAAGACAGCATAGCCCAGTAACGTAGAGAGCCGAGGCCCGTCACACAAGGGCCACCCGCGGATGGACACCACCCGAGCGTGTCGTCCAAGTCTCACGGCGATGCAGAGTTAGCAAGCAGACGGCCTCAGCTGGCGAGGACGTCTGCCTCAGCGAAGAAGAACGCCGCTTCCCGGGTGGCATTTTCGTCGGAGTCTGAGGCATGAATCGCGTTCTTGCCCTTCGATTCCGCATAGAGCTTCCGCACCGTGCCCTCGGCCGCTTCGGCCGGGTCTGTCGCACCGATGACGGTACGCAACGTGGCGACGGCGTCCTCGCGCTCCAGTACCAGCGGCATACACGGGCCGCTGGTCATGAACTCGACGAGCTCGCCGAAGAAGCCACGCTCACGATGGACACCGTAGAACTCGCCGGCCAGTGCGGTGGACAAATGCAGGACCCGCGACGCTTTGACGGTAAAGCCCGACTGCTCGAGCAGGGCGATGATCAGGCCGGCCTTCCCGTTGGCGAAGGCATCCGGCTTGATGATGGTAAGGGTGCGACGACCAACCATGAGTCAGTATCCGATCAATGGGCGAACGCTATCCCTGCGGCGAAGACAACCGATCAGTCGGTCATCGTTCACCACAGAGACGCGGTCGACGTCTGTAGTTGCGCAGCAGGGACGCCACCTCCCCGTCGAGCGGAAGATAATGAATCCCGTGATCGCGCAAGAGCTCACGCTCCGGCGGGTGAGACGGCTTACAGGCGCGCTTTGATCAGCTCAACAAAGTCGACCGGTCGTTGAGCGACGCCCATACCGGCGGCCTTGAACGACTCGATCTTCTCGGCCGCCGTGCCCTCCGACCCCGAAATGATCGCGCCCGCATGGCCCATGCGGCGACCCGGCGGTGCGGTCTGACCAGCGATGAAGCCGACGACCGGCTTCTTCATGTGGGCCTTGATGAAGGCGGCGGCTTCCTGCTCGTCGGTGCCACCGATTTCCCCCATCATCGCGATCGCTGTGGTGTGCGGGTCCGCTTCGAACGCCGCCAGACAATCGATGAAGTTGGTGCCGTTGATCGGATCGCCGCCGATGCCGACGCACGAGCTCTGCCCAATCCCGGCCTTCGTGAGCTGGTTGACGATCTCGTAGGTGAGTGTCCCCGAGCGACTGACCACCCCCACGTTGCCGGGCATGCAGATGCGGCCTGGGATGATGCCGACCTTCGACTGGCCCGGCGTGATGAGCCCCGGACAGTTCGGGCCGATCAAGCGTGCGCCGTGCTCCTTCACGTACGGGTACACTTTCGTCATGTCCAACACGGGCACGCCTTCGGTGATGCACACGATGAGCGTCACGCCTGCCGCCGCCGCCTCCATCATCGCATCGGCCGCGAACATCGGCGGCACATAGATCACGGAGGTGTTCGCGCCGGTCGCCTGCACGGCGTCGTACACCGTGTCGAAGATCGGCACACTGCCGTCGAACTGCTGACCGCCCTTCCCCGGCGTCACGCCGGCGACGACCTGTGTGCCATACTCGATCATCTGCCTGGCATGGAACGATCCGTCACGTCCCGTGATCCCCTGCACGATGAGCTTGGTCCCATTGTCGATGAAGATGCTCATGCGGCCGCTCCCTTCGTGGCGAGTTCAACGGCCCGCTGCACGGCCGCGTCCATGTCGTTGGACGCAGAGAAGCCGTTCTCCTGCAGAATCTTCACGGCAATCTCCTCGTTGGTGCCGGTGAGTCGAATAACAATCGGCACGGTGAGCGGATTTGCCTTGGTGGCGGTCACGATCCCGTTGGCCACGTCATCAGTGCGCGTAATGCCACCGAAGATGTTGAACAGAATGCATTTCACGTTCGGATCCGACGTGATGATGCGCAGCGCGTTGACGACCTTCTCGGGATTCGATGAGCCGCCGATGTCCAGGAAATTGGCCGGATCACCGCCGTAATACTTCACCAGATCCATGGTGGCCATGGCGAGACCGGCGCCATTTACGACGCAGCCGACATTGCCGTCCAGCTTGATAAAGGTCAGGTTCGCCTTGCGCGCGTCCACTTCGCTGGGCGCTTCCGATGCGTCATCGCGCAGCGCGGCGATCTCCGGACGACGATCCAGTTCGTTGTCGTCGATTACCATCTTGCCGTCCACCGCGATCAGTTCCCCCGTCGGGGTGAGGACCAGCGGATTGATTTCCGCGAGCGAGCAGCCAGCATCCATGAACGCCGCGTACAACTGCTGCATGATCTTCGCGGCCTGTCGCGCGAGCTTGACATCCTTAAACAGGAAAAAACCCATGCGCATCGCTTCAAACGGCAGCAAGCCGTAGCGTGTGTCCACGGGATGATAGAGGATTTTCTCGGGTGTGCTCGCCGCGACTTCCTCAATGTCAATCCCGCCGGCGGCGCTGACCATGAACACCGGCTTCTTGGTCGCGCGATCCACGATGATCCCGACGTAGGCTTCGGAGCCGATGTCAGCCGCGATGGTCACGAGCACCTTCTCCACCACGAGATCTTTGATGGTCATGCCAAGGATCGCGGTGGCCTTTTCCTTTGCGGCATCCGGCGTGGGGCAGAACTTGACGCCGCCCGCCTTCCCGCGGCCACCGGCGTGCACCTGCGCCTTGACCATCACGGCCGCGCCATAGCGCTGCGCGATGGCTTCTGCCTGTTCCGGCGTCGTGGCGATCTCGCCGGGCGGAATCGGCACACCGGCCGCTCGCAACAGCTCTTTCGCCTGATATTCATGTAGGTTCACGCGCTTCTCCGAATCGAGGGGTACTGAGAGTTCACTGCAAGGTGGTCGCGCGTGGCGCCGACCACTCGTCGGCACTCCACGCGCGCCCGTTCATGGTGCATACCGTGAACCGTCGGCAGGCATCACGGCCGCGGTTCCCGCGGCGGTCGTCCCAAAACGCGTCCCAGACTATCAAAGGCGATTCCAAATCGTGCCCAGTCGCCGCGGCGCGACGCCTCGCGCATCCTATCGTACAGACGGCTTGCTTCGTTGGTCGCCGGAGGCTCGGCGACCTCCGCCATCCCCGCAACATCAGATACCGGTAGACGTCCGACGGGTCTCAGGCCGATGCTACGTAGCGCCGCGTCAAGCGTCGAGCCGATACCCCTTGCGAGCCATCGGTCACGCCCACGTGGGTGATCCGGAATTCCTCATCGCGGCGGAGGCTATGCACCGCTTGGACGAGGAGGACACCGCGCGTGGTCGTGAGCGCGTGCGCACGACTGCGCTGAGTCGGCGGAGCGATGCCCGACGCGTTGGCCGTCGAATCGCGCACGCTGTCGAGACCGGCAGCGAGCTGCGTCGTCAATGTTTTCCAACGTGATCGCGGGGCGGACGTGGTGTCCCACCACGTGCCGCCATCTGCGCCGCCGGTGATCGTGGCGATACCTCCGATCTGATCGCCGGCGTCGATTAAGGCGATACTCCAGGCCGCTCGGGGGCCGTCGGCGCCGAACACGGCGTGCGGAGCCGGCAATCCGCCAACGAACGCGCTGTCGGGGAGCTGACGTGGAAGCGAGCCGCCCCGACGTGATCCATAGCGGGCAAAGGTCCGAAGCTGCGCGATGGCGTGATCGGTGGCCGGGGGGAGCTGGCGTAGCAGCGCCGTGGGCAACTCACCGGGCGTCGCGAAGAGAGTGGGCAGACGCGCACGCCACGTGCGAACCACCGGGTCGGGCGCCGCGGCTTCCACAAGGCGGACGACGCCGGTTTCCGCATCCACCACCGCCGTGGCCGCAGGCCGAAAATAACTGAACACGCTGCCTGCAATCTGCCAGTGCTGGCTCAGCGGAAAGCGATCCGACGCGCTGTACAGCGACACCGCCCAAAACAGGCGCCCCTCGTGGCTGATCGCGGCGATCTCGCTCCCCTGCACCAGCACCGGCGCCAGCTGCGCAATCCGGTCGCGTACCGAACGTCGGGTCAGCAGCACGGGGGGGCCAAAGCGCACGGTATCAGCGCGCAGGAGTGACGGGTCGCGAAGCGCCCACGCGTGGGCGACTCGACGCCACGTCGACCTGAGTTCGACGCCCTGCGCCGGACTATTCCCCGCCCGCAGCAGATGCCCGGTGATATCCGGACCGACGTGCGGTTCGTCGACGGCGCCTGTGTCAGATCGCAGGACGCCAGGGGCCCGGGTTTCGCGCCATTGCGGGCGCGTGCCATCGGCCACCGTCACCGTCCACGCGCCAGAATCAAACACAGGGCGTCGTACCAGCAGCGCACCAATGGTGGAATCCGGAGACTCGTTCACGATCGTCGAGAGACTGACCAACGGATCACCATCGCGCACGGCACCCTGAGCGCGCGTCACCGGCGCGGCGCGACGGATCATCGCCCCATCCCACAGCGATACGACGCGCGGCAGCGTGCTCGGATCCAAGCGCAACGCGGCCTGAGCGGCTCCGTCGTCCGACACGTCGCGAATCCCGTCCACATGAAACGCTCGACGGCTGACGAGCGCGCGCATCGCGACATAGTCCGCATCTCGCACGGCGGGATCGCCCAGAAGCTGCCCTCGGGACAGCACCGCCGGCACCACGTGACGCAGGCCGACAGCGGCCACGAGGACCAGCGTCAGGGTGAGGAAGGCCGTCCGTAACTGACCCGCCCAGCCGGCGCGGAGGATCGCCAGCGCCGCAACGGCGCTACCCACGGAGAGGACGAAGTCGATGCGCAGCGTCACGCGATGATCGGTGCGCACGAACAGCCCGTCGGGACCACTGCCGTACTGCAGAAGATCGAAGCCATCGAGGCGATAGCTCCACGCCAGCAGCAGGAGTACGAGCGAGCCAAGCACCGTGAGATGGCGGCGTACGTGCGTCGACGCCGAGATGCGCCGACCTTCCATGCG
>Ga0105045_10002882_pt1 | contig 14624 bp, 15 predicted proteins | sample MAT02_FD_78089 | JGI IMG/M metagenome (GOLD analysis project Ga0105045, IMG submission 78089) | Freshwater microbial communities from Lake Fryxell liftoff mats and glacier meltwater in Antarctica - MAT-02 (megahit assembly) | ecosystem: Environmental > Aquatic > Freshwater > Ice > Liftoff...
AAAAACAAGTCGGATGAAGCGTTATAAAATATTTTGGTTGACCTTTTTGGTCTTCACATTCGTTTCTTGCTCGGGATTAAAATCCGTTCCCGAAGACGATTTGCTATATACTGGTGCCAATGTAAAAATTGAGGATGAACAACTTTCACGACGAGAAAAAAAAATCATTATCAACGAGGCTGAAACACTGTTACTTCCAAAACCAAATAAAAGTATTTTGGGACTGCGACCGAGTTTATTTTTTTATCATTTGGCTGGCGAGGTTAAAAAAGAAAAAGGCTTTAAATATTGGCTCAAATACAAATTAGGAAAAGAACCGGTGCTTTTTAGCAAAGTTGATTTAGATTACAACGTCGATTTAATTCAAAATTTTGTTGAAAACAATGGTTATTTCAAAGCAACGACCGAGGCCGACTCTAGCCGAAATGGCAAAAAAGCGTCAGCTGAGTATCGGATTACGCTAAAAAATCAATACCGCATAAGTTCCATTACGCTTCCGCAAGATTCAACTGTTTTAATCCAAGAAATTAAAAAAACGATGGACAAAACGGTGTTAGAAATTGGTAAACCGTACCGACTCGAAAACATCAAATTGGAACGACAACGAATTGACCAACGTCTAAAAGAAAAAGGATTCTTTTATTTTGACGAAAATTATATGTTGTTCCAACTGGATTCAACTGTAACCAAAAATGAAGTGGCTTTAGTCTTAAAAATTAAAAGTGAAACACCTGCAAATGCTACAAAAAAATTTCGCATAAATCAAATAACAATTTATCCCAATTTTAAAATTAATGATACAATAAATAGCACTCGCGAAGAGATTGTTAGGTACAACGATTTTACTATTATTGATTCCGAAAACTTATTTAAACCTACCATTTTTGACCGAAGTTTGTATTTTAAAAAAGACGATTTATATAACCGAACCAATCATAATTTGTCACTAAATAGATTGATTACGATGGGAACATTCAAGTTTGTAAAAAATCAGTTTACGCCAGCAGAAGGAAAAGACGGCTATTTGGATGCTACTTATTATCTCACACCACTCACAAAAAAATCCATTCGAACGGAAGCATTAGTCAAAACCAATTCTGCTAATTTTTATGGCTCAGAATTAAAAGTAAATTGGAGCAACCGAAATACGTTCAGAGCTGCAGAATTACTGACCATTAGTGCTTTTGGCGGAATTGAGGCTCAATATTCAGGACAGAATAATGGGTTTAATGTCTATTTGTATGGTGCGGAAGCGAGTTTAATTTGGCCACGATTTATTTCCCCTTTTCAAATGCGGTCTTCGAGTGGATTTGTTCCACGAACGAAAGTTACCATGTATTATGAAAATCAAATTCGAGAAAAGTTGTACACCCTATATACCTACAAAAGCTCCTTTGGCTATCTCTGGAAAGAAAATGAGCGAAAGGAACATGAATTAAAGGTCACAGAAGTTACGTATGCCAATTCTACCCAAGTTTCGGATTTATATTTAGAACAAGTGCAGGCCAATCAAAGTTTAGCGAATGTAATTGAAAAGCAACTTATTTTTGGACCAACCTATTCGTATACCTATACCAATACGATGATTAAAGAAAAAAAACATACTATCTATTTTAAGGGAAAAGTGGATTTTTCTGGAAACATTACGGGTTTGCTGATGGGCACCAGTTCGAGCGAAGAGCCAAAAGAAATTCTAGGTGTACCATTTAGTGAATTCATCAAGGCCGAAACCGATTTTAGACATTATTTAAATTTGGGAGGTGAATTACAGTTGGCCAGTAGAGCCGTTTTTGGTTATGGATTGGCTTACGGCAATTCGAATGAATTACCGTTTATTAAACAGTTTTTTATTGGGGGAACGAACAGTATTCGGGCATTTCGTGCTCGTTCTATCGGGCCAGGTGGGTTTGATGGAAATACAGGGAATGACGGCTTTTTACCAGATCAATCGGGTGATTTAAAAATGGAATTCAGCACTGAATTACGCGGAAAATTATATAAATTTATCAAAGGAGCCGTTTTTGTAGATGCGGGGAATATTTGGTTGCTCAATGAAAACCCATTAAAACCAGGTTCAAAATTCTCTGGTAATTTTCTGGACCAAATGGCGGTCGGAACTGGCGTAGGACTGCGATTTGATTTTTCATTTTTGATTTTGCGAACTGATTTTGCGTTTCCATTAAAATATAATACCGCTGGTTTTTTTGAAGGTGTAGACGTGTTCAATTCTTCATGGTTACAAAACAATGTTGTTTTTAACCTAGCTTTTGGTTATCCTTTTTAACTCATTCTATTTACGATTATACAATGTTTTTAATTAATTGTGTAACATGCAGTTGTTTGTTCAATTGTAAATTAGCTTATTCGTATAAACTTGTAATTTAAAAAAATAATAGTATGGAAACTGGAATTAAAAATGGCCCAAAGGTAGAAGGCATTCTTGAGAAATTGATTGATGCCGAAAAAGGATTTCAATCTGCATCTGAAAATGCTAAAGGAGCAAATTTAAAGCGTTATTTTGCAGACAAGTCAAGACAGAGAGGCAGTTTTGTTGCCGAATTAGAACTTGAACTCTCAAAGCTACCGCAAACGGAAGTTACTTCAAATGGAAGTATTACCGCTGATTTACATCGAAGTTGGATGGACTTGAAAGCTACACTGTCAGTAGATAATGACGAAGCCATGTTGGAAGAGTCAATTCGTGGCGAAAAAGCGGCTTTCAAAGAATTTGAAGAAGTACTTGATGCTGAATATTTATCACTAGAGATGCGAAATCTTTTGAGCAAACAATATTCTATCATTAAAAATGATTTAGAAACAATCAAATCGCTAGAAGATCTTCAGGACAAGTAATTGGAAATTGGTTTTAAAAAAAAGAAAGGTCTTCTAACGGTAGATAACCTTTCTTTTCTTTTCTTTTGTTGTTATAATTTTAAGTTTCCGTGATTACCCACTTCTGTTTCAAGTCCAGTTAAAGCAGAAGCAGCAATTTTTAGAAATGATACTATTTTACTATTGTCAGTATCCCAATAATAACCTTGTTCGGGATGCACTTTAATAACGGTTACTTTTGGGTCGTCTTTGCCTTCTTCAAACCAAGCATTGACAATTGGAGTCCATAATTTTTCAATTGTTGCTTTGTCATTATAAATGAACGCTTTTCCATAGAGTGATAAATATTCGAAATCATTCGAGTTTGAGAAGAATAATTGAACTTGATTATCAGACCTGATTTCATAGTTTTTATTACTGTTTTTTGAACTGATAAACCAAATGTTCCCTTCGTCGTCCACCTCCTTAATAGTCATTGGTCTTGCTTGAATGGGTTGCTCGAATAAATGAGTGCAGAACATACAAATTTTGGTGTTTTTTGCGATTTTTGCGATTTTATCAATTGCTTCTTCGCTAAATAAATGTGTTGGATTTTCCATAGTATATTTGATTTTTAAAAAGTGTTAACTTTTCTATTTATACAAAAGTAGGGCTTAGCTTTACCAATTTATTACATGATTAGCCCGTTCCCTTTCATAATATACATGCCTTTACACCTTAAGATTATATAACGAATTAATGGAATTAAATAAAACGCCACTACTAATTACTTTTATATTTGCCTGATTCAAAATGCTGTGATTTTGTGGATGGCAATTCTGCAGAAGAATTCTGTTTCTCTAAATTTTTAAAATACGATTAAAAAAAAAGCATTTTAATCTTGGGAAGCATTTTAGGGTGAACAATTTCATAATCAATAACATTACAAAATTAAATTTATAACTGCAGGTGCACAAAAACCAAAAATTAAAGCAATTGTATGTAATCTACATGTACTGCATTTGAAATATAAAATAATGATTGAACGTTTCATAAATTTTAACTAAATTTACGAATCTATATTCATTTTATGAAAGCACATTTAAAATTTGACATCCCAGCATTAACTAATCAGCTACTAACAGATTTACTTCAACTACAGGAAGTAAAGTTTAGAATAGTAACTTTTGGTGAAATAGAATTTGTAGAAAATCTATCTACTGAAAAACTTGAAGAGATTACTTTAATTTTTAACAAATTTGGTATAGAAATCATTGAAAATCAAAAAACCATTTTAATTCAAAAAATAAAGGACTTGATAATCGACATGGTTTATGACGATAACACAACGATAAACATAAAAAGTTCAGTCTATTTGGCAGAAAAATTAGGTCATAGTTACGGTTATTTGTCCAATCTATTCTCAGAAATAACCTTTACGTCTATTGAGAATTTTATCATCATGCAAAAAATTGAATACACTAAACAACTGATAATCAAAAATCAATTGTCTTTAACCGAGATTGCTTTTCACTTAAATTATTCGAGTGTGGCTCATTTGAGTACACAATTTAAAAACACAACAGGCATCACGCCGTCTGCTTTTCAACGAATTATCAAAAAAAGAAGAGAATTATCAACACAAAACATAAACTAACTTATTATGCAGCAGGAGTATATATCGATAACCTTGGCAGACGATGATGAAGATGATCGCCTTTTTTTTACAGATGCTTTTGATGAATTGAAAATCAATACGAAAGTGAACACCTTTAATAATGGAAAAGAATTGCTAAACCATTTGTTGCAGCCTGCTACTATCTTGCCTAATATCATTTTTTTAGATTTAAACATGCCAATTCTTAACGGGATTGACTGTTTAAAAGAGATTAAAAGCAATGACCGCTTTAAAAATATTGCGATTGCAATTTATTCCACATCGTCATCAGAAGAAGATGTAGAAAATACCTTTGTTTTAGGAGCCAATATTTATATTAAAAAGCCGGGCAATTTCAGTGACTTAAAAAAGATATTGTCAGAGGTGGTCACCATCAATTGGCAGTATCATACCAATGGCTTAAATAAAGACAATTTTTTACTTCGGATATAATGCGTTTAAAAGAGAAAAAATTCAAATCGCCTGTTTTTCATAAAATAATATTCACCATCAGTTTATTCATTTTATTATTTATAGGTGCAATTTCTTTTAGACATATTATTAATACATCACAGTCCTTTAAGTCGCTCATGCACAGTTATGAAGTGAAATTAGAGTTAGAGCAACTTTTTTCTTCTATCAAAGATTCAGAAAATAGCATGCGAGGTTATTTGATTTCTAATGATACGCTCTATTTAAAACCGTATAGAAACGCCACCGCCAATGTAAATCATAACTTTGCAGTGCTTAAAAACTTAACAACAGACAATATAGAACAGCATACTAATCTAGCTGAATTATTTAAAATTGTTAACCTAAGAAACAATTTGATTTCTGATTATACAAATCCCAAGTTCACAGTTAACTATAATAAGGATAAGATTTTTCAAGAAAACTTTAGAGAAAGCAGTATACTTCTTGCAAAAATCCGCACCAAATTGAATGAAATGGTTGAAATTGAAAATCGATTTCTGGAAAATAGAAATGTAAGGTATCATAGCAATATTGTGCTAACACCAATTTTTACTGTAGTCACCTTATTTATCACTTTGTCGCTTTTGATTTATGTGTATTACCAAACAACCAAAGATGTTGAAAAACTGCAGTTGGCGAATTTACAGTTGAGTAAATCGCAATTTTTGAGTTATCAAGCTGAAATTCTTTCGGACTTTGGCACGTGGGAATGGAATTTAGAAACAAATGAAGTTAAATACTCAGATAATTTATTTCGTATTTTAGGATTAGAACCACAATCTTTCAAAGAAAATGAACGATTTACAGATTATGTCGTAGCGGAAGATAGGGCACCGATGGAGAAACTATCCGAAAGAATTCACAACGGGGAGGAATTAAATTCGTATTATTTTCGAGTAAATCATCCAACTAAAGAAATCAAGCACTTAAGAGCTTCGGGAAAGCGGTTTGTAGATGATTTTGGAAATAAAATGGTTTTAGGTGTAACGCAAGATATAACTATTGAACACAGCAAATCTGAATTATTGAAAAGTAATTATAACGATTTAATCCAGGTAAATAATGAACTGAACATTTTTGATGAATCTAGCAGACAAGCAGAAATACTAGGCAAGTATGGAAGTTGGATTTTAAATTATAACACTTTAAAATATAGCTATTCTGATAACTTATTTAGGTTGCTTGGTTGCAAACCACAATCATTTGAGCCAACAATTCAAAAACTATTGGAATTTGTTTATCCAGAAGATGCTTCCATCGTGACGAAATCGAATATTTTGGCTCTGTCAACACAAGAAATTCCGACGATGAATTATCGGATAATTCGATCTGATGGAATAATTCGACATTTCAAAACAATATCAAAAACATTTACCGATTTAAGTGGTGTTCAAACCATGATTGGAACAACACAGGACGTGACCGAAGATTTTAATAAAAGTGAGCAACTGCTCGAACGAAACAAAGAGCTAGAACAAAATATCAATGAATTAAATGAATTCAATCATGTAGCAAGTCACGATTTACAGGAGCCACTGCGAAAAATTCAAACCTTTGTTTCTCGCTTAAATGAAAAGGAAGAAGAAAACCTAACTGAATTTGGACGGGAATATTTAACCCGAATTGAAAAAGCTTCTGACCGCATGCGCATTTTAATTAATGATTTGCTGCACTATTCACGAACCAATCGAACGGATAAAAACCTGGTGAAAGTCGATTTAAATGAGGCACTTCAAAATAGCCTTATGGAATTGTCGCAGAATATTGAGGATAAAAATGCGGTAATTACCTATACAAAATTGCCATCTATTAAAGGAATTAGTTTTCAAATGCAGCAGCTATTTTCTAATTTGTTAAGCAATTCTTTAAAATACTGTGAAGAAGACATTGTTCCCCAAATAGATATTGATTGCCAAGAAGTCGTCGCCAAGAATGAAGTTGATTTAAAACAAAAAACCAATAAAAAATATTATAAAATTAATTTTAGCGACAACGGAATTGGTTTTGAGCAACAGCACGCTGAGCGAATATTTTTATTATTTAATCGTCTTCACGGCAAAACCGAATACTATGGAACTGGTGTTGGTCTGGCCATTTGCAAAAAAATTATAGAAAATCACAACGGATTTATTTTTGCGTTTAGCCAACCACGAGTTGGCACAACCTTTACCATTTATTTACCAGCGTGATTGTAAAGCCAAGGGCGAATTAAAATCTTATAAGATTTAATGCAAATTCTATAACGCTTTTTTAACGTTTAAAAAGGAACTTTGATGCAAAAGTTTCTGATGAAAAAAATTATCCCCAAGATAAATAATATAACTTTATATTTTGTTTTAATCGTTCTACTAGTAACTAGTTTTTTAATCATGTATTCTTGTTTAGAAAAAGATAAACAATATACTATTGGTAATTCATCAGCAGCACTAGCCGAATATGATTTAAATTTTGCTCTTCTAGCAGATATAAATGAAAGTAATTTAAGGGTAATTCAACTTACCGATTTAATTCTAAATGAAACACAGATTCAGCCATCTATTTCATTTATAAGTCAAATCAACAAAGATCATTCTGAAATCCAAACTCAGTTGAAAAAACTGCTGGAAGATAATCTCATCATTGCACCAAAACCCATTTTTAGCCTTGGTCTTACTAGTGAAATGGTTAAAAATGACTTAAAGGGCACGTATGCTTTTACTATATTAAAAGAAGTTGTTCAATCTGAAATTGAATTTCTGCAAAAAATAAAAAGCACAACAATAAATCAGGATTTTAAGCAGTTTGCCACAGATTCTGTTATTGTTTTGCAACGAAACCAGGGCCAACTCCAGCAATTAATACGTTAACAACCCGTGAACATTTCTAAACTCTACTTTAAGCGATTTTTTAAGGTGTTAAAGGCAACTATGAATGGATTTTTAGAACATAAAATCCTAAAAATGAGTGCCGCTTTAGCGTATATAACGATGTTTTCGATTGGGCCATTATTACTAGTAATTCTTTTTTTATCAGATATTTTTTTAGGGCGAGATGCTATTGAAGGAACAATTTACGGACAAATTAAAAATTTTGTTGGTCCGGCAAGTGCAGAACAAATTCAAACGATTATTCAAAACTTAGCCTTATCGGACGAGGGATTAATCGCTGGAATAATTGGAGTAGTAACCTTACTAATCGGAGCAACCTCGGTATTTGCAGAAATTCAAGATTCCATCAATACAATCTGGGGAATAAAACCCAAAAAACAAAGCGGATTCTGGTTATTTTTAAAAGCACGCCTTCTTTCTTTTGGTGTGATTACCAGCATTGGTTTTATTCTTTTAGTTTCGCTGGCCCTTTCAACAATTTTAGAAGTGTTGAGTGATCAATTTTTTTCGCAATTCTCTGAGTCAGCGGTTTACTTTATTTATATTGCCAATAGTATTGTAACTTTTATTGTCATCTCGCTGCTTTTTGGATCCATCTTTAAAATCTTACCCGATGCAAGAATAAAGTGGCAACAAGTTCGCTTAGCAGCGTTTGTAACGGCATTGTTATTTATGCTTGGCAAATTTCTAATTTCATTTTATATAGCCAATTCAAACCTTCGAGACGTTTATGGAACAGCTGGTTCATTTGTGATTTTAATGGTTTGGGTTTATTATTCCTCAGTCATACTCTATTTTGGTGCAGAATTCGCCAAACGCTACGCCATCGAATTCGAAAATCCTATTATACCTTATGATTACGCAGAAGCTGTTGAAATAATAGAAGTAAAGAAGTAAAATAACTCAATTTTAAAAGCAGACTGTCCACGGCCCGAAATCGCTGTTATTCCTTTATAACATTCTATTAATCAAATATAAAAAAGTTATGAGTCTTTAGCTTCAATAATGTCTTATATATGACTTGAAAATATAAAAAGTGGAAATTCTATAACACAACAAAAAATTAATATAACATAAACCATCCCACTCTGTCGCACCTTTGTAAGGTAGAAAATAACTAACCAATAAATAAATTATTTTACACCTATGAAAAATAAACTTAGAGTAATCGCAGTTTTCGCTTTTGTTTTTGGAATTTATTCCGCAACCCTCCAAGCTCAAACAAATGAGGGTTCTTCCGGAGCACAATTTGGTGTTAAAGGAGGTGTTAACTTTTCTAATCTCTATACAGAAGAAGTAAAGGATAACAATGTTTTAACTAGTTTTAATGTCGGCGTATTTGCGACATTACCGATTAACAACTTTTTAGCCATCCAGTCTGAACTTTTATATTCCAGAAAGGGTGCAAAATTAGAATATGATAATGCTTTTACGGTGGGCAGTGCCAAATTTCAATTGAATTATATTGAAGTACCCGTTTTATTGAGAGTAAACATCACCAACAATTTAAATATTCACGCAGGACCCTATTTTGCGTACCTTATTGACGCTCAAGTTAAAAACGAATCTGATAGTGGAAATTTTGATTTTGAAGAATCATATAATAACGACGATTTTAACAAATTTGACTACGGATTAGCAGGCGGAATTGGCTTTGATTTTGAATCTTTTGGAATTGGAGCACGATACAATTACGGGCTAAACACAGTAGGGAAAGAAAGAACAATTCTAGGACAATCCTATACGATTCCTGATGGCAAAAATAGCAACATCAGTCTATATATATCCTTCCAGTTAAATTAATTATTAATATTAAAAATCAGAAATCATGCAAAGTTTATTGTACTTAATCGCAGTCATTCTTATCATACTTTGGGCTTTAGGCTTCTTTGTATATAGTGCCGGAAACTTAATTCACATCTTATTAGTCATCGCAGTAGTTGCCATATTACTAAGATTAATTAAAGGCAGATCAGTTTAAAAAATTATTAACCACATAAATCAATTATTATGAAAGCAAGTAACACATTATTAGGAATTATCGGCGGAGTAGCCGTTGGAGCAGCATTAGGAATTTTATTCGCACCAGACAAAGGTAGTAATACCAGAACGAGAATCGCTAGAAAAGGAGATGAATTAAAAACTAATTTGCAAGGTGAATTAGAGAAATTCATGGACACCACTTCCGAAAAATATAACCACTTAATGGGCAAATCTGAGGAGTTGGTGGAAGAAGGAAAAGACATGATTTACCAAGGAAAAGAACGATTCAAAAATGAAGTAAACTCGTAACATGGAAAGTGCAGTTAAAAACATAGAAGTGCTTTACGAAAAAGCAAAAGAATATACGCAAACAACCATTGAATTATATAAGTTGATTGCGGTGGAAAAAACTGCAGAAGTTTTAGCCTCTCTTGTATTTCGTATCGCATTTCTATGTCTAGCTGCATTCTTTATTTTATTTAGCAGCATTGGGCTAAGTTTTTACCTAGGTGAACTTCTTCATAGTACTGCAATAGGGTTTTTACTTGTTTCTTTTGTCTATCTAATACTTACCATTTTGCTGTATAATTTTAGAGACAAATGGATTAAAGCACCCATTTCTAATCTGATTATAAAAGAATTACTTTATGCAAAAAGTAAAGAAAAATCGGATCTAGACCATTAAAAGGAAAATATGATGGAAGCAAGAAAATTACCGCAAAAGACAGTATTGGAACAGGCAATTTTGAGATTGAAAGTCCAACAAATTCAGCAAAAACTGGAAATAAAAAACCATCTGGACGAGACGTTACAAAGTTTGAATCCACTAAATGTTTTAAAACAATCCGTTACTGAAGTGAAGAATTCTCCTGCTATTCAGCGCAAAATTTTTCAAGCTGCCGTAAGTTTTACTGGCGGATTATTGTCTAAAAAATTGCTAATTGGAAATACCGATTCAACCTTTAAAACTATTTTGGGTTATATCATTCAATTTGGTGTAACAAAATTTATTGCTAAAGAAGTGAGTCCGTCAACTTAGATTTAATACTATTATATAACATTTTTTTAAAATCATGTAACAATAATAATTCACATGATTTTACATTTACACCTAACTTAATAACAAATAACATGAAAAATTTAAAATTAATTTTAGCATTCGTTGCCTCGGCTGTCGTTTTTACAGCCTGTAAAAATGCCGATAAAGAAATGGCTGACGACAGAGTAGATTTTTTTACGCGTTACGTAGACTCTGTGAGTAACATCGCTGCCGATGACTCAGCACAAAGATGGGACGACGTAGAAATGGGCTATGAAAAAGCAAAAATGGATGCAGAATCTTCTTTGGCTAATTCGACCAACAAAGAAGAATACCAAGAAAGATTGGATAAAGCCAATATGAAGTATGAAGATTACAAAGTTAAAGTTACTGCAGAAAAAGACAGAATGAATCGTGAAAATAGTACGTTAAATATCCGAAAAACACTTTTAGGAGATTCTTACACAGGTGGCGATTTAACTTTTGACTGGATTAATAAATCAAACATTTTGAGTGTGTATGACAACTTAGTGAACACTGTAGAAAAAAATAAAGATTCTTATTCCAGAGAAGATTGGGATGAAATAAAATTAATTTACGAAGCATTAGATACTCGTAAAAATACGGTTGAAAATGAAGGTTTAACTTCTTCCGACAACTTAAAAATTGCAGGATTAAAAGTGAAATTTGCAGCCATATCAAATACAAACAGAATTGGAGCAAAATCAGAAGAAAACGCCGAAGCAAAACAATAACCCTACTTACTGTTTTGAACGGAAAACGGAGTCAATTTTGACTCCGTTTTTTTTATTTAAAATACTTCTGATTCTTTTAATTTCTCCATGTTATTCACTAGCTGAAGTTCATCTACGAACTTTTGAATTTTTCCGTTCATAACGCCATCCATATCAAAAACATCTAACCCAATTCGGTGATCTGTTACCCGACCTTGCGAATAATTGTAGGTTCTAATCTTAGCAGAACGGTCACCAGAGCTCACTTGAGATGTTCTTTTAATCGCATCTTCGGCTTGTTTTTTGGCTAATTCTTGTTCGTATAAACGCGAACGCAAAACGTCTAACGCTTTATCTTTATTTTTATGTTGCGATTTTTGATCTTGACATTGAGCCACCAATCCGGTTGGAAGGTGCGTTAACCTCACCGCCGATTTTGTCGTATTTACCGATTGTCCTCCAGGACCCGACGAACAGAAAAAATCAACCCGAACGTCATTCATATCAATTTGAATATCAAATTCTTCCGCTTCTGGCAAAACCATCACCGTTGCGGCCGAGGTATGAACGCGACCTTGTGTTTCGGTTTGTGGAACACGTTGTACCCGATGAACACCCGCTTCAAATTTTAAAGTGCCGTAAACGTCTTCACCGGTTACTTCAAAAATAACTTCTTTAAATCCGCCCGAAGTTCCTTCATTCATATCCACTACCGAAGTTCTCCAACCGCGCGTTTCGCAAAATTTGGTATACATTCTAAACAAATCTCCTGCAAAAATCGAAGCTTCATCGCCACCTGTTCCGGCACGAATCTCCACCATCACGTTTTTTGCATCTTCGGCATCTTTTGGAATCAACATAAATTTAATTTCATCTTCCAATTCTGGTAACCGATTTTTGGCCTCGTCCAATTGCATTTTGGCCATTTCAACCATTTCTGCATCCGAACCATCGTTGATGATTTCATTTGCTTCTTCAATATTTTGATTTAAACCAATATATTCTTCCCGCTTTTCCATCAACCCTTTCAAGGTTTTATATTCTTGGTTCAATTGCACATAACGCTTTTGATCAGAAATAACATCCGGCTGGATAATCAAATCTGAAATCTCATCAAAACGCTGTTTTACATATTGTAATCTATCTAACATACTTTTTAAAATCTATTTTGGAGTGCAAAAGTACGATTTTTTGTTTCACGATTCAAATTTCTCTATTCAATGTTTTTTCGTAGTATTGTAGTTAGAAATCAATCAAATGAAAAATAAATACATCGTAATAATTGCGCTACTATTTTTATTCGTCGCTTGTAAAAAAGAAGAAAATCGTTTTGCAACTTTAGAAAAAGCAAATTGGGTTTTACAAGAATGGGAAAACAAAACACCTGATGGTGACTTTTCAGAAAAATGGAGGCGTCAAAATGATTCTACTTTTTATGCCGAGAGTTTCTTTATTGCAAAGCAAGACACGTTATTTGCCGAAACAATTCAACTGATTCAACGCGACACGAGTTTAGTGTTGATTATTACTGTTCCCAATCAAAATGAAGAAAAACCGGTAACATTCAAGCTAACTTCTTTAACGGATAAAGAATTTGTTTTTGAAAACCCAACGCATGATTTTCCTAAAAAGATTAGGTATACCTTAGTTAATCAAGATAGTTTATATGCGGAAATTAGTGGCGATGGCAAAAAACAAGGGTATCCGTTTAAAAAGAAATAAAAATGGCAAAAATCACCGAAACCACTATTTCTTTGGAACATCTGCCACAAGGTATCTATTTACTAAAGTTGTGGTCAAACAACGAATATATCACCTATTTTAAGTGATTAAAAATTAATTAGTTATCCAAAACATGACCTAATCTTTTTAGGTCATGTTTTTTTAAAACCACTTAATACTATGAAAAAATTATCTTACCTTATTATTTTATTCAATTGTTTAGTAAATGCCCAATGTTATCAAAAAATTTCAACGGGTGATGGTCATGTTGTCTTACTTAATTCAGATAATAAAGTTTGGGGGTTTGGTGCCTCAGGAAGTGGTCAACTAGCAAACCAACCCTCTTCAAATTTACTAACACCTACTGTCGTTAGTAATTTAAACATGTGGAAAAATGTGTTTGGAGTAAGTGGAAAATCTTTTTTTATAAAACAAGACGGCACTCTTTGGGGCACTGGTAACAATATATATGGTAGCCTCGGAATTAATTCAACCAGTTCCACCAATATAATCACCCAAATTGGTACAGCCAATAATTGGCAAAAAATAGTGGGCTCTCCTACCCACACCGTTGGTTTAAAAGAAGATGGCACCCTTTGGGGTTGGGGGCAAAACAATGATTATGAACTAGGGCAAGGACAAGGAAATAATAATTTAAGCCAAGTCACGCCCATACAAATTGGGAGTGATAGCCATTGGGTGGATGTTGCGGTTACAGCTTCAGGTACATTTGCACTCAAGAATGATGGTACGTTTTGGGGTTGTGGTTTTAATAATAATGTCTTTTTAGGTTTTTTAGGCAACTATGTTTTTACGCTTTCGCAAGGACCTTCTAGCAATTGGAGCAAAATAAAAGCCGGTACATTTTTTATTATAGCCCAAAAAACAGATGGCACTTTATGGTCATGGGGAAGTGGAAGTTTTGGTCAAATAGGTAATGGTCAGTTTAGCGGTAGTTTAACTCCGATTCAGATTACAACCGATACCTGGAAAGATTTTGCAGCAGGTTCATTGAGATCCTACGGAATCAAAACCGATGGTACGTTGTGGGCTTGGGGCAGAAATGAAGAAGGCCAACTTGGTGACGGCACCTTTGAGAATCGAAATGTGCCTACTCAAATTGGTGCAGACAATAATTGGGATCGCATTTATGCTCAAGGTGGTACTACAACCGTAGGCGTAAAAACAGATGGCTCCGTTTGGGTATGGGGTAGTAATGATTTTGGTCAGTTTGGCAATGGTACACTCAATCATGGGAGTAATGTTCCGTTACAAAACAATGCGTTGTGTACGTTGAGTGTTGAAAATTTTGCTGATGGTAAAGAGCGTGTTTCTTT
>Ga0105045_10002883_pt1 | contig 14615 bp, 15 predicted proteins | sample MAT02_FD_78089 | JGI IMG/M metagenome (GOLD analysis project Ga0105045, IMG submission 78089) | Freshwater microbial communities from Lake Fryxell liftoff mats and glacier meltwater in Antarctica - MAT-02 (megahit assembly) | ecosystem: Environmental > Aquatic > Freshwater > Ice > Liftoff...
GATCCGGCCCGCCTTGTCCGCATGGGCTTTAATGCGACCAGCCAAGTAAAGGAAGTAACCTTGGTAGATCTGCGAAAATGACCCATGGACCTTGCACAGGACCTTTTTTGTTACTACTTTTACCGGACAACGACCGCATATTGATTACCACACAACCCACATGAAACGCATTGGCATTATCCTCGCACCTACCACTTTCTTTATGGCTTTATATTTCTTGTTGAGCACCATATTAATAGAACGTGAGCGATCGGTGGTTCAAGGAGAAGAAAACGAAACTACGGAGGTGGTCAATAGTGTCCCTGAAGACGAAGAACTGAAAAATAAACGGCCCAAAGTACCAGCGAATACTCAATTGGACTAATTTTGTGCCGTGTCATCCCCTTCACCCCAAATTATAGCGGCCCTCAGCCCGCTCCATTGGCAAGAGTATGAGCTACTTGACTCAGGCAATTTTGAAAAGCTGGAGCAGTTTGGTGATTACATTTTGTCACGTCCTGAGCCACAAGCCGTTTGGGATAAAAGTATGAGCGACCAAGAATGGGAAAAATTGGCCCACGCCTCGTTTAAACGCGATCCCATCGACAGAGACCGGAATACCGAGCGCGGTCGGTGGTTGTTTGGGCCCACCATGCCCGAGCGCTGGCTGATGAACTACCAATTCCAAGATTTGCGCCTAAAGTTCAAAGTGGCCTTGTCCGCCTTCAAGCATGTGGGCGTTTTCCCCGAGCAGGCCGCCAACTGGGATTATATTTTCCAGAAAACCCAAGCCTTGCCCGTTGCCAAACCCAAAATACTCAATGTGTTTGCCTACACCGGTTTGGCCTCCGTGGCCGCCAAGGCTGCCGGGGCCGATGTGAGCCACGTGGATTCGGTAAAGCAAGTCATCAGTTGGGCCCGGGACAACATGGAAGCCAGCCAACAGGACAATATCCGCTGGGTGGTGGAAGATGCGCTCACTTTCGTTGAGCGCGAGGTGCGCCGGGGCAACCAATACCACGGCATCATCTTGGACCCTCCCGCCTACGGGCGCGGGCCAAGTGGCGAAAAATGGGTATTGGAAGACCATATCAACCTGTTGATGAAGCATTGCGCCCGACTGCTGCACCCCGAACACCATTATTTTATCATCAACCTCTATTCAATGGGTTTTTCGGCCATCATTGTGGAAAATTTGGTTAAAATGGCGTTTGGTCAAGTGGGTAATCCCGAAATGGGTGAACTGTTTTTGAGCGATCGCACCCAAAAGCGATTGCCGTTGGGAATTTTTTATCGGTTCTCTTCGGTTTAATGGTGACACCGCATTGCCCAGTTGAACGTCACCAAGTTTACTTATCAATCACTTGTCTTATACTACTGCAAAAAATCACATGGAGACCGCTCAAAAAACAAAACCTACCTTCATCCGCGACTTTGTGCTGAAAGCACTGGTGCTGTACGCGATTTGGCTGGCGGCCGAAAGTTTTGGTTTTACCAAACCCATTCATGGTGTGCTGACCGAATTTACGGCGTGGAGCAGCGTGAAGATCATGGGCTTGTTTACCGCCGATACCAGTTATTATTTCCGGGGCACCCAGTGTTTGCTCCAATTTGGCAGCATGAACACCCTGCTCATCGATAACCCATGCAACGGACTGACCATCATGCTGCTCTACATCGGGTTCTTGGTGGCGTACCCCGGCACTTGGAAAAGCAAGTTGATTTTCATCAGTTTTGGAACTGTTTTGGTTTACCTGATGAACGTGGTCCGGGTCGTTTTCCTCTCGGTCAACTTTGCCTACCACCAAGTTTCGTTTGAATTTAACCACAAATACACTTTTACTTTTGCTGTCTATGTGGTGGTGTTCTTACTTTGGGTCACCTGGGCCAACAAATATTCTTTGGTCAGAACCGTCAACCAATAATTAACCGTGCTGAAAAACAGCCGCCACTGGCGCAATGTGCTCATCGGCCTATTGGTGATCGGCCTTTTTGTGAACTGGTACTATTATCTGGCCACTTATGAAGCCCTCCAAGGGCTGATCCAGTCAATCATGGCCCGCTTTGGCGTACAAAACACGGCCACAATCAACGGATCCAAGTTCGTCAGTTACTTGTTTTTGTTGTTTTTCAACATCTTCTTCTCCTTTGTAATTGTTTACACTTATTTTTTGAGTGTACGGATTTCCCTGATTGCATTGCGGTACATGTTGCTCTATTTCGCCATTACTTTTACTGCCACGTGCGTTTTTTTTGTCCTTAAAAACGAAGAATGGTACCAATACGCCCGGCAGGCTACCGATTTGTTGGCTTCTCCGCTGGTGGAATGCTCGCTCATTCCCTTGATGAAACTTAAACTGGCCGAAGAACTGGCCTAAGAATTGGCTCCTTTCTTGGTGCCGTCCCCGCCCAATATTATTCAAAGACAAGTCTGGCCAACAACAGAATTGCACAAGTGATTACTTCTATTTTACTTAAAGCATGGAAAATATCAAACTCGATACCATTGAAGAAGCCATTGCGGCCATTGCCGAAGGGAAAGTAATCATCGTAGTGGACGATGAAGACCGGGAAAACGAAGGGGACCTGGTGTGTGCTGCCGACTGCGTGACCCCAGAAATCGTCAATTTCATGCTGTGGGCACGGGGCTGGATGTGTGTTTCGCTCACGGAGGAACGCTGCGAAGCACTGGAATTAGAACTGATGGTGGCAAACAACACCGCCATGCACGAAACTCCTTTCACCGTCACCGTCGATTTGATCGGCGAGGGAGTCACCACGGGGATTTCGGCCACTGACCGCTACAAAACCATTAAAGCATTGGTCAATCCCAGCACCATTCCCGGTGATCTGGCCCGGCCCGGCCACATTGCCCCCTTGAAAGCCAAAAACGGGGGGGTGCTGCGCCGCGCTGGCCACACCGAAGCCAGCGTGGATCTGGCCCGGTTGGCGGGCTTTACCCCCGCTGGGGTGATCATTGAGGTACTCAACGATGCGGGCGAGAAGGCCAAACTGCCCGAACTCCGGGAGTTGGCCGACAAACACGGCCTTAAACTGGTCGCCATCAAAGACTTGATCGCCTATCGCCTCCGAAAAGAAACCCTCATCCTGCGCGAAGAGCGGGTAATGATGCCCACTGAATACGGGAACTTTGATCTGGTGGCCTATAAACAGATCGACAACGATGCCATTCACTTGGCCCTTGTCAAGGGTGAGTGGGATGCCACTGAGTCAGTGCTGGTGCGGATGCACTCTTCCTGCATTACCGGCGACATTTTTGGCTCCTGCCGCTGCGACTGTGGCGAACAGTTGCACGCTGCCATGCGAAAAATCGAGGAAACTGGGAAAGGGGTGGTGGTTTACATGAACCAAGAAGGACGGGGCATTGGCCTGTTGAACAAACTGCGGGCCTACAAACTGCAAGAACAAGGCTACGATACGGTGGAGGCCAACTTGCAGCTCGGCTTGCCAATGGATGCCCGCGACTACGGCGTGGGGGCCCAGATCCTGCGCGACCTCGGCGTGTCCAAGATCCGGCTGATGTCCAACAACCCCAAGAAAAGGGCTGGGCTGATGGGCTATGGACTCGAGATAGTGGACAATGTGCCCCTCGAGTTTAGCCCCAACCCCCACAACGCAAAATATTTGCTGACCAAGCGCGACAAGATGGGGCACAAGATTGGGGCCAATTGGTAAATAGGCCCCAGCACGACCACTGGCAAAACAAAAAAGCGACCATTTATGGGCCGCTTTTTTGTTTTGACTAAGTATGATTACGTACCGATCAGGGATTTATTGCCCTGCATTCGAGAAATTCAAAATAAATGTGCTATCTTATCCCCCTGTTCGACGTGACTGGGTATGGTAGTCGGGCCCAGCTTTGTTCATCAAAATTTTCCACTTAATTTATGGTGATTATTCTTAGACAAAATGGCCATTTTATTTGATGATTTCAATAGCTGGCGAGAGTACTGTGCTTCGGAACACAAACCATTGTATCTGCCAGTGCTAGAATATGAAATTGCCCAAAAAGGGCGCAGCGAACCAGAAATATGGGAAGGATTGGCCCGGGCCTACCGGGTAATGTGCGAAGCGGTGGAAACTGGTCTGACCGAGGACATGACCTCCCGCTCGGGCATGGTGCGCAATGGGGGCAAAAAAGTGTACCAAAGCCCCATCACTGTCTTATCGCCCGAGTTTAAGCGGCTGGTCTCGCGGGCCATTGCCGCCAAGGAGGTCAACTCCTGCATGGGGCGCATCGTGGCCGCCCCCACCGCCGGGGCTTCGGGGATCTTACCGGGCATTCTTTGCACGCTCCAAGAAATCCATCAACTGACCGATCGCCATGTGCTCGAGGGCATGTTGGTGGCGGCGGGCATTGCCCTCATTATTGAACGCAATGCTTCCATTTCCGGGGCCGTGGGCGGTTGCCAGGCCGAAACCGGCACGGCCGCCGCAATGGGCAGCGGGGCCATTGTTTATTGCTTGGGCGGATCGGTGGATCAGGCATTCAATGCAGTGGCCATCACCATCCAGTGTATGTTGGGCCTCGTGTGCGATCCGGTGGCGGGCTTGGTGGAAGTGCCCTGCATTGTACGCAACGCCAGCGCCTCGGCCATTGCCTACTCGTCGGCCCAGATCGCCTTGGCCAGCGTGGATGCCGTGATCCCCGTAGATGAGTGTGTGGCTGCACTGGGCGAAGTCGGCCAGAGCATGGAGACGCGGTACAAAGAGACGGCACTGGGTGGCTTGGCGGCCACTCCAACTGGGCAGGCCATTGCCAACCGGGTCCTGATCCACGACATTGAAATGCTGCCCGATGAGTAACCGCTGGCACTATTTGCGGCGAGTTTAAACATTTGGTCGCCTAATTCATTTTGACTACCGATTGGCATTATTTTAGCAACCTATCCTTTTACGCACATAATTTTTTGGTTTATGCACAAATTCCTACTTTTTATTTTTTTACTCCTGATGGGCCTGTTCCTGGACCAGCAGGAAGCGCGCGCTCAAACTGAAGTGATCAATAGTGCCAGAACTGCCCTGCGCACTGGCAATTCCAAAGACTTGACCAAGTATTTCAATAGTTTGGTGGAGCTGAAGATCGAAAATGCCAATGAAAACCTGAGCACCGCAGCCAACAACAGCAACTTTAGCAAAACGCACGCTGAGTACGTCCTGAAAGATTTCTTTAAGGACAACCCGCCCCAAAACTTTGAATACGTCCATGAAGGAACTTCCAAAGAAGGGCTTAAATACACGATTGGGAAATATACCTATCGGGACAAAAACAACAAGACTTCCTCTTTCCGGGTGTTCATGAAAATCAAGCAATACGGGGCCGATTACCTGATCGATGCCATTGATTTTAGCAAAGAAGAGGGCGAAAACTGAGTTGATTACCGTATCAATCACAAAAAAGCTGGTGGAACGTTTTCCACCAGCTTTTTTTGGTGGTAGGCCAAGCGGCTAGCCCAACCACCAAAGCAAACCCAACCCCACCCCGGTCAGTGGGGCGCAGATCCAAAGGGCCAACCGAAATGGCAGGGCCGCGATCCGCAAAGCCCGGCTGGCAAACCCCGACGAAGCCGCCACAGCCTTGCCAATTTTTTGAGTGCCACTTTCGGCGTATTGGCGCAGAGTTTGGGTGCGCTGGGCGGCTTGTGGGCCCACCGCCTCTGCCACTTTGGCCTGCCCCGCGTCCAAGCGGTCTGCCACTTGCTGGGCCAATGCCCCGACCACGGTATTGATCAAACTGCTGATCGGCCCGCCCAGCAGTGGCAACTTGCGCTCCATTGCCTTGCTTATTCCGGGCAGCAAAACCAGATAGACCGTGCCCAGTGCCACTTCCGACAATTTGGGCCGTTGCCCAGGGTTGGCTTGACCGCTAAACTGGCCAATATCGGTCAAGATCCGGGCTGCGGTATCGGTCGTCAATTGCCCGATTTGATCCACATCACGGGCCAATTGCTTGGTAAAACGTACGATCCCCCATAAAATCCCGTTGACCAACGCTCCTACCCCGCCCAACCCCAAAGTTAAAATGGCCAAACCGGGGCGGGACTCAAAGAACCAATAGCCGCCAATAAGTACCACCATCAGTCCCAGAACCAACACTGGCCCCAAGACCAATCTGGCCGCATAGCGCGGGAAGATCAATAGTTCAGCAATGGTATCGAACAAGGCTTGGTTTTGATAATTGGCAAAGTCGATCCCAGTCTGTTCGCGCAAACGTTGGCCAAGGGCAAGGAGGGCAGGTGCTTTCATGGATGGGGCTGGCCAATGGACCAACCCACGAATTAACGCAATTTTCGCAAGGCTTGCGCGTTCGCTATGCCTGATTTTATTACCTTGCGGGGTGAATGTGGCCAAACAATCGCCCAGTATCCGGGCATTGTTTGGCTTAACCCTCAAATCAGCTTTCGCAATATGACAAATATTTTTGCAGAGATAATCACCATTGGCGATGAAATCTTGTATGGGCAAATTGTTGATACCAACTCACAATGGATGAGCGCCGAATTGGACAAGATGGGGATCCGGGTGCTGCGCAAAGTGGCCGTGGGCGACACCCAAGCCGCAATCTTGGGGGCCGTACAAAATGCCCAAGCGGACATCATATTAATGACCGGCGGCCTCGGCCCCACTAAGGACGACATCACCAAAACCATGCTCATGGAGTACTTCGGTGGGCAATTGGTGCTGGACGAAGGCGTGCTGGCCAATCTCACCCGCTTGTTTTCCATGCGGGGGCGCGAAGTGAGCCTCACCAATCGCGAGCAGGCAATGGTGCCCGATAACTGTCAAGTGTTGATGAATGCCGTGGGCACAGCGCCCGGAATGTGGTTTGAGCACGGGGGCAAAGTATATGTGTCCATGCCCGGCGTGCCCTACGAGATGAAGTGGCTGATGGCCAACCGCGTGATCCCTAGGCTGCGCGAGAAATTTGATGCGCCCACCATCATCCACAAAATGATCAAAACGATCAACGTGCCCGAATCCACCCTGTCCGACCTGATCGAGGCGTGGGAACTGGCCTTGCCACCCCACATCCGGCTGGCTTATTTGCCCAGAATGGGGCAGGTGCGGCTCCGGCTCACGGGCACTGGCCGCGACCGGGCCCAGCTCGAGGCGGAGATCCAAGCCGAAATGGCCAAAGTGATGCCCCTGATCCAAAAATATGTGTACGGCTTTGACGATGACGAGATTGAGAAAGTGGTGGGCCAACTGCTGGTGAACCAAGGCAAGACCATCGCCACTGCCGAAAGTTGTACCGGCGGCTTTGTCGCCCACCAGCTCACCCAACAGGCCGGGGCCAGCCGCTATTTCATGGGGGGCGTGGTCGCGTATTCCAACGAAGTGAAAATGAGCCAGTTGGGAGTGCAGGCCGCTACCTTGCAAGCCCACGGGGCCGTGAGCGAAGAGACCGCCAAAGAAATGGCTGCTCAAGTGCGCCTGCGCTATGGCACCGATTTTGGCATAGCCACTACGGGTGTAGCCGGGCCAGATGGTGGCAGCCCGGCCAAGCCAGTCGGTATGGTGTGGATTGCCCTGGCCGATGCCGACGGGGTAGAGGCCCGAAAATTGCAACTGACCACCGAGCGCGGCCTCAACATCTCCCTGACCAACAATTCAGTGCTAAACTGGGTACGGATGCGGTTGGAAGGGTTGTAAGTGAATGGGCCAACTTGGATTGCCCAATTTTGCCCAGCTTCATATAAGTTTACAGGTTTTTTACGTTTACTTGGATCTATGACCTGGTTTAATTCATTTGCCATTGTGGAGATAGTGCTCGCGAGCGTGTTCTTGTTGCTGTATATTTTTTATATCGGCAAAATGCACCGCATTGCCAGTATCATGCACACATCTGCCCGCCGGGTTTGGCTCAAATTTGCCCTCAGGGTGGTGTATTTCAGTCTCATGCTCATTGCATTGTTGGGCCCTTCGTTTGGCGAAATCTTGAAAAAGGAGATCAAGACCGTTGGCAAAGACATTTACATTGCGGTCGATCTGTCGCAATCGATGAACGCCGTCGACATCCAGCCCTCCCGCCTTGAGAAAATCAAGTTTGAAATCAAAAAGATTATCAATGAATTTAGCGCAGATCGGATCGGCATCATTATTTTTTCATCGGAATCGTTTCTCCAGTGCCCACTCACGTATGATCAGAGTTCCCTCAACTTGTGGGTAGAATCGCTCAAGACCTCCCTCGTGCCCAGTGGGGGCACCGATTTTGGCCCACCGCTCAAAATGGCCGCCGATAAGTTGAAGGATGAAGATCCCGCCCAAAAAAGCCAAGCCAAATTGGTCATCCTCATCAGTGACGGGGAAGATTTTGGCGAAGACACCCAAGAAATGGCCGGTGAACTGGAAAGCAACCAGATCAAAGTGTTCACCTTGGGCATTGGCACGGAGAAAGGCGGCAAAATTCCTTACCGGGAACGCAGTTTCAAGCGCGACCAAAGCGGGCGGGAAGTGGAAACCAAACTCAACCCGAGTGCCCTCAAGGACATTGCCGAACTGACCAAAGGCCAATACTTTGAGATCAATGACCAACAAAATGAAGTCAACAAACTCATCAAAGCGGTGAAAGCGGTCAAGGGCCAGCTCCGAGATACCAAACAAATGGACACTGCTGCCAACGATTACCAATACTTCTTGCTCGTTGCTTTTGCCCTGTTGCTCGTCGATGTACTGCTGACGGTCAGAACCATCAAAATATAAACCCAACCACCCTTGTTCTTCTATTTACCGAGAAAGCAAGTCATTGAAAATCATTGAAACAAACCTTGTTGATTGTCAAAATCACTTTAATCTTTGCCTTAATGCCATTGCGACGCGACCTGAGCCTGTGGATAGATGTGTACCAAGACCTGGCCGAACTGGCCGGGCCCGAGCGCAACCTGTTGATCCAAGCCCGGTTGGCTTGCCAATCTTCCTATTCCCCCTATTCCCATTTTGAGGTGGGGGCGGCAGTTCTGCTGGCCGACGGCACCGTGGTGCAGGGCAGCAACCAAGAAAATGCCGCCTATCCGTCAGGCTTGTGCGCGGAGCGGACTGCGCTCTTCGCCGCTGCCTGCGCCAAACCGGGCGTGCCCGTGCTAATGCTGGCCGTTGCTGCCCGCCGGGCTGGCTCAGCGTCGTTTGTGGCCGCATATCCATGCGGGGCTTGCCGCCAAGTAATGGCCGAGTACGAAACCAAATCGCAAGGGCCGCTCAAGATCCTTATCGATACAGGAACCGAAATCCTCGTGGCCGAGTCGGTCCAAGTGCTGCTCCCCCTCAGCTTTGGGCGCGGGCAATTGGCAGTTTGAACGCTCCGAGGCCCTTTCCTTTTTGCTGACAATAACTTACCTTTGCCAACCGGGTATTTATTCCCTGCCCACCAAAACCATGCTCCTCACCCTTCGCCTCGTGTTCGAGAGCCTACGGTTTGCGATAGGTGCCTTGCGCGAAAACCTATTGCGCACCATTCTTTCCCTTTTGGGGGTAACCATCGGTATTTTCGCCATTATTGGGGTGCTCACCATCGTGGACACGCTGGAAAATAGCATTCGGGGCAGCCTTTCCTTTTTGGGCGACAAAGTCATTTACGTCGATACTTTCCCCTGGACTTTTGCCAAAGAAAAAGATTATGCGTGGTGGAAATATTTTCGGCGGCCAAACCCCACCTTCAATGAATTTAAGTTCTTGGAAAAACGGTTGTCCAAAGCCAGCTCAGTGGCCGTTTTTGCGGTGCGTGGCAACATCACGGTAAAGTACAAGAACAACAGCGCAAGCGGAACCACTGTGCTGGGGGCGTCCTATCTCTACAATCGGGTCTCCGACATCAAGATCAAAGAAGGCCGCTATTTTAACCAACAAGAAGTAGATCGGGGACGCAATGTGTTGATCATGGGAGCGCAATTGGCCGAGGATCTGTTTGGGACTTCCATCAACCCGATCGGCAAACAAGTACAAATCCGGGGGGGCAAATTTACCATCATTGCCTTGCTGAAAAAACAGGGCAGCTCTCTGCTCAACACCCCGGGCACCGACAACCTGTGCATTGTCCCCTATGGCAGTTTGGCCAAAATGTTCTCTTCTACCCGGCGGCGCGGGTTGCGGCCCCAGATTGCGATCAAGGGCTATGACGATGACCCCAAACTGGAGGAAGTAGAAAGTGAGACCCGGGGCCTGCTGCGGGCCTACCGGGGCCAAAAGCCCAAGGAAGAAGACAACTTTGCGCTCAACCGGCCCGAAGCTTTTGCCGAAGTGCTCAACTCCATCATTGCCACCCTCACGGGCGCTGGTTGGTTTATCAGCGTTTTTTCCATGCTGGTCGGCGGTTTTGGCATTGCTAATATCATGTTTGTGTCAGTCAAGGAACGAACCAACTTGATCGGCATCCAAAAATCAATGGGGGCGAAAAATTTCTTCATCCTGTTCCAGTTTCTGTTTGAGGCCATTCTGCTGTGCATCATCGGGGGGCTGGCCGGGCTGGCGTTGGTGTCAATGCTCACTTTCTTTTCCACCGAAAGCTTTCAAATCAGCCTGAGCATGGGCCGGGTAGTCCTTGGCCTCACGCTGGCTTCGATCATTGGCATCATTGCGGGCATTGTGCCGGCCATTGTGGCCTCGCGCCTCGATCCCGTTATTGCCATCCGATCCAAATAAAACATTGATCTGTTCGTTAAGGTTTAACCAGTTGGCAAAGGCATTTCGGCGTGGCCGAACAATTGGCAAAGTTGGGGCCGCCGATACCTATTGTCTTAACGAATTTTTTCAGTTTTAACCGTATTGGATGGAGCTTATCTTCAAGAGCCAATTTGTAGAAATTTTCTTTTCAGCAGAAAAATCTTTGATCTGCGATGTCTGGTCCCGGGAAACGGCCCAAATGGAGGAAGATGAGTTTAAACAAACGCTGTTGGTGCTGCTCAATTTAGCCTTTGACAAGGGCGCGGAGGTTGAACTTTCGGACAGCCGGAACATGATGTTCCCAGTTACCCCCGATCTTCAAGCGTGGATAGTGGAGCACATGAACCGACCAGCCAGCGCGGCAGGTTTCAGGAAAGTGGCATTTTTGCGGCCCACCGAATTCATCGAGCGGCTGTCCATCGAGCAGGTGGTGGCCGAATTTCAGGAATTGGAAGCCTCGGGTGGCTATCGGTCGGCCTATTTCGATGAGTATGACAAAGCCGAAAAATGGCTGCTGGCCAAGTGATGGCCAATGGCAAGTCAAGGGTTCCCCAAAATGTTGTCTTTTATTTGCGCCTTGATCCTGCCAATGATTGCTTTTGAACCAAAGCAACCGATCATACCATTCATTGGCTAACTTGCACCATACCCGACAAAACCAATGGCCCAAACCTACCCCAAGCCCCTGGGTTTCTTGCGCAACCACACAGTGGCCCGCGAAATCGCCAGCCTGGATCCCCAGCGGGATCACATCCGAATGGTTCACCTGCTGACCTGCTACGAATTCCCGTGGGACATGGTCAGGGCGTTGGAAGTGGCCCTGATGCGAACCTTTGCCAGCCCCAGCATCTCGGCCCTACTGGCGCGGACGGGGGAATTTCACCAGCATGGGCAGAAACGCTATGACGATACGGCGGTGCTGGTGGCCGAGTTCATGCAAAAAGGGTACGACAGCCCCGATGGCGTGCGGGCCATCGCCCAAATGAACAAGATCCACGGGCTGTTCAAAATCGCCAATGAAGATTTTTTGTACGTATTGAGCACCTTCGTGCTGGATCCGATCCGGTGGATCGACCAGTATGGCTGGCGCAAATTGACCAATCCCGAAATGGAAGCCCTGTTCCAGTTTTTTCGGGAAATCGGCTTGCGGATGCACTTAAAGCAAGTGCCAGCCACGTTGGCCGATCTGCAACGTTTTGCCCAAGACTACCAAGACCGCTGTTTTAAGTACCATCCAACCAATGCCCACGTGGCCGATGCCACTGTGCGGATCATGGCGGGCTGGTACCCCAAACTGTTCACCCCGCTGGTGAAACCGGCTGTCCGGGCACTCCTAGATGCCGATATGCGGCGGGCCTTTGGCTACGCCGACCCGTCACCCTGGCTCCGGGCCTGCCTCAATGGCGGGCTGGGCATTCGCGCCCGTTTTATCCGGCACTTCAATTTCGGGAGCTCGCCCCGGTTGCTGACCAATTCGCTGATCCGCACTTATCCGCAAGGTTATGCCATTGAGGACGTTGGACCGGCCAAAATAGTAAATAAATCGTAGGGTATGATTGGATTGTCCGCCGTAGTGATCACCAAAAACGAGGATCGGAAAATTGGCGACTGCTTGGATTCGTTACTTAAAGTGACCGATGATGTGGTAGTGGTGGACTCGGGCAGCACCGACCGCACGCGCGAGATCTGTCTGGCCAAGGGGGCACGTTTTTTCACCCGGGCCTGGGATGGGTACGCCGGGCAAAAGAATTTTGGCAATGCCCAAGCCCGCCACGATTGGGTGGTTTCCATCGATGCCGACGAACGGCTTTCGGATCAACTAGTGGCCAGCATCGGGTTGGCTTTCGCCCAAGAGCGCCCCTATGATGCTTACACCCTGCCCTTTGCCACCTATTTTTGTGGCCAATGGATCAGGTTTGGTGGCTGGAACCCCGAGTGGCACGTCCGCATTTTTGACAAGCGGGCCCTCCAATGGAACCACGATGCCGTCCATGAAGGCCTGACCTTGGGGTTCCAGCACCGGATCGGCAAACTTGCCGGGCAAGTACGGCACTACACTGTGGATAACCTTGCCGATTTTTACGCCAAGACTGAAATTTACAGCACTCTATTTGCGGAGCGGGGCCAAGCTGCGGGCAAACGATCCACGTGGGCCAAACGGCTGTTCAGCCCCGTTTTTCGCTTTGTGGCCGAGTACTTTTTTCGGCTGGGTTTTTTGGATGGGCGGGCGGGTTATCGCATTGCCCGCGAAAATGCCCGCTACACTTACCTCAAATACCTAAAATTGCACCGGAAAACGGCGACCTAACAAGCTTTTGCCTGCCCACCTTGCATATTGCCCCCAAAATGCCACCTTTGCAACTGGCTTGACTTTTTGGCCTGCCACTGACCCTTAAATCGCTCAAAACCATGCGTACTGGAAGCTTGATCAAACGACAGGGTTTTGGTTCTTTCCCAGTATTTATTGCCTCCCTGACCACCTTGCTGGGTTCGGTCTTGATCCTACAATTTGGCAATGCCGTCGGCCAATTGGGACTTTTGTCCGCCATTGGTATGGTGCTGCTGGCCCATTTGGTCACCCTCCCGACGGCCATGGCCCTGTCCGAAATCGCCACCAACCAAAAGGTAGAGGGCGGGGGCGAATATTTCATCATTTCCCGTTCGTTCGGGATAGCCATTGGCGTGTCCATTGGGGTGGCGCTCTACATGGTGCAAACCATCTTGACTGGGCTGTACATCATCACTTTCTCGCGGGCGTTTGCTCCCGTGTTTGAGTACTTGATCGAGTCAGCCCTGAGCATTTACGTTTATGATTATCGGGTGGTGAGCGTACCGGCTTTTTTGGGCCTGTGCCTGCTCGTGTTCCGCTTTGGCACGCGGCTGCTCATCAATGCGCTCTACCTTGCCGTGCCACTGTGGGCTTTGGCTATGGTGGTTTTTTTGTTCAGTGGCATAGAATATCGGACATCGCTCGATCTCTTTGACCTGCGCGATTCCATTAAGAACCCCGCCTCATTTTTTGAAATATTTGCGACCTGCTTCCCGGCTTTTTGCGGCATGACCGCCGGGTTGGGGCTTTCGGGCTACCTCAAAGAACCGCGCCGCTCATTGCCCCGGGGCATCATTGGGGCCACGGTGGTGGGCTTGGTGTTCTTTCTGGCCGTTGTCTTCAAACTGTTCATGGCCAAAGCACCCGAAGATCTCGTGGCCAATGAACTGGTCATGGCCCAAGTGGCCATTTGGCCCGCCGCCGTTGTGCTGGCATTGGGCACGATCAGCATGTTTTCGGCCATTGGGTCATTGCTCATGGCCGGGCGCACCCTCCAAGCCTTGGCCGCCGACCGGATCTTCCCCACTATCAACATCAACCGCTGGTTGGCCAAAATGAACCGATCCGACCCGCAAGATCCGCAGCCGTTGCAAGCCACCATGATCAGTGCGATCTTGGTCCTGGGACTGATCATTATCAACGATCTGGAAACGATCATCGTGGTATTGGCCGTGCTGTTCAACGTGACCTATGGCTCGATTTGCCTCATCTCGTTCTTGGAACACTTTGCCGCCGACCCCGCTTATCGGCCCTCCTTCCGTTCCAAATGGTTTGTTTCTTTAGTGGGCGCGATCACCTGTATTGCCTTGATGCTCAACATCAATTTCAAATATTCGGTCATGTTTGTGGGCGTGGTGGTGCTCACCTATTATTATGTGAGCGACTACCAGAAGCGCCGCCAGGGACTTTCCACCATTTTTCAGGGGGTGATTTTCCAGCTCAGTCGCCGGATGCAGGTTTTTTTGCAACAAGCCAAGAAAGAACCTGATGCCGAACACTGGCGGCCCGCCGTTATCTGTATTTCCACCCACTCGTTTGAGCGGGTGGGCGCTTTCCACCTGTTGCGCTGGATCTCCTACAAATATGGCTTCGGGACTTACATCCACTTGATCCCCGGCTATTTATCGAA
>Ga0105045_10002886_pt1 | contig 14614 bp, 9 predicted proteins | sample MAT02_FD_78089 | JGI IMG/M metagenome (GOLD analysis project Ga0105045, IMG submission 78089) | Freshwater microbial communities from Lake Fryxell liftoff mats and glacier meltwater in Antarctica - MAT-02 (megahit assembly) | ecosystem: Environmental > Aquatic > Freshwater > Ice > Liftoff...
GATTCGTCGCACGCGGCAACAGCGTGGCGTCGAGGGTGGTCGGTTGTCAATCACCAATCCGCGAAGTGGCCGCGAAGGCGGGCGGCGGTCGATAGCAAATCCGGACTAATGGGAAAATCCTACGCCTTAATGGGCAGGTACTGTCGGTTAAGAGGGTCAGGTTAGAAAATCCCAAGGTCCGAATTTAATCGCGGTCAGGCTGGGTGGCTTGACGTGCGGATCTCATTTCAGCGGGTCGGCGTCGGGGCGGTTGTGGACCACGCGACGCTGCGGTCCCAGATGCCTTCGGCGGCGGCGACGGCCGCTGCGGGCTCTTCGATCCGCTTGCCCCATTCTTCGTCCCGTCGCTCGAACCAATTCCAATCGACCATTGGTTCTTCCCCTTCGGGCTCGACGACCGCGATCGGTATTGGAACCGGTTTGCGTGCTGGTTTTAGTTCCGGTTTGCGTGGTGCGGGTTCGACGATTAAAACCGGCGTCGGCGCGGGCAGTTCGACGATCACTTCCGGCTCCGGCGCAGGCAATGGTTGCTCCATCACAGCGTCATGTTCTTCGTCGATCGATTCTTCATACTCGTATCGTGGTGCGGTTTGCAAAACGGTTGCGCGCCCCGGCGTACCCTGCGCGGGCAGCAGGCGAACCTCGACATCGATCTCCTGAAAGATTTTGCTGATGTGGTCGTGGCAGGTAAACATCAACACCTGGTGTCCCAGCTCGGCAAACGTCTTCAGCGTTCGCGCCGCGTGCATCGCTCGCGTGCGATCGAAATTGACGAGGACATCGTCAAGGATCAAAGGCAACATCACGCCGCGTCGTGCGTAGGCCGCAGCCAATGACAGGCGAAGGGCAATGAAGACGGCTTCACGGGTACCGCGGCTGAGCACTTCGAGCGCGAGCGATTGGCCATCGTGTGCGTCGATCTTCAACCGGTTGGTGCCCAGCGGCGTCCACACGCGAACGTATTTGCCGTCGGTCAATTGGCTGAGGAACGATGACGCCTCGCGCAGTGTTTCGGGTTGTCGCTCTTTCTCGAACGTCGCACAAACATCCTCCAGCAGACTGCTGGCCATCGCCAACGTTTGCCAGCGGCGAACGACGGCGGCGATTTGCCGCTCGATGCAACCGAGTTCCAATTGGGCGATCGCCAATCGGTCATCATCGCCGAGGTGTTTCATCTCCTGCGACAGCTCGCCCTGGTTCGTTCGCAGCATCGCGATCCGGGCCTGCGTGTCGGTGATCCGGGTCGTCAACGCGTCCCAGCGGCGTTCGAGGTCGGCGGCGTTCGCACCGCGAAGTTCCGTCGCGACATCGTCATAATTGACTTGAATGCCGACGATGCCGCGAACCTGCTTTTCCAGGTCAGCGTGTTTCTCCCGCAGTTCCAGCAAGCTGGCACGCGTATCGACCATCTCGTAAAACTGTTCCGCCGTCGCGACGCCACACTTGGCCCACAGCGAACGTCGTTGTTGTTCACAACGCTCAATCGTCCGCAGGTGCGAGGCTTGAACTCGTTTGTACTGGATGTCTTGTTCCTTCAAGTCGCGACGGCGTGTGATCCATTGTTGTTGCCGAGCGAGTTCTTCACGAAGGTGATTCAGTTGCTGCAACGGATCGGTTCGTCGCGGAGCACGGATCACGTCTTTGGTTGACTCCAACGTGTCAGCAAAGTTTTGGTTGCGGTTGCCACCGTTTTTCATTGGCAGCTTCGGCACCGCGGTGGACGCCAACGTTGGCTTTGCCGGTTCGTCATCGACGCCGAGTGCTTCGAAGTACAGCGACTCGATTCGTTTGGCGATCGCCAATTTTTCACGACTGCGAAGCTCGCGTTCGTTCTGCAATTCGGCCAAGCGGCGGCGGCTGGTTTGAACCGTTTCGTAACCGTCGCTCAGCTTGCGGACGCTCGACGGTGACATCGAATCGCTGAGCCCCAATCGGTCCAGCGTCGACGACCACAAGCGGCGTGCGACCTTCAGTGCATCGGCGGCTTCGGCGGCGCGATTGCGAGCGTTTTTGCTGGCCTGCATCGACGCCTGCTGGGCGTGATATGCCGGCAACGCATCCTCGAAATCGGCGTGCATTTTTTCGGCGTCGCGTAATCGGCTTTCGAGCGACGCGGTGCTTGGCGGCAACCGTCCGTCCAACTCGTCGCGTTCGGATTCGACCTCGCGAATTTGACGACGCAGCGTATCAATTTGTCGCTCGCAATCCTCCAGGTCCAGTGCCGTTCCGGTGTAACCACGGTCGCGTCCGATGTACCAAAGGAACAAACAGAGCACACCGACAAAGACGCTCGTGAATCCCCATTGCGGGTTCGGATCGCTGCTGAACCAATCGATGCCAAAAATGTGAAAGAAGCCATACAGGATTCCCAGGCCGCCGACCAGAAACGGCACGAACAGCAGGATCGTGCGTTCGACCGGGAACGCTTCGTTCGTCGCCAGGTCGAGCGATTCTTTTTCCAGATCGCGATAATGCCGACGAAGTTTTTCAAGGTGGGCTTCGACTTGGATACGATTTCGCAGACTCGCGATCACGTCCGCCTGCTGCCGCATGCCTTCGTAGAGGTTACCCGTGTTGGTCAGGGCTAGCGTTTCCCGCAACCGACCAGACACCTTTTCGGCTTGAGCCTGGTGTTGTTGCGATTCCTGGCGAGCCTGCTTCAGCGTGAACAGACTTTCCTTCACCTGCTTGGCGGGCGTGCTCAGCGCCGCCAACGTTTGACGGGACAGATCGGGCAGCGCCGCATCGCCATTTTTCAGCAGCGCCTCGCGATCATCCGCGTCCATGCCCAATCGTTCGGCATCGGCTTCGACTTGCTGTTTTGCTTTCTCGATCTGTTGGTCCAGCCGCGCGATCTGGTCCTCGAGCGCCTCGATCCACGTTGCCTGTTCGCTGGCTGCCTCGATCTTGCCTTGCAAGTCGATCAAGCGACGGCTCAGCGGTAAGGTCTCGGCTTTGTTTCGCAGTTCGCGTCGTTTGTTTTTGACGTCTTCTAATTTCGCGCGACGTTCCTCCATCAACGCTTCGATCTGGACCAATTGCCCCGGGGATTCTTCGGGCAGCAACGATCGGTTTTCCATATCGGTGATCTGTTTGGTCAGGTCACTACGTTTGGTCCAACTCTCGTAAACGCTCGACGCAATTTCGACGCAGCGGGATTCCTTATCCCACGCCGACAATCGCTCGGTCAATTGTTCAATCTCGGACGTTTGGCTGCGTCGCTGCGTCGCCAACTCGCTCCACCGACGCCCGCTCCGGGTCAATTGTTCGACTTCGTCGCGCAGCGATTCCCGTTTTGAAATCAGCGACGATAGGTGAGTCGCATCGCCGTCATCCTGCTTGGATTTGCCGACCAGTTTTTTGCGCCCACCGCGGAGCGACCGCATCACGTCGACCAGCGAAACGCGGTCTAGGCCGCTGCTTAATTTGTACAGCTCGTCCGCCGCCGAGGTATCGTCCAGCGTGCTCAGTTCTTGCAGTTCGCGAATGCCGATCGCGAACACGTTCGTAAAGATCGCTTCGTCAATTTGACCGAGCAATCCGCTCAAGCGATGCTGGCCCTGGGCCAAACCGTCCTGACCAGTGACCGCCAACTGGCCGCCGGTGCCGGAGTCCGTCGCGTGCGAATGGCGACGGATTTGGTAACCGCCACCGGGTCCGGTGACGCGGATCGAACCGCCGGGTGTACCACCATAGACGGCAGGCAGGTAACGCGACCGGCGCTCGGGCGTGAACCCATAAAGCATCGCTCGCAAGAATTGCATCAGCGTCGTTTTGCCAGCCTCGTTGGGGCCGTAAATCAACGTCATCGTGTCGGGGATGGAATCGACCGACAGGTTGCTCCAAACGCCGAACCCGTCAATCTGGATGTCCTTGACTTTCATCGTTCCTCCGATGCTCCCGCAAAGTTTGGTTTACCGCCGCGCAGGCACTCGACGCCGACCAGGGTCGCTTCGTCCAGCAATTCGCTCCGCACGCTGCCCGCCGCATCGGCCAGCAGCGACGCGATGGCCTTGGACATTCCGGCGTATTCTTCGGTGAAGGGTGCGAGATTTAAATCGCGACCGCCGGTCTTGGCGTGTCGCTCGCTGGCCCGCAGGTAATCGCCGAGGATCGTGTCCTCGTCACACCAGTTTTTCGGATACTTTTTGGGTGGCCGAACTCGCAATCGGGCCGTCCACGCCGCGGGGGAACCATGACCAAAATCACGCCTCAGCCATTGCAATAGCTCCGCCGGATCGCCGACGACTTGGATGGATTCGGACGAAACCGCGATGTCCCAGCCGATGATCAGGTGCCGCGAACCGTTGTCGTGCAGCAACCGCGAGATCCGGCTTCCCAGGACGCCACGGATGTCGCCTGACGTTGCGAATTCGCCCGCGTCCAGCTCGACATGGCAATACCGAAAAACGTCGCATTCAACGCTGTGCGTTCGGATCGTCTTGTCCGCGTCGATGTCGACGATTGTGTATCCATGGGGACCAGGCTCATCGAGCGACCGGCCCTGCGTCGAACCACAGTAAACCGCGCCGACATCGGATCCCGCCGTGATGACCGTTCGTTGATGCTCGCCGCCCAGTGCCCAGTAGTCAAATCGACCTTCGGCCAACGAATCCGCGTCCGCGGTGCCCGAGCCGACCGCAACGGTGAACTCATCCGTCGGATCAACGCGGTACGATGGCACGTGCAATTGGGAGCGGCCCTCGCTGCTGCGTCCGACCACTTGGCAAATCGTCCGCCCCGCTCGCTGCACCGGAATCGAGACCGTGCGGTTTTTCGGAAACAATGTGACATTAGGTGGCAGCGGCGCCGCTTCGGGCCACCGACCCGGATCGTCGGCACTGGCGGCGGCCCAAAAGACCGGTTTTTTCGCTTGATGCAGTTTTTCAAACGCATTGAGCAGTAACGCCATGCCCCGTGGGCCGGCGGTTGCCGGATTTAGCAGATCGCCCGCCAGGACAACGAAGTCGATATTGTCGGTGATCGCCGCATCGAAAACTGCTTGGGCGGCCTTCATCGGAGCGGTCGCCATGGCTTCACGCAGCGCCGGCGGCAACACGTCGAGATCACCCAGTGGTGTTTCGAGATGAAAATCGCTGGCGTGGATGAATCGAAAAGATTCGCCGGCCATGGTTCCTTCCTTCGCCCGGGACGCTACTGACGGGCGGCAACTCATTTACCGCACACCGTTTCAATCTGCACATCGCAGGCGACTTTAGACAATTTCGCAAAATTCACCAAGACGAATTTCACGCGGTGTTTCACGCTTTTTCGACGTTTTTGCCATTTTTTGTCAAACGCAAACCGACGCCGCACTATCGAACAGCGCGAGATTGGTCGGTCCACCACACCAACGCCTATCGGCACGCCCGCTTACGACCCGGCGCTCTAGTGCGATGTCGGCCCCCTCTGTTTCGTTCGGCGTTGACCCGTCGCGGTCACGGACTATCGTTCGGCCCTTTCAAGGTACCACTAGCACGACATGCTGAATTTCTTTCGACAGCAATCCGGATCGATCAAAAACGACCTGTATTCCGCGTTTTTCATGGGATTGATTACTGCGGTGTTCGGCGGACAGTGCGTCCCTGCGACTGTTCCGCCAAGATAGCTACAGACACCGAAAGTCACCGGCCGAGCACCATCGCAGCGAATATTGATGATCGATTATGCGACCGGATGGCCCCATTTATCTGAGCGAATCAAATATTCGCCTTGGCCAATCGCGTTCAAGACGGGCTTTGGTGACAAGCCCTCAATCAGATTGTTTCGATCTTGTTCACTGCTGTGCTCCAACGGACGTTTGGTTTGCAATTCGTTCAGCGAGCCGATGCGCTGACATTTCATGAACTGGGTCAGCCCGTCGAGCATTGTGCGAATGACGTCGGGGCCTTCGCGGTAGACTGCCGATACGATCATCGCTGCGTCCGCACCGGCAAGCAGCACTTTGATAACGTGATCCGGTCGACCGATTCCGCCGTTGCCAGCCAGTGGCATCGTGGGGCAGTGGCCGTATACGCTCATCAACGCTCGCAGGGTTGGTGAGATCGCGCCAGACGACGACAAGCCCCACTGCGTTTTTAGTTGGCAACTGTCTGGCGCGATGTCGAGCTCCGGATCACGTGCGTAAAGAATTAATCCCTGCACACCGGAGACTAAACGACGCGCCAGGTGGCTGACAGTGGTGTACTCACGATGCAATTTCAAAAACAGCGGTACCGAAATCGATGTGCGTATCTTCTTCGCCAATTCGACGACTTGGTCCTCCAGTTGTCTTGGTTCGTCGTAGTCGTTGTCAGGTCGATGATAGACGTTCAGTTCGATCGCGTGGGCACCGCAGGCTTGAAGCTCGGCGGCAAAGTCGAACCAATCACCCTGTGTACCACCGTTCAAACTGGCAATCATGGGGATATTGGATTGCCCACTGGCTTGGTTTAACACCGCGAGGTAGGTCTCCACATTGGGAACCAAATCTTTTCGCGTCACTCCCGCCAAACGGTCAAGCAACTGTTGTTCGCGTGGGTCTGCGGACCCGCCGTGATGAAGTCGCCACGCAATCACGTGTTCTTCAAACAATGATGGCAGCACGACCGCGCCCGCACCGGCGTTTTCCAAAGCGATACGATTTTGAACGCTTGCCGTCAGCGGACAGGAACCGACAATGATCGGCGAGCGAAGTTTCAAGCCGCCAAAGTCGGTGGATAGATCGAGGGACATGAGACGCACTCCGTTGATGAGGTGGTGGGCGACTCGCCGTCATTATTGCAACGCCGGTGCCCAGAGGTAATAGACCATCGCGGGAGCGGTTGAAGCAAACCGTTGGCGAGATATTGAGCGTTCGCCAAAACGCGGCTATCGAAGATTCCGGTCCGTGCCGATTCGTCAAGCCATACGCAATCGCAAGGGTTGAATTTCGGAAGTTAATTGTGGATCAATCCAAAAACACGGCCGTGGGTGAAGTCAAAAGCCGATTTGCGGTACAAATCAAGGGTCCCGAGTGGTTGCCGTTTGACTATATTATGAGCGATACGCGGTTGGCCGCGAAGACACGTCCATTGAATTCGTCGGGATGAATATGAGTTTGAAATCGCATTATCGCCCCGGTCGTTGCGGGCTGTCGTTCGAGTTGTTTCCGCCCAAGACGCCCGAAGGTTTGGACGCGTTGCTCGACAATGTGCGGCGATTGGCCGCCTTCAATCCCGATTATTTCACTTGCACCTATGGGGCCGGCGGCAGCAGCCAAGCCGCGACCCTCGACGTGATCACTCGGGTTTCCAAGCTGACCGGCTGCCCCGTCGCATCGCACTTGACGTGTGTCGGATCGACCGTCGATGACCTGCGAGCTTACTTGACGAAGGCTTCCGCCAGTGGTGTCGACTACATCGTCGCGCTGCGTGGGGATCCGCCCAAGGGCACCCAGGAATTCGAGCGTGTCGACGGCGGGTTGCGGTACGCCAACGAACTTGTCGAGCTGATCCGCGCGGAGTTTGATTTCGGCATCGCGGTCGCGGGCTACCCCGAGGTCCACCAAGAAGCACCAAGCGCCGACGTCGACTTGACCAATTTAAAACGCAAAGTTGATGCGGGTGCGGACGTCATCATCACGCAACTGTTTTATTGCAACGAGGATTTTTATCGCTTCCGGGACGCTTGCGATGCGGCGGGCGTTCACGTCCCGGTCGTCCCCGGGATTTTGCCGGTCACGAATTTTGCCCAAGCCCAACGGATCGCGTCGATGTGCAAGGCGCGCATTCCGAAGGACTTCGCCGATGCGATGAATGAGAATGATTCACCACAGTGGCAATTCAACATTGGCGTCGAACATGCTCGCCAGCAAACCGTTGACCTGATCGAAAACGGCGTGCTTGGACTGCACTATTACATCTTAAATAAAAGCAACGCCGCCGAAGCATTACTGGATGGGTTGCAACTGGGTGCGGCGATTTAGGCAGGCCAGGCACACTCGACTGCTGCTTCTTATTAAGTTTTTACAATTCGCGAAGGAAACCGAACGTGCATCACTTCGCGGCCGTGGATTCGCATTTGTAGAGACGATTGAACGTCAAGCCGCTCGCTAGTTTTGGATAAAAATAGGTACTTTTGGCCGGCATTCGTTCCTGGTTGAGGCTGATTGCTTCGACGTCCGATATGCGGGCCGGCATGACAAGGGCGGCCATCGTGTATGCCGGTTCTGCCGACATCTCTCTGGCGGGCGACGCCAAACGATCCCGAAGTTCGGTGACCGTGTGCACGTAAGTTGGCTCGGGATGGGGTGTCGCTTGGAGAATGGTTTCCATCACCAATTTGTGCAGCATGCTGACCCCGAGCGAGCGCCAATCTTCGCTAAGCTGCGGTGCGATCATTCGCATCGCATCGGCGGCCTTCGCAGTCGCCTCGCATAGAAGCCACTGACCATCACCGGCGGCAAAGACGGCCATGAGGTTTTGTCGATCCGCCAATTCCATCAAGTCCCAGCACGCGATGGCGGCGCCAGCATCGGTGCCAATTTTCTCGCAACGAAAATGATCGCCTAACCGATCGGCCAATTCATTTCCGGTGAGGATCGGTGTGCCTTCGAAGAGCCGGTGCGTGGGCAGGATAATCAGTCCCGGATCGCTCATTGAAACCATATTAGTCATGACAAAATTGGCCGGATGATTTTTGGGCAGCGGACCATTTTGCTGGCTCAAGTAATCGCGATAATCGCACGCGGTCTCGTACCGGTGATGTCCGTCGGCAATGAAAAGCGGTTTATCGGCGAGCACGCTGGCGACTTGGTCGATGGCGTCTTTATCGCGGACCACCCACATCTTGTGCTCGACGCCCAAATGATCCGTCGCCGCGATCGGGGCCTGGTCGCCGGTTACCGCTTCGAGCATGAATTGTGCGTCGTTGTCAGCATCGGGATACAAGCCGAAGACTTGGCTGCAGTTGATACCGCAGGCCTTGATCAATTTAAGACGATCCGCTTTGGCGACGCTGTGCGTTTCTTCGTGGGGAAAAACATTGCCGGTCCCAAAACGTTCCAACCGTACGGTTCCGATGAAACCACGACGGCAGAATTTTTGTTTTGCGTATTCGAATTGCTGGTTGTAAACGTAAAACGCTGGTTCGGAGTCTTGACGCAGGACGCCGTCGGCCATCCACTGCGAAAACCAAGCGGCGGCACGTTGGTAATGTTGGTCCGGCTGGTCACCAAGTTCGCGGCGATTGAGAACAATTCGAACTGCATTCGCCGCGTGGCGATCATACAATTGGTCCTGAAGCTTTGGATCGATTACGTCGTACGGCGGCGCGATCACGTCCGACAAGCAACCGATCTGCCGTTCGTCGTAACGCAAAGCCGCAAACGGAAGAATATTTGGCATAACCGCGAGACAAGTGTGTATGAATTGAAAAGCGTTTCCTGCGGAAGTCCGCGGATCCGGCTGGCAAGATGCTTTGTCGAGCAAAGAGGTACGCTTTCTCCCAAAACGATCAACAAAGTCTTCAAGAATCAGCAATTACCCGCAATGATCCCGTGAACGAAACCTAACCAGTGGTCCAGATGATGCGTGAACACGTTATCCGCTTGGCAGGGGTCGGTCTTTTATCCAAAACATAGCATTGAATGTGTGAATACGCGGGGCAAGTTCGGTTTTGCTCCGTTTTGTTGGCAAAGATTGAAGGTGATGATAATGCGGTGGCAAGGTCGGCGAGAAAGCGGAAATGTGGAGGATCGGCGTCGCATCGGTGCTCCGGTCGCGGTTGGCGGAGGGTTTCTGGTGCTGGTCTTGGCGGTCATTGTCGCCTTGATGGGCGGTGACCCGAGGCCATTGCTGCAACAGGTCAACCAGCCTCGGGCGGGCGAGGTTGCTGGGGGGGCGGTCGCCGATGCGAGCGAACCGCTCAGTCCCGAGGAAGAAAAACGAGGCGAGTTTGCCCGCGTCGTTCTGGCGGATACCGAGGACGTGTGGACTCAGTTATTCGCCGCGCAGAATCAAAAATATCCGCCGCCGACGATGGTGTTATTTAGCGGCCAAGTCGAATCGGCGTGCGGTTTCGCCAGCGCCGCGAGTGGGCCGTTCTATTGTCCGGGCGATCAAAAACTGTATCTGGATACGTCGTTTTTTCGCCAGCTTGCCGAACAATTAGGAGCGCCAGGCGATCTCGCGCAGGCTTACGTGATTGCACACGAAGTCGGCCACCACATCCAAAACCTGCAGGGAACGACGGACAAATTGGACGCCGCTCGGCGACGGTTGAGCGCTGAAGAATACAACGAGTTGTCGGTTCGTTTGGAATTGCAGGCTGACTTTTATGCGGGCGTCGCCCTTCACCACGCCCAGCGAATGAAAAACATTTTCGAACCGGGTGATGTGGAAGAAGCCCTTGTCGCCGCCGCATCCATCGGAGACGACACGCTGCAAAAGAAATCGTCTGGTCGCGTTGTTCCCGAATCGTTCACGCACGGTACCAGCGAACAGCGTTTAAGATGGTTTCGGTTGGGATTGAAGACGGGTGACCTGTCGTTGGGCGATACGTTTAGCGCCAATCCGTTGTAGGCGATTCCCAGGATACGATTACTTTTCCGCTTTGGGGGTTCTCCATGTTTGCTCGATGCTTGTTCGGTTTGATAATCGTCATCACGCTTGATGCCGCATCCGCCTCACGCTTGGTTCATGGCCAGGAGGTTGGCGACACGAAGCCTGTGGCGAAACCAGATGCGGCGGACGAGGTTCCGCGCGAGCAGCGGATCGCGGATTACCTGACCGGGGCTACGTTCGTTGGCTCGTTCACGGTCGATAAAACGGGCGTCAACAAGCTGAGTGAGGAAAAGTATAAGATCATCAAGTGCGAGAAATTGCCCGAGGGTGATCGGTATCGACTGACAACTCGGATCACGTACGGAGAAACGGACGGCGAATTTCCGATGGAACTGGACATTCTCTGGGCTGGCAATACCCCCGTGATCACGCTGGACAACGTTTGGATTCCGGCGCTCGGAACGTTTTCGGCTCGCGTGTTGATTCTCGATGGGCGATATGCCGGCACGTGGGAACACAATCCCGTCGGTGGCCACCTATTTGGCAAAATCGTCAAGGAACCGTGATCCGATCGCGTTGCGAAAACGAGCGTGGCCCATTAGGATTCCCGACGATTTATCGCCTTCCCACGCGTTTGACGGAACATCATGACGGACATCCGGACTGCGGAAATTTTGCTTGCCCCGGCGACTGACGAGCTGAGGTTTTTGCCCGAGGGCCCCTACCCAACAACCGATCAAGAAGTGATCAGTTGGGTTGCGATCCAGCATGGCAAAACAAACAGCTTTGGATCCTTGAACCTGCTGAATATGCGGACCGGAGCCAATCGTACGCACGTTTTGCCCGGACGTCCCGGGTTCGCGTTTGCGTGTGACGATGGCCAGCATTTCGTCGTCGGTTGCGAGCGATCAATCGGACGATTCTCGATCGAAACCGGTGCATTTGACTCGTTTTGCGATGGCGTCGATGCGGATGTCGATAACACGATCATCAACGATGGGATGATCTGGGAAGACAATCTTATCTTCGGCACCAAAGATCTTGAATTCGCGACTAAGAAAGCGGGCTTATATCTTTGGCGTGGTTGCGACAAAACCTTGATTCGATTGCGTGACGACCAGATTTGCAGCAATGGAAAAGCGGTCCGTCAAACCGCCAGCGGTTTGGAATTGATCGATATCGATTCTCCCACACGGTTGATCGTTGGATACTCGTTAGATATTGGCCAGGCGAAGCTCGGACCAGCACGCGTATTGATCGATTTGAAGGATGACCCCGCGGTGCCCGACGGCATGATGCTCACGCCAGATGGTCGGGGCGTGATCGTGGCGATGTTCCATCCCGGCGTGGTTGGCCAGGGCGAAACGCGACATTACGACATTGAATCCGGCAAATTGGTGACTACCTGGGTGACGCCTGGATCGGCACAGAACACGTGCCCGATGTTGGTTGACGATGGGAATCGCGTGCGATTGGTGATCACGACGGCATTGGAACTTATGTCGGCGGAGACGCGGGCAATCAATCCGAACGCGGGCTGTTTGTTTGTCGGCGAAACTGATTTTGAGCAAGCGACGCCGATGCCGCTGTTTCCCGCCGCAAACGGGTAATGCCCGGCGGGAAAAAGCCTGATGCACCGAATACGTCATGGTTGGGGATCGGCGGGGACGGTGTCCATGAATCCGATCATCATTTCGTCGTAGCTTTGATCGCCCCAGCCGACTTCGCGATCCGGGTCGGGGTTGCTTGGATTGGACGCGGAATTGTCAAACACGGCTTTGCACTCGACGACCGCGCCTTTGGGTAATCGCTTCGGTGTTTTCAGCACGTACTTTAATTGCCAGTTGAAATCGTATCGCGGCACATCGAGCAACACTTCGGTGGTGCCGTCCGGGTTTCGCAGATCGTAACGAAACGATTTGCCGCGCAAGTGCATGTGTGGCGTTAAGCTGATCAGCATCTCGTCTTCTTGCGACTGGTACATCGCAAATGTTTCGTGGTGCGATTCCCCGGGTGGGATTCGAAATTTGGAGTTTATCGCCAAACGTCCCATCCAGTGTTTCTTGACATCGGCAGCATCCATGAAGCAAACGCCCGCGTCGCTGAGGTCGCTTTGAGCGGACCCATTGGGCGTGTAGTGCATTTCGAACAGAAGCCTTGTTCCGGCTTCCACGTGTATTGCGACACCGTCGGTCAGCGCGATCGGTAGACTGCCCGGCGCGAAGCCGACGAGCACGCGGCGAAGATCAGGACGCGTGGCACCGGGTGGCAAAAGGTAAACGAGGATATGGTGAACGACGGCCCGATTTTGGGGTCGTGCCTGTGCGGCGTAAATGTATTTATCCGTATCCCATTTGGGATCGACGACGAAATGTTGGTAGTCGACGACGCCCTCGGCGGGAACCTTAAATGCCGTCGTCCCCATCGGGATCACTTGGTCCGGCATGGGGATCGACCACCCGTCGGTGAACACTGGCGGCGATGGCAAGTCATTGGGCTCGCCCTGAGGCATCCCGCCATCGATCCAGGCGTGGATGATTTGTTTTTCTTTGATTGTTAATCTGGCATCGTTTGAGAACTCGCCGTGCGCCGGGTTGGCTGGCCATGGCGGCATTCGATCTTCGTCGATCACTTCGGCGATCGTATCTTCCCACCCCGACGTGTCGTCAAACGACGTCAAGGTGAACGGTGCGATCTCGCCTTCGCGATGGCAACTGACACAGCGAGCGTTGAAAATCGGTGCGACGTCTTTGTTAAAGGTGACGGTGCCGATCGATTGGGATTTCTTCACGCGTCCGATGTGACACCCGACCGCGTCGGTCCGAGCGGGCTCAACCGGTTGATCGCCGAGCAATTGCTCGATCGCGATCGCCAAATCGTTTTGGGTCGGCTCGTTGCGAGCGTATCCGATTCCATATTGGTCATCGATCCGTCCGCGGTAGCGGATGACACGATCGGCGTCGAGCAGAAAAACTTCGGGAGTACGAGTCGCGGCGAACTGGTCCGCGACACGATTGCCAACATCCTTTAAGACCGGAAATTGAATTTCGTGTCGATGCACATAGCTCAATAATTCCGTCATGCTGTCTTGAGTATTGGAATTGATCCCGATGACCGCGATGCCTTGATCGGCGAATCGTTCCTGGATCTCGTTGAGGCGAGGTCCGTATAACCGCGCCAGCGGGCACTCGGTACCAAGGAAGGCAACAACGATGCCGCGTCGATCGGCGTAGTCAGCGATCGATACCGGTTTGCCGTATCCGTTGTCGAGCGTGAACGAAGCGACCGGAGACTCAGACGATTCCACCGCGGAAACGTGATCGATGCTCAACATTGAAAGGGCGAAAACGAAGGCGACGAAGCGGATCATGTACGGGTTCCTGGTTACGGAGTGCGAGCCATAATGATTAAAGCACAAACGAAGACGCATTGCACGGTCGAATTCCTTCGCACCCGGTCGGAACATTTTACGAAACGTCCACGTCGCGACGCTTGGGGAGGGGCATTTTTTCATTCAACCATTCGGCCCACCGCTGGGTTTCTTCGGCTGTCAACGTGGCTGCGGGCACGTTCGGCAATTTTTGAAATCCGCCGGAGTTTGGGTTCCGCCGGCGGATCGCCAGGAGACCATCGACATCAACCTCGAATGTCAGTTCGATCGACAAGTCGTCGCTGGAAACGTCAAAGCGGTGATTGCCCAGTGATCGCCACGAAGTCTCTCGCCACGTCGACGATTCGACCACGGCGAGGACTTGGGTGCTCGGTCCGCCGGCGGTGATGCGGCGATTGGTTCGGGCCGGCAACGCGGTCCCGCGTGGGATGATCGGACGGATGCGACGACGGTTTTTTTGGTCGACGACCAACAAGGCAAAATCATGGGTCGTCGATGGTTGCGGCGGCAGCGGAATGTCGCCTCGCCCGGGCAATTCACCGGCAACGCACAATGCCGCCCCGCGAGCGACATCGCTGCGTTCGACGACACAGTATTGGGTGTCATGACCGAATCGTTTTTGAAAACTTTGACGCACGTCGCTGATGCGAGCAATCAAGCCGAGCAGAAAACAATGACTGACGCGTTCCGGCTTGATTCC
>Ga0105045_10002888_pt1 | contig 14608 bp, 25 predicted proteins | sample MAT02_FD_78089 | JGI IMG/M metagenome (GOLD analysis project Ga0105045, IMG submission 78089) | Freshwater microbial communities from Lake Fryxell liftoff mats and glacier meltwater in Antarctica - MAT-02 (megahit assembly) | ecosystem: Environmental > Aquatic > Freshwater > Ice > Liftoff...
ATACGTGCCATATAATTAACCTTGTCTTTGTTTGAAACGGGGATTCTTTTTATTGATGACGTAGATCTTGCCTTTGCGGCGGATGATCTTGCAGTCCTCACTGCGTTTCTTTACCGATGCTTTAACTTTCATTTGTATATAGGTTTTCACCCGGCTACCCAGGCGACGTGCTTGAATTATTACTTGTAACGGTACACGATGCGCGCCTTCGTCAAATCGTAGGGCGACATCTCTAATTTCACCCGGTCACCGGGCAAAATCTTGATGTAGTGCATTCTCATTTTACCCGAGATATGCGCAATTACTTCATGTTTATTTTCCAACTCGACCCTAAACATGGCGTTCGAAAGTGCTTCGAGGATAACGCCATCCTGTTCGATGGATGCTTGTTTGGCCATTTATTTTTTTGGTATTAGGTGTTAGGTTATTAGGTGTTAGGTTTTGTTCAAGGTAAAAAAGACCTAACAGCTGCGGCGAACCGACCTAATGCCTAAAAACCTAATGCCTTCTCAAGAGGCGACAACCATTAAACTAGTGTCTGCCGTAACTGCTTCTATGTATTCAAATGTGGTCAATATCTCAGGCTGACCCTTCCTGACAGCGATCGTGTGTTCAAAGTGTGCCGATGGTTTGCGGTCGGAAGTGCGGATAGTCCAGCCATCCTTTTCTTGCACTACGCTTTTCTTGCCTAAATTAATCATGGGTTCGATAGCCAAAACCATGCCCTCTTTCAGCTTAACACCTTTACCGCGCTTGCCGTAATTGGGAACCTCAGGACTTTCGTGCAAACTCTTGCCTACACCATGCCCTACCAATTCCCTGACAACCGTGTAATTAAACTTCTCGACGTAACTCTGAATTGCGTGCCCGATATCACCAATTCTCATTCCATCGCGGGCTTTTTCAATCCCTAGGTATAGCGACCGCTTTGTTCTTTCCAGTAATGCCAAAGTATCCGGGGACACTTCGCCCACCGGGTAGGTATAAGCACTATCGCTGTGGAATCCGTTCAATTTAACCCCACAATCAATGGAAATTATATCGCCACTTCGCAGTTCATAGCCGCTGGGAAAACCGTGGACGACTACTTCGTTGACCGAAATACACAAGGCGGCGGGAAAACCGTTAAATCCTTTGAACGACGGAATCCCATGATAATCACCGATATATTCTTCAGCTACGCGGTTTAGTTGGCGAGTGGTGATGCCTGGTTTGACCCATTTAGCCACCTCGGCATGTGCTTTACCAAGTACTTGCGCGCTAACCTTGATTAACTCAATCTCCTGATCTGTTTTCAGGTAGATCATCAGTTAAACGGCTAAGGTTTCAGCCCGGCCCTTGATACGACCTGACTTCATTAATCCTTCGTAACGACGCATCAGCAGGTAACTTTCCACTTGTTGCAGCGTATCCAACACCACACCCACCATAATCAGAAGCGAAGTGCCGCCAAAGAACATCGAAAAGGAACTAACCATTCCCAACATCGAGGCAAATGCGGGTAGAATCGCCACAAACGCCAACATAATCGAGCCGGGAAAAGTAATGCGATCCAAAATCGTACTAATGTATTCCGAGGTTTGCTGACCAGGCTTTACGCCAGGAACGAAACCACCGCCCCGCTTCATGTCGTCGGCAATCTGCTGGGGGTTCACCGAAATAGCAGTGTAAAAGAATGTGAAGACAATAATCAACACCGCGTACAGCAAATTATACTGCCACGACGTGAAATCAGCGAAGGCTGTTGCGGCGTTAGCGGCAAAGTCACTATTCTCGGCAAATGCGCCAAATGCCACCGTGGGCAGAAACATCAATGCCTGGGCAAAGATGATGGGCATTACACCCGCTGCGTTTACCTTCAAAGGCAAATATTGCCGCTGTCCCAAACCAACAGCGCGGTTACCCACAACCTGCTTGGCGTACTGAATTGGTACCCGCCGCACGGCTTGCGTTAGCATGACAGCAGCCATTATAACAAAGTACAGGGCGACAAGTTCCAGAACAAAGATAAGAATCTGTGCGCTACCCCGCGAGGCAAACTCCTGATAGATAGCCCCTGGGAAGTGGGCCACGATGCCAATCATAATCAGCATCGAAATGCCGTTACCGACTCCCTTGTCCGTGATCCTTTCTCCTAACCACATACAGAACATAGTCCCAGAGATGAGAATGAATATGGAAGAAACGGTGAACATGCTTCTTGAAACCAGAAGAGCTTCGTCAGGAACCGTGGTGGCTAAGTAGGTCATACCCTGCGCAAACGTAACGATGATAGTTAGCACGCGCGTTATTTGATTGAGTTTCTTACGTCCCGATTCACCCTCCTTCTGCATTTTCTGAAAGTAGGGCATAGCCATTGTCAGAAGCTGAATGGCAATGGAAGCTGAGATGTAGGGCATAATACCCAAAGCAAAAATGGAAGCCTTACTGAAAGCGCCTCCTAGGAACGTATCAAGCAAACCCAGCAAGCCGCCCGTCGAGATATTCATCAGGTCAGGTTCAACTCCGGGCAGTACGACAAACGACCCCAAACGGAATACCGTTATAAACAAAAGAGTGTTGAGAATCCGAGTTCTCAACTCTTCGATTGAAAAAATATTCTTGATCGTATCGATAAATCGCTTCATAGAAATAATGTTGTAAGCCGGAGGGGTTCGTCCAGATAAATAAGTTATTCCCTGAAAACGCTCAAGGAGTAGCCGGATTACATTTCAGCAGTTTCTGTGGCAAATCGATCGATGATGACCGCCTTACCGCCTGCTTTCTCAATGGCCTCAATGGCACTCTTAGAAAATTTATGGGCGTGAACTTCGACCGCCGCATTCAATTCACCACGGTTCAAGACCTTGATCAGATCTTTCCTCTTGGCCATATTGTTGTTTAGCAAAGTCTCGTGATTCAGTACCTTGGCATCGAGGCGCTCGACCGCTTCCTGAATGGTATCGAGGTTGATGGCTTTGTACTCGACGCGGTTGGGGCTGGTGAAGCCAAACTTAGGCACCCGACGCTGTAAGGGCATTTGACCGCCTTCGAAACCTCGTTTCCGGCTGTAACCCGAGCGCGATTGCGCCCCGTTGTGTCCACGCGTGGAGGTACCGCCGCGTCCCGAACCTTGTCCGCGACCTACCCGCTTGATATTCCTTACCGAACCTTCCGCCGGTTTTAAATTATGGAGATTCATATCTCTGTGTATTTTTAAATTTCTTCGACTTTGACCAGGTGATTGATCTTGCGGATCATGCCCGACATCGAATCACTAACTTCTTTTTCGCAGTATTGGCTGATTTTGCCTAAACCCAGCGCCTTCATCGTGCGCTTTTGGCTCTCGGGGCGGCCAATGATGCTTCTAACCTGTGTAATACGTACTGTTGCCATGATTGGTTTTATATTGTTCGGTTCTCGTAGAGGCGTTGCATACAAAGTCTCTACCGCGACGACACGCTTTTAACCATTGAAAACTTTTTCTACCGATATGCCACGCTGGAAGGCCACTTGATGGGGTGCGCGCATTTTCAGCAGCGCATCGATGGTGGCTTTCACCACGTTGTGGGGATTGGATGAACCCTTGGATTTTGCCAAAACATCGTGGATACCAGCGGCTTCCAGAACGGCACGCATGGCACCGCCCGCGATGACACCCGTACCGGGGGCGGCGGGTTTGATTAGGACGTAGCCGCCGCTGTATTTTCCTTCCATCGCGTGGGGTACCGTTGTCTTCATCAAGGGTATCTGGAACAGGTTCTTCTTAGCTTCGTCGATTCCCTTAGTGATAGCATCCGTTACCTCATTGGCTTTGCCGAGACCGTAGCCTACGACTCCGTTGCCATCGCCTACCACCACAATGGCGGAAAAACTGAAACGGCGACCGCCTTTTACCACTTTGGCAACCCGGTTGATGGCCACGACCCGCTCTTTCAGGTCTGCTTCGTTGACCTTTTCGGGCCGATTTGAATTTTGTTGCATGATAGCTTTTTGCTTAGAATTTGAGTCCGGCTTCGCGGGCAGCATCGGCGATGGCCTTCACTTTTCCGTGGTACAGGTAGCCACTGCGATCGAAAACGATTTTCTCGACCCCCATTGCCAAGGCTTTTTCAGCAATCTTTTTGCCAACTAACCCTGCGGTTTCCACGTTTGTGTTTTTTGTCCTGTCACTTACTTCCTTAGAAGTAGCACTCGCCAACGTAACGCTTTTGTCGTCATCGACCAACTGCACGTAAATGCTGGTGTTGGATCGATATATCGACAGGCGCGGACGCTCCGCTGTACCGTTTACTTTCTTGCGGATGCCGCGCTTGAGACGCTGTCTCCGTAATGTTTTTGCCGTCGCCATTATATGCTAATCGTGTAAACTTGTAAGTGAATCTTAAAAATTACCGCTTATTTCTTGGCGGCTGCCTTACCTGCTTTACGACGAACCTTCTCGCCCACAAAGCGGATACCCTTGCCTTTGTAAGGCTCAACTTTACGCAACGATTTTATTTTGGCCGCCACGTCGCCAATGAGTTCCTTATCGATTCCTTCCAGAATCACCTTGGGGTTCTGCCCTTTCTCAGTTAGCGTCGTGACGCTGATTTCCTTGGGGATTTCCATGATGATTCCGTGCGAGTAACCCAGGCTGAGGTCAAGGACGTTGTTGGTAGCAGTCGCTTTGTATCCTACGCCCACTACTTCGAGTTCCCGACGGTAGCCCATGCTGACGCCAGTAACCATATTGCTGATAAGCGATCTGTACAGGCCGTGCAACGCCTTGTGCCGCTTCTGCTCCGTCGGACGTTCCACCTGCAACTCGTTGCCCTCAATTTTAACGGTCATGTCCTTATCAATGGCGCGAGTCAGAGTACCCTTTGGTCCTTTGACCGAAACCACGTTCTCGCCGTCCACCGAGATGGTAGTTCCTGAGGGTATTTCGATTATTTTCTTTCCTATTCGTGACATCTCTCTATAAAATTTGCGGTTAGTACACCTGGCACAACAACTCGCCGCCCACGTTCATGGTGCGAGCCTCTTTATCCGTCATCACTCCTTTAGAGGTAGAGATGATCGTAATTCCCAGTCCGCTCAGGACGCGGGGCACTTCGGCGGCCCCGGCGTACTGACGAAGGCCGGGCTTACTGACGCGCTGCAACTTGACGATGGCGGGCTGCTTGGTGACCGGATTGTATTTCAGGGCAATCTTGATCGCCCCTTGGGGACCGTTATCGTCGAACTTATAGCTTTGAATGTAGCCTTTCTCGAAGAGAACTTTTGTAATCTCCTTCTTGAGGTTCGAAGCAGGTATCTCTACCACCCGGTGCCTGGCCTTGATCGCGTTTCTGATTCGAGTCAGATAATCTGCTATGGGATCCGTTAACATTTTTGGTAACTTGGTTAAGCACTCCTCAAAAAGGCGTGCAAAGGTAAGTGATTAAAATCAGAATTGAAAGCGGTGGTTACCAGCTTGATTTGGTGACACCGGGAATCTTGCCCATTGAGGCCAGGTCGCGGAAAACTACGCGTGAGATACCAAACTTCCGCATATAGCCACGGGGACGGCCGGTGAGTTTGCAGCGATTGTGCAGACGCACGGGCGAGGAGTTGCGGGGAAGTTTGTCCAAACCAACCCAATCACCTTCGGCCTTCAACTTAGCGCGCTTCTCGGCGTATTTCTCCACCAGACGCTGTCTTTTTCTTTCCCGGGCTTTTACTGATTCTTTTGCCATTTTATCTTAATGTCTTGAATTTACTGATTTGTTTTGGCGGCGCTGGCGAAGGGCATTCCCAACGCTTTGAGCAGCTCGTAACCTTCTTCATCCGAATTGGTCGAAGTAACGAAGGTGATGTCCATACCCGTGATCTTGTTTACCTTGTCGATGCTGATTTCAGGGAAAATGATTTGCTCCTTCACACCGAAGGTATAGTTGCCCCGGCCATCGAAGCCTTTGTCGCTGATGCCACGAAAATCCCGTACGCGGGGCATGGCAATGGCGGTCAGGCGGTCAAGGAATTCGTACATTCGGTTGCCACGCAAGGTTACTTTCGCGCCGATGGGCATATCTTCCCGAAGTTTAAAGTTCGAGATAGCTTTCTTAGAGATTGTCGCGATTGCCTTTTGTCCGGTAATCATGCTCAATTCCTCGATTCCTACATCCACCAGCTTCTTGTCGGCCACAGCCGCACCGATGCCTTTATTGAGGACGATCTTCGTCAGACGAGGAACCTGCATGATTGACTTATACTGAAACTTCTCTTTCAGTTGGCCGATAATTTCGTTATCGTATTTTTCTCTTAATCTGGGAGCTGCCATGAGTATTATTAACCTTGCCGATGAATTTCCGACCCATCGGTCGTTGATGTTTGTCTTTTATTTGGGCGGCCGTTCGTTAAATGAACTTGTCCGTTTTCTTGGAATAGCGCTGTAGCTTGCCGTTATCATTCAGCCGCCGTCCGGTGCGGGTAGCCTCACCCGTGGCCGGATCAACCAGCATCAGGTTACTGAGGTGAATGCCCGCTTCGCGCTTTTCAATGCTGCCCTGCGGATTATTGGCGTTAGGCTTAAGGTGCTTGGTCACCATATTGGCTCCCTCCACAATCGCCCGCTCCTTATCGACCATCATGGTCAGCACTTTTCCTGTTTTTCCCTTGGAATTACCGGAAATGACTTTCACCGTGTCGCCGCTGCGAATGTGAAACTTGGGCTGCATTTTCTTTTTCTTTTCCATTGTCATTCTGCGTTATGCGTTCAAAGAACCTCAGGGGCCAGAGAAACGATTTTCATAAATTGCTTCTCGCGCAACTCGCGGGCCACGGGGCCGAAGATCCGGGTACCACGCGGTTCGTTGTTGGCCGACAGTAATACGGCTGCGTTGTCCTCGAAGCGAATGTAAGTTCCGTCCTTACGACGAATCTCCTTCTTAGTGCGCACCACAACAGCTTTGGAAATCGTCCCCTTTTTCATGCTGCTGGAAGAAAGGGCTGCTTTTACGGTCACCACGATCTTGTCGCCCACGGAGGCGTAACGCTTGCCGGTTCCGCCCAATACCCGGATGACGAGTACTTCCTTCGCGCCGCTATTGTCGGCTACGGAAAGTCTTGATTCTTGCTGTACCATTGTTATTTCGCTTTTTCAATGATTTCTACTAAACGCCACCGCTTGTGCTTACTCAGCGGGCGGGTTTCCATCACGCGGATCGTATCGCCGATCCCGCACTGGTTATTTTCGTCATGCACCATGAGTTTGGAAGATTTTTTCATAATCTTCTCGTACATCGGGTGCTTCACTTTCCGGTCGACCTGGATCACGCAAGATTTTTCCATCTTGTCGCTCACTACCAGGCCAATTCTTTCCTTGCGCAGCTTTCTGGTCTGTTCCTCTGTTGTCGTCTGTTCCTCCATGATTTCTTAAGCAGCGGGGCTGTTTTGAGTTTGGGAAGTTTTGATGGTAAGCGCCGTCAAAAGCCGGGCTACCTGCTTGCGCGCCGCCCGGATGCGCAGCGGGTTTTCAATTGGAGAAACCGCGTGGGCAAACCGCAGACGAAGCAGTCGCTCCCGCTCTTTGGTGATTTCTTCCTGTAATTGTTCAGCCGAAAAGGCCTTGATTTCTTCTTTGGTCATTGCAATGTCAATTTGAAAAGTTCAAAAAGCTGTTCTAGCTTTCTTATGACTCCTGGTAATCGCGACGAACGACGAACTTAGTCTTCAACGGCAGCTTCTGGGCCGCCAGACGAAGGGCTTCGTTGGCCGTAGCCAGATCCACACCACCCGCTTCAAAGATAATATGGCCCGGCTTCACAGTAGCTACCCAGTATTCGGGAGCACCTTTACCCTTACCCATCCGTACCTCGGCGGGTTTCTTCGTGATGGGCTTGTCGGGGAAAACGCGAATCCACACTTGGCCTTCGCGCTTCATGGCACGGGTGACCGCAATACGGGCGGACTCAATCTGGCGGGCGGTGATCCAACCCGGCTCGAGTACCTTGATGGCAAATGATCCGAAAGCAATCTGGTGACCACGCGAGGCGATTCCTTCAAAACTTCCTTTTCCTTTCTGCTGCTTACGAAATCTGGTTCTTTTCGGCTGTAACATGATTCTTATCTATAATTACCGACGACTGGCGTCGAATATCGTTCTACCTGTTTCCTCCCCGGCCACCGCCGCCACCGCCGCCGCTTCCGCCGCGACCACCGCCGCTACTTCCGCTTCCGCCGCGACCACCGCCGCCCGCGTTACCGCCGCCGCCAGAATTACCGCCACCTGAATTGCCACCTCTCCGACGACGTTCGCCGCGCTCACCGCCGCGTTCGTTGTCGCCGCGACCACCCCGGCGCTCGCCGCCGCGACCACCGCCACCAGCGGCTCGATCGTTACGGTCGGCCTGGGCCGTAGCTGCACTTGGGGTGAGGTCACGCTTGCCGTACAGCTCGCCTTTGAAAACCCACACCTTGATACCAATTTTTCCGTACACGGTTTGGGCTTCGGAAATAGCGTAGTCAATGTCGGCACGCAGCGTGTGCAACGGAATGCGTCCCTCTTTGTACTCTTCGGTTCGGGCAATTTCAGCGCCGCCCAAACGACCCGAGCAGCGAATCTTGATTCCCTGCGCCCCAACCCGCATGGCCGAAGAAATGGCCTGTTTCATGGCACGACGGTAGGAAATACGAGCCTGCAATTGTTGGGCGATTCCTTCACCGACCAATTTAGCATCGGTTTCAGGACGTTTGATTTCGTATATGTTGATCTGGACATCTTTGCCCGTGATCGACTTGAGTTCTTCCTTGATGCGATCCACCTCGCTACCACCTTTTCCGATAACAATACCCGGACGAGCTGTGTGGATAGTCAGTGTAACCCGCTTTAACGTGCGCTCGATAACCACTTTGGAAATCGAACCCTTGGGGATACGCGCCTGGATATAGTTGCGGATTTTTTCATCTTCGACCAGTTTATCGGAGAAGTCCTTTCCACCGTACCAGCTTGAGTCCCATCCTCTGACAATTCCTAGTCTCAGACCGATCGGGTTTACCTTTTGTCCCATTTAATTAAGATCTTTTATGATTCGGTATTAGTTTCTTCTTCTGCAATCTGGATTGAGCCCGAGTTAGTGGAGGCGTCGTCGATAACCAGCGTAATGTGGTTAGAACGCTTCCGAATCCGGTGGGCGCGGCCCTGCGGTGCGGGACGGAGACGCTTAAGCATCCGGCCCCCATCGATGAATATAGTCTTCACGTACAGGTCGGCGTCACCGATTTCGACATCCTCGTTGCTCTGTTGCCAGTTAGCAACCGCCGTAAGCAATACCTTGCGGATTACAGCGGCACCCGCGTTGGGCTGAAATTTAAGGATGGCCAGGGCCTGGCTGACCTTTTGACCGCGCACCAGATCCGCTACCAAGCGCATTTTGCGCGGTGAGGTCGGTACGTCTTTAAGTATTGCTCTTGCTTCCATGTTGTCTCAGTTTAGCCGTCCGTGCGCAGGTTCGGCAATCCAATTATCTATCGTCTTCCTTTATCTTTCTTGGCCGTGTGACCCCGGAAGTTTCGCGTGGGAGAAAATTCTCCCAACTTGTGCCCCACCATGTTCTCGGTAACATACACCGGAATGAACTTATTACCATTGTGCACCGCGAAAGTGTGGCCGATGAATTCAGGAGAAATCATCGAACGGCGCGACCAGGTCTTGATGACTGACTTGCGGGCGGCGTCGTTCATCGCGTGGATTTTGTTCTCCAAACGATAATCGATGTAAGGGCCTTTTTTTAATGAACGTGACATATCGCTTGCTTACTTTTTACGTCTGCTAATAATCATTTTAGAAGATTGCTTCTTCTTATTTCTCGTCTTCAAGCCCTTCGCAAACTGACCATTGCGTGAACGAGGCTGACCGCCTGAGGCGCGTCCTTCACCGCCGCCCATTGGGTGATCGACCGGATTCATGGCAACACCACGAACGCGGGGACGGCGTCCCAACCAGCGGCTGCGTCCGGCTTTGCCGAGCGTAACGTTCATGTGAGTGGAGTTGCCGATGGTTCCGACGGTAGCGAGGCAAGTCGAAAGAATCATCCGCATTTCGCTCGATGGCAAACGCAACACAGCGTATTTGCCTTCCCGCGCCACTAGTTGAGCATAAGTGCCGGCCGAGCGGGCGACTTGGCCGCCTTTGCCGGGCGTAAGCTCAACGTTGTGAACGATGGTACCGATGGGCATAGAACCGAGTGGCATGGTGTTGCCAACTTCAGGGGCAATACCGCTGATTCCAGAAATAATTTTCTGACCGACATTCAGGCCATTAGGGGCTAGGATGTAGCGCTTTTCGCCGTCGCCGTACTGCACCAGAGCGATGCGGGATGAACGGTTAGGGTCATATTCTACCGTCATTACTTCGGCGGGTTCGTCGAAACGGTTGCGCTTGAAGTCGATGACACGGTAGCGGCGCTTGTGCCCGCCACCGATGTAACGCGCCGTGCGGCGTCCCTGGCTGTTCCGGCCACCCGTCCGCTTGATGGGTTCGAGTAGGCTCTTCTCCGGCTTGGAAGCCGTTATTTCGGTAAAGGCCGGAGCGACCCGGGTGCGTTGGCCGGGGGTCGTTGGTTTTAGTTTTTTAACTGCCATTTTAGTATGGTCTCAGTGTTATTGGTCTATATCTATGAGGAGTGGGAAGGGTGGCGTTTCTCAAAAACGGGCTGGAAGCAGGTGCGCCTGTCCGACCGTACCACATCACATTACACTTCTCCGTAGAGGTCGATGATTTCGCCTTCGGCCACGGTGATGATGGCTTTTTTGTAGGTGGAGGTTTTACCCGTCACCTGCTTGCCACCCGAAACGCGCGTTTTGGATTTACCAATGCTGCGCATGGTATTTACCTTTTCCACTTTCACATCAAACATTTTCTCGACCGCATCTTTGATCTCGAATTTGTTCGCCGTTTTCTCCACCTCGAAGGTGTATTTCCGCAAAGCTCCCTGTGCGGTCACTTTTTCGGTTATGATCGGACGCTTAAGTACACTCATCTTATTGGTATCTATTCAAAATGTTATCCAGAACAATCAGGGCGGGTTCGCTGATCAGCAAACGGTCGGCGTGGAGCAGTTCGTAGGTGTTGACCTGCGAGGCCGTCGTGATTTTGGTCTTGGGAATATTGCGACCCGACAGGTACACATTGTGATCCGCTTCACCCAGAATCAAAAGCGTTTTCTTACCCGTCAGCGAGTGCGCGCTCAGAAAGTTCAAATAATCCTTGGTCTTGGGAGCATCGAAGGTGAAGTTCTCCAAAATCATCACCGCATCGGCTTGGGCCTTGGCGGCGAGTGCTGACTTACGGGCCAAGACTTTCGTCTTTTTGTTGATCTTGAAACCGTAGTCACGGGGACGGGGGCCGAAGATGCGGCCACCACCGACCATGATCGGCGAGCGACGGCTACCGGCACGAGCACCGCCCGTACCCTTCTGACGCTTCAGCTTGCGGGTGGAGTAATTTACCTCCCCACGCTCCTTGGCCTTGTGTGTTCCCTGACGCTGGTTGGCCAAGTACTGCTTCACATCCAAATAGACTACGTGTTGGTTGGGTTGAATTCCGAAGATTTCTTCCGACAGCGTCACCTTCTTGCCGGTATCTTCGCCCTTTACATTTAATATTGACAGTTCCATCGGTATTATTTCTCAATGATTACGAATGATTCCTTGGCGCCGGGAACCGAGCCACTAATGACCAGCAGGTTCTGCTCAGGAATTATTTTTAGCACGCGCAAGTTTTGGATCGTCACGCGGTTGCCTACCATGCGGCCCGCCATACGCATTCCTTTAAAAACCCGTGAGGGGAAAGAACAGGCACCAATGGAGCCGGGGTGACGGGCGCGGTTGTGCTGACCGTGGGTTTGTCCACCCACACCCGCAAAACCGTGGCGCTTCACAACGCCCTGAAATCCGCGTCCTTTGACTTTACCAACTACGTCCACAAAATCGCCTTCAACGAAAATGTCTCCGATCGTCAGCGTATTACCTAACTCCAATTCACGGACGAAGTATTTGAACTCGACCACTTTGCGCTTAGGCGTAGTGCCTGCCGCCTTGAAGTGGCCCAGCATCGGCTTGGTTGTGTTCTTTTCTTTCTTCTCGCCGTATGCAAGCTGAACGGCTTTGTAGCCATCTTTCTCTTCGGTCCTGAGCTGCGTCACTACGCAAGGACCCGCCTGAATCACCGTACATGCCAGAGCCTGCCCGTCAGCATCGTACAAACTGGTCATTCCGATCTTTTTTCCTATTAAACCAGACATCTTTTATTATTTAAAATAGCAGGATTGAACCTTTTTTTAAAACGGACTGCAAAGTTAGCAAAAGCTTTTTAACATCCTATCCGCCTCCCTTATATTTTTCTAATGTTCAACAAAAAAGGTCAGATGTGTGTGACATCTGACCTCAATCGTCGGGGAAATGCCCATCAATGTTTGACTAGGCTCCTTTCCCGTGGGAAGAACTCAGATGCGGTTTCCAAAGCGTGGACCTTCACCCGACCAATATGTGGCAATCATTCGTCAGGAAACTAAGCTTCGCGACGTAATTCATCTATTACACCTTAATCTCTACATCGACGCCGCTAGGCAGTTCAAGCTTCATCAAAGCATCGACTGTCTTGGCGCTGGATGAGAAAATGTCCACCAGCCGCTTGTATGTGCAGAGCTGAAACTGCTCCCGCGCCTTCTTGTTCACGTGCGGTGAACGCAATACTGTGAATTTCTCCTTCTTGGTTGGTAAAGGAATGGGGCCGCTGATAACCGCACCCGTCGCCTTCACCGCCTTGACAATCTTCTCCGCCGAAGCATCGACCAGCATATGGTCGAAAGATTTCAGTTTAATGCGAATTTTCTGATTCATTCTGATAATTGGTAGGCTGGTTCATTATATTACGTGTCCGTTCCCGACGAACGCCCACCTACGAAAGAACCATTTGCTTCGCTGGTGGGGATGATGAAATCGAGCGGGTTAATGGTAGCTGATACCTACCCTACTGAAAATCGAGTCGCAAAATTAGACTTTTTTTTTTGTTTAGCAATAGCCGGGGCATTTTTTCTTGAAAGTAAATTCGATAGAGCCAATCAAATCTATTCAGTATTCGTCGATTCGACCCCAGCCACCTGTTCCTGCTCATAGGCCATGACTTCGATGGCGTCTTTTTGTTCCCAGTTCGGCTTAGCACATTCACCTTCCAAACCTCGGCATAACTTTCCCCTGTGTCCTACGGCTACCTCCCTACACCAGTCGGCCGGATCCGGAATATTAGGTTGAGGCCAGCGATCTGGGACTTGACTTCCCGGCATTGTCCCTCAGCGTAGGTGTATCGGGTCTTTTTGCCGTCGGGCATCACCACGTCATAGGCTCCGGCGTCTACCCGTTGCACCGAGCACATGGCCCCGTAGCGGTCGGAGTAGATTTGTTTCATGTTCAAGGGTTCCCGGTAATATAAACTGGTCACGGTGTGATTGATGGGATGCGATATCGGGGCAGATTCTCTGACGGCGGCTTGTCCTTCGGCCATGGTTACCCGATAGCGGTCGGCAGTCTTGACAGTATTGGTTTTCTCTTTCAGCTTTCCGTTTACTTCCTGACTCGACATGGAAGCTTTCAACACGCCGTTTTCAAACTGATTCTCGCTGACGTACACCACGTTGTACAGGAAAGTGTCGATGGCACCCCTCACCCGCAAATGATCGCCGTCGCCCGAACGGGAAGGCGAAATCGTCAGCTCACCCACAGACTTTCCGGCGAGTAGAATATCGTAAACAATGGCTTGCCCGGCGGCTGGCAGTTGAAAGAGTACCAACCCAAACGCCACGGTAGAAATCAATTTTTTCACGAAGAGAGTTTGTTTGTTGCTGCCCGATCAATTCTTTGCTCTGGCGTAGTCACTTCAAACGGAGCAAGGCCCGATGTAGTACAAAACCCCACTTATGACTTGTTTTAAGGAGAGTTCTTGGTCATAAGTATCCGCGTACCGCTCCGGGCTGTATCCCGGCAGGGCGGCTAGATGAACCCTGCCCTTCTTGCCTGCCAGGAATTTCTTCACTTCATGGCAACGGTGGATCGTTGCCCCGTCCCAAACGACTATCAGGTTCTTACTGGGGTATTTGCGGCACAGGTATTCCAAAAATTCGATCACCCCCTCGCTGTCATAGGCCTTGTCCTGCCCGCCGACAAACCGTTGCCCGTTGGGTGCCATCACGGCGATCAGACGTTAGATGTTCTTTCCCTGCCTTCTCCTAGATGACAGGCGTCTGACCCCTGGGTGCCCACGTGATGCTGACGAAGGGCAGCAGGTACCCCCCCCTTCATCGATGTACACGACGAGTCGGTTCTCATCTTGGGCATTTTTTAAAATCCGGCACCGTCTCCTGCCGCCATTGCTGGACTTTCTGCTGTTTCTGCCGGCCGGCGTCCCGGTGATGGGCCTTCCTGGTAGGCTTTTGCAGGCCGCGCGGCGGATCGTTCCACCCCACCTTCTTCAACAGATGTCCCAACTGTGTCAGGTCATAGCTGACGCCGAATAGCCTGCCGATCACATTGACGCGCGCCCGCGTCCAGATTTGGCCGGGAAAGCCATGGCTGACCGCGCCCTGGTTCAACTCCTCGACCAGGTGCGCCA
>Ga0105045_10002889_pt1 | contig 14605 bp, 12 predicted proteins | sample MAT02_FD_78089 | JGI IMG/M metagenome (GOLD analysis project Ga0105045, IMG submission 78089) | Freshwater microbial communities from Lake Fryxell liftoff mats and glacier meltwater in Antarctica - MAT-02 (megahit assembly) | ecosystem: Environmental > Aquatic > Freshwater > Ice > Liftoff...
TGGAACACGGCTCATCGCGGCGACTGCCCGGACTTCCGCCGCTTGATCGAGGATGTCGCCGAGTCCATTTTGGAACTGCGCCGTACGCGGGTTGGACTGCCGCTGTTCGTGGCCGGTATCTCGTGGGGCGGTAAGCTCGCGGTGGCGCTCGCGGCCAAATACCCCACGATTCTCAGCGGTATCGCGCTGTTGTGCCCCGGTTTGAAACCGGCCATTCGACCGCCGCTGGCGACGCGGTTGCGGATCGCCCTCGCCAGTAAGCTCCGTCCGACGAATCGATTCCCGATCCCGCTGAACGACCCGGAGTTATTCACCGCCTCGCCCGATTGGCGCCGGTTCATCGACGAAGATCGCTTCGGCCTCCGCGATGCGACGGCGCGGTTTCTCTTCAACAGCTTCCGCTTCGACCGCTTCTTGCGGGGTGAATACCGGAAGGTGACGTGCCCGGTGTTGTTGATGCTCGCGGGGAAGGATCGCATCCTCGATAACGCCGCGACGCGGGAGTTGATGGCGGAGTTCACGCGATCGCGGAGCATCCGGATCATCGACTACCCGCACGCGGAGCACACGTTGGAATTCGAGCCGCCGGGGCGCCCGTGGCTAGCGGATTTGCGGGGTTGGTTCAGTCGCTCGGCTTCAACCGGATCGTGAACTTCGTCCCGCAGCCAGGTTCGCTTTGCACAGCGATACTCCCGCCGTGGGCCAGCACGATCTTCTTCGCGGTCGCCAACCCCAAGCCGTTCCCATTCGACTTCGTCGTCAAGAACGGCTCGAAGATTTTCGCCGCCAACTCCGGCTCCATCCCGCAGCCGGTGTCGATGACATCGAGCACGACCTCGTCCGCTTCGGCCCGCGCTTGCAGCGTCAGCGCGCCGCCGTCGGGCATGGCGTCCTCGGCGTTCAACATCAGATTCAGCAGCACCTTCTCGAACAATTCGACATCGAGCGCAACCTTCGGCAGCTCGGGTTCGACGTGCCAGTTCACGTCGATGTTCTGCGCCCGCGCCGTCGGCCCGAGGAAATCGACCATCCGGCCCAGCACGTCGTCGAGGTGTGTCGGTACGGTCGTCAAGTCCGCAATGCGGGCGTAGCGGAGGAAGTCGTTCGACAGATCGACGAGCCGCCGGCATTCGTCGGTGAGCTTCGCGACGCGATCCCCGGCCCGCCGTTCCCGCGGCGACTCCGGCGCTTCCAAATCCTCCGCCAGCAATTGCAGATTCAACGACAGCGTGTTGAGGTGGTTCTTGATTTCGTGGATGAACCCGCCCGCGAGTTCGGCGAGTTCGAGGTATTGCTGCTGCATCGCTACTCCAGCACCGGCGTGCGCCCGGCCAGAATATCCCGTTCCCATTCCTCTTGGAGGGGCCAACGGGTGGCGCAGGTGCCGAAGTCGGCGAGATACTGGTAGCCCGTCAGCCGATCGATGGCCGTTTGCAGAATCGCCGGATCGCGCCGGAAGGCCGGACCGTGGCTCGGCAGCAGAAAGTCGCAATCGTCGTTTTGGATGCGTTTCAGCGACTCGATGAAGTGCGCGATGTTCGAGCCGTGGTGCGCGTCGATGACGCCGACGCCGGCGTCTTGGTAGATGTTGTCGCCGCTGAACAAAAGGTTGCCGAGCTTGAAGCTGAGTTGCCCCGGCGTGTGCCCCGGCGTGTGCCAGACTTCGAGCTTCAATTTGCCGATTTTGACGACGTCGCCGTCCTTCAGTTTCAGGTCGATCTTGCAGGGCGGCATCGGAATGCTGAAGTTCTGCGCCGAAATCTGCGCGAAGGTTTCGATCACGTCCCCGGCTTCGATGGCCACGGCGGCGCGGGCGTGCGCGGCCGTCTTCGTCTTCAACCGGTCGCGGGCCGCCGCGAGCGCCTGCACGTGATCCGCATCCGCGTGGGTGGCGAGGATCATCTTGCATTTGGATAGCGGAAAATCCATCGCCCGGATGAGGTCGATAACTTCGTTCAGCGTCTCGGTTTGGCCGATGTCGAGCAGGGCGAACTCGGTGCCGCCGTCGAGGAGGTAGATGTTCACGCCGAGCGGCTTGCCCGCCGCGAGGTTCAGCTCGATGACGTTCGGCGCGAGGTACTTCCGCAACTGCATGGTTCGTTCCGCCGCGGATGTGAGTTCGATGCGGTCATTTTACACAGTCGCGCGGAACCGTCCGTCGCAAGTGGCGAAAAGTGGACTCTCCGGAAGAGAATTTCGATGTCGAGGCTCTTCGCGTACGTATCGGGCGAATTCGGGCACGTCCGCCATCGCGCCGACTCCTTCGCCTCACGCCCTCCAAATCCAAGCTCCCAGCAACATCACCATACCGAAGAGCCAGAAGCTCGTCGAACGATCCCGCAACGCCGGCGCGGCATCGTCCGTCAGTTCCCGGCTCGGCAGCGGTTCCAACTGCGTCGCAAAGAACTCGGCGAGTCGGGGTGAGTCGCGCCGCGCCGGCAGGTACTGCCCGCGCGTCTCGAGCGCGATCGTCCGCAGTGGTTCTTCGACGAGCTTGGTCGAAATCAGTTCGTCGTCGCCGCCGCGTTTATTGATCGTCAACGGCGAATGGACGATATCGCCGATGCCGACGGTGTGGATCGGAATCTCCGCTGTGCGGGCTCCGGCGATTCCCTCGGCCCACTCGCGGTCGTCGGCCGGGTCGTCGCCATCGCTCAGCAAGACGATATCCTGCTTGCCGGGGAAGCGGTCGTCGTGCGCTTGCACCGCCAACGCACACGCGGCGCCGATCCGCGTGCCCGACTTCGCAAACTCGTCGGCGGGTCGGATTTCCACCGGCTGCACTTCGGCATCGAGTTCATCGAGCATCTGTTTCAGGTGGTCGTAGTCGGTCGTCAACGGCACGAAAACCTTGGCCCGCGCGGCGAAGACGACGATACCGACGCGGTGCCCGCCCCGCCTTCGGGCCGCCGAAATGAGGTCGAGCGCGGCATCGCGGGCCGCTTGCCATCGGGCCTGCGGACTGGCCAGATCGGTCGCCAGCATGCTCTTGCTGAGGTCGATGACGACGACGACATCTCGGCCGACGGCGACGCCACCGTCATCGCCCTGGCCCCAGCGCGGCCCGGCCATCGCCACGACGAACGCACTCCACGCCAGCCCGAAACAGACGCGACCGAGCGCACTCCGCCGGGGGCTGCGAATCGCCAGATTCCGGATGGCGCTAGCCCGCCCGAGTCGTTCGGCCACGGCCCGGTTTTGCCGCCGTGCCCACCAGTCCAACAGCAGCAAGGCGGGCGGAACGAACGACAACCACAGCAGACCCAGGTGCGCCCAGCGGATCGCCGCGAGGAACTCGCGGAGATCCGTCCAAGCTCCGGACAACCCGGAGGGCCACGCGCCGAGATCCATGTTTCACCTCGCCCTATTTCACGGAAATCGCCGCCAGCGCGTCCGTTCGAGAATCACCAAGAGCAGGAGCAGACCCGCCGCCGCGAAGCCGAAATACGGCCCGAGTTCTCGGTACCGTCGGTAGCGGAAGCTCACGACTTCCTCGCGCTCGAGTTTGTCGATCGACCGGAAGACCTCACGGAGTTCGGCGCCGTTGTTCGCCACGAAGGATCGGCCGCCGGTGGTCTCGGCGACGCGCTCCATCACCGCGCGGCCTTCCTGCCGTTGCTGGCCCGATTGCGGGTCGTCGGCCGGGGGATCGCCGCCGCAGTCGATGGTGTAGATGGGCACTCGCAATTTCTCGGCCAACAGCGCCGATTGAATCGGCTTCAGCGTGTTTTCCCCGGCCTTGTTGTGCTCGCCATCGGACAGCAGCACGATGGCCTTTTTGCGGCCGGGGGGCACGGCGTCCAGCCGGACGAGGGCTTCGCCGAGGGCGTCGCCGATGTTCGTGCCCGCGGTGAGGGCGTCCTGCGTTTTTTGGTCGTCTAGTACCTTCAACAGCACGGTGTGGTTGAGCGTGAGTGGGCAAACCGTGGCCGGGATCGACGCAAATGTGACCAGCGCGAGCTGATCGTTCGGCCGGCCGGGTAAGGTTTGACCGTCGGGGGAATCGCCGCCGACGGCGAAGAGCCGGAAGGCTTGCTTGGCGGCCACCAACCGCGTCACCGGTGCCGCATCAGTCACGGGGACGAAATCGGCAGTAGCCATGCTGCCGGAAACATCGAGGACGAAGACGATGGAGACACCTTCGATGGGCAACCGGGTTTGCAGATCGGGCCGGCGCGGATTGGCGCAGGCCACGACAATCCCCAGTACAATTAGGCCCCGGAGGATGGCGCCGCCCAAGCGAGACCGCATTGCCCGACCGGTGGGCAGGCCCCGCAACGCGGTGACATCGGAATAGCGGATGGCGGACCGGCGGCGACGGAACTGCCAAACCGCCACGACCACCGCGAGCGGCAACAGTAAGAGATACGCCGGAGTTTGGAAGCTCCAATCGGACATGGTGACAGGATAGCGGGCAAGTTTGATTCCGGCGATTAGCAGGGCTAGAACAACACCATGCCCGATTTCTTCTTCGACTACGACCTCCCCGAACACCTCATCGCGCAGACCCCGGCGGCGAGCCGGGCCGACTCGCGTTTGCTCGTCGTGCACCGGCAGACGGGACGGCTTGAGCACCGCCACTTCCGCGACTTGCCCGAGTACTGTAACCCCGGCGACCTGCTCGTGCGGAACAATACGAAGGTGCTCCCGGCCCGGTTGATCGGCACCCGCGAGAAGACCGGTGGCCGTTGGGAAGGACTGTTTTTGACCGAGCGCGATGGCGTTTGGGAACTGCTCGCCCAGACGCGCGGCTTCGTCGGAGTCGGCGAAATCCTCAGTTCGAACGACGGCCGATTGCGGCTCGAACTCGTCGGCCGAACCGACGATCGCCACTGGCTGCTGCGACCGCTGACACCCGGCACGCCGGGCGACTTGCTCGCGATCCACGGGATAATCCCGCTGCCGCCGTACATCCGCAAAGGCTTGGCCGAGGACGCGGATCGCGAACGCTATCAGACGGTCTACGCCACCGTGGCCGGGTCGGTCGCGGCCCCGACGGCGGGATTGCACTTCACCCCGGAATTGCTGCAAACGCTGTCGCGGAAGGAAGTCGGCATCGCCGATGTGACGCTGCACGTCGGCCTCGGGACTTTCGCCCCGGTGAAGGCCGCCGACCCGACGCAACACGCCATCCACGCCGAGTGGTGCGAGGTGCCAGAGAAGACGGCCGAAGTGATCCGGCGGTGCGATGGGCGGGTGATCGCCATCGGCACCACGACGGTGCGGACGCTGGAATCGGCGGCGCGTAATCGGCCGCTCGCCGAGTTCCGTGGGCCGACCGATTTGTTCATCCATCCGCCGTTCGAGTTCAACGTCATCGGCGGGTTGATCACGAACTTCCACCTGCCGCGGACGACGCTGTTGCTGTTGGTTCAAGCTTTCTCCGGCGTTGATTTATTGAAAGCGGTGTATGCGGAGGCCGTGCGTCGGGAGTATCGTTTTTTCAGTTACGGCGACGCGATGCTGGTGGTGTAGAATGGAGTCGGTACAGGGCGGGAATGTTTGAAATGATCGAGTACAGTAACAAGATGATCGCGTTCGGCCCCGAAGTCTGGGACAGGATGGTGACCGCCGTGGAAGCCGTACGAGACCGCTTGCGCCGATCCACCGCCGCGCTCGAAGCCGCCGGGATCGATTACGCCGTCGTCGGGGGAAATGCCGTCGCGGCGTGGGTGGCCCGGATCGATCCCGCCGCCGTCCGCAACACGCAAGACGTGGACATTCTCCTGAGGCGGGAGGATCTGCCCGCGGCCAAGGTGGCCATGGAAGCGGCCGGGTTTATTTACCGCCACGCGGCGAGCATCGATATGTTCCTCGACGGCCCGAGCAAAAAAGCCCGCGATGCCGTGCACATCTTGTTCGCCAATGAAAAGGTTCGCCCGGTCGATCCCGCACCGACCGCGGATGTCATGGAATTCGAATCGAGCGAAGAGGGCAACTATCGCCACCTCACCCTCGAAGCCCTCGTGCGGATGAAGCTCACGTCGTACCGCCTCAAAGATCAAGTGCACCTGCAAGATATGATCGGCGTCGGCCTCATCGACGAAACTTGGCCGGCCAAATACCCGGCGATTCTGGCCGAACGATTGCAAGCGGTTCTCGATAATCCGGACGGCTGACTCCGGCGTCACACTCCGAACGATTGCCGGGCCAACTCCCGGCCGGCGGGGGTCACGGCCAAAAGTTCGCCGCGCCGTTCCACCAAGCCGTGGCGTTCCGCCCGGCGTACGACACGCAGCACATCGCCGGGCAGCCAGTGCAAATGGCGGTGCAGACCAGCCAATCGCGATTCTTCATCTTCGGCCGGTGTCCCTTCGTGTTGCAGCAGATGAATCGCGAGAATCCGCTCCGGGAATTCTCGGCGGTTCTGCCAGCCGCGCCGCGCTTGGGCGATCAACCCCCGGCCCGGCGCCACCGTAAACACCAAACCGAATTGCAGCCCCAAGACACTGGCCACGGTGCCCGCGATGTTCGTATCGATCGCCAAAGCGAGTAGCGTTCCCAAGACGCCCCCTATCACGCCGAGGACGATGCTGAGCGCGAGGAGCGCATCCAAACGGTCCGTAAGAAGGTAGCCCGTCGCGGCCGGGACAACGAGCAGCGCGACGACCACCACCGGGCCGACGGCGTCGAACGCGGCCACCGCCGTAACCGAGGTCAACGTCATCAATCCGTAGTGCAATAGCACCGGTGCGAAGCCGAACGTCGACGCGAGCGCTGCATCGAACGTCGCCAACTTCAACTCTTTGAAAAACAGTACGACCAAGAACAGTTCGACCGCGAAGATACCGAAGAGCACGACGACGGAACGGGGCAGGAAGTCGAACCACTCGGAACGGTCGAACGGGGACAATTCGGCGAAGCCCAACAGCACGCTATCGACATCCAAGTGGGTGCTCCGCAGGAACAGCGAAGCGAGCAAAGTGCCGAATGCGAACAGCGCCGGGAAAACCAAGCCGATGGCGGCGTCCTCCGCGACGCGGTCGGTGCGGCGGAGCAATTCGACGAGTGCCACCGTCAAGACGCCGCTGGCCGTCGCCCCGAGGAACAACCACGGCGACGCCAAATCGCGCGTCGCGAAGTACGCCACGACGATGCCGAAGAGCAGCACGTGGCTGATGGCATCGGCGACCAGTGCGACCCGGCGCAGCACGAGGAAAACGCCGGGCACGGCACAGGCCGCACCGACGCTCGCCAGTACAAACACCACTTGGAGTTGGTATGGAATTTCGATGGTCATGCGGTCGCCCGTTTCCGCAGCAGTCCCCAAACGATCCCGCGCCGCGGGGCGAAGAGGATCGACGCCACGACCAACGCCGTGACGGCCAACACGACGACCGGCCCGGCCGGGAGACCGCTGCGCTGGTGGCCGACGACCGCGCCGGCGAAGCCGGCGACTCCGCCGAGGAGACCGGCCAACAGGCAAAGCATCCCGAGCCGATCGACCCATTGCCGGGCTGCCACGACCGGCGCGACGAGCAACGCGCTCATGAGGACGACGCCGACGAATTGCAAACCGAGCACGACCGTGCAGACGATGAGCGACGTCATCAACACATCGAGGAATCGCATCGGGAAGCCGAGGCTGGCGGCGAAGTCGCGGTCGAAGCTGGCCAGCTTCAACTGCTTCCAAAAGAGGCCGACCAACAGCAGGATCGCCGCGCCGAGGCCGACGATGGTGGTCACATCGGCATCTTCGAGGAACGCGGCCTGGCCGAAAAGGTATTTTTCCAATCCGTGATTCGTGGCATCGCGGGCGTGGGGCTGCAACCACTCTTCGAGCCAACCGACGGGCGGTCGGGTGTCGAGGGTTTGATTCAGCTTCCGTAGGTACGTGATCAACACGAGGCCGAAGCCGAAGAAGACGGCGAGTGCCCCGGCCAGCGCCGTGTCGAACGGAATCCGGCTGCGGCCGACGATCCCCTTGACGAGCGTCATCGCGAGCCAACCGGTGCAGGCCGCGCCGAGCACGATCATCAACGGGGAACGCCCGCCGAGGATGAAGGCGAGCGCCACGCCCGGCAGCGCCGCGTGGGAGATGGCATCCCCTTGGAGACTCTGCCGGCGAACGACGGCGAACGTGCCGACGAGTCCCGCCAGCACCCCGATGGCCGTGAGGCCGAGAGCGACGGGACGCAGCGTCGGATTGTCGAGGATCAGCATGGAGATGTAAGCTTGTCGAAGTTATCGATCTTGAATCGCACCCAAGATTCGATTGTGGTTTTGTAACCGCCTCCGCCGAGCATCGCGGAGCGGCCCGCGAAATCCGAAGTATTCTCGACGAATGTTGCCCATTCGTCCTTATCGCTTATGTCGACACCGTACATGCCGAGGTACTGTTTTTGAAGGCGCGTTCTCATCGCCTCATCGTGGTCGGCTAGGAACGCAGCGCCATCCCCTTTCCCGTTTGTTGCATCCGATTTTGCATCTCCCAATCTGCGCTCACACTTCCAGCAGCATCCGCTCGGGACTTTCGACGCAATCTTTGATGCGCACCAAGAACTGCACGGCGTCTTTGCCGTCGATCAGGCGGTGGTCGTAGCTGAGCGCCAGATACATCATCGGGCGGACGACGATCTCGTCGTTCACCACCACGGCCCGCTTCTGGATGTTGTGCATCCCGAGGATCGCCGTCTGCGGCGGGTTCAGAATCGGCGTGCTGAGCATCGAGCCGAAGATGCCGCCGTTGGTGATGGTGAAGGTGCCGCCTTCCAAATCTTTCATGCCGATCTTGTTCTCCTTGGCCCGCTTCGCCACATCGGCGATCGCCTTCTCGATCTTGGCGAAGTGCAGTTGATCCGCATCGCGGATCACCGGCACGAACAGACCCTTCTCGGTGCTGACGGCGACGCCGATGTCGTAGAAGTTCTGCATCACCACATCGCTGCCGTCGATGCGGGCGTTGACCATCGGGAAGGCCTTCAGCGCTTCGACTGCGGCCTTCACGAATACGGACATGAAGCCGAGTTTGACGCCGTGCTTCTTCTCGAAGCGCTCGTTGTATTTGGTCCGCAGTTCCATGATCGCGGACATATCGACTTCGTTGAAAGTCGTCAGCGTCGCGGTCGTGCTCTGGCTTTGCAGCAGCCGCTCGGCGGTGCGCTTGCGGATGTTCGACATCGGCTGGCGGACTTCGCGATCCGGGTTCGCCACGGCGGCCGGGGCTTGCGGCCGGCTCGGCAAAACCAGCGGCGCTTCGATCAACGTTGGGGTCGTTGTTTGGTAAGTGAGGACATCGTCTTTGGTGATGCGGCCGCCGGGGCCGGTGGCGGCGATCTTCGTGGCGTCGAGATCGCCATCGCGGATCATCGCCGACGCGGCCGGGGATTGGACGACTTCCGCTTTCGGCGCGACTGGTGGCGCCGGCTTTGCCGCTTCGATGCTCGGCTTACCGGCGGGGTCGATGCTGCCGACGGTCGAACCGACCGGCACCGTTTCCCCGGCCGATTTGGTGATGGTCAACACGCCGGCGGCGGGCGCGGGGACTTCCACCGTGAGCTTGTCGGTTTCGAGTTCGAAGAGGATTTGATCCGCCTTCACGCTCGATCCCGTGGCCACGAGCCACTTGGCGATGCGGCCTTCGGTCACGGCATCGCCGGCTGCTGGAACGGTCACCGCTACGGCCATGGTCGGGCTCCTCGGTTCAAACGAATTCCGCGTCCGTGCCGTGGGCTTGGCTGAGGTACGCGCGCTGGATCAAATCGCATTGCTCGAATTTGTGCAGTTTCTCGGAGCCGACGGCGGGGCTGGCGCTCGCATCGCGGCCGACATAGCGCAGCTTCAACCCCATTTCCCGCAGCCGCGGCTCGACGAAAAACCACGCGCCGTTGTTGTGCGATTCTTCCTGCACCCAAACGTACTGTTCCGCTTTCGGGTAGCGAGCGAGAACCGCCTTCAACTGCTCGGCGGGCCACGGGTAGAGCTGCTCGATGCGGATAATGGCGACGTGGTCGAGGTTCCCGAGAGGGATCTTTTCGACCTGCTTCCCAGCCGGTTTTTCGGCGTGCCCGTCGATGCGGGCCTTGTTCAAGTCGTGGTAGACCTTCCCCGTGCACAGAATCACGCGGGTGATGGTTTCCTTGGCGTCGTCGGCGAGCACTTCGTGGAATCGACCGGAAATCAGTTCTTCTACCGGCGAGGTGCTCGACCGCGCGTTGGCCTTCGGCGTCATCAGGATCAACGGCTTGCGGAAGTTCCGTTTCACTTGCCGCCGCAGGGCGTGAAAGTACTGGGCCGGCGTCGTGAAGTGACCGACTTGGATGTTGTCTTCGGCGCACAGTTGCAGGTAGCGTTCGATGCGCGCCGAGGAGTGCTCGGGACCTTGGCCTTCGTGGCCGTGGGGCAGCAGCATCACGAGGCCGCTGCCTCGGTTCCATTTCGATTCGCCGGAAGCGACGAATTGATCGATGATGACCTGCGCGCCGTTGGCGAAGTCCCCGAACTGAGCTTCCCAGAGCACGAGCGTCTGCGGGTCGTCGAGGGTGTAGCCGTATTCGAAACCGAGCACGGCGGCTTCGCTGAGGAAGCTGTTGAAGACGAGGAACTGCGCCGTCGGGAATGGGAAGTTGTTCAAAGGGCAGAAGTAGTGGCCATCCTCGGCGTCGTAGTAGAAAGCGTGGCGGAAACTGAAGGTGGCCCGGCGGCTGTCTTGCCCGCTGAGTCGGACGACGTGGTTTTCGATGACGAGGGAGCCGAAGGCCATCGCTTCGGCTGTTCCCCAATCGACCTTGCCGCGGGCTTTGATTTCGTCGCGGCGCTTGTAAGGGCTGTCGCCGCTCGGGTAGCGGTACTCCTTGCGGGCGTCGTCCCAAATCTTATCTCGCAGGTTCTTGTGCAGGGTGAAGCCGGCCGGCAAGCTCACGAGTTGATCGGCGATGCGGTCGAGCACTTCGCCCGACACTCCGGTCTCGCACGGGTCGTGGGAATAAGCGTGGGTCATGCCCTTCCAGAAGCCGCCGAGCGAGGCCATGCCGTGGATGAGGCTGTGGGTGTTCTCGTCGTTCTTCTCCGCGTCCTTCGCCCGCTTCAGCGCCGCTTCCAATTCGCCGTCGGCGCGCTCGTGCTCCGGCGCGGCGCCGGGGTTCGCCGCGCCTTTGAACGCGTGGTCGACCCGCTCCAAATCCGGTTCTGTCGTCAGCCCCTCGGCGACGAGCTTGCGGCTGTAGATCGGGACGATCGTATTGCCGTCTCGGTATTTCTCTTGGATCTTGCGGTGCTCGACCGGCTGGGTCATCGAGGGGTCGTCGGTTTCGTTGTGCCCCATCTTGCGGTAGCAAACGAGGTCGATGACGACATCGCTCTTGAAGGCTTGCCGGTATTGGATGGCCAGCTCGGACACGGCCACGCAGGCGTCCGGATCTTCGGCGTTCACGTGGAAGATCGGCGCTTGGATGAACTTGGCGATATCGGTGCAATACTCGGTGCTGCGGGCATCGCGCGGCCGGGTCGTGAAGCCGATCTGGTTGTTGACGACGATGTGCAAGGTGCCGCCGGTGCGGTAGCCCTGCAAGTTGGCCATGCCGAGCGATTCGGGCACGAGGCCTTGGCCGGCGAAGGCGGCGTCGCCGTGGAGGAGCAGCGGTACGCCGCGGGTGCGCGCCTCGTCGCCGTGATGGCGCTGCTTGGCGCGGACGCGGCCGAGGACGACCGGATCGACCGCTTCGAGGTGGGACGGATTCGGCGTGAGCGTGAGGTGAACCGGGAAGCCGTCTTCGGTGGTGATGTTCGAGGAGTAGCCCATGTGGTACTTGACATCGCCGTCGGTTTCGACCGCGTCCGGATGGTACGGGTCGAGGAACTCGATGAAGAGTTCTTCGAACGGCTTCTTCAAAATATTGGTGAGCACGTTCAACCGGCCGCGGTGGGGCATGCCGATGACGAACTCGAGCACACCGAGCTTCGCCCCGGTTTGGATGATGGCGTCCATCATCGGGATCAGCGTCTCGCCCCCTTCGAGGCCGAAGCGCTTCTTGCCGAGGAACTTTACCTGCAAGAAGTTCTCGAACTGCTCGGCTCGGCGGAGCAAGTCGAGGGTCCGCAAGCGTTTCGCCGGGGTCAGGTGTGGCTGATTGTGGTTGGGTTCGATGCGCTCCGCCAGCCACTTCCGCGCCGCGAAATCTTGGACGTGCATGTATTCGACGCCGATCGACCCGCAGTACGTTTGCTTCAGCGCTTCGATGAGCGCGCCGAGCGTCTCGGCCCCGGCGATGCTGAAGAACATCGACGCATCGACCTGTTTGGCGATGTCGTCCCGGCTGAGGGCGAAGCGGTCGTGGTCGAGTTCCCACGGTGTGGCGGGCGGCTCGGCGTTCAGCGGGTTCGTATGGGCGATGAGGTGCCCGGACATGCGGTACGCGTTGATCAGCCGCACGGCCGCCGTCTGCAGGCGGGCTTCCACCGGCAGATTCATCAGCGGCGCGGGAAGGTGACCGTTGCTACTGAAACCACCGGCTTGGCCGTAGTAGTCCGCCCCCGTGAAGAGGTAGTGCAGACTTTCATCGACGGCACGGTGGTCGCCGCGCCACACACGGTATTGGTCTTCGAGGAATTCCCGGTTGAACGGGTCGGACAGATTCGGGCCAGGCATGTCGGCGAAACTCCGGGCGCAGAGGCAAATGGCCGAAAGCTATTGTAGGCGCGGTGGCGGAAGTAAAAGGCGAGTTGCGATACGCCGATGCAAACGCGGAAAGATACTTCGCAATTCCGCCGTTCGCCCTGACGTGCGGCGCGAACCTTGGGGAGATTCCCGTGGCCGGCCGCATCGGAAGCTTTTTAGGAAGCCGAAATCCAATTCTCCACGCACTGCGTAGAGCCTGTATCGCCCGCCTAACGCCCGGTGAATCCATCGGGCGCGGGCCGTTCCGTTCGCCCGAATCGGTTTCATTCCCGCGTCGTACCGCAACGCGCCGCACCGGTTGCGCTGGGATTTCACGCGCCGGTGGAATGCGCACAATCGCACCTCCAACGGATTTGTTCCCCCGTTCCACAGGTGGTTCAGCACCAGTTTCGACGCGTTCGACGCCGGGTTCGTCAGCGGCCTCATAGTCGCATCGGGCGACATCAACGGCGACGGGTTCGACGATATCATCGTCGGAGCCGGAGCCGGGCCGCACGTCAAGGTGTTCGACGGCCGCTCAGCCCGCCACGCCGGCTACTCGAAGTTCGGAACGAGAAGGCCCGGCGGACTCTCCGCCGGGCTTTTTCGTGGACGCAGGCGTGGTAGAATGCAGCAAGCTCCAATTGCGACCGAGATCCGCATGCTCCCCGTCGATGTGCTCCGCCAGATCCGCCGGTTGCAAATCCGGGCCCGCCGGGCCGTGCAGTCGCTGCTCGGCGGCGAGTACCACTCCGCGTTCAAAGGCACCGGGCTGTCGTTCGAAGACGTCCGCGAGTACCAACCCGGCGACGACATCCGCGGCATCGACTGGAACGTGACCGCCCGCACCGGCACGCCATTCATCAAACGCTACGTCGAAGAGCGCGAACTCACGGTGCTGTTGGCCGTCGATCTCTCGGGCAGTCAGCGCTTCGGCACCCAGGGCCAAACGAAACGCGCGGTCGCGGCGGAACTCGCGGCGCTCGTGGCCTTCTGCGCCATCAACAACCAAGATCGCGTCGGGCTGCTCGGCTTCACCGATACCGTCGAGCGCTTCGTACCACCGAACAAGGGCACCCGGCATGTGCTGCGGATCCTGCGGGACATTCTCTTCTACGAACCCGAACGCCGCGGCACCGACTTGAAAGCCGCGCTCGACCACTTGAACAAAGTGCAGAAGCGCCGGGCCATCGTCTTTCTGTTCAGCGACTTCATGACCACGGGGTTCGAGGACAGCTTCAAACGCGCGGCCCGCCAACACGATCTCATCGCAGTGCGCACCACCGATGCGCGGGAGCAAACTTGGCCCGAGACGGGGTTGATCCAGTTGGAAGATGCCGAGACAAACGAGCCGTACCTGATCGACACGTCGAGCCGGGCATTCCGCATCGGCTTCGCGGCGAGACAACTGCAACGCCGCGAGGCGTTCATCAAGTTGGCGCGCTCCTCGCAAGCCGACTGGTTGGAGGTCGGCACCGAAGGCGGCCACATCGACACGATGCTGAAGTTCTTCCGCCGTCGGGAACGAAGGAAGACGCGGGGGTGAACCCGAACGAACTCGCCGCGTGGACGAGCTTGACGCGGATGCTGTTGAATCTGCACGCCAGCGTCACGCGGTATTGATTGCTCCAGCCTTGTTCCTTTCGCCCCGATGCGGATAATAGCCCTTCGATCCGAAGCGGGGGTGGCGATGGTCGGTTCGTTCCGGTGCGTGTGCGGCTACGTCGCCGGGGAGGCCAGCCTCCACCCCGATGCGGCCGTCGTGTGCGCCGGTTGCGGTCAACTCATCCCGGGATCGCCCGGCGACGACGGCGTCACCCGCGAGTTCGATCCCGCCAATATCCCCGAGCCGACCGCTTTCCACCTCGACCCCGACGGGTCGGCGCCGCCAGCAACACCCCCGCTCCGCGTGACGATCGGCCAGAAGAACCGCGTCGTCGTGATGCCCGTCGTGCCGGGCTTCGAAATCCTGAGCGAGCTCGGCCGGGGCGGGATGGGCGTCGTCTACAA
>Ga0105045_10002891_pt1 | contig 14602 bp, 13 predicted proteins | sample MAT02_FD_78089 | JGI IMG/M metagenome (GOLD analysis project Ga0105045, IMG submission 78089) | Freshwater microbial communities from Lake Fryxell liftoff mats and glacier meltwater in Antarctica - MAT-02 (megahit assembly) | ecosystem: Environmental > Aquatic > Freshwater > Ice > Liftoff...
AGCGGCAGGAATTGCGGCTATTCTTCCTAATCCCAGAAAATTTAAAGCTAGCAATTCATCTAAATACATAAATAAAAGAAAGGGTTTCATCGTTAGACAAATGAGTTATCTCGGTAAGATTCAGTATTAGAAGTTCATGGTTTCCTAAGTCGGTCTTTTGAAAAGATAAAAACCACTATTTGACCTTTAAACTTGGTGAAATAGCGGTTTCATAATTCTATTTTATTTGGTTTAGATTTTCTTAATTCCCATCGAATATAAAGTAAATGCCTGAATATCTGCATTTTCTTCAATAGTTTTAGAAATCGGCTTTCCAGCTCCATGCCCCGCATTAACATCAATCCGAATTAAAACTGGATTTTCTCCGCTTTGTTTATCTTGTAATTCTGCGGCAAACTTAAAACTATGAGCAGGAACTACACGGTCGTCATGATCACCCGTGGTTACTAAAGTGGCGGGATAATTATTGCCTTTTTTAACATTATGCACAGGCGAATAATTTCTTAAATACGAAAACATTTGAGCATCGTCATTGGCTGTTCCATAATCATAAGCCCAGCCTGCTCCTGCAGTAAAGGTATGGTAACGCAACATATCGAGCACGCCCACTGCTGGCAAAGCAACTTTCATTAAATCGGGTCGTTGTGTCATTACGGTGCCCACCAATAATCCACCGTTTGAAGCACCGCGAATCGCTAAGTAATCTGACGAAGTATATTTTTCTGCAAGTAGATATTCAGCAGCCGCAATAAAATCGTCAAATACATTTTGTTTCTTTTGCTGAATTCCAGCGGTATGCCATTTTTGTCCATATTCGCCGCCACCACGTAAATTGGCCACGGCATATATTCCACCATTCTCCATCCAAACGGCATTGGTTATACTAAAACTAGGTGTGATGCTTACATTAAAACCTCCATAACCATATAGGATTGTTGGGTTTTTACCGTCTAATTTTAGTCCTTTTTTATGTGTAATTATCATCGGAATTTTTGCACCATCTTTGGATGTATAGAAAACTTGCTTACTTTCATATTGGTCTGAGTTGAAATCAACTTTAGGTTTTGCGTAAACTTTTGATATTCCTGTTTTAGGGTCTATTGCATAAATTGTTCCCGGAGTAATATAATTAGAAAAAGAAAAATAAAGTTCTTTTGCTGTTTTTTTACCACTAAATCCTCCTGCTGTTCCAATACCAGGTAGTTTTATTTCACGAACTAATTTTCCGTCATAATCATATTGCTTCACTTGTGAAATGGCATCTTTCATATAATTTGCAAAAAGATAGCCACCCCCTACTGAAGGAGCAAGCACAAAATCTGTTTCTGGAATCAATTCTTTCCAATTTTCAGGGGTTGGATTGGCCACATCAGCCGTGACTATTTTTTGGTTTGGAGCATTTAAATTGGTTACAATATATAATTTAGAACCCACATTGTCAATGATAGAATTATTGCTTTCAAAGTTGGTCACTATCGAAACCAATTTACTATCAGCTTTGCTCAAATCTTGAATATACAGCTCATTTCCCGTCGTAGAATTAGCTGCCGAAATAATCAGATAACGCTCGTCTTCTGTCACGCCGCCGCCCACATACCGTCTTTTTTCTTGTTGTCCAAAAATAACTTTATCTTCTTTTTGGGATGTTCCTAATTTGTGAAAATATAATTTATGTTGATCCGTTTTGGCCGATAGTTCACTTCCCTCGGGTTTGTCATAACTGGAATAGTAAAAACCAGTATTTCCCATCCAAGAGATTCCACTAAATTTGACATCAACAAGAGGTTGCTCTAATACTTTTTTAGTAACGGCATCCATGATAATAATTTTATTCCAATCGCTTCCTCCTTCGGATATCGAATAAGCGGCGAGCGAACCATCTTTAGAAAACTCTAAATTTCCTAGTGAAGTTGTGCCGTCTTTAGCAAAAGTATTCGGATCTAAAAATAGTTCTTCCTTTCCCGATTTATCTTTTCGATATAAAACCGATTGGTTTTGCAAACCATTATTACGATAGAAATACGTGTAATCTCCCTCTTTAAAAGGAGCAGAAATACGTTCATAATTCCATAATTTTTCCATTCTTTCTTTAATTTGACTTCGAAATGGAATTTGACTGAGGTAATTAAATGTTACTTCATTTTGGGCTTTGACCCACGCACCTGTTTCTTCAGAACGGTCATCTTCTAGCCAACGATAAGGGTCGGCAATGACTGTTCCAAAATAGGTGTCCGTAACTGTTCCTTTTTTAGTTTCAGGATAGGTTATCGGTGATTTTTTTGTTTGTGCTTGAGCGGAAAAAACACAAGCTATTGCAAACATAGGAATGATTTTTTTCATTTGTAAATAAAAAGTTATCCACAAATATAACCAATGTAATGTTAGGATTTAGTTAAAAAGCGGTTTGTATTTAGACCACAATTTATACATTAAAATTCCATTTAATAAAGTAACCAGAAGTGCTCCGCTAATCCCTGGAATATCTAAAAACAAATGAAAAAGTAGAATGTTCAAAGAAATTGGTACTAATACCACTAAGGCAAAAGCGACCCATTTTTTCAGAAGTAACAGAAGCCCAATTAGCACTTCAATAACCCCTACTACTTGTAAAACGTAGCCTGTTGAGGCTAAAGAATTAATAAAATCGCCTGCATTTTCCGGTAATTCAGGTGCAGGAATAAAGTTTAAAAATTTGTTAAGTCCGAAAACTACAAGGATAGCTCCGAGCAGTATTCGCATCAGTTTAGTAAATTGTGAATTCATAAATAGTTGGTTTTGGTTAGTAAATAGCTGTAAAAATATCTAAATTACTAAAAATTAATTTATAAAAATCATAAAATTAAATAAAAAAGCCAAACGCTAGTATTTTTAGGGTTTGGCTTAAAAAATTGTTTTTTAAAAAATTACTGTAGTACTACAAGAAAAGTAACTTCGATGTCAGTTGAACCGCCCGCATTTGCAATGTTTCCGGCTGAAACACCAGCTGCATTTTTGTTTGGTAAATGTTTGAGCGTAATCGTTAGATTTCCAGTACCTAAATTTGCTCCGGTTGTAAAAATAAATTCCAGACCTAGCGGCTTTCCAGCTGAATCAAAATCAGAGTAAGTAAAGTTTCCTAAACTATTCGAAATTTGATAAAAAACTTGGTGTTCTAAATCTTTTTCTTGTATTTCTGCCGTTTTATTTTCTGCTGGATTTTCTAGTTCATTTAAAAATTGAACCGATCCAGAATAGGTGGTTGAGGCTGCAAAATTTCCACTTATGACAACTACTGGAGCATCTGGGCCATCGCCATCTAAATCTTTCGATGTTAATGTGATGGTTTGTCCGCCACCAACAGGAACAAAGGTTGCTGCTAATGTTGTGATTAATTCTTCTTCTACAACTGGAGAATCGTCGTTGCTACACGAATTAAAAGTAAAGATTGCTGTTAAGGCCAAAGCCATGATTTTTAAATTTTTCATTTTTGTGTTTTTTAATAATTAAATTTTAATTGTAATTGAATGTTTCTACCCATTTCATCAACAAAAAAACGTTGGCGATTTAAGTAGTCACGGTAAGATGTGTTTAAGATATTTTGAACTGAAAAAGCGATAGTTGTGTCCAGACTTTTGAAGGTTTTGAATCTCATTTCCGAATAAAGGTGAAACAATTGATAGGCTTTTGGCGGTGTGCTGATGTCAACCGTAACGGGAACGAAATTTCCATCAACGTTAATATCGGTTTCAAAATTGAAGTTTGGATAACGATTTTGACGAAAAACAGATTCAGATTGAAGTTCTAAAACCAATCCATTCCATGTTGGTTTTTTGTATTGAATGGAGGTGGAAATAGTCATCGGAGGCATATCAATCAACGGTTTGTTTTCGATTAAGTCTTCTCCATTTACATAAGCAAACGAAAATTTGTGTTCCCAGTTTGGTGTGATTTTCCACTGCGAATTAAAATCAATTCCAACTAATCTAGCGTTTGTTTGCTGAAATTCCCAAACGGGAAAAGCACCCCGAATAGTTGTTTCAAAACCTATCGGTCGCAGATACATAAAGTTGGTAATGTGATGAAAAAAGGGGTTGAGTTCCATCGAAAACGATTTCCATTTTTTAGATAACGAAGAAGAAAACTTGATTGATTCTTCTTTCGTCAAACGTAAATCGCCCAACTCAATTTGCCCGGTGGAATGATGCAAACCATCACTAAAAAATTCGGACGGATTCGGATTTCTATTGGATAAACTAATGTTGTTTAACCATTTCCAATTCGACTGAAAATCTTTTCGAACTCCCAAACTGGCCGAAAGATTGTGAAACGTAAACTGCGGCTTAGTGAGCCACTGATCGGAGGTTTCACCTACAATAATATCACCAAAATCAGCCTGATAACCGCGTTCATTCCAACGGGATTTTAAATAATATTTGGTAGCTTCAATGGTAGAAAAATCATAGCGAATTCCGCCTTCCATAATTAGATCTTCTTTGAGTTCATACGTTCCAACACCATACAAGCCAGCATCAAAACGCACATAAGTTGGAATCAACGGCCTGACACCGGTTTTTGGATTGGCAAAATTATTCTGAAATAGTCCGCTCATTCCGGTTTTCAAACTCCATTTTTCCCACTCTTTTTTGTAATCTGTTTGAAGTGAGTGCGTTGTTAATTGCAAATCTAATGCGGCTTTGTCGGAATCATCACCTAAACGCAAATCAAACTCTTTTCGATTATTAAACTGAAAGGAGTAAAAAGTAGCAATGGAACTGTTTTCATCCAATTTTTGCAAGTAATTGAGTTTAACTAAGTGATGTTGAATGGCTTGTTTTGGATTTTTAATTGAATGAGTAAAATCATCAATCACAGACGGAATTTGGTTGTTGATGGAATTATACAAATCGCCAACATTTCCGATATGCGAAGCACTCAGAATTCCAATGGTAGCATTATACAAACTGTAAAAAGCAGATAACTCGTAGTTTTCTTTGATATACGAAACATCCCCAGAAAAATTCATTTCACGATTTCCACTATTAGATAAAACATAATTTGGGGTTTCTCGATCACCAAAATAAGTGAAAGTTCCCATTGCATTCCACCGCCAACCTTCCGAATTTCCTTTATGAATACTTGAACTCACCGTTCCGCCAAGACCGTTTGACGCACCACTTAATATGGTTTTGCCAAATAAAGTGTCTTGCTTCACGTTAGCCGACTCAATCACGACTATTCCACCAACTGCATCACCACTATACTGCAAACCCGAAGCCCCTTTGATCACCAAAATTTTTCCGGCAGCATTGAGGTCAAAATTCGGAGCATGTTCTGTTCCCCATTGTTGGTCTTCCAATCGAATTTGGTTGGAAAAAATGGGAACTCGACTGCTGTGTAAACCGTTTATAATAGGTTTGACAATGCTAGTTCCGGTTTTCAATAAAGAAACGCCAGCCACATCTTTTAATGCTTCGGCCAACGTCTTGGAACTGTTCCGCTCGATGCTTTCTTTTGAAATTTGCTGTTCGGATAAGCTACTGCTTACTTTCGTAACGGTTTGCTTTACTGTAACTTCTTTTAAATCGGTTTTAATCGGTTTCAGTTTTACGTTTAACAGCACGTCTTGATTGATAGAAATCAATGTATCGCAAGTTTTATATCCCAAATAGGAAATGTAAACGCGCAATTCGCCTTTCGGCAAACCGTTAATTTCGAATTCACCAATTGGATTGCTAACAGCGTTCATGGACTTGGAATGAATATGACTTCCAGTTAACGGTTGGTTTTTTTCGTTTGTGATTTTTCCACTTAACGTGAATTGACCATAACTTGATAATCCAAACCACAACAAGAAGAAAAGGATAAAAAAGTATCGCATTTTTCTGGCTCAAAATATAAAACACATCAAGTCATTACTATTTATGTAGCAAATGACTATTTTTTGTTTCTGAAATTTTAAACTGATAGTGGTGGGCCACGATGCGAAAAAAGTGAACCTGAAAAGGCAGAAATAAGTGCTTGTTCCTCATATAAATAAGGAATAAGTTGTAAAGGAAAATCAAATCGATAGGTTAAAACATCGGGTTTTACATAAAACCAAAAATGAAAATCACAGACGGAACAATCATCGTCTGCATGTTGATGCGAATTGTCGTCGTGAGCATGAACGTGTTTATCAGAATGCGTTGCATAATCAACGAAAAGTTCCCCATAGCGATGTACTGACTGGAATAGTATTGAAAACAATACAGCAGCCATAAGGTAGAGATTCACTAAGGCGATTCTTTTTCTCATGAATTGCAAATATAAAACAAAACGATTAAAAATAAATTCTGCTTTTGCCAAATGCTTGTTAAACTAATTTGTTAGCCACCAAATACTCCGCAATTTGCACCGTATTTGTCGCTGCTCCTTTTCGTAAATTATCAGCAACAATCCAAAGATTAAGACTATTTGGCTGACTTTCATCTCTGCGAATTCGACCTACGAAAACAGCATCTTTTCCCTGAGCATAAATGGGCATCGGATAGGTTTTGGTATCTAAATTATCCTGAACAGTAACGCCAGGCGTGTTGTGCAAAAGTGAACGAACTTCATTTACATCAAAATCAGTAGAAAACGCTACATTCACCGATTCGCTGTGACCGCCCACAACTGGAATTCGGATGGCAGTTGCCGTAACAGCAATGGTTTTATCGTTTAATATCTTTTGGGTTTCACGAACTAATTTCATTTCTTCTTTAGTGTAGCCGTTGTCTTCAAACACATCACATTGTGGAATGGCATTGCGATGAATCGGATATGGATAAGCCATTTCTCCTTTTATTCCAGCATATTCGTTTTCTAATTGCTGCACAGCTTTCACACCTGTTCCAGTGATGGATTGATAGGTTGATACTACAATTCGCTTGATTGTATATTTTTGATGTAAAGGAGCCATTGCCATTACCAATTGAATGGTAGAACAGTTTGGATTAGCAATGATCTTATCTTCTTTAGTTAATTCGGAAGCATTGATTTCTGGAACAATAAGTTTTTTGGTTGGATCCATTCGCCATGCAGAAGAATTGTCAATGACTGTTGTGCCAACTTCTGCAAATTTTGGAGCCCAAGCTAAAGAAGTTTCTCCTCCAGCAGAAAATAAAGCAATGTCTGGACGCAAAGAAACTGCCGTTTCTAAACTAACAACTTTATATTTCGTTCCTTTAAAATCGATTTCTTTTCCGACTGATTTTTCTGAAGCAACCAGAATTAATTCCGTTATCGGAAAATTTCTTTCGGCTAAAATCTGTAGCATTACTTCGCCAACCATTCCGGTAGCACCAACAACTGCAACTCTCATGTGTGAATTTTTAAATTTAAAATGCAAAAGTATAGAATATTAAGCTGAAAAAAATCGGTTTCATAAAATTTTACTTTTTATAGAATAAAAAGACCCCGACAAAATCGGGGTTTGGTTAGAATATATAATGTAGCGGATTATTATTTTTTCAATAAATCTCTAATTTCTGCTAATAATTCTTCTTGAGTTGGTCTTGCAGGTGTAGCTGGAGCTTCTACCACAGGTTTTCTCATTTTTGTATATGCTTTGATTAGCAAAAACATTATTGAACCTACAATGACTAAGTTCACTAGCGTGTTTACCCAGGCTCCGTAACGAATGGCAACTTCCACTACTTCTGTAACGCCTTCACTTGCTGCAACTGCTTCGGTTAAAATAATTTTTTTATCAGCAAAGTCAACTCCGCCACTAAAAAATCCGACAATTGGCATGACAATGTCGTTTACAAATCCGTTGACAACTGCACCAACTGCACCAGCCATAATTACAGCAACTGCAAATTCAATCACGTTGCCCGTCATAATAAAATTCTTAAATTCTTTTAGCATAAATATTAGTTTTAAAGTTTTTCGTATGACGAAGTTAATTAAAACTTTAACGTTTGCAAATTATTTTATTCTCGGTAAAAAATTCTTTTCACACGTTGAGAAATACCAGTTAAAATTTCATACGGAATGGTGTCTAGTTTTTTGGCCATTTCTGCCACGTTTGGGCTTTCACCAAGAACAATGACTTCATTGCCTTCTACACAAGCGATTGAGGTGACATCGACCATTAGCATATCCATGCAAATACTGCCTAAGATTGTTGCTTTTTGCTTTTTAATAACCACAAAACCTAAACCATTGCCCCAGCTTCGTCTTATTCCGTCAGCATAACCAATTGGAATAGTGGCAATTTGCATTTCGTGTGTTGCAATAAATCGTCTGCCATAACCAACACTTTCGCCGGCTTGTATTGTTCTAATTTGAGAAATAATAGATTTTAACGTACCAACTGGTTCTAAAAAAGCCTGTTCTTTGGGTTGATTAGAAAAACCGTATAAACCAATTCCCAATCGCACCATTTCATATTGTGCTTCCGGAAAATTTGAAATTCCAGAGGTATTTAAAATATGACGAAGCGGCAAAATTTCCAATTCTGATTGTAATTGAGAAGAAATACGGTCAAATTTTTCAATTTGTTCCATCGCAAAATCACGATTTTCAGCGTCGTCACTTGTTGCCAAATGGGAAAGGATGCTTTTTACTTTTATCGTTTTATTATTTTTTAAAATAGTGATTAATTCAGAAATATGCTGTTCTTCAAAACCTAAACGGTGCATGCCGGTATCTATTTTTAGGTGAATCGGAAAATCAATCAACCCTTTTTGTTTAGCCATTTTTAAAAAAGAATGCAATCCTTTTAAACTGTAAATTTCTGGTTCTAATTGATGTTGAATTATCGATTCAAAACTTGTGTTTTCTGGATTCAAAACCATGATGGGCAATTGGATTCCATTACTTTTCAAGGCTATTCCCTCATCGGCAAAAGCCACACCCAAATAATCAACCCGTTGATATTCGAGTAATTTAGCAATTTCTAATCCGCCAGTTCCGTAGCTAAAGGCTTTGACCATGACCATGATTTTTGTGCTTGGTTTTAGCTTTGCCCGATAATAATTAAGGTTGTGCGTCAAAGCATTTAAATTAATTTCTAAAACCGTTTCATGCGTTTTTTCTTCAAGTAGCGAAACGATTTCCTCAAAATTAAAATGACGAGCTCCTTTTATTAAAATGGTTTCATTTTCAAAATTCAAGTGGTCAAATTGGTCTAAAAATTCGGCTTTTGAGTTAAAAAAAGTACCATTTAAAAATTTAGATTTATAGTGAGAAATTGTTTCGCCAATGCCGATGATACGATTAATTTTATTTGAAACAATCATTAACGATAACCGAGAGTATAAGACATCATTTTCTAATCCGCTTTGAAAAATATCCGATAAAATAAGCGTTTTTTTATGATGCTGTTTCTGACTTTCTAAAAAATCCAAAGCAATTTTTAAGGATTGAAAATCAGAACTGTAACTATCGTCAATCAAGGTCGTATTATTGATGCCTTTTTTCACCTTTAATCGCATTTCGATTGGATATAAAAGTGATAAGCGATGTTGAATCGTTTCAAAATCATATTTAAAATAGAAAAGAACCATCAAACATTGAATGACATTTTCGATAGAAGCATCATCAGAAAAAGGGACGTTAAATTTGAAACATGTATTTTGAAAGGTTATATTTAAATTGGTTTCGTTTTTAGTTGTTTTATGATGGATAATTACATCGGCATTTTTGTCGCTCGAACTCCATGAAAATGTTTTAATAGTTGGATTTAAAAATGCATCAATAGATTTATTTTTATTGTAAATTAAGACTTCTACATTCGGAAATAATTTTAATTTTTCTTTAATTTTTTCACCCAAATGGTCAAAGCCTTCATCATGTGCAGAACCGATATTAGTTAAAATTCCGATGGTTGGCTGAATAATGGCTTCCAAGTTTTTCATTTCGTTTATGGTCGAAATTCCTGCTTCAAAAATCCCTAAATTATGATGTTCATTGATGCCAATCACTGATAACGGAACGCCAACTTGCGAATTATAACTTTTTGGACTTCTAATAATAATGTATTCAGGGCTCAATAAAAAATTTAGCCATTCTTTTACGATGGTTTTTCCGTTACTTCCAGTAATTCCAATAATTGGAAAATGAAATTGTTTGCGATAATATGCCGCAAACTGTTGCAACGCTTTAAGCGTATTTTCAACTACAATAAAATTTACATTTGTGTCATAGTTTTTTACAGGTTGAGAAATTACAAAATTTTGAACCCCTTTTTGAATTAATTCTTCAATATAATCATGGCCATTATTGTTTTGTCCAATTAAGCAGAAAAAAAGAGTTTGTGGGTTATTTTGAAACGAACGGCTATCAATTGACACATTTTCAATGACATTTTCAGGATAATTTCCTGTAAAAGTTGCCTCTACAACTGAAAAAATGTCTTTTAAGATAATGCTCATGATTCTATTTTATGTTGTTATCAAAATCACTCTTTTTTGCGGCTTGCTCGCGTAAAGCATGATAATAAGCGGCTCTACTCAGCGGTTCGTATTCTTCGGTTTCGCCCAACATCACGAGTTTATCGTTAGACGTTTTCCGAAAACTATAATTGGCTAAATTTCCGGTTCGGGTGCAAACCGCATGCACTTTAGTAACATATTCTGCAGTGGCCATCAACGCAGGCATCGGTCCAAACGGATTTCCTTTAAAATCCATATCCAATCCAGCTACAATTACGCGAATACCTGAATTAGCTAAATCGTTGCAAATGGTTATAATTTCATCATCAAAAAACTGAGCTTCATCTATTCCAACTACATCACAACCTTGAGCCAAAATTCGAATATTTGCTGCAGCGGGCACGGGCGTGGAGCGAATTTCATTGGAATCGTGCGAAACAACCATTTCGTCATGATAACGGGTATCAATAGCAGGTTTAAAAATTTCTACTTTTTGTTTGGCAAATTGTGCTCTTTTTAGCCTGCGGATTAACTCTTCGGTCTTTCCAGAGAACATCGAACCACAGATAACTTCTATCCAACCAAATTGTTCTTTATGATTTACTGTATTTTCAAGAAACATTTTATACTTTTCTAGCGGTGAACAACATATTTTTATGTTATTTTGTAACTGTAACAAATTTATAAAATTCTAAACGCTATACTCAATATAATTTTAAAAGTTATGAAGAAAAAGTTAGAAGCCGATTTAATCAGCATTGCACACCGAGTTTTGAAACTAAAAGGAAAAGAAGATGTTGTTTTATTGCATCAAGAAGCTCAAAAATTATTTGAAAAATTAGCCATTCTTCGGTTTTATGAGGAACATGTCAACGTATTAAAAGAAGAAATTTCTGAGGAAGATTTAGAAGAGAAAATAAACGCAATGGATTTTTCTAAAGCACCAATAGAAGTAAAAGTAGAAGCTGAGGTGAAAGAAGAACCAGCTTTTGTGAAAGAATCTGCAGAAGAAACGACTTTGTCTATTGAAGAAGATGAAGTTAAAACGGAGCAAGTAGAAGAAAAAGAAGAAATTCAAGATTTAATTGAGGCTGAACATATCGAAACCGAAAAAGAGGAGCCGCTTTTTAGTCCGATTTTTGAATTGTCGGAAGAAGTAGAAGAAGAAAAGCCACAAGCCTTTACCGAACAAAAGCAAATTTCATTTGAAGACTTATTAGGCTCAGGTTATAAGGAACCAGAATTCGTAAAAGTAAATGAGGTTCCGAAAGAAGTTGAAAAAGTTGCAGATATATTTTTTGAAAAAGTAGAAGAAACGGTTTCTCCAGAAATTAAAATTGAAACTAAAATTGAAACAACCGTTCACAAAACTGAACACAAATCCATTTCTTTAAACGATACGTTAATTAAAGGAATGAACATCGGCTTAAATGACCGAATCGCTTTTGTTAAACATTTATTTGGAGGAAGTAATGAAGATTTTAACCGAGTTGTTTCGCAAATTAGTACCTATGATTCGTTCGAAGAAGTGCAGCAATTTATTGTTGATATGGTGAAGCCTGATTACAACAATTGGCACGGAAAAGAAGATTATGCCGACCGTTTTATGAATTTGATTGAGAAAAAATTCGCATAAATGGGGAAATTGTATTTGGTTCCAACGCCCATTGGCAATCTCGAAGACATGACTTTTAGGGCAATTAAAGTGCTAAAAGAAGTCGATTATATTCTGGCAGAAGATACGCGAAATAGCGGAAAATTATTAAAACATTTTGAGATTGGAACACCGATGCAAAGTCACCACATGCATAACGAGCACAAAACCGTTGAAAATTTGGTGCGGCGAATGCAAGCAGGTGAAACCATCGCGTTAATTTCTGATGCCGGAACACCAGCCATTTCCGATCCAGGTTTTTTATTAACCCGAGCTTGTGTTGAACATAATATTGAAGTAGAATGTTTACCCGGAGCCACGGCGTTTGTTCCCGCTTTGGTAAATAGTGGCTTACCCAATGATAAGTTTGTTTTCGAAGGATTTTTACCCGATAAAAAAGGGAGAAAAACTCGTTTTTTAACCTTGGCGGAAGAAACTCGAACGCTAATTTTTTATGTTTCGCCTCATAAATTGAACAAAACGTTAGCGGAATTTATTCAGTATTTTGGAGCAGATAGACCTATTTCTGTTTCTAGAGAATTATCAAAATTACACGAAGAAACCGTTCGTGGAACAGCTCAAGAAGTCTTGACACATTTTGAAATCAAGCCAGCAAAAGGTGAAATTGTAGTAGTTGTTGGAGGGAGAGTAATAAAATAAAAGTAACAGTTATGTTTCATTAACAGTGTATTTGGATCATAACGAATCAAATAAGTTACATTAATACATTAAATTGCTTTTGAATTGTTGTTTGTTGTGCTGATGACAAAAAAGCCTGATCTGCAAAATTTGCCCATTTTAAAACAGCTTCTTGGCATTCTGCCACTATTATTTGAGGTTTTTTAATCGTTAATCCTTTTGCTAACCTGCTGATATCTTCGAGCGTAATAGCTTCTTTTTTACCATTAATGGACATTTGATGGGCTTTCAACCAAAAATTAGAAGGATCATAAGCATAAGTAATATCATAAGCGGGAGAAAGCGACCAAATTCCAGCGGCATCCATCAAAAAGGAAATGTTTTTCGTGTGGTCATCCTGATTGCGAGTCATAACATTAAAAATCATTCTTCGAAATAATTCTTCCGCATCCGAATACGGTAATTGCAGTTGACGCATCACCATAAAGGCCTGTTCATACGAATAGGCGCCTGGTAAATTATAATCGAAGTGAGCCAAACCACATAAAGTTTGCATGTGAATTTTTTGATTGTTCACTCGGTCAAACCGCTTGGTCATAAAATGCGCACGTTGATTTTCTTTTTTTAACTGACTTTCCATCATGTTTATACCAGCCGCCTTAGCCATCAAATAATAAGCATATTCAATATTTCCATATCCTTTTGGGTCGCCCAATTGTTGATTGGTTACACCGTCAAATTTAATTAGCCAATAATCAAATCCTTCTAAGTTATCGATTTGTCCAGAACGGACCTCATCAGTGCTTTGATTATAAGCCACAATCGCTTTTGCTCGTGCTCCACCAGCGGAACTTCCCACTTGCAAAATATCAGAAAATCCGTGTTCGTTATTTAAATGCGTTTTAAAATCCGAACGTTCATCTATTATTTGTTTCGCTAAGGCAACTAATGCTTCAATTTCTAGCGGATTAGAAGGTGTTTTTACTTGTCCTGCTTCGGGCTCAAATTCCAAAGCACCCATTCCACGTTTCCCAATATAACATAATCGGTCAACTGGATTAAAACTCGCAGCAGTTCGACCTTGTTGAGCCAGCCACGCATTAATCAATTGGTTTCCAAATTTATCGGGCAAACTATCGGCCAACAAACCTGGTAAACCTTTAAATGTTTCATAATTTAAAAAAGGAAATGAGAAAACCCTTCGTCCTTTTTGAGCAGCTTCTTTTGGAAGCATCAACGGCGATAAATTATAAGGGGAATCAAGAAAATCTTGGTCAAACTCAAAAATGCCAACGTTTTTTGATTCGTCCCACAGCACGGCTCCAACACGATGATTCCATAATTTGATGGTCGCTAGCGTATTCATGATTTTTTGGTTGGCGAAGCTTTTTTGCGGTATTTACTGCGTTCTTCAAGTACTTGTAACGGACTTATTTCTGGGTCTTCGTTGAGGTAATTAAGAAGGTCTAATTTTCCTAAAGCTCGCATAATTTGAACCATGGTTAAAAGATTAATAGCTTGACCTGACTCCATCCGACTGATGGTAATTCGGCTCAAACCACAACGTTCTGCTAATTCCTCTTGCGATAAATTTTGATTTAATCGCATTTGTTTAAAACTCGCACAAAGTGTTTTTACAACGACTGTATCTGTCATTGCATGCCAATTTCTATTGTAGCTAGTTTGATTCATTATCATTAAAATTAAGTATTAAAGTTACTTAACTGTTACAAAGTTACGTTTTATTTTTGGATTTAAAAACTTTTTCACTACATTTGGAAAAACAACAAAGTGATGACACATCATAGTGTAACAAAATGGTTGGGCGGAGTGGCTTTTGAATCGGATAATCCTAGCGGAGAAACAATTTTCATCAGTGCAGGCGAAGAAAATGGTGGAGACGGAACGGGTTTGCGACCTAAAGCGTTGA
>Ga0105045_10002892_pt1 | contig 14599 bp, 7 predicted proteins | sample MAT02_FD_78089 | JGI IMG/M metagenome (GOLD analysis project Ga0105045, IMG submission 78089) | Freshwater microbial communities from Lake Fryxell liftoff mats and glacier meltwater in Antarctica - MAT-02 (megahit assembly) | ecosystem: Environmental > Aquatic > Freshwater > Ice > Liftoff...
CGCATCGATTTCAAGCTGCTTCTCCACATCCTGCCAAGCTTTGACCGAGTTCTTGCCAATATTCCTTGCTTCGGCCATGACTTCGTTCTTAAACTTTTTCAACTGTTCCGAGCTTAAGTCTCGATGCTCGGGCGCAACCTTCGGTTGCGGAGCCCTACCTAAAAGATGCAGTTGCAGCCCGTATCTGCCGGCTAATTCTTCGGCAACTAGGGCCGTTATGCCTCTTCCTCCGCCGGTACATATCCAAATCCCGGGTGAAGGACGCTTGCCAATGGGTCTGGCCGGCAATGGGAGAGCACGCACAACGCGTCGCTGACCTGCGGTCCAAGAAATTTCCGTATCGAAACTTGAATGGGCTAACTCATGCACCGCGGCAGAAACGATGCTTTGAGGACTGTCGTCCAGGGAGGCATCAATGATTTTGATGGGGATGCCGCGGTGCCCATTGACCCAGGACTCGATCAAGATCGCTTTGAGAAGTCCAGCGATGGCGCCGCTTTCGGGGGCCACGATTTCAGCTTCAAAACCAAAGTCTCCACCCAAGCAAGTCAAGGCCACGAGCGATACGTCCGTCAAGTTGCGCTCGCGAAGGTTGCGAACCAACCAGCGTTGGGATAACCAAAAGACGGACAGGATGACTCGATTGCGGACTGCATGCGCAACCCTATCCCCGATCTCCAGCCTAGCGCCCACATCGTGGGCCGTGGCAATGAATAAGTGCGGAAAACCATGTGTCCCCCAGCTTGCGTCCAGCTCCGCGAGGAGACTCTCCAGTGGCTGGGCAACGTCGAGGCATGTGGCCTCGACGCCTTCTCTTTTCAAATGGGCCATTAAGGCATCGGCTACTGGGTTGCTGCCAAGCACTAAAGCGGGGCCATGCCATTGAACATGGGCGGTAACTTTCGTGTGCGCAGAAGGTACGGTACGAAGCACGTACCTTTTGGCGATCTCTTTGTCCGAAAGCTCGAGTGCACCGCTTTGCGACACGCTGGAAGCCTTTCCTACTTCGGTAAGCAACCCATCGAATACTTCCGCCCAATTGGATCGATGACTGTGGCGAGACACCAAGCCTATCATGTTGTCGAGATGGACGTTGGCACCGGCTGCTAGCTCCTCGAGTATGGAATCGTCGGCCCATGCAGATATGGGGGCGAACTCGCGTGTATCGGTGTTCAATGGGTCGATGGACTCGCAGTCTTGCACCAATCGCTTCTGGATCATTTGGGAAAACTGCTTGCCTCGAGCGAAGGCCAGCGATGGCTGAGCGGATGGCTGAGCGGATGGTGAAACGGAAGGAAGAACGATTGGAGCTACAGCCGGCTCATCCCCCAATACTTTGAGGATATCTCGCAGCGTTCTCACTCCTGACAGGACAGTGCGTTGTTCGGTTGGGAATGCAAAATCAAAATGGCTGCGAAGCTCTCCAAACAACTGGGCTAGCTTGATACTATCCAAGCCTAGGTCAGCTTCGAGGTCCGCATCGACATCGACCATATCGCGAGGATATCCCGTTTGTTCGATCACGAAATCGATCATAAAGGTTCGGAGTATGCTTAACTCTTGACGTGCTTGATTCCCATTTTTCCTTGAATCCACGTCATTGGACGCAGGCTCGGAAGAGATGCCGTGCGTTGATAAGTCGACAGCGGTGCTAGCAGGCTGCGGCGGCGGTGTCTCGCGGGCTGGACTGTCGTCGAGCCATTCACGCTTGCCTCCCGACTTTTCAAGCAGACTCAAAATATCTCGCAGCGTTCGAATGTTCGATCCGAGCATGATGGCAGGATCCATCTCGAAAAGCTCCCGCAGTTCGCCCATCAATTGCACCAGCTTGATGCTATCGATTCCGAGATCGGCTTCAAGATCCCAGTCGAGTTGAATCATGTCTTGGGGGTAACCCGTTTGTTCGACGATGAAGTCGCGCACAAATATTTCTAAGGCCGACGTGCGATCAGTGATCGACGGCGATGCCGGCTTGGGTGAAGGTGACGTTGCGATAGATACGGGAGGGACTGGTTGTTGCAACTGGGTCGCTTCGGCTTTTTCACGCATGCGTTGACGCCGGGACGATGTTGCATCGACATAATGGATCTCGCTGGATGACGCGCTTTCGTTTGCGGAGCAACTAGGCCTTTCCTTTTTTCTGCTCACACCGATCGGATGATTTTCGATCGCGCTGACGAAGGAGAGAGCATTGGCGGCCATTCCCATGGCTATACATTGAGCATCGGTCCCTTTCAAATTGGTGAGATTAAGTTTGGTCAAAACTTGTCCTGGACCAATTTCAATGAACTGCTTAGCACCACTAGCGCGGAGCTTTGCGATCAAATCGGAGTAGTGGACAGGCGCAATCAATTGCGAGATGAGATTCCTACGCATTGCTTCGGGGTCCGCTTCGTAGCGATTGGTAACACTGCTCAAGAAGGGGATGCGAGGAGGCTGCAAGCGAATACCAGCAACTACGTGGACGAGTTGTTCGGCTGCGGCTGCCATCATAGGTGTATGGAAAGGGGCGGGTACATTCAACAGCGATGCCGAAATGCCTTTCGCTTGCAATGTCTGTTGAAGCGTTGCTAAGTCCAATTGCTTCCCGCCGACGACAACTTGCTTTGGCCCGTTGAGGTGTGTGATAAAAACTGCTCGCGGCGTATGTCGAACGACTTCTTGAATCGCAGCCTCATCGGAATGAATCGAAAGCAGTCCACTATCGGCTGGCCCATACTGATCCACGGCCTTAGCGCGTTCATGGACGAAACGAATCGCTGTCGAAAGATCCCACACACCCGCCGCCAGCATCGCCGCCAATTCTCCCAAACTATGTCCGGCTACTGCATCGATTCCAAGGCCGAGTTCTATCCATGCGCTCCAATGAACAGAGTCGGCGATGAGCATGGAAGCTTGTGTGCTCCAGCTAGATTGATCCTGTCCTTGGATTGCATTCGCAACCAATTGGTCGAATGGCGGACTGCCTAGGGACAAAAGAGTTTGATTCGCTTCGGCGAGTGTTTGCTTGGCAAGCTTCGAACCCGCCAACCATGGTGCCAGCATGTTGGAATGTTGCGACCCCTGTCCTGGGAAAACTGCGACTCGCTTTCGATTCGACTCTTCGACTTGGGCGGAATGACGCATCGGTCGGCTTATCGCCATTTCGGAGCCTTTGTGTTTTCCATTTGGGCCAGGTCGGAGTCCGATGGTTTCAAAGGGTGCTTTTGGATTTCGCAACTGGACTCGATAGGTAAGTTGTTCGTTGGAGGATAGCTCAACCACTTGATGTGATCGGTTGGCTTCGTGTCCCGAGAAGCATTCGAGGATGGAGACCAGCCCTTGGGCGCCTTGAAGATCGCCGATCTGGGCTCGAAGGGTAGACGATTGCGTTTGGGTAGGGTCACTTGGCCGATAGCGATGAGTCTCGATCGAGTCGACAATGCCATAGATGTGATTGCTGTCGCGAATTGCATCTTCCAATCGCTTCAATACGAAAACAACAACGCCCTCGCCAGGAACTTGACAGTTGTCAGGTGTGTCGCTCAGCCTCCCTTTGGCAAACAGAGTTTCGAAAGCTGGAAGGTCCATTGCTCGATGCCCTGAAGCGCAGATGACCGCATCTGAAGAGCCGTTTTGAAGCAGCGAAGCCGAAGCCAGGAGACCAGCTAGGGCAGAGCACTCTGCCGCATCGACAGCCAACGCGCCGCCCATCAAGTTGTATTGTTTGGTAATCCGCGAGGCGAGCGTGCTGCTGGTAAAGCTCCCTGTTTCGTCGAGCAAGGCTGGATTGACTTCAAGGAACCTGTCTTCAAAACTTGTAAGGAAAGACTCGATCTGGTCGACTCGCATTCCGGATGCACGCAATGCTGCCGTGAGGTCGCGCCGCAGCTCGACAAGTCGTAGGCCCATCTGTAGTTGGTGTCCAAACTCTCCACCAAAAATAGTACCCACGACGACGCTGGTTCGATCCGAGTTGAGTGGGCTTCCCTGACGATTGGCCTCCTCGATTGCTTGTCCAGCCGCATCGAGCAGCATGAACTGCAACGGATTTGCGTGCTGCACTTGCTTCGGTGGAACGCGATGTTTGCGCCAGTCGTAGGCGTAGTTAAGAAGATATCCGCCGCGGCCGGTTGGTACGTTCCATGGCAATCGAGCACTGGGGTCAATGCCGACTTGGTTCGGCCATCGCGAAGCCGGAGGACTCGACAATTCTGATCTGCCCGACTTCCGTAGCTCTTCGAAAGCGTCCATGCCACACGCGCCTGGCACGATAACACCGCGGCCTACCACCGCAATCGGCGTATCGAGTGACCGCGATCGAGTCTCAGCGGGTTTCGAATGGGGCAATGTTCGGATGCTCGGCTGCAATCCATGATAGCTTGGCTCGAACTGCTCGACCACGACATGCACGTTCAGTCCGCCGATGCCAAAGGCGTTTACCGCTCCACATCGTGGCAAACCGCGAGCGGGTGCCATCCACCTCTCGGGTGAAGTTGGAACGACAAAGGGAAGTTCGTGCCATGGTATCGATCGGCTCGGCGATTTGAGGTTGGCTGTGGCCGGAATGGTCTCATGATGCATGGCCAACACGGTTTTGAGCAAACCGGCCAAGCCTGCTGTTTCCAAAGTATGCCCAATGTTCGACTTGATACTACCAATAGGAATGACTCGCCCTTTGGCAATCGGTGCGAAATAATCCGCCAAGGCTTGGATTTCGGTGGCATCTCCAATTTGGGTACTAGTTGCATGAGCCTCGATGTACTGGACATTCTCCGGACGGACTTCGGCGCTGTAAGCTCGTTTGACGGCTAGCAGTTGCCCTTCGCGGCGCGGTGCCCAAAGACTCTTGCCTCGACCGTCGGTCGAGATACCGATGCCTCGAAGCACACCCCAGATTTTGTTCTCATCCTGGATTGCCTTAGCGAGGGTTTTTAGAACGATTGCGATGTACCCTTCGGAACTGATCAGACCGTCTGCGTTTTCGTCGAAGGGGCGAGTGCCTGTCGAACTGCATGATTGAGCTTGGGAGAACAATACCATCGAATCGCATTTGTTGTACGAAGCGCCAGCCACGATGGCTGAGCTGATACGCCCCGATTGGAGGGCCAAGCAAGCCATACCAAGAGAAGCCAAGGACGAAGCGCACGCCGCATCGATCACCATTTGCGGACCAAGGACTCCAAGATTTTCGGCGATCAATCGAGCTGCGGCGCTGGCATCCAAGTTCGGTTGACCACCGGAGCGACGGATCGATTTCCCGTTGCGCATGCGATGCACCAAGTCGCGGCGAATAGATGCTTGCTGGCTCTCGCCGAGAAGCTGAAAGGCTGGCATCGTGTCCAGGATGTTAGCTGTTTGTTCTGCCTGGGTGGCATAGATCAACTCGCCTGGCTGACGGCTTCCCCCGCTGTGCCCGACATACACGCCTACAGCCAATGGTGGTTGTCGACGCATACCTGCATGCTGCCAAGCCGAGGCGGCAACCTCCGAAAGAATCCAATGGCATTCGTCGAATTCATCCCAACGCTTGGAAGCCATCGGAACGAGTTCAAAATCGAGAGGACGAAGTGGAATCATCCCACCAAGCTTGGAGTACGTTTTGCCTCGGACACCCTTCTTCGGATCGAAGTAGAGCTCAGGATCAAGGCGATCTAACGGCAATTCAGAGATCGCATCGCGACCTTGCAACAAAAGATTCCATAGCGCATCGATTCCGTCAGCGCCGGGTAGCCTGCAGGCCATTCCGACAATGGCGATGGGATGATGGATCAAGGAGTCGATCATCTATTGCCTGCTTTGCTGCACGGAAGCCACTGTTGATCGCCAGGGTTTGCCCGATCGCAAAGCGCTTGACCAAAGCGACTCGATAGGCACTGTTTCAATTGCTTCACCAATGCAGGCTGCATTTCTTTTGGAGCCAACAGCACGAGACGCGATGATCGCAAGGCCAAACTCCAATCCATCTGTCCATGGGCTAGCGATGCCAGAATGGATGCATGAACATAGACTTGCGGAATCGAGTCGTCGTCGATTCCCTCGAGTGTGGACTGGGACAGAGACTCGGCTCGAAATTGCCATCGAACCCTTTCTCGGTTTGTTTCGAAAAGAATGAAATCCCATGCTTGGTCGAAGAGCGGTGGGTTTGGGAGCTCGGACTGCAAACTTTTCAGTGGAGTGATTTGATTACCTGACGGTAGGGCACTCACTGGTAGGTGCCTCATTTCTGCATCAGTGAATCGTTGACGAATGGCAAATCGAAACATGCGGACCAAGCATTCATTGTCTAACTCAGGTATAGGCGTATTCGGTATGGCTCGCTCAACATGAGATCGATCGAAAACGGGATCGCTGCAGAAATAATTTTGAAACGAATCCAAAAAGACTTTCCTCAAGTCTTCCTTTGCAATCGCTTTCTCGCCTGTGGATTGCATGGACGCCCAAAAATCGGTTTCGAGCTTGATGGCCTGTACCATCGCATTGGTGATCTGCTGAATGGTCGTTGGCGATGGGTTGGTGAGATGGTAGGTGTTGTCATGCAACTCAGGCTGCGAGAAGATAGCGACCATGGCGGCCGAAACCCAATCGATCGGAACGAGATTCTTGGATTCGCGTCCGGACAAGCCGAGCCATCGAAAGAGAGCTTCGATGTTCGAACTTTGATTTTCGGGAAGGACCGATGCGAGTTTGAGACCACCATAGACTGTCTGGAAGGTTGATGCGTATCCCGTTTTCGAGTCGCCGACGACGATGGATGGGCGATAGATCGTGAGGGATGCAAGATGACTTGCGGCGGATCGCAGTTGCCTTTCAGCCAAGTGCTTGGATTCTTCGTAGACATTTTTGAATTGGATTGGATCGAGACTGTTTTCGAAAGCCTTTCCCTCCGTTTGGCCGCAGACATAGGCTGTTGAAACATGATGAAAATCGATGTCTCGCAAATCGATGGCCAACTCAAGCAATCGGCGAGTGCCGTGAATGTTGGTCTCGAAGGGTTCATTCGTCTTGTTATCCAAAGTGAAACGGACGCTCGCGGCAGAATGAATCACACTCTTAACGTTGCTCGCTAGCCATTTTCGGTCCTCGCGGTGGAGCCCCGTTTTTGAGTCATTGCAAAGATCCCAATCGATGATGCGAGGCTGAGTCCATGTTTGGCCAGTGCTCTCCTGGCAAAAGCTCATAAGTTTTTGAACTCTAGACAAGGCTGAGTTTCGTCCACTCGGACGCACGACAACAACCACCTTGTAACCTTCGGACAAAAGATCTCTAAGAACGTATCTGCCAACGAAGCCACAAGCACCCGTAAGCAGGACGAAGTTTCGGTTATCGGTTTTCGATCGAATCATGGATGGTGAGGCAGAACGAGCGAAGCATTGCAGTGGCAATAACTTCCTGTTACTTTAAATTCCTGTTACTTTCTTGAGTGAACGTGTCCGAAGCGGGCAGGAACTGGTAATATCGAGGTAAAACGTTGGGTTCCAGTTTATCCTTGATCATCGGATATACAACTGTTTGCAGCTTGAAACGAAGCGAGCTTTGGTTCCATTTGTTCGTTGCAACCATGCCGATCGTTTGTAACGTCTGACCTATTTGTTGATTCCGTCCCCGGGAAAGCCCATGAAGCCGATCTTCGTTTGTTTGCTGTTGGTCCTTCTTTTGGGAGGAATTGCGACATTTGGGCTTCCACAAATGCGTTCGAGAGCTTGGAAAGAGACTTTGGTATCGAGGCAGCCTGGGGCCGAATCTGTCGAACCTGCCGGAAGCGAAGCGGAAATCGAGGCCAGCATGAAGGTCGACGATAGCCAATACGACGTCAAATTTGATATTCGCAAGATTCGATCGGTGCCAAACAATCCTGTCGCTCTCGAAGCGGCCTTTCGACAGCGGAGCCCCGATGTATGTGAGTCGCTGGAGGATGGGGAGCCCCTGGATTTCGCCGAGCATACAGTTTTCCTAACCGCCCGAGATCGATATCGTACAAAAGAAATACAGTTTCCCTCGACACGGCGCGAGGTTGCTACGATCGGGCTAAACATGTTGCCTACGGACCAGAGGAAGCTGCCTTTGCTTAGCCGTCCGCTTATTCTCGACTTTCTCGGCAGTCATTACCTGAGCTTGCAGGCGCGCATCCTCAAGGATGCGACAACTGGCCAGTGGATGCTTCACTATCGCCCGATTGCCGCGGTGGGAAAGTTCTCTGGCCTCCCCTTTTCACAGAAATGGGTTGAGGCGGTTTCAAGCACCGTACAGGAAATACGGGGTCTTGGTATCTTCGAATCCAAGGATAAAGACGAAGGTCAATCTGCCGTCATTGTTTTTCGTTCGACTTGGCTCGATGAAAAGGGTGAAAAGGCAGGGATTCGACACGAGTTGGTTTTTATTCATGCGATTCCCTCGACGAACAGCAAGAGTATTGATCCTTTCGAGATCCATTTGTTTGTTACTTCCAATCAGCGAACTGTGCTCAATCACTTTTCCACCCAGCCTCGCAAGCGCCCACGTGGCGTAAACGACTGCGATTTGCAAGGGACCGTTCGATTCGACGAATTCATGCGCGGCGGGCTTCAACCCAAGAGCTCCGTTACTCGGAAAATGCTCGCGCGCCCTTTAGCGACGTTCCGCTTGAGCGACGTTGATGATTATCTCAATAAGCAAGGATACGAAGGTGGCTGGTGTGAGAATCTTACACAAGCGTTCCATGGGATTTTGAAAGGTCACGTTCCGCGTCAGGCCGAATAAGGTGCATTCCCGAGGTGGGAACTCAGATGCGACTGGTAACGGATGTAGCGACCGTATTGGATGTACAAAGCCGCGATTCGATCGAGCTTCATTTTGTTTCAAATTGTTTCCTGGAATCTGGTTGACAGCTCCGATAGCACTCTCTGTTGTCAAAGATCGCATTTTGCGAATCTCGGTCGGCAAAGGACTTACGCGATAGAAAGCTACAGGGAAGTGGCGTATGGTTTTTCGATTTTCCATCTCGGTTATCCTAGCTAGCCTGACAGGCTGCGCTTCGATTTCGGATAGCCACTACTACTGCGTAAACAAATATCGAGCTAGCGCAGCTTGGCGAGGAGCCAAGGCATGCTTGCCCAGGGAACGATGCTGTCCTGACTTTGCTAGGGGCTTTGAAGCGGGGTATCTGGATGGCTCGCGAGGAGGCGATGGAACAGCACCTCCCGTACCTCCATCCAGATATTGGAGCCCTGACTACCAAACGCCCGAGGGGCGCAACTTGGTAAGCAAATGGTACGAAGGCTTCTCCTACGGAGCCACCGAAGCGCTTCGACGTGGCAGAAACTACTGGCACAATGTTCCTTCACAGCCATGCCAAGACGTGGCTTGCAGCGGACTAGAGGCGGGACCAGTTAGTCAGCCCCACGGCGATTTCCAGTTCTTGCAACCGTTGGACGCGGGCATACCGCCTGCAAACCACTAACTCTTCGCAACTATTGGAAACTCGGGAAGTGGCGTCACGGATGACGTGCTCCTCTCGGCAGGAAGTTGAATCGGAGCACCTTGGAAAGGATGCGAATAGAGATCATGGCAACGAACGGAATCTGGACGACAATGACTATATCGAGATTGGTTTTGCTGTGCTTTGGAGTGAGTGTACTTCCAGGCTGCATTACATTCACCAACTATGCCATTCCTGGAGATCGATTGCCGGTGTTCCTTCGAGCTCCCGAGAAGGGAAGGAGAGTACCTCTCAATTTTGCTCTTTTGGGCCAACGCCAGCCTCGCAACTACACGATCTCCAGTGGTGATCTGCTCAGTATCTATATCAAGGGACTGCTTCCGGCGGAGACCAACAGCACGCCACCTTCCATACCGGGACAAAGCAACTTTACAAATATCTACTATCCCCCGACCGGCCAGAACTCGACACCGTCCTTAGGCTTGCCTATCGAAGTCAGTGCGGCAGGTTCGATCAACCTGCCATTGCTCGGTTTGATTCCGATCCACGGACTTACAGTAGAGCAAGCCTCGGCCAAAATAGCGGAAGTCTGTGTTGAGAAGAAAGTAGCTCAGGCAACACGCGAGTTTGTTTATTTGTCGCTCATTCGAAGCCGCGTGTATCGCGTGCTGGTTATTCGCGACGAAGCTCCCTCAGATTTTCCCCAGTTCGTTCGCAAGGATGCTCCCCTCCTGACGAAACGTGGCCACGCTCAAGTTGTCGACCTACCTGTTTTCGAGAACGACGTGTTGCACGCGCTGACGATTTCGGGCGGCCTTCCCGCTTTCGACGCTTACAACGAAGTTTGGATTCTCAGACGCGACAATGTTTCTGGACTGGTTCGACAGCAGTTTCAAGAGTCCGTCGGTTCCAGTCAGCCCGTACCTACCGGTGGATTTGATAACGAATGCATCGCTACGGCCAGGCGAATTCCGATGTGGGTGCCGCCATGTGAAAGTCCGACTTTTTCGCAAGAAGATGTCCTGCTAAACGATGGAGATATCGTCTACATCCGAGCTCGCGAAGAGGAGTTCTTCTACACAGGAGGTCTGCTGGCGGGCGGTGTCGTGCCCATGCCCCGAGACCGAGATATCGATATTCTAGATGCCATCTCGTTGGCAAACGGATCGGTGGGGGGTGCGGGGGGTGCCAGCGGTGTTCAAGTTATTCCAGCTCGTGGCCCCGGGAATGTCATCCCTCCCTCGAGAGCAACTATCGTTCGCAAGTTGCCCAACAAGCAACAAGTAACCATTCGTGTCGACCTGACCAAAGCTCTCCGCGACCCGAAGCATCGTGTCATGATTCAGCCCCAAGACCTGATTAGTCTGCACTACAAGCCAGGTGAGCTGACTGCAAACTCTGCCCTGAACTTGGTCAACCTGAACTTCATCGCGCCGAACTAAAAAATGCCTTAAGGAAAGCGTGCAACCAATCGCTACTTGTAGCGAACTTTGTTCTCTGGGACCTTCGGCTCGCGCTGGACTACGATCGGCTTTCTGACTGTGGTCGACCTGGGAAGAGTATATGGATCCGACTTAGTTCCGTACGTGCCATACCCGTATCCATATTGATCGATTTTTCCAGTGTCAGCCGACTCGAGTTTGCTGGCGTTGACGACGGTTCCGACGACATTTGCTTTGACTTCAGTCAAAAGGTGAATCGTTCTCTGCAATTCAGTTCGGCTGTTGGCGTTGAGCCTCAGCACGACGAGCATGGCGTCGACAATCGGTGCAATCACGCATGGATCTGCTACCGCTAACACCGGGGGAGAATCCACCAAAACCAAATCATACTCAGTTCGAGCCAAATCAATCATCTTTACGAAAGCCGCGGAAGCAAGCAGCTCAGATGGGTTGGATGGCAAAGTTCCAGCAACCAAAAGGTCCAGGTTTCCGCATTCCGACGGACTAACGGAATTGAAGAGTGTATCTTTGCCAGTCAATAGATCCGCGAGTCCGATATTGTTTGTCACTCCAAATATTTTCGCAATGGTGGGACGACGCATATCCGCATCGATCAACAACACACGCCGTCCTGCTTGGGCCAAGCTCACGGCCAAATTGGAAAGCACCGTGGATTTGCCGTCGCCAGAAGTTGGACTGGTAACTGCGATAACTCTCATATCATCCAATCCAATTTTGAACATCAATGCCGTTCGAAGGCCTCGGAAAACTTCCGCTTCACGAGACTGGACAAAGTGTTGCGTCACAACAACCGGTGAGATTTGCGAGCCACTAGCCGCAATCTCTCGCCGCGACTTGCTTTCCTTATGAATCGTAAGCATCGGGACGAGCGAGACATTGGACACTTTCGAAACTTCTTCGATGTCTTCCACAGTTCGTAGCGAACGGTTTCTTAATTCCAGAACGCAGACACTCAGGCAACCCAGGAGCAATCCCCCAAGAGTTCCGATTAACCCACAGATCGAACCTTTGGGCCAAACTTCCTCTCCGATCTCGGGTTCTTTGATCAACTCATTGACGAACCCGCCGTAATCCTTGGCCAGATTGATTTCTCGCAAACGATCGACCGTCGCATCGAACAGGACTTTCTGTCGATCGACAGAAAGCCTTAGCATCTCACCCTCAAGCTCGTAGCGCACGAGAGCTTTGGCTTCCGACTCTGCTTTGTGGCTGCTCTCGACCAAAAGTCGCTCTCGGTCCTGGAGGACTTCCAAATCGTGATGGAGCAACGAGACATAAGCATTGACAAGCCCACCGGCGGTCAATACCTCTTCATTCGAGGAGATCTGAAGCCTCGGAGTACGCTGTTTGATAAAATCCTCAATGGTCTTGATCTCACTTCGCAGCGCCCGTACTTCTGTTTGCTCTTCGCCGAAATCTGCAATAAGTGATTGGAGCCTAGACTTCAATCGAAGCAAACCTTCGTACTCACCGCGAGCGGCTTCCAGCCTTTCAGGTTGCTGGGACTGAAATAATTGTGACTCCGCCTTGCCTGCATAGATCTCTAAGAAAATCTTGATTCTCTCAGCGCTTTTTTCATCGACGAGAGCAAGCTTTTGGATGTCGCCACCACCATTAGAAGCAATGCTCTTAAGTTGCGATTCCACCATCTTTAATCGGGAGTCCAACTCCGTTCGCTGCATTCTCAGGTCTGTTAGAGAAGATTCGATTTGCTCATATTCGGTTCGGTAGATATTCGTGCTCTTGTCCCCATTCCAAAGGAGCGGAGCATTCTCGCGAAAGCCTCGAAAATCGGATTCTGCGACTTCGAGCTCGAGCTTCAATTGACCTTGTGCCTTCTCGATCAACAAAGCGGCTGATTGATTCACGTCCGTATACTTTTTGTCGATGAAAGTACGGAATTCATTCACGATTGCCGACACAACCTTGTGTGTGTCTTCGGCATTGTTATGTCGCATCGAAACTTTCAAAACCTGCGCGTTTTTCGCTTTTCCAACCCCGCCACGCGAAACGTAAAGCTTTCGAATGACGTACTCTGTAGTGGATCGATCATCATCCGACATCGCTTCGAGCAAACTTGGTAGCTTGTCGAGTTTACTGTTCTTCAAAGCATCCTTCACGATCGATGTGCTTTGAACTAACATCATGTGGGTTGCGAGCAGGTCATCCGATAACGTCGAGTTGACGTCCCGGTTGCTTTCAAGTCCACGGGCTGCTAGGTTCGGATCTTTCGGCATTAGCAACAAATCAGCCTGGGATTCGTACGTCGGTGGGATCACCAAGTAGTAGGTCGCCGCTGCTCCCCATCCAACCAAAACACAAATCAGCAGGATGGGCCAATGGCGCCGTAGGATTCTGCTACAGTCGATATCCAATTGGGAAGTGGGGCGGGCGATCTGTTTCGAAGGCAGGTTATCGCTATTCTTGTCGATCATTGGGTGCTAGAGCTCATTTGGAAGAAAAACGGAGAATTTACCCACCCGAATAGTATCTTCAGGGGGAGTTCGTTTCGGAAGTGACAAATTTCCAAATTGTGAATCGTTTTTCTGTTTCTCGGCAATATAAGCCACAAAAACGCTGGCTGGATGAAATATCCGTGGGCCATTGAGACCGGGTTTCCTAGCTCCTTCCAGTTAACTGGCGCACTCAGGTATCGCATCCGCCGTAATCTCGATCAACTCGCTGCGATTGGTCTTCTTATTCTTTACAACGGGTAGATAGGTACCTACGTACGGTTCGGTCACTCGAGCCTTGGCGTCCAACGGCGCCACAGTTAGCAATTGCAAACCAAACCTGGCAAATAGATCTAACGCGTATTCGGCGCGAGCATCGTCGCGCCTTGGGATTCGCATTCGGTGGGTACCGCCCTGTCAAGATCTGCGTTGCCCAGACGCTCTCGCAATTCAGCCACACTTCTTGGATAGGTAGCTTGTGATTTCGCGAACTCCATGGAAAGATCCAACTGTGCCATCATCTTTTTTGTCTGACGAGCAAAATGGAGGTAGCTTCCTATCAGTTGATGCGCGAAGATGAACTTGGCAGGTCCGAGCCAAAGGCTTTTCCAAGCGTTCCTCAAATAGTAGTAGCGGGGCGGCTTATGGGCCAAAAGTTTTGAACTCAAGATAAACCAGCCTCGCAGCATGCGACGCAATTCCCACCAGTTGGGCCTATGCTTGGACTTCATGTTCAACCGTCGCGTAGTGTCCAACACAAGATCCAGCAACTCATCGTCGTGCGCAAGATTGACACTTTCCTCGGTTGAAAAAAAGAAGGGATACTTGTTCTCCTTAAACCAATTCGCAACCGCACCCAACAACGGTTTGGTCTTAAGGCGGTTTCCGATGAAATTATCGTCCGCGATATCGATCCAACACTCGCCCTTGGCCGTAAGGCCGTAGGTCGCCAAACATAGCACTATTTCAAATCAGAGGCACTGTCAGACGCAAATGGGACTATGACAGGCGGTCGCGAAGACGCTTTTGCAATAGAGTCACCATCGCCGTCAGTTCTTCGTCGGATTTCCTGCCTAGGACATCTTCGGACGATACCGAAGCTCCAAGTAACCCCTCGTAGATCTGTGCACTCCCGTTGAGCTTCCCCCGCTGCTCGCCTATCTCAATACCTTCTTGTCGTCCCTCTTGCCTCGCGTCTACTAAATTGAATTGAATATCCAAACTGGCTTTCTCTCTCGCATCGTACATCTGCTTTTCCTCCGTTATTTCTCGAATGGCATTCAACG
>Ga0105045_10002893_pt1 | contig 14596 bp, 7 predicted proteins | sample MAT02_FD_78089 | JGI IMG/M metagenome (GOLD analysis project Ga0105045, IMG submission 78089) | Freshwater microbial communities from Lake Fryxell liftoff mats and glacier meltwater in Antarctica - MAT-02 (megahit assembly) | ecosystem: Environmental > Aquatic > Freshwater > Ice > Liftoff...
ACGCCCGTGGTCAGCCCTCGCCCGCGAGGTCGGGCAGGTCGTCCGCATGGGCATCCAGACCAACACCCGCCCCGAGATCAACACTCTCGCGCCCCGCATCAGTAGTGTCGACTCCTGGCAGGCACACTACGTCGCGATCCTGCAAGACGACTCCCGCCCCTTTCCCTGGCGCCTCGCCGTCGCCGATGAGGTCTGCGACATGAACGCGAAGCTGCGACCCGAGACGGTCTTCACCTGCGGCGACCTCCTCGCCCGGGCCATGCTCGCCGATGCGCCGATGAGTACCTGGCACGTCCTGCGCCTCGCCCGGCAGTTCAACTCTCTCCCCCGGACTCCCGAGTGGGAGGCGCTCGCCGTGCAACTCTGCGACGGATGGACCTTCAAGAACCGCAATAATCACAAGTCGGAGGGGAGCGGGCTCCGCTTCGTTCCGTTTGACGAAACGGTCCTCGCCCTCCTCGAGACCCATCTTCTCCTCGGTGACGAGGAGCGGATCGAGAAATTTCGCATCGAGAAGAATGCCTTCGAAAAAACCAAATCCGATGCCCGCACCGTCGTGACCTTCGTGAAGTATGGGCATTTCGAGGGGGCGGCCCACGCCCTCCGCGAGGGCATGCAGTTCCAGGACGCGATCGACGACTACACCATCGGCATCTCCGACTTCCCGGCCAAATATTCGCAGACGCTCCACGAGCAGATTCCCCGATTCCTAGAGACGGTCGAGAACCCTGCCCTGAGATATTTCGCCGAGGTTCTCCTCCTCGGTGCCTTCGATCCGGCTCCCGCAGATCGTGAGCCGGAGGCGACCTACCCGCCGCGCGGAGCCCGCCTCAGCGAAGCCGCAAAACGATTCGAATCCATCGATTTTGAAAACGCCGATCAGGGAGGCCTGCTGCGCTCCCGCTCCCTCGAGCAGATCGCCTCGATCGATCCGGCGGCGGCGGCGATCTTGACCACCTGGGAAAAGGACTATCGACCCGAGCGGAGTCGGGAACTGCTAAGCCTCGACAACTACAAATTGATCGAGCACGGCTCGCGCCCCCTCGCCGCCTACGCCGCCCTGCGCCTGCGCAAGGGCGACGCCTCGATCGTAGACGACTTCCTCATCGCCGTGAACGAGAGCCCCAATAACACCTATTACCGCGAGGAGGGCATGGAGCATTTCACCTTGCGGCTCATCGACTCGCTCAAGTTCCGCACCCCCACCGCCACGCCCGAAGAGATCGCCGCCTACGCGATCTCCTTCGGGAATTTGCTGACCGGGCCGAAGATCGACTCGATCAGGCAACACGATACTCTCCTCCCCTTGCTCGCCGCCTATTTCACCACCTCCGCCCTCGCCGGTCGGGAGGCGGAACTGATCGAGTGGTGCGGGCAACTCGATCCGAAATTCGAAAGGACCCTCGCCGATAAAATCCGCCAGCAAATGAATCCATTTTGGACGGCCCTGCAGCAGATCCTCAAGGTCAAATCCCCGGACCCCAAGCAGCGACCCACTCCCGAAATGCGCGAGCAAGTGCTCCGGATCGTCTTTGCCGCTCCCCTTCTGGACAAAGCCATCGGATCACACGAGGATCTCTTCCGCCCGCTCATCGAACAAGGCCTGCTCACCAAAGAGGAGATGCTCTCGGAGACCGGGGCACGACTCGAGGCCGCCTTCCGCCGCGGAGGTTGGGCGGCCGCCGAGATCGCCCGGGCCTACGCCGATGACGGGCAATTCGACGAGGCGATCACCTGGTCAGGGAAATCCGTCACCGTCTCCGACCCGCTCGTCTCCACCGTGCGATACACGAGAGTCTATCTGCGGCACGCCGACCTCCTGATCGAAGCCGGGAAGCCGGACCTCGCGGCAAAAGCGCTCGCGGACCTGCTCGCGGTCATCGACGAAACGAAACTGCCCGAAAACGTCCGCGAAGAACTCGCAAAGACGCGGTCAAAAATGTAGGGTCGATGACGAACCGCACCTCAAGCGAGCAGCGGCGCCTCGGACGGGCGGAAGACGATCAGTCCCATGTTCGCCGATTTTTCCTGCAGGTAGGTCGAGATGCGGTTGTCGATGACGCAGCACTTGCCTTTGCTGCGCGAAGAGGTCGCGTGCATGAAGCGGCAGGTGGCGCCGTCGCGCTTGGCGAGACCGACGTGCGAGGTGTAGCCCGAGTGCCAGGTCGTCGCGACCGCGAGGACGTCGCCATCCTGCAGGCGTGACTCGATCGAGGCGACCTTCGACCGGGGGATGTAGGTCACCGGCAAAGCCGAGACCCTGGCCTCGACCTGGGCCATGCCGGGGAGGAGCGAGGGATCGCTGCGGAGATAGCGGTAGGATTTCCACGATTCCTGCATCTCTTTGACATTGCGTCGCACCGGAACCCCGCCGAGCGAGGCGGTCACATTTTGTCCCAGCACGCGGGTCTGATTGTTCGCAAAGACCTCCTCGAGATGATGCATGCGACTGAGATAGCCGCCGGTGCAGCGACCGTCCCGATAGCGCTCGAGTTCGACGTAGTGCAGCATGGCCTCGCGGGACCAGCGCTCGGACGGATTTTTCACGAGCCGGGCGAGGGCGAGAGAAGACTCGTAAAAGGTCCAGCAATCGAGCATCTCGAAGTTCACCGAGGGAGACTCGATCCTGTCATCGATCTCGAGGGAATAGTTGCCGTAGGGCGTGCCGAGGAGCGCCTTGCCGGCCGTGACGGTGCGTTGGCCGATCGGCTGGCTCGCCCAGTTTTCCTTTTTCGCCTGAGCGCAGAGCCTTTGGAACTTCGACTCCCCTTTGAAGACGACCGGCCAGGGCAGGCGCGGCGGGCGCAGCGTCACCGAATCGGACTCCGTCGGGACCGTCTTGCAACTGCCGAGAAAAAAACCCGCACCCGTCCCGCCGAGGGCGGTGAGAAAATGGCGGCGGTCGAGGAACAGTGAGGAGGAGAGGGAGGACATCGCGGGAAACGTAAGAAAGCAGGATAATAAAGTAAGCCCGATCCCGCTTTCCTCAACAGAATCGTGCGCCACTCCTTGAACACTAGTCCCGCATCAACACCACCCGAAAACCGACATCATATCTATCCTCCGCCGAGGGTCGGGCGGCCATGCGATTGGCGACGGCGAGGTCGAACTGGGAAGATCGGTTCCAGGCCCCGCCTCGCAGCACTTTGCGGTCGGTCCCGACCCACTCGGCGGTGGCGGTGGAGCCTTCTTTCTGAATGCGGTTCAGGATGGTTTGAGAGTACCAGTCATTGACCCATTCCCAGACATTGCCGCGGATGTCATAAAGGCCGAATTCGTTCGGGGCAAGCGAGCCGACGGGGGCACTCGATTTTTGCCGCTCAAAGAGGCTCGAGATGGCTCCGTCGAGCTTTTGCCCGCCGACGAGTCGGCTCCACTCTTCATCGGTGGGGAGTCGATAGCGGTAGCCCGCCGGGAGGGTGCCGAGGGCGCGCTCCTGCACGGTAAGTGCCTCGCAGAACTTCACCGCCTCGTACCAGGTGACGGTCTCGACGGGATGGTTGGGAGCCTTGAAATAACTCGGGTTGGTGCCCGCGAAGCGCTCGTATTCCGCCTGCGTGACCTCGTAGGCGCCGGCCCAGCCGTTGAGGGGGGCGATCCAGGCGAGTTGCTGTCCGAGGCTGTTTTTGAAATCGCGGCTCGCCACGGGGGCGGAGTCGTAGGTGAGAGTTGCGGTGAAGTTAAGCGATCCGCCCGCCTCGACCGAGCCGGAGACGGAAGCGGCGCGATGCTGCTCTTTGCTGAGTTCGAAGGTGTAGTTCCCCGGCGGCACGACCGCGAGGGTGAGCGGGGTGCGGCCCATGGGCATGCCGCCCGAGACGACGGCGGCCCCGGCCGGATCGCTCGAGAGGGTGACGGAGCCGTAAGCGAAGTGGAAATCGACGCCATTGGAGCCGGTGTCAGCATCGACGTAGGCGGCGAGGGTCATGGGATCGAGCTTCGAATGGCGGGCGGAGAACTGATAATCGCCCTCGGGCAGCTCGACCTGGAAAGGCGTCTTCTGCTGGCCGCGTCCGAGCGGTTTGGTGCCAAGATAGACCTCGGCGCCGGGCGGGTCGCTCGTGAAGGAGACGAGGGCGCGCTCCCACGAGAATTCCAGATCCTGGGTCGAGCCGCCGCTAACCTCAACGGCGCGACTAATGGGAGCCCAGTCGGCGTAGCGCAGCTCGAGACGGTGTTTTCCGACAGGGAGGTCGGCGAGGCTCAGCGGCGTTTTCCCGGCCTCCCGCGCGGGGGCTTCACCGGCCTGGATCCAGACTTCAGCCCCGGCGGGGTCGCTCGTGATATTGAGCCCGCCCTTGGCGAAAACGGCGGAGACGGAGGTGTTGCGATTGTTTTCCACGAGGACGAACTGGGAGTGCTCGGGCCAGCCTTTTACGGCCATGAGGACCTGATACTCACCGGGATCGAGCCGCTCGATGCGGGCGGGAGTCGTGCCGATCCGGACGAGTTCCTCGGGCACCCGTTCGCGGGTGCGGATGAGCTTGAAGTCGGCCCCCTGGGGTTCGCTCACGACCTCAAGCCGGCCGGAACTCTTCGAGAGGACGATGTCGTCGATACGCTGTGGTTCTTCGCTCTCGATGAGAACGCGGCGGGTGACGGGATCGAATCCCGGCAAAATCGCGACCAGCTCGTGTTCCCCCAGGGTCACGCCGGTAAAGGTCGCGGGGCTGGTCTGTTCTTTAAAGGCCCCCAGCCTGACAATCGCTCCCTCGGGAAGGGTGGTGACGGTGACGGTCCCGCGCGCTTCGTCGAGGCGCTGGCTGATGAGGGGCAGGGAGGCGAGTGCGTCGGGATTATCCGGGTCGAGGTCGCGGGCCTCTTCAAAAAGGCGGCGGGCGGTGAGCCAGTCTCCCGAGGCCACGGCAACGCGAGCCTCGGCGACTTTTTTCGCGGCGGTCTGATCGGCGGCCTCGGTGGCGGCTGCCCTTTTTTCAGATCCGGGTTTGCCCTGTTTCCCCCCGAGATACCAGCCGCCGCCCGCCCCGAGGAGGAGGGAGATGACGATGAGCGCGATCCATGTCCACCGGGGCACCCTCGGCCGGTGGGACCGAATCATCTGCGGCGGTGGCAGCGTGATCCTCGTGGTTTCGGGGTGCATGGATGGCAGGGGGGAGGTTCTTCGGTCACCTCCGGGTTTCAAGAAAAACAGAAAGGTGTGAAAATTCTAGCAGAGCGTTTTCATTGCCGCTCCAACTCTTTTTGCGCCAACGACGGTTTTGTGACCGATTTTCGGGCTTTTTGCACAAAAAAAGGAGCAGGGACTCGGCCCTGCTCCTTTTTGAAAAGGTTTTCCCGGGGATGGAAGCCCCGGTAGTCACTCGTGTGGATCTCAATCCCGAGGATCTCAGTCCTTCGAGCTGTCGCTCGGGCGCCACTCTTCGGTCGCGAGGTTGAACGCCTGCTCGAGTCCGACGAGGTCGGAGCTGGGGCGCAGGGCGTCGAAGGCGGCAGTCTCTTTCTTGAGCTGCTCTTCGGAATACTCGGCCGCTTTGATGGAGAGGCCGATGCGGCGCTCGATCTTGTCGACTTTGATGACGCGGGCTTCGACTTCGTCGCCCACTTTGATGACGTCTTTGACCTTGGCCACGTGGTCTTCGCTGAGTTGCGAGATGTGGACGAGACCGTCGATGTCGTCTTCGAGCTGGATGAAGGCGCCAAAGCTGGCGATCTTCGCGACGGTTCCTTTGAGGAGGTCGCCCACTTTGAAGCGGCTGTCGATCTCGCTCCAGGGATCGTTCTCGAGCTGCTTGACGCCCAGGCTGATGCGCTGGTTGGTCTTGTCGATCTCGAGCACGGTGGCCTCAACCACTTCGCCCTTCTTCACGACTTCGCTCGGGTGGTTGATCTTGCGGGTCCAACTGAGGTCGGACACGTGGATCATGCCGTCAATGCCGTCTTCGAGTTCGACAAAGGCACCGTAAGGGGTGAGGTTGCGGATCTCGCCCTTGATCGTGGTGCCGATGGGGTAGCGGGCTTCGACTTCGTCCCAGGGGTTGACGTCGAGTTGGCGAACGCCGAGAGAGATTTTCTGCTCTTCCTTGCTGATCGCAAGAACGACCGCTTTGACTTCCTGATCGATCGACAGCACGTCGCTCGGGCGGGTGATGCGCTTGGTCCAGGAGAGTTCGGAGACGTGGATGAGTCCTTCGACACCTTTCTCGATCTCGACGAAGGCGCCGTAGGGGACGAGTTTGGTGACCTTGCCGGCCACTTCCATGCCGATGGGGAATTTCGCTTCGATCTCCTCCCAGGGATTGGATTGGAGTTGCTTGGAACCGAGAGAGACGCGCTCTTTTTCCTTGTCCACGTCGAGGATGACGACATCGACTTTCTGGCCGATGGAGAGCATCTCGCTGGGGTGGTTGATGCGGCCCCAGCTCATGTCAGTGATGTGGAGGAGACCGTCCATGCCCTGAAGATCGATGAAGGCACCGAAGTCGGTGATGTTCTTGACGATCCCTTCGACGCGGTCGCCGATCTTGACGGAGTCGAGGAACTCGGCCCGCTGCTCGGCGCGCTCGGCCTCGATGACTTCGCGGCGGCTGAGGACGATGTTCTTACGGATATCGTTGACCTTGACGATCTTGAACTCGTAGACGTTGCCCACGTATTCGTTGAGATCCTTCGGCGGGATGATGTCGATCTGCGATCCGGGGAGGAAAGCCTCGACCCCGACGTTGACCATGAGGCCGCCTTTGACGACAGACTTGACCTTGCCTTTGACGAGGCCGCCGTCTTCGAACACTTTGACGATTTTATCCCAGTTCTGTTTGTGAGCCGCTTTCTCTTTGGAAAGGACGACCATGCCCTCGTCGTTCTCGAGCTTCTCGAGGAGGACTTCAATTTCGTCGCCGACGGCAAATTCTTCGTCTTCGAATTCGGAGATCGGGATGATCCCCTCGGATTTCGCACCGACGTCCACGACCACGACCTGCGGGCGGACTTCGATGATGGTGCCCCGCACGATGGAATTCTCGCGGTGGGAGTGGAACTTCTGATCGATCAGGGCCATGAGGTCCAGACCGGATTGAGTGAGTGTTGCTGACATATATTAAGGTTGGGGTTAGTTACTGGTTAGTAAGCCTTCCGACATTGCTCCGTTTGGTTGACCCGCCCGCTCCTGGAGCACCTGCAAGCGGTCGGGGGGCGGAAATGTAGGGGGGAAAAGCGATTTCACAAGAAATTTTCCCGGTCTGGTCGCGACCCCTCCATCGGATGGAGAAACTGATCGTCCCGCTCCGGCGATCTCGGGACAACCCGCGCAAATCGTGCAAATTGCCCGCCATCAACCCGCTCGATTCGTCTTGACGCCTATCTTCCGGGATGGTTCATAATGCTGTATCGTGACATCTGAAATCGAACTTGGAGGGGTGCCATTCCACGCCGGGAGCATTTCCGAAGTCCCGACACCATGAGGACCAAAATTCAGGATCGACCGCGCAACCCACTGACCCTGGGCGAAGGGGCGAGAGTGGCGCCGGGCATCGTTGCGACGACGACGGGACTCTTCGCGATCATCGGTGGCATCATCACCCTGATCGGCTGGGCGATCCCCTATCCCAGCTTCACCGACTGGGCGGGGCTCGGTATTTCCATGTTTCCCAATACTGCCTTGTGCGCCATCGCGGGAGGACTTGCCCTCCTTTTGCTCAAGAACGCGGAGATCGGGCGGCGAAAGCGCATCGCGGCCCGATCTCTCGCCCTTTTCACCGCAGGGCTCGGCGGACTCACTCTGTTCCAGCACCTCAGCGGCATCAATCTCGGGATAGACGAACTCCTTTTCGATGGAATCTGGGGACAAACGGCGAGCGCCTCGCCGATGCGCATCGGGATCCCCGCCTCGACTTCTTTCCTCGTTCTCGGCACCGCCCTCTCTCTCGCCGCCGGGGGGCGACGCTCCCACTGCGTCGCCGGCACCCTCGCGATGATCCCCATCGTGATCGCCTCACTCTCCCTTGTCGGATACTGGTACGGGGCGAGTCAACTCTTCGGAGTGGCACGCTACACTGGCATCGCCTGGCAGACTGCCGTGATCATTGTCGCCCTCGGCGCGGGTCTCGTCGCCGTACTCCGTGAATGCGGATTCATGGCCTTCGTCCTCAGACAGGACGCCGGAGGCCTTGCCGCCCGCCGCCTCTTTATTCCAATCATCACGATCCCGCTCCTGCTTGGTTGGATCCGTACCCTCGGTGAAAAATACGAACTCTTCGATGATGCCTTCGCTCTGGCGATCCGCACCGTGCTTGAAATCGGTCTCTTCCTCGGGTTTCTCTGGTGGACCGCCCGCAGCATCTCCCTCCATGCGACGGCCGCGCGAGAGGCGACCGAGGCGCTCGATCTCAGCGAACAGCGGTTCACCCGCTTCATGCAATCTCTCCCCGGCCTTGCCTGGATTAAGGATCTCGATGGCCGCTACCTCTACGCGAATGACGCAGCCCTGAGAGCCTTTCAGCAGGCCCCCGGAACCCTCTACGGTCTCACCGACGCGGACATCCACCCGGCGGATACCGCCGCCGAATTCATGGAAAGCGATCGTCGCGCCCTAAATGAGCCGGCCGGGTTTCAAATCGTCGAAACGCTTCCCCTGAGCGACGACCGCATCCATTCCTATCTCGTCAGCAAGTTCCCCATCCCTGCTCCCGACGGCACCCCTGCGCTCGTCGGGGGGATCTCCATCGACATCACCGATCGACTCCGCGCTGAAGAGGAATTGAAAGAGGCGCACCGGAGAAAAGACGAATTTTTGGCCACCCTCGCTCACGAGTTGCGCAACCCTCTCTCACCGATACGCTTTTCCGTGGAGATCTGCCGATCGGGGAAGGATCCGTCAAAACAGGCCCGGGCTCTCGACATTGTCGATCGTCAAGTCCAGCAAATGTCTCGTCTTCTCGATGATCTCCTCGATGTCTCGCGGATCTCCTACGGGAAGCTGACTCTCCGTCCCGAGCGAGTCGAACTGGCCGGCATCGTCTTGAGATCGACCGAGACAAGCCAACCGCTGCGGGACGAAGCCGGACAGACCCTCGAGATCGACCTGCCCGACGACCCGATTTTTCTCCATGCCGATCCCGTGAGACTCGAGCAGGTCTTTGCCAATCTTTTCAATAATGCCGCCAAGTACAGCGGCAAAGGCTCGCACGTCGTCCTTTCCGCCACGACTGACCTCGACTCGGTCTCCGTCTCCATCCGCGACAACGGCGCAGGCATCCCGCCGGACCGGCTCGCCGATATCTTTGAGATGTTCTCCCAGGTCAAGTCCGCCGCCGGCGGGATCCATGGAGGACTCGGCATCGGGCTCTCGCTCGTGCGGGGACTCGTGCAACTCCACGCCGGAGAGGTAAAGGCTCGCAGCGATGGAGCCGGACACGGCAGTGAATTTATCGTGCGGCTCCCGCTCTCAGCCGGGGATGAGTCGGGAGATTTCTCCGCCATCTCTGAGACCTCCGCAGCCATGGCCCCGGAGAACGCCCAGCCCCCTCTCCGCCTCCTCATCGCCGACGATCTTCGCGACAATGCCGACAGCCTCACCGCCTACTTCCGCGCTGCGAATCACGAGGTTCGCACCGCCTACGATGGTGCCGAGGCTCTCGACGAGGCGATGGTTTTTCGCCCTGACCTTATCTTTTTAGACATCGGCATGCCCAAGCTCACCGGACATGAAGTCTGCCGCCGCATCCGCGAAGAAGAGTGGGGAAAAGATATCTTCATCGTGGCGATCACCGGCTGGGGTCAGGAGTCCGACCGCCGCCTCACCGCAGAGGCGGGCTTTGATCATCATCTCGTCAAGCCAGTCGATATCGGCGAACTCCTCGCGATCGTTTCCGCGGCCGGCTTGAAAAAGGCCGGTAAATGAGGTCATTTTGACGTCCTCCCCCATGGCCTCCGAAACCGCCCCCGCCCTCAAAGACTGGTTTGACGAAACCCGCTTCCGCACCATCGCGGGACAGCTCGCCGCGCTTCACTCGCGCTTTGACCGAAAGCGCTTTCTCAGTCTCTCCCTCGCCGGACTCGACGAACTCTCCCTCCTGCAGCGGCTCCGTCGCATGAGCGAGTCCACCCGCGAGGCCCTCCCGCTCGACTATCGGGACTCGCTCGAGATCCTCCGCAGGCTCGCGCCGCAGATCGATCACGGGTTTGTGACCGTCTTTCTCCCGGACTTTGTGGGCCTCTACGGCCACGGCGACTTCGACGCCTCGATGGAGGCGCTGAAATTTTTCACCCCCTTCGGCTCGTCCGAATTCGCGATCCGCGAGTTTCTGAAACGCGACCTTCATCGCACCCTCGCGGTCATGCTCGAGTGGTCGCGCGATCCCGACGAGCACGTCCGCCGCCTCGCCAGCGAAGGATGCCGCCCGCGTCTGCCGTGGTCCTTCCGCCTCGTCGAACTCGTCGCCGATCCTACGCCCGCCCTGCCCATCCTCGAAAATCTCAAGGCCGATCCCAGCCTCTACGTGCGCAAGTCCGTCGCGAACCACCTCAACGACATCGCCAGGGACCACCCTGACAAAACATTATCCGTGCTGCAATCATGGGACCGCGATCATCCCCACACCGCCTGGATCGCGAAACGGGCCCTGCGGACGCTCATCAAAGAGGGTCATGTCGGAGCCCTGACCCTGTTAGGTGCGGGCGAACCGCCAAAGGTGCGGGTCGAGTCTTTCTCCACGTCACCCGAACGGATCGTCCCGGGAGAGGCAATCCGGCTTTCCCTCCGACTCACCTCGACGGCGAAGAAACCGCAGCGGCTCCTCATCGACTACGTCGTCCACTACGTGAAAAAGTCCGGCGGGACCTCGGAGAAGGTCTTTAAATGGAAGGAACTCGACCTCGCGCCGGGGGAAACCGTCGCCCTGGAAAAACGCCAAGTGATTCGAGACTTCACGACCCGGAGACATTATCCCGGTAGGCATCGCGTCGAAGTGCAGGTGAACGGCGCGCGCCTGGTGGAGGGGGAGTTTGGGTTGGCGGGGTGAGGAGTGAGCGACCCTGTCCCCCATGCCCAATAATCATCATGCAAGATCAGAATTCCTCTCTAAAATCTGTTGATACAAGCTCTCGGTTATGCGGATATTAGTCTGCTGAAGCCGGTCGAAGGAATCCCTCAAGGAGATAAGACCGCGTCGTGCTGCAATCTCGATCACCCCGAGAGTTCCGACCACTGCCAGACCCAATGACTGCGCGTACCTGCGAGCGGCTAAGTCGTCCATTAGAACTACGCTTTTTGTTTCGATGGCCAGAATCAAAACTTCAATATCGGCGTCTGAAAGTCCCTTTAGAGAGATAAGTTCAGTGCTTGAGCCTTCACGGATTTCCATCCACGAAGGAAGCGAATCTGCCCATTGGCGAACCCGCCCTGGAGCGCTCTCAGACAGAAGCTCCCGAAGACAAGACCTCGGGAGGATGACGGGCTCAAAAAGAGAAGGTATCAGCCAGACACTTTCAATCTGAACGAGATAATTTACCGGTCCCGTATCACAGACGACCGACTTCATTCCAGAATCAACGACTCGAGCAGCTCCTGATCATCAATCGGTGACACACTGAGAGGCACACCGTGCTCGGCGCGCAAAGCATCCGCTTTCCAGACATCAGTGCCCAATCCGGCGAAACGTCCCATCGTTCGCAGGCTAATCAGCCCCTCCCGATAGAGTTCTAGAGCGATTAATTCGCGCGCATGGCGAGTTCGCTCCATGGCATTACTGCCCAACTCGGCGGCGATTTCATCAGGAATTTCGATCGTCAGAGACATGGAGGAAAAGATACGGGAAGCCCGGTGGAAGATCAATCGGTTTCCCCCCTCCCCCCCCAATTCCGACACAAACCTTGCCGCGCCTCACGTGACTTTCGACGTGCGTAACCAGTAAAGAAAGGTCATCTTTCCCATCATGAAATCCCCCCTTGGTCTTCTCTCGCTGCTTTTTGCCGCGCTCTTCGCCTTCCTCCCCTCGCATGCTGAGGACGGTTTTGTCGATCTTTTCAACGGCAAAGACCTCACCGGCTGGGACGGGAATCCCGAACTCTGGTCGGTCGAGGACGGCGCGATCACCGGCAAGACGAACGGCCCCGAACACCTCGCTTACAATCAGTTCCTCGTCTGGCGAGCCGGCACGCTCGAGAACTTCGAGCTTCATGTGAAGATCAAGGTCACCGGCGACAACAACAGCGGCGTCCAGTATCGCTCGAAGGAACTGCCCGAGAACGGAAAATGGTCCATCGGCGGCTACCAGTGCGACGTCCACCCGGCCGCCCCGAACAACGCCATGGTCTACCACGAGCGCGGGCGCGGCATCGTTGCGAAGAACGGCCAGACCGTCGTCGTCGATCCGCAGACGAAGAAATGGCTCACCGGCGATCGCGATCCCGTCGCCGTCGATATCGCCGAGTGGAACGAATACACCATCATCGCGAAGGGCAATCACATCGTCCACCAGATCAACGGAAAGCTCGCCACCGAACTCCACGACTACGACGAGGCGGGCCGCGCCCTCGAGGGCCTCCTCGCCTTCCAGATCCATCGCGGCCCGGCCATGACAGTGCAGATCAAGGACGTGCGGCTCAAGGTGCTGCCCGACGGCGGAGTCACCCCATTCGCAAAAGCCGACCTGCCCAACGACGCGCAGGAGATCATGCCGCCGACTCCGAAGGCCAAGGGAAAAGCGAAAGAAGCCCCCAAGGCCCCCGCTGCCGCAAAAGGGAAGGGCAAAGAAAAAGCGAAAGCCCTCGCGCCCCCGCGCCAGGGCGAAGTCGGACCTGCCATCGGAGAAAACGTCGCCACGCCCGTCTCGCGGATCAAGGCGCCCGAGGGTTTCCAGGTCGAGCTCCTCTACTCCGTGCCCGGCGTCGAACTCGGCTCGTGGGTCGCGCTCTGCGCCGATGACAAAGGCCGCATCTACGCGAGCGACCAGTACGGCGGACTTTACCGTTTCCCCGCCCCGGCGCCCGGCGCGACGCTCGATCCGAAAGCGGTTGAAAAGGTTCCCGCCGAGATCCGTGCGGTCAACGGCATGCACTTCTCCGACGGGGCTCTTTATGTCGGGGTGAACGATTACGAACAGAAGATCTCGAGCGGCTTTTACAAAATCACCGACAGCGACGGCGACGATCAACTCGACAAGGTCGAGACGCTCCGCGCGATGGATTCAAAAGGTGACCACGGAGTCCACGCCGTCGTGCCCGTGCCCGGAAGTGACGACTTTTACCTGATCTGCGGTAACAACACCATTCCCGTCGAGGCCGATCCCGCCTCGCCCGTGCCCGCGATCTGGGGCGAAGATCACCTGCTCGACCGCATGCCCGACGGCCGCGGCCACAACCGCCACGTCCTCGCGCCGGGCGGCATCATCTACCGCGTCTCGCGCGACGGGAAGAACTTCTCGCGCTTTTCCTCGGGCTTCCGCAACATCTACGACGCCTCGGTCAATCACGCGGGCGAACTTTTCACCTACGACGCGGACATGGAGTACGACTTCAACACTCCCTGGTACCGGCCCACCCGCGTGAACCACGTCGTCAGCGGCGGCGAGTTCGGCTGGCGCAACGGAGCCGGCAAGTACCCCGAGTTCTACCCCGACAATCTCCCCGCGGCCGTCAACATCGGCCCGGGCTCGCCCACGGGCACGACCTTCGGTTACGGCGCGAAATTCCCTGCCAAATACCAAAACGCCTTTTACATTCTCGACTGGAGCTGGGGCAAAATCTACGCCATCGACCTCGAGGCGAAAGGCGCAAGCTACACCGGCGTGAAAGAGGATTTCATCTCCGGCGCTCCCCTTCCCGTGACCGACGCCTTCATCCATCCGCAGGACGGCGCGATGTATTTCGCGATCGGCGGGCGACGCGTCCAGTCGGGTCTCTACCGCGTCACCTACACCGGCACGGAAAACACCGCTCCTGTGAATCCTGACAAAACGCTCACCGATGCGGCGACCCTGCGTCACGAACTCGAGTCCTACCACGGCAACCCCGATCCCAAAGCGATCGGGGTCGCCTGGCCCCATCTTTCCAGCCCCGACCGCCATCTGCGCTGGGCCGCGCGCACCGCACTCGAGCACCAGCCGATCGCCTCGTGGAAAGAAAAAGCCCTCGCCGAAAGCGATCCCGCGAAGCAGGTCGAGGCTCTCCTCGCTCTCGCCCGACTCGGCGGGATCGATCCCTACCACCGCGTCCCGGCCAAGCCGCTCGGTGTCCCCGCCGGCGAACCGGCCCCGAAAGCCGCTCCCGTCGCTCCGGACGCGACGCCAACTCCGCCCGTCGACACCGCCCTGCGTGACCAGATCCTCGGGGCTCTCGTCGCGATCGACTTTGCCACGCTCGTCCCCGATTCACAGCTCACCCTCGTCCGCACCGTGCAGATCACCCTGAACCGCTTCGACGGCGCAGGCGAGGAGATGACGAAACAACTCATCGCCGATCTCGATCCCGCTTTCCCGGCCAAATCATTCCCCTTGAACTGGCTCCTTTGTGAAACCCTCGCCTACCTCCAGTCGCCTGACATCGCCGCAAAAGGCATCGCTCTTCTCGGCGACGCCGTCTCGCAGGAAGAGCAGCTCGAGTATGCCCGCAGCCTGCGCTTCGTCACCGTCGGCTGGACGAA
>Ga0105045_10002894_pt1 | contig 14590 bp, 12 predicted proteins | sample MAT02_FD_78089 | JGI IMG/M metagenome (GOLD analysis project Ga0105045, IMG submission 78089) | Freshwater microbial communities from Lake Fryxell liftoff mats and glacier meltwater in Antarctica - MAT-02 (megahit assembly) | ecosystem: Environmental > Aquatic > Freshwater > Ice > Liftoff...
GAAACATCGGTGTACAATATAGAATATCAGCAAATACCAAACGAAGCACCTGCATCCACCTCATTGGTATTGGATGGAATGGATCAACATGGTGAAAGTATTTTGCTGGTGAATGATGGAAAGGATCATGCGGTTATTTTTAAGCTGGGTGCTTAACGATGGTGCTGGTTTTGAATCAATGAGCTCCGGGTTTACTTCTAAAAAAAGTGAAGCCGGAGCTTTTTGTTTTGAATTAGATTTGGGAAAGTTCGAACTCCTCTTTAGTAGTATTGGTTATCGGATAAATCTATTTTAAGTGTTTCCCCAAAAACTCTGTGGTGCGTTGCCAGGCCAATTTGGCGGCGGCTTCATTGTAGCGGGTGGGTGCGGTATTATTGTGAAAGGCATGATTAACTCCTTCATAGATGTACAATTCATATTGGGTGCCTGCACTTTTTAGAGCAATTTGGTATGCAGGAATACCGGCGTTGATCCGCTCATCTAATCCGCCATAATGTAATTGAACGGCGGCCTTAATTTTGGGTACATCTGCTGTATCCGGTTGTCCGCCATAAAAAGCTACTGCCGCTTTTAACGAGGGTACATTTACCGCCAATTTATTACTCATGCTGCCGCCCCAGCAAAAGCCTACACAACCAATACTGCCATTGCAATCTTTACGGCCTGGTAAGTAATCAAATACTTTTATAAAATTTTGCAGGCTATCCTCCGCCTTTAATTGTTGAAACAATTTTCTTGCTTCATCTTCATCGGCGGGTGTGCCACCTAAAGAAGATAATGCATTAGGTGCAATGGCCAAAAAGCCGGCGCTTGCGGCACGTCGGGCAACATCTTCGATATGGTCATTCAAACCACGGTTTTCATGAATTACAATTACGGTCGGGTATTTTGCTTCCGCCTTAGGTCTTGCCAAATAAGCCTGCATATCGCCATTGATGCCGGGATAACTAATGCGATCGGTAAACAATTCATCTGCCGAAACGGTCGCCGCATTGGTGGCATTTAATTCCAGCATTGGCAGAATGGCCATGGCCGCAGTAACGCCTCCCACCATCTTAGCAAGTCGGCTTATAAATTCCTGACGGCTCAATGGCCGGTGAGTGTACTCGTCGTATAAATTGATGATTTGCTGATCCATAAAATTGATTGAAAGTTTGTATAAAGCCAGCCATAAAATTTAATCGTTATAACTATGGCAGTACATCAAATGTTCGAAGCTAACTATAGCACTTTGTTGATAAAAGTTTGGTTGATTTAAACTCAGGCAGGCACAAAAATGTCCCGCAATAAAGCAAGACTGGCAATTATGGGGACTTACAAATTTAATTGTTTAAAATATCGGAATGTTACGGCGAAAGCGTTTACCTTTTTTGTAATACTTAATCGGGTACATCTCAGGGTTTTGAAAAAAACGGTTGAACCAATTTTTTACTACCTGAACAATGGGATGGGTATTGCTATAATTAGGTTTCATGGGCATTTGTTTAAAATTTTTCAATTTAGAAACGAAACATAAATTAATTTATTGTTCGACAGATTAGAGATTGAAGTCGGAACTGGTTGTTATGACAGATATCAACGGTAAAAGTGGAAAATGAGTTTAAATAAAAGCTGACTTTAACAGATCGTTTAAAAATGCAAGTCAATTTATCTTGCATTATCGGTTGAATTCGAAGCGTACTAGCAAAAAATTCGAAATCCAGAAAAATCATTTTCTTACTGTACAAAAAAAGTAGAAACTTAGTACAATGCACCAGTAAGCCCAGTCAATTAGATTCAATAAAAAGTATCAGGCTTAAGTGTGGAGTACGCCGGTTGATGGATTGTATTGGTGGTAAAAAAAAAAATGATTGTATCACCAGTTGCATTAAATTATTCTTACCCTCTAATTTTCCGGCAAAGGTTTAACCTAGCTTTGCACCAACAATCAAAAAAAATTATAAAAGACGATGTTGACAGAAACAAAAAAAGCCCATGTAACCGGTGGAAGCCGTGGCCTGGGAAAAGATATGGCCACCAGCATCGCTAAAAAGGGAATCGATGTAATCCTCACCTACAGAACCTGCGAAGCAGAAGCCAACCAAACGGTAAAAGATATCGAAGCACTTGGCCAAAAGGCGGTGGCGCTTCAATTGGATATGAGCCATTTTGAATCGCTGGAAAATTTTGTGGAGCAAATAGTAACAACGCTAGAATCGAACTGGAACAAAAGCACGTTTAAGTTTTTGGTGAACAATGCCGGTATGGGTGCCACCGTTCCTTTTGCGCAGGTGACAAAAGCCCTGTTTACAGATTTTTTACATGTGCATTTTAAGGAGATTTATTTTTTAACACAGCGGTTGGTTCCATCCATCAATACGGGAGGTCGTATTATCAATATTTCCAGCGGTACTACCCGGTTTGCCAATCCGGGATATTCTTTATATGCTTCTATTAAAGGGGCCATCGAAACATTTACCAAGTACCTGGTTAAAGAACTGGGTGCAAAAGGTATTGGCGCCAATGTGGTAGCACCAGGTCCGGTAGAAATGGATTTTAATAATGCAGCCATTCGAAACAATCCGCAAATGAAAGGAATGTTGAGCTCTATGTTGCCACTGGGCCGGGTAGGTGCAGTAGATGATATTGGAGGCGTAGTATCATTTCTGTGTACTGATAATGCCAGGTGGATCAACGGTCAACGAATAGAAATTAGCGGCGGTATCAACGTATAAGTGTAGCGATATAAAACACCGGTGAGTTACAATAAGATTAGTCCTGCGGCAAAGAAGCAACCTTCGTTTACTGTTGCTTTCCCCACTAAAAAATTCTAATGATGAAAAGCATTTCTGTTGATATGGATGGTGTGTTAGCCAATGTTTACAACCAGTTTATTGCCATGCATGCGGCCGAGTTTGGTAAAGTTTTAAAATTAAAAGAAATTAATGGAGTGCCGGAATCGGAAGTGTTTCCGAATGTGCAACAATATATAAACAGTCCGGGATTTTTTAGGTATGCACCGGTGATAAAAGATAGCCAGCGGGTGTTAAAACTACTGAATGAACGGTATAAAATATTCATCGTTTCTGCGGCCATGGAGTTTCCCAATAGCTTATCAGAAAAGCAGGCCTGGCTGAATGAACACTTCCCATTCATAACCTGGCGTCAAATAGTTTTTTGCGGTTCAAAAGAAATCATTGATACAGACATCATGATTGACGATCATTTTAAAAACCTTGATTTTTTTAACGGTGAAACAATATTGTTTACACAACCACACAATGTTTTTGCACCGGATGGCAACCACAAGAGAGTAAAAACCTGGCTGCAGATTGAGGAGATGTTGTCTTAGAAAGCGATCCGGTAACGTACAATAATTGTTAGGTTTCTAATTCACGATACATTCATTAAGCAATTTATCAATACCGCAATTGGCTGCTGCCCAATGTCATTAAGTTGAGGGCATCTCTAAAAACGTACCTTTTCCTCTCTTTTGCCGAAGACTCCGAATTTTTCGGGGGAGAGGAATTAAAGGTAAAAAAATGAGTTTTTAGAGATGCCCTTAAGACGGAAGTGCTGCCCTAAAGGGGTAATATGTGGGTAGCATAAGCGTTGGTCATTTTTAATTTTCGTTCCGTTAGGAACGCTATGTGGATTGTGTTTGACGAAATATAGCGTTCCTAATAAACGCCTCATCAATTGGTCTGAATTTTCTACCCATTTAACCCCCAATCGAAAAAAAAATGCCTAAAAAAAATGACATAGGCCTGCCGCCGACAGCACGGTGTTAGTTCAAAGTGTTGTTTTCAGCATTGATTATTTGTGGGATGGTACTCAACCTTTGGATTTCAGAAAATCATACCTAAATTGATTCAATAAAGATTCACCCTTGCCTACTAATTGTTACCAACAATTTCTAGTTTGAACCCTGTATTAACATTGACAGAAGTACCTGAAGTATTAAAAAGACTTTTACAAAAGGCCATTGAATTTATTTGAGGATAATTAGGTTTGCCCGGACCGATCATTACATTGGTTGTTGCATTGGGAATAATTCCACAACTCCAATTCAATTGATTTTCCCAGGCAGCCGTGACGGCTCCTGTCCAATAATTGAAGTTACAGGCAGGTTCAGGCCCCGGGAATAGTACGCTGTAATCCTCTACCTGTCCTGCCATCGGGTTAAAACATGCATTAATTCCCCCAACACAATCTTTGGCAATTAAACGGGCTCTTAATAGCTGATTTAAAACCGGCGGGTTGGCGATGGTATTAAATGAAAAAGTATGATTGCCTATAAAGCAGGAAGAAGAACTATACACAGCTTCATTTGCGTCAGTAAAATCGCCGTCATTGTTGTAGTCAATAAAAAATTGTACCAGGTTGAATGAATTGACCGGGCTGGTTGTTCCAACATTGGCTGTAGCAGAATAGTTGGTGCCGGCGGCCAGGACGGTGTTGTCGGTGCAGGAAAAATCGAGGTACTTATTACCATCGGTGGCTACTCCGGCTGTAATTTTATTGATCCTGTTCAGGCTGAATGAATTAATGCCTGCATTGGTCGTTCCTATACCTACATTAGCGCAAGCCACAGCAGGCGGGCTACTCACTATTATTTGGGCAGCCTTTAGCACTGCACCGTTACCATTATCCGCCACCAAAACCACATTTTTTATACCTGCCGATGCAAACGAAATGACCGGGTTTCGAAGGGAGGCTGTAAAAGGCGTGCCGCTGGAAAAGCTCCATTTCCAGGTGGTAGGCCCACCAATCGTACGGTCAAAAAACTGGATGCTGCCTCCCTCACATACCGCTGCAGGGCTTGCAATAAAGTCAGGTACCAGCAAACCCGAAGCGCTGCATTGGGCAAGGCAGGTCCTTGTTGCAACAAAAGCATCCACAGCGCTGATGCTGGCGCTACTCCAGGATCGGGTGTTGATAACAGAGGGTGCCATAATAAAGGGCGAACCAACCGCATCGTGTACACAATTAAAGTTATGACCGGTTTCATGTGCAGTTAATACTTCCAATGCAAATCCTGACCCGGCTGGATTAACGCCTGTAAAATCCTCTAAAAGCTGGTACTTGCTGGAACTACAAACGGTACCTATAAAAGCAAGTCCGATAATTCCCGCACTTGTTCCGGCACCATCACTGTCAATATTCCGGGTTGTCCATAATTGACCGATGTCAAAAGTGGCTCCAAAATTTCCGGCTTGTCCCCAGGCCCTGAAATTATTAAGTATAATGGCTGAATTGGTACCGCTGTAGGTAGGTTGCATCGGGTTATTAGCAGCAGATGTGGCTACGTACTGAGCCGTAATTACAAATTCAATATTATTATTGAAAGCACCATTGGCATAATTCCAAATTACATTGTTCATCACCCCGATATTGTGGGTTGCAACAGCGGCGGCACTTCCATAGCGCAGGAACATGGAATCATCCGATGCAATGGCCATTTCGGTTCTTACACAATTAAGCCCGGCCGTTATTTTTGCTGATTTCGATAATTTTTGCTGCGCTGCGGCAGTTTCTGTAACTCCGCAGGTAAGCGAAGGATCATTTACTGCATCCCCGGTTTCATAAACTACAAATGTTCCCGCTGCAGTATTGTTTGCAAAGTAACCCAACGGCTCAATAAAATAATCCTTATCGTTGGTTTTAATATGTCCGTAAATGAGATCGGAAGTAATGGTCAACCGCACCCGGCTGTTACTTTCACCGGCCAATACACCGGAATAAGTAATGCAGGCTGGCTTTGCAAACACCTGGTTCCCGGCAGGAGAAGAAACTGTTAATTGATAATCGGGGCTAAGGATATCATTTTCCTGCAATAATAATTTAAATGTGCCAATACCGGTAAGGTCAAGGTCAACATTTGATATCGAAGTACCAGCGTCTTTGATGTAGGTTTTTAGGTCCGCTGTATTTATTTTAAACAAGGAATATTTTGAAAAGTGACTTGATAAAGAATTGGCAAAATTCCTATTCAGTTCTACGCCGCTAATTTTCTTTTGGGCTAATAGTGTAAGGGGCAGGCAGAATAAAATGCAGCAAACTAATGGAATAGGTTTCATCCCTGGAGGTTTAATTGTTTCAAATGTAAATAAATCCACGTAGATATACTTTTTATAAGAATGGTTAGCAGATTAGTTTAACGGAAAGTTGATTTATTTATTTGAAGTCGTTGATTTAACCAAAGAATTATCAATTGGATAACACCTCGCTATGTTTAAAGTTTGAATCGTCTTCTTTCTGCTTTGTAAGAAAAGCCTTTTTCCAAACCATTAAGATGCAATTTATATTTTCAACGTTTCATCTACACAGCCAACATAAACGGAATGATTTCTAATCAGGGTAAATTACACCGGTTTAACCAAATTACTTGCGCATCAAATAATTGAAACGATCATTTATTGATCTGCTATATCAATATTTGAGAAATTTTTTCAATAAAAAATGCAGCCTGTTTCCAATAATATTTTAGCCACACTATAAACTATTTTGTAAACCTGTAAACGTTGGCCAATAGTTACCCGAACCTTTTTAACAAAAAAAACCCCTGCAAAGGGGCTTCTTTTTCAACTACTTTACTGGTGTATTCGTTTTAATATGCTATCACCTGCTCTTCCATTACTTTTGGCATTGCCCTGAACTCATATTGCTGATTACGCAACTGGGGCTCAAAACCTGCTTCCCGTATGGCTTCCTGTATACCATTGGCTGTAAAACGATGCGGCGCACCTGCAGCACTCACCACATTTTCTTCAATCATGATACTGCCAAAGTCATTGGCACCTGCGTTCAGGCATATCTGTGCTGTTTTCTTGCCTACGGTTAACCAACTTGCCTGGATGTTTTTAACGTTCGGCAGCATGATCCGGCTCATGGCAATCATCCGGATATATTCTTCTGGTGTAGTCAGGTTTTGAATGCCCCTGATCTTTGCGAGTAAAGTGTCTACATCCTGGAAGGTCCATGGAATAAAAGCTAAAAATCCTTTGGCATGTTCCGGTTTTCTGCTCTGAACTTCTCTTAGTTTTACCAGGTGTTCAAATCTTTCCAAAATGGTTTCCACATGGCCAAACATCATGGTAGCGCTGGTGGTAATATCCAGCTTATGTGCTTCATGCATTACATCCAGCCACTCCTGGCTGCCGCATTTGCCTTTGCTGATTAAACGTCGAACCCTGTCAGTTAAAATTTCTGCACCGGGTCCGGGCAAGCTATCTAGTCCTGCTGCTTTTAGTGCCATCAACACTTCCCGATGTGTACTTTTTTCTAATTTAGTGATGTGCGCTACTTCAGGTGGCCCCAGTGTATGTAATTTTAAATTGGGGTATAAGCTTTTTAATTCTTTAAAAAGACCGGTGTAATAACTTAATCCCAGGTCAGGGTGGTGCCCGCCCTGTAACAATAATTGCTCCCCGCCATAGCGGAAGGTTTCATCAATCTTCTTTTTGTAGGTTTCAATATCTGTAATGTAAGCCTCTGCATGGCCGGGAATGCGGTAAAAATTACAGAATTTACAATTGGCAATGCATACGTTGGTGGTATTCAAATTTCTGTCAATGATCCAGGTTACCTTGCCATGTGGCACTTGTATTTTTCTCAATTCATCTGCGACAAACATCAACTCAGCCAGGGGCGCATTTTCAAAAAGAAACACGCCTTCTTCCGCAGTCAAAAATTCAAAATTGAATGCCTTATCAAATAATTCATTTATTTCCATAAAACCATTTATAAATAAGTAACAAAAGTACATCCATTAGGTTGTATATTTAATTCAGCTTTATGAAGAAATTATTTTGCATAGTGTTTTTTACCTCTTTGTTAAGCAGGGGCCAGGGACAGGAAATATTGCGACCACAACCCCAGTCGAAATTGTTAACCCGCTTTTCATTCAAACAATATAGTGGTGGCGTAATGATACTAAGGGCTACACTCGGGCAGTTGCCTGATAGCCTTAATTTTATATTGGATACCGGCAGCGGCGGGATTTCGCTGGATTCCACCACCTGCGCCGACCTGAACTTAAAACCCAGGCCCACCGATACCACTATCCGGGGAATGGGAAGTGAGCGAAAAGTAAGTTTCCTTTTTAATCAGCAACTAAATTTTCCAGGTTTAACCATTGAAAGGCTCAATTTTCACATCAATGATTATGAAGTGCTGAGTAGCGTTTATGGTGAAAAGATAGATGGTATCATCGGATACAGTTTTTTTAGCCGTTATATCGTCAAACTCAATTTCGATAGTTCTCTCATTTACGTTTACCAGCCGGGTGAAATGGATTACCCAAGAGGTGGAACCGTCCTTCGGCCCGCTTTTACTACCATACCCATTCAAAACCTTAGATTCAGGGATCGGAAAAAACTTGATTTTAATTTTTATTTTGATACCGGCGCCGGTCTTTGCTTTTTGCTAAGCGAACAATTTGTGAAGGATAGCAGCATTTTATTACCCAAGCGAAAGCCTTTGTACACGCAGGCCGAAGGCATGGGCGGCAAATTGCAAATGAGGTTAACCGTGGTAAAAAAGTTGCAGGTGGGCAATTATAAATTCAGAAATGTACCCACGTATATTTTTGAAGATAAGTATAATGTAACCTCCTATCCATTTGTAGGCGGATTGCTGGGTAACGATTTACTGCGTCGTTTTAACCTTACCATCAACTATCCAAAAAGAGAAATTCATTTATTACCCAATAGTCATTTTAGTGAACCTTTTGATTATGCTTATACAGGGTTAGCCATTTACTATATAGATGGACTAATTATAGTGGATGATATTATAGCTGGTTCTCCGGCCGAAAAAGCCGGGTTAAAACCAAACGATATTATCCTGGGAGTTGAAAAGAATTTTACCAATAATATCATGACGTACAAATCAATGCTGCAATCCGCCAGGGAAAAAATTAAAATTACCTTTAGCCGTGATGATAAGCTGATGCAGGTAACCCTGAAACCCATTTCAATTTTAAAGTAGCCTTAAAATTTATTATTTGGCAGCAAACAAAAAAGGCTACAATTAAATGAGCAATTATCTTGTTTATAAAAATTATTATAGTTTGAGAAGCTTTCAGGCAAAAACCTGTATTGAATCCGAGCCAACTGTTAAACTGCCAAAATTGTTTATTCCTTTCGCAATCATCAATGGAAAAACTACCGTTTTGATTTTTATAACCCGTTAGTTTTACTTGCACACTCCTTAACTTTGCCGCATGATTCATTATGAAAAATTTACCCTTGATAACGGGTTAAGGGTATTGGTGCATAAAGACGAGAGTACGCCCATGGCGGTTGTAAATGTTATTTATGACGTGGGTGCAAGGGATGAAAACCCGGATAAAACCGGTTTTGCCCATTTATTTGAACACCTGATGTTTGGTGGGAGCATCAATATTCCCGAATATGATGAACCACTGCAAATGGCTGGGGGCGAAAACAATGCGTTTACCACCAACGATCTTACCAACTATTATTGTCAGTTACCTGCCGAAAATATTGAAACCGCTTTTTGGCTGGAAAGTGATCGTATGCTAAGCCTTGCGTTTGACAAAAAAAGCCTGGATGTGCAGCGAAAAGTAGTATGCGAAGAGTTCAAGGAACATTACATCAATAAGCCTTATGGAGATGCCTGGCATAAAATGAGGGAACTGGCTTATACCACCCATCCCTATAAATGGATGACGATTGGAAAAGAACTGAAACATGTGGAAGATGCCACATTGCAGAATGTGAAAGACTTTTTCTTTAAACATTATACGCCCATCAACGCCATTTTAGTGGTAGCCGGCAACACCACTGTTGAGCAGGTAAAGGAATTATCCGAAAAATGGTTTGGACCAATTGCTTCCGGAACAAAATACAACCGTCAATTACCGGTTGAGCCAAAGCAAACGGCTCCTAAAACGATGACTGTAACAGCCAAGGTGCCATTAGATGCTTTGTATAAATGCTGGCATATTTGCGACCGCCTCGACAAACGCTATTATGTAACCGACCTGATTACCGAAATCTTGAGCGGCGGCGGATCTTCCCGTTTGTTCCAGGCGCTGGTAAAAGAAAAGCAATTGTTTAGTAGCATCGATTGCTCGCATTACGGCAGTACCGATGCAGGCTTACTTTCTATCACAGGCAAATTGGTGAAGGGAATAAATATGAAAGATGCGGAAGCAGCCGTAATGGAAGAAATCATCAAACTGCAACAAGAAGGCATCAGCGAACTTGAATTGCAAAAGGTGAAAAATAAAACTGAAAGCATGATGGCATTTGAAGATATGAGTGTAATGAACCGGGCCACCAGCCTGGCCATGTATGAATTGTTGGGAGATGCAGAGTTGATCAATAAGGAATTGGAAAACTACCAGGCCGTTACAAGAGAAGAGTTAATGCAGGAAAGCCGGGAAATATTCAATGAGAATAATTGCAATACGTTGTATTATTATTCAGCTTCCCCAACCACGGAAGTGGATATTTTGGAAGAATTGGAAGCCGAAAGCTAGTATCCTGGTGGTGCTGGGTTAAAGCAAGCTTTGAAGATCAAATAGAGCATTCGCATCCAAAATGAAATCAGTGATTTTTATCAAATCAGTCGTTTAATAAATAACGGTTGCACATTCATCCAATAGACAAAACTGGATCATACCATTACTAAAATCCTGGAGCAATTCAGCAAATACAAAAAAGAAATAATGATTGACAGAACGAACTCTCCGGAAATAAAAGACGCCATCGAATTTAACCTGAATCTAAAGCCTTACGAAAAATTTGTGTTGGACAATGGGGTAGAAGTAATTGCCATCAATGCCGGTGCAGAAGAAGTGTTGCAGATTGAACTGGTGTTTTTTGCCGGCAATAGTTACGAAATTCAAAATGGCCTGGCAGCTGCTACCAACTTTATGCTGCGCAATGGTACGTCTACCAAAACAGCTTTCCAGATAAATGAACATTTTGAATATTTTGGCGCTTATTGCAATCGTACCTGTTATAACGAAACTGCTGTTGTATCGCTGCATACATTGAGCAAACATTTAAATGAATTGCTCCCGGTAATGCGGGAAATGCTGACTGACTCTGTTTTTCCGGAAGATGAACTGGATATCTTTGTACAAAATAGCAAACAAAAATTATCCGTTAGTTTACAAAAATGTGATTTTGTTGCCAACCGCCTCATTGATGCTTATTTGTTTGGTGAGCAACATCCTTATGGCAAGTACATGGTTGCTTCGGATTATGATGCGTTGACTACGGATCGTATGAAAGCCTATTTTCAGCAATACTATGTAAATGGAACCGCAGTAATTTTTGTAGCAGGTAATCTGCCTGCAGATTTGTTTGAGCAAATGAACAAGCAATTTGGTGATCTAACTATAACAGCCCACAACAAACAGCCTGTTAAAAACATCGTATTGCCAGCAACGCAAAAAAAATACCGCATCAGCAATGATGCCAATGGCGTGCAGGGTGCCATCAGAATTGCAAGGCCATTTCCCAACAGGCATCACCCCGACTTTATGAATGTGATGGTACTCAATTCCGTATTGGGAGGCTTTTTTGGATCGAGGTTGATGAGCAATATCCGGGAAGAAAAAGGCTATACCTATGGCATACATAGTTATGTTCAAAACCATATCCATGACAGTGCCTGGATGATTAGTACAGAAGCGGGTAAAGATGTAAGTGAGGCTACGGTGGAGGAAGTATTTAAAGAGATGAAAATTCTGCGGGAAACCCTCATTGACGAAGAAGAGTTGCTATTGGTAAGAAATTATATGATTGGTTCTATTTTAGGCGACCTTGATGGTCCTTTCCAGATCATTGGCCGTTGGAAGAATATCATTCTCAATAACCTGGATGAACAATATTTTTATGACTCCATCAAAACCATCAAAACAATTTCTGCAGAGGAGCTAAAAGCACTGGCCGAAAAATATTTGCAGCCCGATGATTTTTATGAGTTGGTGGTGATTTAATTTTTAGTTTAAAAACGCCTGTTTTAAGAGATAGCAGGCGTTTTGTCAAAAAATTTGTGTAGCATCACGTTCGATTTCTTTTTACTAGTTAATGTGAAACCATGAAATTCCTGCTCAAATTATTAATCACTACCGTTAATGCGTTTATACTGGCACATATCCTTCCGGGTATTGAGATTGATACGATTTATGTTGCTGTATTAATCGCTTTTGTACTGGCTATTTTAGATGCCACTATCAAACCGCTTCTTATATTATTGACCTTCCCCGTAACCATACTCACGCTAGGAATGTTTTTATTTGTGATAAATGCCTGCATCGTTTTAGTTGCCGAATATGTGATTACTGGTTTTAGAGTAGATGGTTTCTGGAGTGCTATTTTGTTTAGCATTATATTATCGTTCTTTAACTCATTTGTACAAAAAAGAGCCTTTCCAACAAAAAAAACAATGAGTAATCGGGAACGATAATCTAATTGGATTCGATTGTCATGTTAAAACGTATAGCCTGTTTTTTGATAATTTTTTCTATCTCTGTTTCTAATGTAGCATTGTTGCTGGCATTGGTTATCGACTTCTTTTTTTCAGCAGCAATATAAATTTCTCTTTTTGTATTGGTGGCCGATATTTTTTTTTGAATATTTCCACGCTGGCTGTTTTTTTCTTTTACGATGCGGGTGATTTCTGCCCGGCTTTTCTTTTGCAGGTTTTCAGGTAATGTTTTTATATCAAGTTTGGCTGCAAATAAAGTATCACTTTCAAATGCATCCACAAGGTCCCAGCCGGCATTGTTGTACAATTCTTTTTTGCCTTTTACAGCCACCCTTTTTGCGGCCACTGATTTGTTCATGCTATAATTCATTCTGTCCACCTCCTGCTGTTTGGCCAGTTTACTGCCTCCGGCATTACCGTAGGCAATATAAGTATTGTTCAACTGATCGTTGAGTGAGAATAAAACACTGTCATAGGGAGTGGCAATATCATCCATGGTTGCATCCTGGTTAATATTGGTATAGCTTCCGTTACCACATTCGCCGGCAAGGTTCCAATGTTCCCGGATGCCCTGCATTTTATCGCCACAATAAATGGTATTTACAATCACCCCTCTTTTATTAGCAGTTGCACAGGCTTTGGTATAGGATAAATTGCCCTGTAAAAAATCTTCGTTGCCGGCAATAAAAATTACTTTGTAACCGGAAGTTGCCGTATCCCAGTTTAAATTAGATAGGGAACTATAAATTACCTGTCCGCAATACTCATCGCCCCCATTGGTTTTTAAATTGAAAAGCGTTTGTGAAAGTGAATCAAGATCCGAAGTAAACTCCATTAACTGTTTTACAAAACCATCTTTCACATTGTTATCGCTTCGGCCATATTCGTATAAGGCGATTTCAATTTGTGGCGAAGTATTACCACATTTTGCCTTTCCCATTACACTCACCATATTCCACAACTGGGCCTTTGCCTGTTCAATCAACCCATCCATACTATTGCTTACATCCAGCAAAATGGCTACCTGTATTTTAGGCTGCTGCTTTGCAAATTGTTCAGGTATTGAAGTTTTATCATTCGTTATTTTGGAAGAGCTTAAAAAAAGAGTCATACAAATTAAAGAGAAGGCGAGTGCAATACTGGTAGTTCTGGTAGTGTGTTTCATAATTTATTTTTATTCTCTGATGCAAGCTTCCAAATATTTACATAAAGCAGCACACCACATTATGATTTCTTTAAGAAAAATCTTCTATGAAAAATTTCAATGATACGCTAGCGTGGTGAATCTTGGATATTTCACAATTCACAATTGACCATTCACCACCCGATAGCTTTCGTGTCACCAATCGAACCGTTCCTTTATTCTTATGACAACATTCCCCTTTTTCCAAATCCGGTTGGCGGTAATATTGCTAACTTCATGGTATAATTTAATCTGGCAATAGACATCAATCAATCAGCCTTCAAAATAATACGGTCGCATGCAATTCAATAGGAAAAATCTCACCAACGAAACCTTACTCGATTTATATAAAAATTTATTGTTACCACGGATGATTGAAGAGAAAATGTTGCTCTTGTTACGACAGGGTAAAATCTCCAAATGGTTCAGTGGTATTGGACAGGAAGCCATATCTGTAGGTGCAACCATGGCCCTGCAACCGGACGAATGGATCATGCCACTGCATCGGAACCTTGGCGTATTTACGTCCCGGCAAATGCCGCTCAGTAAATTATTTAAACAATGGCAGGGCAGTAAAGATGGCTACAGTAAGGGCCGTGAGAGAAGTTTTCATTTTGGCAATTCGGAGCATCATATCTGCGGAATGATTTCGCACCTTGGGCCGCAACTGGCCATTGCAGATGGCGTGGCACTGGCACATCAATTAAAAGAAGAACAAAAAGTTTCATTGGCCTTTAGTGGTGATGGCGGCACCAGCGAAGGCGATTTTCATGAGGCGCTGAATGTAGCCGCTGTATGGGATTTGCCGGTGATTTTTGTGATAGAAAACAACGGCTACGGATTAAGCACACCAGTTAGTGAACAGTTTCGTTGCTTTAGCCTTGCCGATAAAGCCCGGGGATATGGTATGGAAGGTATCAGGATTGATGGCAACAATATTTTAGAAGTGTACGATAC
>Ga0105045_10002895_pt1 | contig 14581 bp, 12 predicted proteins | sample MAT02_FD_78089 | JGI IMG/M metagenome (GOLD analysis project Ga0105045, IMG submission 78089) | Freshwater microbial communities from Lake Fryxell liftoff mats and glacier meltwater in Antarctica - MAT-02 (megahit assembly) | ecosystem: Environmental > Aquatic > Freshwater > Ice > Liftoff...
CGGTTTGTACCTGCCACAGACTTATCCCCACATCGACGATGCCACGCTGACCCGCTGGCGCTCCTTGCCCTATGCCGAGTTGGCGTTCGAGATTTTGTCGCTGTACATCGACGACATTCCCGCAGCGGATCTGCGCGACATCTGCCAGCGAACCTATACCGAGGCGGTATTCGGCTCGCCGGCCATCGTGCCGCTGCGGCCATTGGTGCATCGCGCAGGTGGGCCGGTCGATGCACCCCTGATTTATCTGGAGGCATTGTCCAACGGGCCGACGCTGGCCTTCAAAGACATGGCGATGCAATTGCTGGGCAACCTGTTCGAGTACGAGCTGAGCCGCCGCGGCGAGATGCTCAACATCCTGGGTGCGACCAGCGGCGACACCGGCAGCGCGGCCGAATACGCGATGCGGGGCAAGCGTGGCCTGTCGGTCTTCATGACCAGCCCGGCGGGGCGCATGAGCCCGTTCCAGCAGGCACAGATGTTCAGCCTGATGGACGACAACATCCACAACATTGCCATTGACGGCGTGTTCGACGATTGCCAGGATCTGGTCAAGGCGGTCTCGACCGACCTCGACTTCAAGCGCAAGTACCGCATTGGCACCGTCAATTCGATCAATTGGGCGCGCCTGGTGGCGCAGGTGGTGTATTACTTCGCCGGCTACTTCCAGGCCACCCGGTCGAACGACGAGAAGGTCCGATTCACCGTGCCGTCGGGCAATTTCGGCAATGTCTGCGCCGGCCATGTGGCGCGCATGATGGGGCTGCCGATCGACACCTTGGTGGTGGCCACCAACGAGAACGATGTGCTGGACGAATTCTTCCGCACCGGCGTTTACCGTGTGCGCGCCAGCGCCGACACGCAGGAGACCTCCAGCCCGTCGATGGATATATCGAAAGCATCGAATTTCGAGCGCTTCGTGTTCGATCTGCTGCGCCGAGATGCGGCCCAGGTGCGCGATCTCTTTGGCGCGCAGTTGTCCCGCACGGGCGCTTTCGACCTCAGTCGGCAGCCGGCGTTTGGCGATGCAGGAGCACGGTTCGGGTTCACCAGCGGACGCAGCACCCATGCCGATCGGCTGGCCACGATCCGCGCCTGCTGGAGCGATTGCGGGGAGATGGTGGACACCCATACCGCCGACGGCATCAAGGTGGCGCGCGAGCACCTGCACCCGCAGCATCCGATGATCGTGCTGGAGACCGCCTTGCCGATCAAGTTTGCCGCGACCATCGTCGAAGCGCTGGGCCGCGAGCCGGTGCGCCCGGTTCAATTCGAAGGTATCGAGCAACGTCCAAAACGCGTCGTCAAGCTGCCGGCAAAGGTTGAAGCGATCAAGGCGTTCATCGTCGCCCACGGCGGCCCTGGCTCCGGCGCTGCAACGGTCTGAAGCCGCAACCCTTTTGACACCCGCATGAACACCAGTCGTCCCCCCTTGTTGCCGCTCGACGATGCCTTGCAGCGCTTGCTCGCCGCCGCCCAGCCCCTGGGTAAGGTGGAGCAGTTGTCAACCTTTGAGGCTGACAACCGGGTGTTGGCGCAGGATGTGGTGTCGGCGCTGCAGGTGCCACCGCAGGACAACAGCTCCATGGACGGTTATGCGCTGGGGTGCGCCAGCGTATCCGCGCCGGGCACCGTGTTGGCAGTGACGCAGCGCATAGCCGCTGGGTCCTCGGGCCATAGGGTGCAAGCTGGCGAGGCGGCGCGCATCTTCACCGGCGCTCCGATCCCGCCGGGCGCGGATGCGGTTGTGATGCAGGAAGACTGCGCCGTCATTGCCGAGGCCACTGGCAACGCGCCCGCTCAGGTTCGGGTGCAGGTGCGACCCGCGCCTGGCCAGTGGATTCGTCGCGCCGGTGAAGATGTGACACTTGGCGCCGTTGTGCTGCCGCGAGGCTTGCGTTTGTCGCCAGCCGGGCTGGGCATGGCGGCAGCCGTCGGATTGGCCCAGTTGCAGGTGGCCGCACGGCCACGGGTGGCACTTTTTTCGACGGGCGATGAACTGGTGATGCCTGGCGACGTGGCACCAGCCGACATGCGCCCCGGTGCGATTTACAACTCCAATCGGTTTTTCCTGCGTGCGATGCTGTTGCGCCTGGGCTGCACCGTCAGCGATCTGGGCATCGTGCCGGATCGGCGTGACGCCACCGTGCAGGCATTGCGCGAAGCGTCGCAGCACCATGACCTGATTCTCACCAGTGGTGGCGTTTCGGTAGGCGAGGAAGACCACATCCGGCCGGCGGTGCAAGCGCTGGGCGCGCTGGATTTGTGGCAGATTGCGATCAAGCCGGGAAAACCGTTTGCCTATGGTCGGGTAGGCAGCGCGCACTTCATCGGTTTGCCGGGCAATCCGGTGTCGAGCTTCGTGACCTTTGCCTTGCTGGTGCGACCATTCCTGCTGCGCTTGCAAGCTGCCGCGAACACCGCGCCGATCACTGTGTCGGCACGGGCCGACTTCGAGTGGCCACGGGCCGACAAGCGGCGCGAGTTCCTGCGCGTGCGGCGCAACGCCGATGGCGGGCTCGATCTGTTCCCCAACCAGAGCTCCGGCGTGTTGACGTCGGCGGTCTGGGGCGACGGCCTGGTCGATAACCCGCCTGGCCAGACCGTGCGCCGGGGCGACACCGTGCGTTTCATCGCCTTTTCAGACTTGTTGTATTGAGTCATGCCAAACGTTGACTTGACCCTGCGGTTTTTTGCGTCGATCCGGGAGTCGATCGGCTTGGGCACAGAGACGTGGCAAACCTCTGCAACGGACCTTGCCGGACTGCGTGACGAGCTGATCGCGCGCGGAAATCCCTACGCCGATTGCCTGGGCCGCGGCAAGCCGGTGCGTATCGCGATCGACCAGGTGATGTCCGATGAGGCCAGTCCGTTGCACGCAGGCGCAGAGGTGGCGTTTTTCCCTCCCGTGACTGGCGGTTGAGGGTTGGCATCGCGGTGCCACAATGGCGCGATGTCCACGCCGCGCGTATCGATCCAGACGCTTGATTTCAACCTGAGCGACGAGATCGCCGCCTTGCGGCACGGCGATGCGCGGGTCGGTGCCGTCTGTAGCTTTGTCGGAACGGTGCGTGACCGCAACGACGGCGCTTCGGTCGCCACGCTGGAGCTGGAGCATTACCCCGGCATGACCGAGAAAGCGATCGATGCGATGCTCGACGCGGCCCATCGGCGTTTCAATATCCTGGCGTGCCGCGTGGTGCATCGTGTCGGTGTGCTGCAGCCGTTGGACCAGATCGTGCTTGTCGTTGTGACGTCCGCACACCGCGGCGAAAGCTTCCAGGCCTGCGAGTTCATCATGGACTACCTCAAGACCCAGGCACCATTCTGGAAGAAGGAGCTGACGCCCTCTGGCGCGCGCTGGGTCGATGCGCGGGTGGCGGACGATGCAGCGCTCAAGCGCTGGGGTATCGATTCGGCCAATCGTTGAGTCGCCGGTCTCGCACTTTCGACCGCGACCACGCCAGTGCCCTAGGGGTTTTCCCTAGTGTCACCGATTGGCACCGTGCAATGGATGCCGAATCAGTTCGCTGTAAGAAAGCGCTTTCACAATCCGCAACACATTGCCGTGGAGGGTTCACGACCGGTGTTCGCGCAGCAGCTTGTGCCGCTGTTCTTGTTAGCTGAAAACGAGGAGATTTCATGAAGGACGACGACAGCAGTCATGCCTACTGGAAAGCCACGCTGGGATTGTTGACCAAGATTCTCATCATCTGGTTTGCCGTGTCCTTCGGGGCTGGCATTCTGTTTGCGGATCTGCTCAACAACATCAAGCTCGGTGGCTATCCGTTGGGTTTCTGGTTTGCACAGCAAGGTTCCATCTATATCTTCATTGTGTTGATCTTCTATTACGCCAAGAAGATGAACGACATCGACCGTCAATTCGACGTACACGAGGACTGAGCCATGGAACTCCAAACAACCATCTATATCTTTGTCGGTTTGAGCTTCGCGCTCTACATCGGCATCGCCATCTGGGCCCGCGCGGGATCCACCAGTGAGTTTTATGCTGCCGGCGGCAGCGTGCATCCCGTCATGAACGGCATGGCCACGGCGGCCGACTGGATGTCGGCGGCATCGTTCATCTCGATGGCCGGCCTGATCTCCAATATGGGATACGGCGGTGGCCTGTTCCTGATGGGCTGGACCGGTGGCTATGTACTGCTGGCGATGTTGCTGGCACCCTACCTGCGCAAGTTCGGCAAGTTCACCGTGCCGCAGTTCATCGGTGACCGCTTCTACTCGAAGTCGGCCAGCACGGTGGCGGTGGTCTGTCTGCTCACGGCATCCATCACCTACATCATCGGCCAGATGACCGGTGTCGGTGTTGCGTTCTCGCGCTTCCTGGGTGTGTCGAGCGAGGTCGGAATCTATGTCGGGATGGCGATCGTATTCGCGTACGCAGTGTTCGGTGGCATGAAGGGCATCACCTACACCCAGGTCGCGCAATACATCGTGTTGATCCTGGCCTACACCATTCCGGCCATCTTCATCTCGCTGCAACTCACCGGCAATGCCCTGCCACAGCTTGGCCTTGGCTCCAACCTGATCGGCCAGGACGTGTCGCTGCTGGCCAAGCTCGACCAGGTTGTGACCGACCTGGGCTTTGGCAAATACACGACGTCGCTGCCTGGCAGCACGCTGAACATGTTCATGTACACCCTGTCGCTGATGATCGGAACTGCGGGCCTGCCACACGTCATCATGCGATTCTTCACGGTGCCATCGGTCAAGGACGCGCGTTCTTCCGCTGGCTGGGCGCTGGTGTTCATCGCGATTCTGTACACAACGGCACCTGCCGTCGCCGCAATGGCCAAGACGAACCTGATCCGCACCGTCACGCCTGGCGTGGTGATGCAGAACACCAATGTGTTCGACAAGGACGTCGCGATCAAGTACGACGAGCGCCCGGACTGGATGAAGCGCTGGGAAAAGACCGGTTTGCTGAAGTTCGAGGACAAAAACGGCGATGGCCGCATCCAGTATTACAACGACGCCAGCAAGAACGCCGACTTCCAGAAAAAGGCCGCAGACGCTGGCTGGAAAGGCAACGAACTGAACGTCAATGCCGACATCATCGTGCTGGCCAATCCGGAAATCGCGTTGCTACCCGACTGGGTCATCGCGTTGGTTGCCGCCGGTGGTCTTGCCGCAGCGCTTTCCACCGCCGCAGGTCTGCTGATGGCCATCTCGTCGGCGGTGTCACATGACCTGGTCAAAGGCATTTTCGCGCCCAACATCAGCGAGAAAGGCGAACTGATGGCCGGCAAAATCTCGATGGCGGTAGCGATCGTGATCTCGGGCTGGCTGGGTCTGAACCCTCCGGGCTTCGCGGCGGGAACGGTTGCGCTAGCCTTCGGTATTGCGGCCAGTTCGTTGTTCCCGGCCATCATGATGGGCATCTTCAGCAAGAAGATGAACAAAGAGGGGGCCATTGCGGGCATGCTGGCGGGCCTGTTCGTCACGCTGTTCTACGTGTTTGCGCACAAGGGCCTGTTCTTCGTCAAGGGTACCGAGTACCTGCCGATGATCGGTGGTGCCAACAGCTTCTTCGGTATCACGCCGGAAGCCTTTGGTGCGGTCGGTGCGATGGTGAACTTCACGGTAGCCTTCCTGGTGGACAAGGTTACCAAGGAGCCGCCGGCGCATATCCAGGCCATGGTCGAGGCAGTGCGGATTCCGCGCGGCTCACGGGCCGTGGACGGCGCACACTGACGTCGTATCTCGCGTTTGACGCCTGCCGATCCTGCGACAATCGCGGGAAGGCAATGTTCACAGGCCCTGCCGGCCTTGCCGGTGGGGCCTTTCCCTTCATGATGTCCGCTGCCAGAGCGCGGCAACGGACACGAGGAGCCTGCGATGGTTTTTGACGTCAACGTTGCTCTGACCTGGATCCTGTACCTAGCGCTATTCCCGATGGCGTTCTTCTGGTTGCGCCGAGCCTGGCGGATTCTGGTTCGGCGCGATTTCTCCGAGGTCGCGCTCAAGGGGGGGCAGTCACCGTCCGACCCCGAGAAGTTCGCACCTTATGAAATGCTGGTGAACCTTGTGGCCGGCGTGGTCGTGTTGACCGTGATCGTTGCCGTGCTGCTGGGCCACCTGGACTACGGTACCTGGACTGCTATTGCCGGCTCCACCATCTGGTGCAAATTTCTCGCCAGCTATGCGTTGTCGCGCCATGCGCATTCGAACTGGGCGCGCCGCAAGACCTGACGGGGTCCGCTGGCCATGACAGCCACGACTCGTGGACCACCGCGTGCAGGGCTTCAGTTGAGGTAGCCCGGCGCGGGATCCGCCGGCGCTGCGCTTGGCGTCGTCCTGTCAGCGGCGTGAAGTTCTCGCCATTGCGAGGCCACAACCGCCCGCTCGAACAGGTGCATGAAAGCATGCGTCAAGGTGTTGGACAAAGCCAATTCGAACCTGCGCGTTTGTGCCGATCCGCTCAGTTTTTCGGCGCACTGCAGGCGCAAACTGCCGCCAGCCAGCGGCGCAATGTTCACTTCTGTGATCAGCAGGGGGCTTTCGAACAGGGGTTTTGCGGTCTCAGGCAGTCGGTAGGGGGTCGAAAAGTCGGCGCTGCGAATGGTCTCGCTGTGATTGAAGTCGGCCATTGCCTTTTTCGTGATCGCATCGGCGCTTGCCAGGTGCGTGGTGGCCGGTCCACCGCGACCCGCAGCAGTCTCCGTGACGATTCGTTCCATCAATGGCGTCACGCCCAAGGTCAGGCGCCGCGTGAACCAGAACTGAAGTTCTCGTTCTTCCGAGGTGCTGACACGCACCAGGATCCGATCCTGTTCAGGCTGGTAGCTGATCGACATCTGACGCACATGCATGGCGGGATTCTAGGAGCCCGACAGGCTCCCAGGAGCCTGCTTGATCCTGGTCATGGGAAAGAGTGTCGCCAACCCTTGAAAATCGACCAAGCCGCCATAGCTGTTGAGCAGTCAACCAAAGGATGCCCCATGCGTATCGACAAACTCACAACAAAATTCCAGGAAGCCTTGGCCGAAGCGCAGACACTGGCGCTGGGCCAGGACCATGCGTATATCGAACCGGCCCATGTGCTGGTGGCCATGTTGCGCCAGGACGATGGCCCCAAGGCATTGCTCCAGCGCGCCGGGGCCAATGTGGCTGGTCTGCTGGCCGGTGCCGACGCGGCCATGAAGCGCCTGCCTCAGGTGCAAGGGCAGGAGCAAGTGCAGATCGGCCGAGACATGGTCACGCTGTTGCAGGCAGCCGAGAAAGAATCCATCAAACGTGGGGACCAGTATGTGGCTGGCGAGCTGTTCCTGCTCGCGCTGACCGATAACAAGGGTGATATTGGCAAACTCGCGCGCGAGAATGGCCTGACCCGCAAGGCGCTGGAGTCGGCGATCGAGGCGGTGCGGGGCGGGCAGAACGTCGACAGCGCCGATGCCGAGGACCAGCGCGAGTCGCTCAAGAAATACACCATCGACCTGACCGAGCGCGCACGCATGGGCAAACTCGACCCGGTGATCGGGCGCGACGACGAGATCCGCCGGGCGATCCAGGTACTGCAGCGTCGCACCAAGAACAACCCGGTGCTGATTGGCGAGCCGGGCGTGGGCAAGACGGCCATCGTCGAAGGTCTGGCGCAACGCATCGTCGCCGGCGAAGTGCCCGAATCACTGAAGGGCAAGCGGGTGCTGTCGCTCGACATGGCTGCGCTGCTGGCGGGTGCCAAGTTCCGCGGTGAGTTCGAGGAGCGGCTGAAGAACGTGCTAAAGGACCTGGCCAAGGACGAAGGCCAGACGATCGTCTTCATCGACGAGTTGCATACCATGGTCGGTGCCGGCAAGGCCGAAGGCGCGATGGACGCTGGCAATATGCTCAAGCCTGCGTTGGCGCGCGGCGAGCTGCATTGCGTGGGCGCGACCACGCTGGACGAATACCGCAAGTACATCGAGAAGGACGCCGCGCTTGAGCGCCGGTTCCAGAAAATCCTGGTCGGCGAGCCCAGCGTGGAGGCAACCATTGCCATCCTGCGAGGCCTGCAGGAAAAATACGAGGTGCACCACGGCGTGGATATCACCGACCCGGCCATTGTTGCTGCCGCCGAACTCAGCCACCGCTATATCACAGACCGCTTCCTGCCCGACAAGGCGATCGACCTGATCGACGAGGCTGCCGCCAAGATCAAGATCGAGATCGACTCTAAACCCGAGGTGATGGACAAGCTCGACCGGCGACTGATCCAGCTACAGATCGAACGCGAGGCGGTGCGGCGCGAAAAGGACGAAGCGTCGCAGAAGCGATTCGATCTGATCGAGGTCGAGATCGAAAAGCTGCAAAAAGAGATCGCCGACATGGACGAGATCTGGAAAGCCGAGAAAGCCCAGGCGCAGGGCAGTGCCCATGTGCGCGAAGCGATCGACAAACTGCGCCAGCAGATCGACGAGCTGACCCGCAAGGGCGACTACAACAAGGTGGCCGAGCTGCAGTACGGCCAATTGCCCGAGCTCGAGCGCCAGCTCAAGGAAGCCCAGGACAAGGAGACGAGCAAAGGCAAGGGCGAGGGCCAAGCGCCACGGCTGTTGCGTACCCAGGTCGGTGCCGAGGAGATCGCCGAAGTGGTTGCGCGTGCGACCGGCATCCCGGTGTCCAAGTTGATGCAGGGCGAACGCGAGAAATTGCTGCAGATGGAAGACAAGCTGCATCAGCGTGTAGTCGGACAGGGCGAAGCCATCACCGCCGTGGCCAACGCGATCCGGCGTTCACGCGCCGGATTGGGCGATCCGAATCGTCCGACTGGCTCTTTCCTGTTTCTGGGCCCGACCGGTGTCGGCAAGACGGAGCTATGCAAGGCGCTGGCGAATTTTCTGTTCGACTCGGAAGACCACCTCATCCGCATCGACATGAGCGAGTTCATGGAGAAGCACTCGGTGGCCCGTCTGATCGGCGCGCCTCCGGGCTATGTCGGTTACGACGAGGGCGGCTACCTGACCGAAGCCGTGCGGCGCAAGCCCTATGCGGTGCTGCTGCTTGACGAAGTCGAGAAGGCACATCCCGACGTGTTCAACGTGCTGTTGCAGGTACTCGACGACGGTCGTCTGACTGACGGCCAGGGCCGCACCGTGGATTTCAAGAACACCGTGATCGTGATGACCAGCAACATCGGCTCGCAGCTGATTCAGGGCATGGTCGGCCAGGACAGCGATGACATCAAGGAAGCGGTTACGGGAGAGTTGAAGAACTATTTCCGTCCCGAGTTTCTGAACCGGATCGACGAGACGGTGGTGTTCCACGCGCTGGATGCGAAACACATCGAAGCGATCGCCGCGATCCAGGTGGCGGTGCTTCAGCAGCGTCTGGCCAGAATGGACCTGACGTTGGATGTCTCACCGGCAGCGCTGGCCGAACTGGCCAAGGTCGGCTTCGATCCGCTGTTTGGCGCACGGCCGCTAAAGCGAGCGATCCAGCAACGCATCGAGAACCCGTTGTCCAAGCTGCTGCTCGAAGGAAAATTTTTGCCCAAGTCGGTGATCACCGTCGACGTCGATCCCATCCGTGCACCGGGGCAGTTCAGCTTTGGTGGCATGACGGCCTGATCTTCCGCAGACCTCTGCTTCAACGGGGTGTCTTCGGGCACCCCGAATTTTTTGCCTGCGTACGTCCAGGGCAGACTCGATGTGCCACGCCATGAACCCTGGTCTAATCCATCCCCATGCCAGTTGCTTCCCCCATCCCCGCCGGTTTCTGTCCCGCTCACATCCACGGCGACTTCCTCGTATTCAACGGCCCGCTGTATGCCCGGCTCACCGACGACACGATCCAGTTGGGTTTCCGGGTCGAGCAGCGCCACACCAACCCGTTGGGTATTTGCCACGGCGGCATGTTGGCAACCTTTGTCGACATGCTCACACCCTGTACCGCCATGTACATGCCGGGTCGCGAACGGCGTTTTTTGCCCACTATCAGCTTGCAGATCGATTACCTGGGGCCGTCGCCGCTGGGTGCCTGGGTCCAGGGCGAGGCGCAGATTCTGCGCACCACCCGTAACCTGGTGTTCGGCCAGGGGCTGGTGACGGCAGACGGCGCGCCAGCGCTGCGCTTCAGTGGCATTTTCAAACTGGGATCGACCTGGGGTGAACCTGAAGATACCGATCCGCTGCGCCTGCGATCACCGGTCTGATGCCGCACGGGCGGATCAGGTGCTTGCGGGGGTGATTCGTTGTCGGTACCAGGCCAAAGCCAGCAGGCTCGCCACGCAAAAAGCGGCACCCGCGTGGAAGGTCGCGCTGGCACCCCATGCTTCCCATAGCAGGCCCGCCAGCACGCTGGCCAGCAGCATCGCCACGCCGCTGACAAGGTTGAAGAATCCGTAGGCGGTGCCGCGCAGATCAGCAGGTGCAGTGTCTGCCACCATGGTTGCAAGCAGGCCCTGGGTCATGCCCATGTGGATGCCCCATAACACCACACCAGACAGCAGCGCCACCAAGCCGGCATCGCTGGCCAAAACCAGGTCGGCCAGCAGCAACACCAGCAGACCCAGCGCGAGCAGCGTCTGATGCGACATGCGATCGGATAATTTGCCAAACGGATAAGCGCTGGCGGCGTAGACGATGTTCATTGCCACCATCACCAGCGGCACCAGCGCCAATGACACTCCACTTTGTTCGGCGCGCAGCACCAGAAACGCTTCGCTGAATCGCGCCATCGTGAACATCGCGCCGATACCGACTACCGCCCAGTAGGCCGGTGGCAGGCGCCGCAGCATGTCGCGCTGGATCGGATTTTTCCGCACCGGCTGATGCGCGGCACGGGGTGGCTCCTTCAGACCGAACCACAGCAGCGCCACTGCCATGCAACCAGGAATCACTGCGACCCAAAACACCGCCCGAAAGTCATTGGCCCACAGCAGCATCAGCCCGACCGCCAGCAAGGGGCCAAGAAACGCGCCGACCGTATCCAGCGATTGTCGCAACCCGAAGGCCGCGCCGCGCATATCGGCAGGCGCGATGTCGGCAACCATCGCGTCGCGCGGTGCGCCGCGAATGCCTTTGCCGACCCGGTCGATCAGTCGCGCGGTCACCAGCAAACCGAGGCCGCCGCTGATGGCAAACAGCGGCTTGCTCAAGGCACCCAGGGCGTACCCCAGCAGCGCCAATCCCTTGCGTCGGCCCAGGTAGTCGCTGAGCGTACCTGAAAACACCTTGACGATCAGCGCCGTGGATTCCGCCAGGCCTTCGATGATGCCGACCGCCAGCACACCGGTACCCAGCGTCGTGACCATGAACAGTGGCAGCAGGCTGTGAATCATCTCGGACGAGACATCCATCAGCAGGCTGACGATGCCCAGCACCCAGATGCCGGCAGGCAGGCGGCGCACAGTTCCAGCAGGTGTGGGCAGTGGCATGATCAGGTAGGCGTGTCGTTGGCGCTGGGCGTCAGTCTCGGCAACGATTGTCGTATTGTCGCGATGGGGCAGGCCGGAAGGTGGCTACCATTGCCCCATGCCACCCTCATCCAATGCCGGCGCCAATCCGATTTCCCTGCGCCAGGACGCCTCCATCATCGGCATGGTCGGCCTGGCCCATGCCAGTTCGCATTTCTCGCATCTGCTGCTGCCGGTGATGTTCCCGGTGTTCCTCAAGGAGTTCGGCTTCAGTTACTCCGAACTCGGCCTGCTGATGACGGTGTTTTTCGTCGTCTCCGGCCTGGGGCAGGCCAGTAGCGGTTTTTTGGTCGATCGCATGGGCGCCCGCCCGGTGATGTTCGGTTCGCTGCTCATGTTCATGCTTGCTTGCTTGGTGGCCGCGAGCGCAACCGGATATGCGGCGCTGGTGCTGGCAGCAGCGCTTGCGGGTTTTGGGAATTCTCCCTTCCATCCGGTGGATTTCACCATCATGAACCAGCGTGTTTCGCCACAGCGGCTGGGTTATGCCTTCAGCGTGCATGGCATCACCGGTAACCTGGGTTGGGCGGCAGCGCCGGTGTTTTTCGCTTTCTTCACCAGCCTGTACAACTGGCATGTGGCCTATCTGGCGGCAGCTGCCATGTACGCGTGCATCCTGCTGCTGTTGGTGTTGCAGCGCGACAAGCTCCATACCGTCGTCGCGCCACGCAACAGCGAAGGCAAGACGGAGCATGACCTGGCGTTCCTCAAGCTGCCGGTGGTGTGGTGGTGTTTCGGCTTTTTCCTGCTCTCGACGATGACGCTGGCGGTGGTGCAGAGTTTTTCGGTGTCGCTGCTGCAAGCCATGCACAAGGTCAGCTTCGAGGACGCCACCGCAACGCTCACGGCCTATATGCTGTGCGGCGCGGTGGGTATCGTCATTGGCGGTTACATTGCCTCGCGTGTCGACAATAGCGATCGGGTTGTTGCCACTTGCATGGGCGTGGCGGCGTTGCTCCTGGGACTGTGCGGCACCGGCTTGTTCAGTGCTACTGGCACTATGGTGGTTTTGGCAGCCACTGGATTTGCAGTGGGTATCGGTGGCCCGTCGCGCGACATGATGATCAAGAAGGCCACGCCCGAAGGTGCGACTGGCAGGGTGTATGGCATGGTGTATTCAGGGCTCGACGTCGGCTTTGCGATATCGCCCGTCCTTTTTGGCATGTTCATGGATCGTGGCTGGTTCAGCCTGACGTTCTACGGCGCCGCCTTCGTGCTGTTGCTGGCCGTGGGTGCGGCGCTGGGTGTCGGCCAGCGCACTACGGCCCGTTTGCAGACGGCCTGAACCAGGTCCCCATCGGGTCTGCCGCGACGTGGCAAGCCACGGTTTGCCTTCTTCGATGGACGAGAATATGGCCCATGAACCCAAGAATTGCTGGCCATCTGCTGATCGAATGCCTCGTGGCACAGGGCGTCACCCACGCCTTCGGCGTACCGGGCGAGAGTTTTCTTGCCGCGCTCGATGGTTTTCACCTGCACGAAGACAAGATTCGTTTCATCATCAACCGCCAGGAGGGGGGCGCTGCCTTCATGGCCGAAGCCCACGGCAAGCTGACCGGTCGACCCGGCGTGTGTTTCGTGACCCGGGGCCCGGGTGCCACCAATGCCTCGATCGGTGTGCATACCGCGTTCCAGGATTCGACACCGATGGTGTTGTTCGTCGGTGACGTCGCCAGCAACACCCGCGACCGCGAGGCGTTCCAGGAGGTGGATTTCTGCAGCTTCTTTGGCCCCAGCACCAAGGGCATGGCCAAACAGGTGGAGCGTATCGACGATGCCCGGCGTATTCCGGAGTATGTAGCGCGCGCTTTTGCCACAGCCATGAACGGCAGGCCCGGCCCGGTGGTGCTGGTGTTGCCGGAAGACATGTTGGCGCAGGCTATACCGGACGACGCGGTCCATCAAGCCCTGCCACGGGTCGAAGCGGTGCAGCCGGGTTGCGACCCGCGCCTGGCGCAGTCCCTGGGTGAGATGCTCCGCGCGTCCAGTCGGCCGTTCGTGATCGCGGGCGGCAGCGGTTGGACGCCTGAAGGCGCGCGGGCGTTGCAGGCATTCGCCGAGCAATGGCAGTTGCCCGTTGGCAATGCGTTCCGGTATCAAGACACTTTTGACAATCACCATGAACTGTATGCCGGCGACGTGGGCATCGGCATCAATCCAAAGCTGGCTGCGCGCATCCGCCAAAGCGATCTGCTGATTGCCTTTGGCCCTCGCCTGGGCGAGATGACCACCGGCGGCTACACGCTGCTACCGGCACCCAGGACGCCCCAGAAGCTGGTGCACATCCACGCCAGCGCGCAGGAGCTCAACAGGGTCTACCAGGCCGACCTGGCGATCAATGCCGGCATGCAAGAGGCGGTCGCAGCGTTGCGGCAACTGCAGGCACCGTCGGCGATCGCCTGGTCTGCGTGGGCGCGCGATTGCCATGCCGACTACGAGACCAATCTGCAGCCGCAGTCGTTGCCGGGCGATATCGACATGCCGGCCGTGGTGGCTCTGCTGCAGCAACACCTGCCGCAGGATGCGGTGCTGACCAACGGCGCAGGCAATTTTGCGAGCTGGACGCACCGGTTCTTTCGCCACCATGGTCTGGCCAAGGGCTACAAGACCCAGCTGGCACCAACCGTCGGCGCGATGGGCTACGGTGTGCCGGCGGGTATTGCAGCGGCCATCACCACCGGACGTCTTGCGTTGACCATGGCAGGAGACGGCGACTTCCTGATGAATGGCCAGGAGCTGGCCACTGCCACCCAGTACGGTGCCAAGACCATCGTCATTCTGCTCAACAACGGCATGTTCGGCACCATCCGCATGCACCAGGAGCGTGATTACCCGAACCGTGGGGCTGGCACTGCCTTGCACAATCCGGACTTCGCGGCACTGGCGCAAGCCTATGGGTATGTCGGAGTCAAGATCAACAAGACGGCGCAGTTTGAACCTCAGTTGCTGGCCGCGCTCGAACGCGAACAAGGCACGCTGATCGAGGTGGCGCTCGACCCCGAAGTGATAATGACCCGCGGCACGCTGGCCGCCATCACGCACGCTGCGTTGAACCGCCGCTGAAAACCAGCCCAATTCCATGACCGAAACACCTGCTCCCGAAGATGCTGTCACGGCACCGACGCCGACATCGACACCGGCCCCAGCAAAAGCAACAGCAACAGC
>Ga0105045_10002898_pt1 | contig 14576 bp, 11 predicted proteins | sample MAT02_FD_78089 | JGI IMG/M metagenome (GOLD analysis project Ga0105045, IMG submission 78089) | Freshwater microbial communities from Lake Fryxell liftoff mats and glacier meltwater in Antarctica - MAT-02 (megahit assembly) | ecosystem: Environmental > Aquatic > Freshwater > Ice > Liftoff...
CAGTCTCTCAGTCCGGCGCAGCAACGCAATCTCGAGCGTCACCTGGGTGTGCCGGTGGCCGACCGCACCGCACTCATCCTGGACATCTTCGCCGAGCGTGCCCAAAGCCATGAAGGCAAGTTGCAAGTGGAATTGGCGCGCTTGCAGTACATGGCCACCAGGTTGGTGAAGCGCTGGTCGCACCTTGAGCGCCAGCAGGGCGGCATCGGCACCCGCGGCGGCCCTGGCGAGGCCCAGATCGAACTGGACCGCCGCATGATCGGTGACCGCATCAAGACCGTGAAGGAGCGGCTGGAGAAGGTCAAGCGCCAGCGTGGCACGCAGCGCAAGGCGCGTGAGCGGCGCGGCAGCTTCCGCGTGTCCCTGGTGGGTTACACCAACGCCGGCAAGAGCACTTTGTTCAATGCCCTGGTGAAAGCTCGCAGCTTCGCGGCCGATCAGTTGTTCGCCACCCTCGACACGACGACCCGGTCCCTGTGGCTCAGCGACGAGGCCGGATCGGTCAGCTTGTCCGATACCGTGGGTTTCATCCGCGCACTGCCCCACAAGCTGGTCGAGGCTTTCGAGGCCACGCTGCAGGAAGCCGCCGACGCCGATCTGCTGTTGCACGTGGTCGACGCTGCCAGCCCCTTGATGGCCGAGCAGCAAGCCGAAGTGCAGCGTGTGCTGGAAGAGATCGGCGCCGGCGCCGTGCCTCAGATTTTGGTTTTCAACAAGTGTGACCTGCTGGAGGCCTCGCGCCAGCCACGCGAAGCTCTGGACTGGATCGACGTTCAGGCCGGGGTGCGCCGCCCGCGTGTGTTTCTCAGCGCCCAGCAGGGCACGAATCTGGACGTGCTGCGTGGCGTCATTGCCCAGGCGGCTGCTGCCAGCCCTCGGCTACAAGCTCAACATGGCCACCGCTTCCCCGCAGCGATGGAAACTTCCCTTCTCGCAGAACCTGCACCGACCCTCCTGGCATGAGCATCTCGCGTTTTCCCACACCGCAGCCGCCCTTCGGCCAGCGCCTTTCGGCTCTGGCACGGGCCGCACGCGCCTTGATCTTCAACAACCGCAACGACGGCCCGCCCGACCTGGACGAGTTGTGGCGCGACTTCAACCGCAAGCTCAGTGGCCTGTTCGGCGGCAAGCCGACGGGCCCGGGGCGCAATGACAACGGCGGGCAGGGCGGCGGCGGCGGCGGCCCCTCGTTCCAGCCCGACATGAAGAGTGCAGGCATCGGCGTCGGCCTGGTGGCGGGCGTTGCCCTGCTGCTGTGGTTGGGCAGCGGGTTCTTCATCGTCCAGGAAGGACAGCAGTCGGTGGTCACCACCTTCGGCAAGTACAGCTACACGGCCGATGCCGGCTTGAAGTGGCGCTTTCCGTACCCCATCCAGGGCGACGAGGCGGTTTCGGTGTCGCAACTGCAGTCGGTGGAAGTGGGTCGCTCCACGGTGGCCCAGGTGACGGGCCTGCAGGACTCCTCCATGCTGACGCAGGACGAGAACATCGTGGACCTGCGCTTCACCGTGCAATATCGCCGCGCCGATGCGCGCGCCTATCTGTTCGAGAACCGGTCTCCGGACGACGCGGTGCTGCAGGCCGCTGAAACGGCGGTGCGCGAGATCGTTGGCCGCAGCACCGTTGATTCGGTGCTTTACGAGCAACGCGATGCCATCGCCGCCGACCTGGTGCGCTCCATTCAGAGCCAGTTGGACCGCCTGAAGGCAGGCATTGTGGTGTCCAACGTCAACCTGCAAAGCGTGCAGGTGCCCGACGCCGTGCAGGCCGCCTTCAACGACGCGGTGAAAGCTGGTGCCGACCGCGACCGTTTCAAGAACGAAGGACAGGCTTACGCCAGCGACGTGATTCCGAAAGCGCGCGGTACGGCGTCACGCCTGATGGAAGAGGCCGAGGGCTACCGCGCCCGCGTAGTGGCGCAAGCCGAGGGTGACTCGCAACGCTTCCGCTCGGTGCTCACCGAGTATCAGAAGGCGCCGAACGTGACGCGCGACCGTCTGTACCTGGAAACCATGCAGCAGGTGTACAGCAATGTCAGCAAGGTGATGGTGGACAGCCGCAGCGGGTCGAACCTGCTGTACTTGCCGCTTGACCGCCTGCTTCAGCAAGCCGGCGCGCCCGCCGCTGCTGGCGCCCCGATGGTGAACACCCCCGCACCCAGCGAGGTGGGCGGCTTGGGTGGATCACCCGACATACGTTCGCGCGATGGTGCGCGCACACGTGACCGTGAAGGCCGCTGAAGGCGGAAACCCTGAATGAACAAGATCGCACTCATCGTTGCCGGCGCCTTGTTGGCGCTGATAGCAGCTTCCAGCACACTTTTCATCGTCGACCAGCGTCAGATCGGCGTGGTCTACGCGCTGGGTGAAATCAAGGAAGTCATCACCGAGCCTGGGCTGCAGTTCAAATTGCCGCCGCCGTTTCAGAACGTCGTCTTCCTGGACAAGCGCACGCAGACCCTGGACAGTCCTGAGACCCGGCCGATTTTCACGGCCGAGAAAAAGAGTCTGGTCATCGATTGGCTGGTGAAGTGGCGAGTGGCCGAGCCACGGCAGTTCATCCGCAACAACGGGGCCGACTTCCGCAACCTCGAGATTCGTCTTGCGCCCGTGGTGCAAGCTGCCTTCAACGAAGAGGTGACCAAGCGCACCGTCAGCGAGATGCTGGCCACGCAGCGCGAGCGGGTGATGAACAACGTTCAGACCCGGCTGCAGGACGAAGCCAAGGCCTTCGGTATCGAAATCATCGATGTGCGTGTGAAGCGCGTGGACTTCGTGGCCGACATCACCGACTCGGTCTACCGCCGCATGGAATCAGAGCGCAAACAGGTGGCAAATGCGCTGCGTTCTGAAGGTGCGGCCGATGGCGAGAAGATCCGCGCCGACGCCGACCGTCAGCGCGAGGTGATCGTCGCCGAGGCTTACCGCGACTCGCAGAAGATCAAGGGTGAAGGCGACGCCAAGGCTTCTGCCTTGTATGCCGACGCCTTCGGTCGCGACCCGCAATTTGCCTCCTTCTATCGCAGCCTGGAGGCCTATCGCGCCACCTTTCGCAGCAAGAGTGACGTGATGGTGCTGGACCCGCAGAACGAGTTTTTCCGCGTCATGCAGGGCAACACTCCTCCCCGGCGCTGAGTACGCTGCAAGCGCCCGCGCATCGGCCACATTCAGGCTGCGGCGCTTCCCGCATTGATGCCCGGCTGGCCGTAGTTGAACCCTGCACACAGGCCGTGCTGTGAGCGAGTGGCTGTGGGGCGGCGTGGCGCTGATGTTCGTGTTCGAGGGCCTGCTGCCTTTCCTGAGCCCGGCAAGCTGGCGCCAGATCTTCGAGCAGGCTGCGCGCATGAGCGACGGGCAGATCAGATTCATAGGCCTGGGCTCGATTCTCCTGGGCCTGACGCTGTTGCTGGTACTGGCCTGAAGACCTGCGCGCATGAGCTCGGCCTTGTGGCTTGCGGCTCTCACCCGCAGCCTGCGCAGGGTGGGGCGCCTACAATGCCTCTTTCAATTTCGGGTCATTTCATGCTTTCTGCCTGGCTGCTGCCCGAGCACGTGGCCGATGTGCTGCCTGGTCCGGCAAGGCGCATCGAGTCGCTTCGCAGGCGTCTGCTGGACCGCGCCCGAGGCTACGGTTTTGAGCTGGTGATGCCGCCACTGCTGGAGCATCTCGATGCCTTGCTGTCCGGAACTGGCAGCGAACTGGATCTGCAGACCTTCAAGCTGGTGGACCAACTGAGCGGCCGAACCCTGGGTGTGCGCGCAGACACCACCACGCAGGCTGCACGCATCGACGCCCACCTGCTGAATCGCGAAGGCGTCACACGCCTGTGCTACTGCGGTCCGGTGCTGCATACACGTCCGGCCAGCCCGAATGCAAGCCGGGAACCGCTGCAGTTCGGGGCCGAGATCTTCGGCCACGCGGGGCTGGAGGCCGATCTGGAGGCGGCGGAGTTGGCGCTGGACTGTCTGCAGACTGCGGGTGTGCAGGGGCTGGTGATCGACCTGGCCGACGCGCGTGTGTTGCGCGGTGTGCTGGCGGGTGTGCCGCTGGAAGGCGCACAGTTGCAGGCCGTGGCGCGCGCCCTGTCTGACAAGGATCCAGGGGCACTGGACGCTGCCACGCGTGGCGCGCCCGTTGAGGCGCGCCAGGCCCTGCACGCACTGCTGCGCCTGTACGGCGGGCCCGAGGTGCTGGCGGCGGCCGCACAGGTGCTGCCCGCCCGCCCGCTGGTGCGCGCTGCACTGGAGCAGTTGCAGTGGCTGTCCATCCACCTGCAGGCCGCCTTCCCCGGGCTCCAGGTGGGTTTTGACCTGTCTGACATGAGCGGCTACGCCTACTACAGCGGTGCGCGTTTCGCGCTGTACGGCGCCGGCTCGTCGGCCGCATTGGCGCGCGGTGGGCGCTATGACGAAGTCGGCGCCGTCTTCGGCCGCAATCGCCCTGCAGTGGGCTTCAGTCTGGACTTGAAGAACGTGGCCGAGCTCGGCCCCGCTGGCGCACCTGCCGCCGCCATCCGCGCCCCCTGGAGCGAGGACACCGAACTGCGCGCGGCCGTGCGCCAGTTGCGCCAGGCCGGCGAGACGGTGCTGTCTGTGCTGCCAGGCGACGAACCCGCATCGCAGGTCTTCGCCTTCGACCGCGAACTGGTCCCCGTGGCAGGCCGATGGGTGCTGCAGGCCCTGCCACTGCCGACTTGAAACCTCAGGAACTCTTGAATATGCAAACCGGCATCCGACCCACCGCGGGTCGCAACGTGGTCGTCGTCGGCACCCAGTGGGGCGATGAAGGCAAGGGCAAGATCGTCGACTGGATGACCGATCACGCGCAGGGCGTGGTGCGATTCCAGGGCGGCCACAACGCCGGCCACACGCTGGTGATCGCCGGACGCAAGACCGCTTTGCAGCTCATCCCCTCGGGCGTGATGCGCGAAGGCGTGGCCTGCTACATCGGCAACGGTGTGGTGGTCGACCCGGCGCACCTGATCAGCGAGATAGAGCGCATCGAGGCCCTGGGCGTTGAAGTCCGCTCGCGCCTGTTCCTCAGCGAGTCATGCCCGCTCATCCTGCCCTTCCATGTCGAGATCGACAAGGCGCGCGAAGCCATGCGTGAAAGCAGCGGCAGAGGCAAGATCGGCACCACGGGCAAGGGCATCGGGCCGGCTTATGAAGACAAGGTGGCTCGGCGCGCCCTTCGTGTGCAGGACCTGAAGCACCCGCAGCGTTTTGCAGCACGCCTGCGCGAATTGGTAGACCTGCACAACGCCGAGCTGACCGGCCTGCTGCGCGCGCAGCCGGTCGAGTTCCAGCCCATCCTGGACGCGGCCATGGCCGCAGCTGAACAACTGCGGCCGATGATGGCCGACGTGGGCTACCGCCTGTTCCAGGCCCACCACAAGGGCGCCAACCTGCTGTTCGAAGGCGCTCAGGGCACGCTGCTGGACATCGATCACGGTACCTACCCTTACGTCACGTCCAGCAACTGCGTGGCGGGCAACGCCGCTGCGGGTTCAGGGATCGGGCCGGGTCTGCTGCACTATGTGCTGGGCATCACCAAGGCCTACACGACGCGCGTGGGCGCCGGGCCATTTCCGACCGAACTGCCCATGGACGAGCCGGGCAGCGTGGGCCACCACCTCAGCACCGTGGGTCAGGAGCGTGGCACCGTCACCGGGCGTGCCCGCCGCTGCGGCTGGCTGGACGCCGCCGCCTTGAAGCGCAGCATCATCATCAATGGCGTGTCGGGCCTGTGCATCACCAAGCTGGACGTGCTGGACGGATTGAAAGAGATCTTGATCTGCACCGGCTACAAGCTGCAGGGCAGGGTGGTGGACGTGCTGCCGCTGGACGCCGACGAGATCGTGGAATGCGAACCCATCTACGAGACGCTGCCGGGCTGGACCGAGACCACCGCAGGTTTGACGAACTGGGAGCAGCTGCCCTTGAATGCGCGCCGCTACCTGGAACGCATGCAGACGCTGATCGGCGCGCCCATCGACATGGTGTCCACCGGCCCCGACCGCGTGCACACCATCTTGCTGCGCCACCCCTTCCGCGCGTGACGACGCAGCCGCTCAACACACAACACACACCCAACGGAGATTCTTCGACATGCTCACCGACGACGGCAAGCACCTGTATGTGTCCTGGGACGAATACCACATGCTCATTGAGCGCCTGGCGCTGAAGGTACACGCCTCGGGTTGGGAGTTCGACCAGATCCTGTGCCTGGCGCGGGGCGGCATGCGCCCTGGCGATGTGCTCTCGCGGGTGTTCGACAAGCCACTTGCCATCATGTCCACCAGCAGCTACCGCGCCGACGCCGGCACCATCCAGGGCCGGCTCGACATTGCCAAGTACATCACCATGCCCAAGGGCGAGCTGGCTGGCCGCGTGCTGCTGGTGGACGACCTGGCCGATACGGGTGTGACCTTGCGTGCTGTGGTGGACCGCCTGCGCGGCATGCCGCAGATTGCGGAATTGCGCGCCGCAGTGATCTGGATGAAGGGCTTTTCCCGCTACACACCCGACTACTTTGTCGAGACTCTGCCCACCAGCCCCTGGATACACCAGCCCTTCGAGGACTACGACAACCTGCGCCCCGAGGGCTTGGCCAAGAAATTTTCGGTCTGAAATGCGCGGTCTCAAATGCAAAAAAGGCCGGTTCGTTTGAACCGGCCTTTGTGCTTCATGCTCTTCCTTGTTCTGCGCAGTCTTCTATTCTTCTGATTCTCGCGCTTCTGCTTTCTTTCAGCTTCATTCAAGCTGCTTGGTGCCCAGGAGAGGACTCGAACCTCCACGCCGTTAAGCGCTAGTACCTGAAACTAGTGCGTCTACCAATTCCGCCACCTGGGCTAGTCTTCAGCAACCAAGGATCGTACCATCGAAAATAACAACACATCAAACTCCAGCCCCGCCACATCGCTGCTGGGCGAAGTGGAAGGGCGCGTTGAAGGACACCGCGACGGTCATGGCTTCGTCGTGCGCGACGACGGCGAACCCGCCATCTACCTGCCACCTCAGGAAATGCGTTCGGTGCTGCACCGAGACCGGGTGCGTGTGCGAGTGCAACGCCTGGACCGCAAGGGTCGCCCCGAAGGACGTGTGCTCGACATCCTGGAGCGCCGCAAGACCCCCATCATCGGACGCTTGCTGGTGGAGGGCGGGCAATGGCTGGTGGCGCCAGAGGACCGCCGCTTCGGTCAGGACATCCTCATTCCCAAGAACGCCAGCGCCAGCGCCGATGTGGGGCAGGTGGTTTCGGTTGAACTGACCGAACCGCCCTCGCTGCATTCCAAACCTGTGGGTCGCGTGGTGGAAGTGCTGGGCGAGATCGACGACCCGGGCATGGAGATCGAGATCGCGGTGCGCAAGTACGAAGTGCCTCACCGCTTCAGTGCCGAGACTCTGGCTCAGACTGCGGCGCTTCCAGACCGCGTGCGCGCGGTGGACCAGAAGAACCGTGTCGATCTGACCGATGTGCCCCTGGTCACCATCGACGGTGAAGACGCGCGCGACTTCGACGACGCCGTGTACTGCGAGCCGTTCAAGCGCGGCCGCGGCAAGTCGGCCGTGGAGGGCTGGCGGCTGCTGGTGGCCATCGCCGACGTCAGCCACTATGTGAAGACCGGGGAACCGATTGACGACGACGCCTATGAGCGCGCCACTTCGGTGTACTTTCCGCGCCGTGTCATTCCCATGCTGCCCGAGAAGCTGAGCAACGGCCTGTGCTCGCTGGTACCGGGTGAGGACAGGCTGGCCATGGTCTGCGACATGGTGGTCGATGCCAGTGGCAAGGTGGACGCGTATCAGTTCTATCCGGCCGTCATCCATTCACATGCGCGGCTGACCTACACCGAAGTGGCTGCCGCACTGGCCAACACGCGCGGGCCCGAGGCCCAAAAGCGCAGCGAACTGGTGCCCCACCTGCTGCACCTGCACGAGGTGTACCGCGCCTTGTTGAAGCAGCGCGCGCAGCGCGGTGCGGTTGACTTTGAAACCGTGGAGACGCAGATCATCTGCGACGACAACGGCCGCATCGAGAAGATCGTGCCACGCACGCGCACCGACGCCCACCGGCTGATCGAAGAAGCCATGCTGGCTGCCAATGTGTGCGCTGCGGCCTTCATCGCGCAAGGCAAGCACGCTTCGCTGTACCGCGTGCACGAGGGCCCGACGCCCGAGAAGCGCGTGGCGCTGCAGAACTACCTGAAGGCCCTGGGCCTGGGTCTGCACTTGAGCGACGACCCGGTGCCCGCCGAGATGCAGGCCATCGCGCAAGCCACCCAGGGTCGGCCCGATGCCATGCAGATCCACAGCATGCTGCTGCGCTCGATGCAGCAGGCCGTCTACACCGGCACCAATGCCGGCCATTTCGGCCTGGCCTTCGACGCCTACACGCACTTCACCAGCCCCATCCGCCGCTACCCTGACTTGCTGGTGCACCGCGTCATCAAGGCCGTGCTCGGCGGGCGCAAGTACCACCTGGTGCCCAACAAGCTGACGCGTGTGCCCGAGGTGCGCCGTGGCGGCAAGCTGCCGCAGCGCCCGGCCAAGCCGTTGTCGCAGGAAGCCATGCTGTGGGAAGCCACCGGCGTGCATTGCAGCGCCAACGAACGCCGCGCCGACGAGGCCAGCCGGGACGTAGAGGCTTGGCTGAAATGCCGCTACATGCGCGAGCATCTGGGCGAGGAATTTTCGGGCACGGTCAGCGCCGTGGCCGGTTTCGGCCTCTTCGTCACACTTGACGCCATGCATGTGGAGGGCCTGGTCCACATCACCGAACTGGGCGGGGAGTATTTCCGCTTCGACGAACTGCGCCAGGACTTGCGCGGCGAACGAACGGGTGTTCGTTACAACGTCGGTACGCGTGTGCGGGTGCAGGTCAGCCGGGTGGATCTGGACGGCCGTCGCATCGACTTCCGCATGGTGCATGAGGGTGAAGGCGAACGTCTTGCGACCACCGGGCGGCCGGATGTGCGTTCTGAGGCGCGCAGCGACCAGCGTGGCGGTCGCGGCCGCGCGGCTGCGAGCGGCGCCAGCGAGACCTTGGGCGCCGTGCAAGAAGCTGATCGCATCAGCAAGGCGGCCGCCCGCGCGCTGAAGACTCAGGGTGCCAGCGAGGCAACGCGCCGCACACGCAAGCCGGCGGCGCGCAAGACCACGCCACGCACGCGCCCTCGGCGCTGAGCTGTCTGGATCAGGGCAGCGCCAGTTGCGGCCCTGTTGTGGCGCGCGGGCAGCGGGGTCGCGTGTGCCTCCGGTTGGTGCCACCGCCTGTGGCCGTTAGCCAGCCGGGCCGGCCTTGCGGCATCGAAGCGGCGTTGGCCGATGGTTGGGCCAAGTTCATGACGACCTTGCGCACACCACGGCTGGCGCTGGCCATACGACTCGGTTTGTCTTGGGCTGCACGTGCGTGAACCAGCAAAGCTTCGCAGCCCGCCTCTCCGAGCGAGAGTGTCAACTGATGCCAGCGACGCTGCACACGCTCATGCTGCCAGGCACGCTCCAGAGCTTGTGTGCAGGCCGTGTCACCGACGCCGGCACCCTCGGCCGAGGCTGCTTCGAGCACCCGTGAGGCCAGAGCGCTGACGAAGAGGTGAAAGTCGGTGCGCTGCGCCGGCTGCGAAAGCGCGGCCGCCAGTCTGCGTGTGCGGCCGCTCCAGCCCGGGCGCATGAACTCCAGTGTCACCAGCACCTGAAGTTCCTGCACGGCATGGCAAGGCTTGATGCCCGGCGGTGGCAGCACCAGCAGCGGCAAGCGGGCGGCCTCATGAAAGGGCAAGGGGTTGGCGAAGGACAGGAGCACGGCCACCCGTTGCCAGGCTGCACCGTGCAGGCCCTGCACGGCCAACTCGCTGATCGCTGCAGCGCGTGCATGCCGCAGAGCGGCGGCAACCCCGGCGCTCTGGGCCGCCTCTGTAGCTGCCGCAGCCGCCCGGCTGAGCACCACCAGATTGCCCTGCCGATAGCCGAGCGCGGGCTGCAATCTGCACACCACGGGCGCGTCCGCACTGTCCAGCGGCCCGCCCAGGGTCTGCCCCAGAACCGGACAGCGAGCGGGTTCAAGGCGCGCCAGTTCGACAGCGGTCAAGCCCGAGTCGAAGTTGACGCCCTGGCGCCAGGCCAATGTGCGCAGAGCCAGCCACTGTCGCAACGCACGAGTGCTGCTGAAGCTGCGGCGGCCCAGCACCGCACGGGCAGCGCGCCAGCCTTGACCGATGGGCGTGCCTCCCAGCAGCAACTCTGGTGGCGGCACCACGCCGTGCTGGGCGTGCTCCCAGCCTATGTCGAAGCCGGAGACGTCGCTGGCCAGAGGCGCCGGACTAGGCGAAGTGGGCTGGGGTGTCAGGGCGAGCGATGGCTGGTGCATGGCGATCTTCCGGTGCAGCCGGGCAAGCTGCCCAGTCTGTGCAGACCAGTCTCGTGCTTTTGTAGCTCACAGAGTGAGCTACCAAACTGCTGCCTGGAGATTCACCCAAGGCGGGCAATAGTGGGTAGAGGCTGCCCGCTGGCTGGGGGTACGCGCCGTGCAGACCGCCTGTGCAGACGGCCTGTGCAGACGGCCTCGCCAGGGCTGCTATCATCCCGCGTCAGATTCGCCGAACGGCGTCGCTCCGTTCTCGCGTGATTCGCCGGTGTAGCTCAGTTGGTAGAGCAGCGCATTCGTAATGCGAAGGTCACCAGTTCGATTCCGGTCACCGGCACCAAGATGAAAGGCCCGGGCGCAAGGCCCCGAGCTGCAAGAGTCCAGGCCCGGCCGAGCGCCGGGCCTTTGTGTTTCTGCACGGCCCTCAGGCGTGCACAGGTTTACGCGGTGCTGGGCTTCAGGCCCGAGCTGAAGTGCAGTCTTCCACCGCGTGCTTTCAGCTACTTGGCCGCTGTTCGGTCCTTACAATCGCTGCCATGCATATCCTGATCGCTAACGATGACGGTTATCTGGCCCCGGGTCTGGCCGCTCTGGTGCAGGCCTGTGAGGGGCTGGGACAGATCAGCGTCGTCGCTCCTGAACAGAACGCCAGCGGCACGTCGAACGCTCTGACGCTGTCTCGACCCTTGTCGGTTTTTCTAGCCCGAGGCGAGCACGTCAAGGGCTTTCACGTCATCAACGGCACGCCTTCGGACTGTGTGCACCTGGCGCTGACGGGCCTGCTGCCGCAGCGGCCTGATCTGGTGCTTTCAGGCATCAACAACGGCGCCAACATGGGCGACGACACGTTGTACTCGGGCACCGTCGCAGCGGCGATGGAGGGCTATCTCTTCGGCGTGCCTGCGATCGCGTTCTCGCAGGCTGAAAAGGGTTGGGGTGAGATCGACGCAGCGGCAGCAGCAGCGCGCGCTGTCATCGACCAGGTGCTGGCGCTCGGTCCGCTGCCTGCGGCGGGACAGACACCTTTTCTGCTGAATGTGAACATCCCCAACCGCGCCGACGCTGCACGCCTGCCGCGCGTGGTCACCCGCCTGGGTCGTCGCCATGCCAGCGAGGCCGTGATCCGCCAGACCAGCCCGCGAGGCGAGGTCATTTACTGGATCGGTCCGGCCGGTGATGCGCGCGAAGCCGGTGAAGGCACGGACTTCCATGCCGTGGCGCAGGGTTGTGTGTCCATCACGCCGCTGCAGGTGGACCTGACCGACCATGCATCGCGCAGCCACTGGGCCGGCGCCTTGGCCACCGGAGCCGCCGTTTGAGCGTGCCTTCGGGCGACAAACCCGGCGCGCCAGCGCCTTCGGCTACACCGTTGACCCCACCGCCGACAAACCCGCGTTCACCCCGCTTTCCACTGGCGTTGAATCAGCTCAAGGTTGCTCCCGCGCCGGCACCGGGCGGTTCACGTCAGGCTGAATTGCTGCGCCCGCAACATCATCTGCAGCAAGCCAATGCTGACGTACAGCGTCGTATGCCGCCCAGCGGCCTGGGGCTGGACTCGTCCGCTGTGCGTGCGCGCATGGTGCAGCGCCTGCGTGCCGATGGCGCGGCCAATGAAGCCGTGCTGGCGGCCTTCGATGCCGTGCCGCGCCATCACTTCGTCGACAGCGCGCTGGTGGGCCAGGCCTATGAGGACACCAGCCTGCCCATAGGCCTGCAGCAGACCATCTCCAAGCCTTCGGTGGTGGCTTGCATGCTCGGCTTGCTATTTCAGGGGGCCTACGCTCGTCAGCACGGCCATCTGGGCAGGGTGCTTGAAATCGGCACCGGCTGTGGGTACCAGACCGCGCTGCTGGCCCGCCTGGCGCGCCATGTGGTGAGCATTGAACGCCTGCAGGCCTTGCACGAACGCGCACGTCTGCACCTGGCGCCTTTCCAGCTGCAGCAGGTGCGCCTGCTGCATGCCGACGGGCGGCTGGGCCACGCGCCCCATGCGCCCTTTGACACCATCATTGCGGCGGCCGGGGGTGAAGACCTGCCCGAAGCCTGGACGGCACAGCTGGCTTTGGGCGGGCGCATCGTGGCGCCAACAGTCGATGCTGCCCGTGGCGGGCAGGTGCTGCTCGTGGTTGACCGCATCCAGCCGGGTCCGCAGGGCCTGCACAGAGCCTGGCGGGATGCCGTGCATTTCGTCCCTTTAAAATCAGGCACCCAGTGATGCGGCGCGGCCACGACCCGGCTCTCGGGCGCGCGGGGTTGTCGCGCGGGGCGGTGATGAGCTGGCTGGTGGCTCTTCGGTGACGACGTTGGGCAACGAAATTGGGTGATGAAGCTGAATGATGACGCGGGGGAAATGCAGCGCATGAAGACTGTCCTGTCAGGCAAGTCCCGCCCGCCGCCGTGTGCGGCTGTGATGTCGATCTTGGCCGTGCTTGTGTTGTCGGCATGCGCCAGCGCCGATCACCGCGCGCCGGTGGACGAGCGCCGCGTGGCGCCGGGCGCCGGGCCTGTGTCAACGACCGCAACGACGGCCACGCCGCAAACGGGCATTGGCAGCGCGACCGCGCCCCAGGTCCTGCCCGGGGCAGAGAACGCGGGCAAACCTGGCTACTACACCGTGAAGCCGGGCGACACGCTGTTGCGCATTGCGCTGGAAGCTGGCCAGCCCTGGCGCGACGTGGCGCGCTGGAGCCAGTTGGCCAATCCGAATGTGATCGAGGTCGGCCAGGTACTGCGTGTGGCGCCACCGGTGGTCGAGGTCACTGCGGCCATGGCGCCAGTCGCCGCGGGCCCGGTCGCCGCTGTCACTCGGCCCGTAGCACCTGCAAATCGCGGAGATGCACGGCCGTTGGACGGGTCTGCTGTAGTCCCCGGGGCTTCTGCCACCGCCCCTGCTGCCGTGCCAGTGCCAGCGGCGCCTGCGTCGGCGCTCAGCCCGGAAGAAGACCTGAACTGGATGTGGCCGGCAGTCGGGCCTGTGATCACCGGCTTCGACGATTTGAAGAGCAAGGGCCTGGCCATCACCGGCAACGCCGGAGACCCGGTGCTTGCCGCTGCCGATGGGCGAGTGGTGTACGCGGGCTCGGGCCTGCGGGGCTATGGCAATCTGGTGATCGTCAAACACAACAACATTTTCCTCACCGCCTATGCGCACAACCAGGCGCTGCTGGTGAAGGAAGATCAGGTGGTGCGGCGCGGCCAGCAGATCGCCGAGATGGGCAGCAGCGACGCCGAGCGTGTGCAACTGCACTTCGAGATTCGCCGCCAGGGCCGCCCCATCGACCCGGCGCGCCTGCTGCCCCCGCGCTAGGGCTGTCACCCGCGCTGTCACCCGCGCGACACCCACGCGACACCCGCCCGCATTGCGGGTGCGAGAGGCCTGCGCACTCCGCGTTCACCCGGGTGGCGCCATGGGTTTGCGTCGCTAGCATGCGTCGCAGCAGCTTAACTACGGGGTCCAATTGCACGTCTTGCAGCTACTCATCAGTGGCATGGCCCAGGGTTGCATCTATGGCCTGATCGCGCTGGGCTTCGTGCTCATCTACAAGGCCACCGAAACCGTCAGCTTCGCCCAGGGTGAATTGATGATGCTGGGCGCCTTCTGCGGCCTGGCCTTGATGACGGTGCTGGGCTTCCCCTACTGGCTGGCCGTGCCCAGCAGCATCGCCGCCATGGCGACCTTCGGCTGGTTCACCGAACGGCTGGTGATCCGCCCCATCCTGGGCCAGCCGGCCTTCAGCATCGTGATGCTGACCATAGGCATCGGCTACGTGGCGCGTGGGGTCATCACGATGATCCCGGGCATCGGCACCGACACCCATGTGCTGCCCGTGCCGTACAAGGACGCCATCGCCGAGGTCGGCGGGCTCATTCTGAATCTGGAGCAGATGGCCGTCATCGGCACCACGGCCGTGCTGTGCGCGCTGCTGTACGCGCTGTTCCGCTACAGCAAGGTGGGCATCGCCATGCAGGCGGCATCGCAGAACCAGCTGGCAGCCTATTACATGGGCATACCCGTGCAGAGGCTGAACGGCCTGGTGTGGGCGCTGGCTGCAGGGGTGGCGGCCATTGCCGGGCTGCTGCTGGCCCCGATCACCTTCGTGCACGCGAACATGGGGCTGATCGGCCTGAAGGCCTTTCCCGCCGCTGTCGTGGGCGGCTTTGGCAGCCTGCCGGGCGCCATCGTGGGCGGGTTGATCATCGGCGTCGTCGAG
>Ga0105045_10002899_pt1 | contig 14572 bp, 10 predicted proteins | sample MAT02_FD_78089 | JGI IMG/M metagenome (GOLD analysis project Ga0105045, IMG submission 78089) | Freshwater microbial communities from Lake Fryxell liftoff mats and glacier meltwater in Antarctica - MAT-02 (megahit assembly) | ecosystem: Environmental > Aquatic > Freshwater > Ice > Liftoff...
GGCACCGTGGCCCTCGAGCCCAAGGTCGTCCACTACTTCCACGACCATCCCGAACCCGAGCCCGAGGCAGCGACACACGCCTGAACGCTGAGGTCAGCGCGTCGCTGCCTTGCGGTAGAGATCGACCAATCCGTCGACTGTGCGCTCCCACGTGAAGCGAGCCACCCGGTCATCGCCAGCGACCATCAGCCGCTGGACGAGATCGGGGTCCGCGAGGACACGGCCCAACGACGCCGCGAGCGAGTCGGGGTCGTGCGGCGGCACCAAGAGGGCAGCATCGCCGACCACCTCGGGGATCGCCCCCACCGACGTCGCGACCACCGGCGTTCCAACGGCCATGGCCTCGAGCGGCACGAGGCCAAACCCCTCGTAGCGGCTGGGGTAGGCCACAACTGCTGCACCTCGGAGCAAGGCCAGGCGGGCATCGTCATCGACGCGTCCGAGCCGAACGATGCGATTGCGATGGTGGGCAGCGGCCACGGCCGCGTCGAGTGCGTCGGTGGCCATCCCTCCTCCCCCAGCAATCACGAGTCGGACCTCGGGGTCGTGCGACGCCACTTCATCGAAGGCTCGCACCAGCGTCGGGAAGTCCTTGCGAGGTTCCACCGTGCCGACGGCAAGCACGTAGCGGGCTGAGCCTGCGAGGGCTTGGCCCGCGGCGCCACCGGTGATCAGGGTCGGTGCGGCCGGTCGCCGGGTGCCGTTCGCCACGGCAACAACGCGTTCGCCCGCTTCTGGGAACGCTTCGCGCACCTCGTCGGCCACGAACTCGCTCACGGTGTGCACCCACGCGCCACGCCGAAGTGCCCGGCGCAGAAGCACTGGCCACTGGAGCACATCGGGGGTACACATCTCGGGGTAGTGCAGCGCCGTGAGGTCGTGGATCGTGGCCACCTCAGCCGCCGCGCCGCCGGGCGGCACCACGAAGTTGGGACCGTGGACGACATCGACCGCACCGGTGAGCATCGCAACCGTGGGCAAGGGGACGCGCTCCCATGCAAGTCGGGCCGCTCGCGCGGGCAGCGGCCGAGTGTGCACCGTTGCGCCGACCGGCGCCCGTGAGGCGAGGAGATCGCGACCACGCCAGCTCACCGCGAAGAGGTGCAGGTCCACATCGGCGCGCTCGGAAAGACCATCGACCAGCTCTCTGGTGAAATGTCCGACGCCGGTCAGGTCCTGCAACAGCGAGGTCGAGTCCACGCTCACCCTCACGGGTGGTCGGTCTCGCTCGGGGGCTTCGCGCACGGTGGGGACGACCTTGGGCCTGTAGATCTCGGCTGATCGGCCGATGGATCCATGGTGGCATCTCGCAACGCCAGGAGGCGGCACATGGCTGCACCCCGCACAGACAACCAGCAACAGCTCCGCCGACGGCGACGCCGGGCCATCGGGACGGTTCCGGCTGCAGTGGTGATGTGGGGCGTATTGGCGGGCCTGCCCGTCACCGCGGGGACCCCGCGGGCCGGCACCATCGCTACCGAGATCATCACCCTGACCGGACCCGCCGCCCAGCGCACGGCATCGGCCACATCGTCTGCCCGTTCCTTGCGCGCTGCGCCCGACGAGGCGGTTCCTGGCTGGTCGGCAGCCCTCGATGTGGAGAACGGGTCACAAGCGGTGGCGGTCAGTTGGATCGGCGCGCCGCAAGGAGCCGTCGAAGTTCGCGGCTCTGGCGACAACGGCTGGACCGACTGGACCGAGCTCGCGTCGGACCCCGGGGAAGCGCCCGACGACGCGCCCCGCTCCAGCGGTGGCATGGCGTGGTTCGGACGCGATGGCATCGACGATCTGCAGGTGCGCGTTGCATCAGGCGACCTTGCCGACCTCGAGGTGCAGACCATCCGCTACGACGAGCCCAGCGCGGGCGGTGGCCTGCTCACCGCGTCTGCCGGCGCCACCGCGGCGCAACCAGCGATCCAGCCACGATCGACCTACACCAACAAAGGTTGGGCCACGTCGAATCCGGGATGCGCCTCGGGCCCCGTCCAGGCATCGGGCGGCGTCAAGTACGCCGTGGTGCACCACACGGTCAACTCGAACACCTACGCAGCAGCCGACGTCCCCGCGATGCTCGCGGCGATCTACACGTACCACACAGGTACGAACCGCTGGTGCGACGTTGGCTACAACTTCTTGGTGGACCGGTTCGGTCGCATCTGGGAGGGACGTTCCGGCGGCGTCGCCAAGCCCATCGTGGGCGGACATGCTGCCGGGTTCAACACGGGAAGCACCGGCGTCTCGTTCCTCGGGCAGCACGAGCCCGGAGTGACTCCCGCAGCCGTCGACCCTTCTTCCGCAGCGCTCACCGCCGCCGGACAGCTGATCGGCTGGAAGCTCGGCCAGTACGGCATCGACCCCACGGGCACGGTCTCGGTGACCAGCGGCGGATCCAACAAATGGCCCGCCGGTACGGTGCTCAACCTCAAACGCATCATCGGCCATCGCGACGTGGGCTATTCCGCCTGCCCCGGTCAGCGGCTCTACGACCGGTTGGCGTCGATTCGCACCACGGCCAAGGCTGCCCAGGGTCAGAACGCAACCACCACGACCACCACGACCACCACACCGTCGCCGCCGCCCGCATCCGCGCCGTTCCGCACGGTGAACGCGCTGGTTACCCAGCAATACGTCGACGTGCTGCGACGCCAGCCCGCAGCATCGGACCTGTCATTCTGGTCGGCTCGGGTTGGGACCAGCTGGACCCCAGGCAAGTTCATCGCCCACCTCACCGCCTCAGCCGAAGCCGACGATCGAGTCCATGCCGTCACGCGGCTCTACCGGGCGTACTTCCTGCGCAACCCCGATCACAGCGGCTTCACCTACTGGATGAACCGACGGGGCGAGGGACGTTCGCTGCTTTCGATCTCGAACTCATTCGCCGAATCTTCGGAGTTCAAGAACCGCTACGGCAACCTCTCCAACGCGGCCTTCGTCGACCGGGTCTACCGCAACGTCCTCGGCCGCCCGGCGGACCCGGGCGGCTCGAACTACTGGACCACACGGCTCAACGGCAAGACGAGCCGCGGGCAGGTCATGGCCAACTTCTCGCAGTCGAGCGAATTCGTCCGCAGCACCGAAGCGGGGGTCCGCGTCGTCGCCATCTATGAGGCCATGCTGCGTCGCGCCCCGGCGCCCGACGTCTACATCTGGTTCGAGAACGGCCTCAGCAACTCGCAGAACTCGCTGACCGGAATCGCCACCTACGTCTACGACGGCGGCGAGTACCGCAACCGCTTCCGCTGAGGCGGCGCACGATCAGCGTCGCCGTTGCGCCACCAGCCCGGCCAGTTCTTCGTTGAGGGCGGCGATGGCTGCGGCATGCTCGGCGCGCTGGCGGGCCAGCTCGGCACGCAACTCGTCGACCTCTGCTCGCAGCGCCTGCTGATCGTCGGAAGCGGCCCGATGGATCTCTTGACGGGCCTTCGCCACCACGGGAGCAGCCAACCGACGCGCTCTTGCCTTGATGCCCCCAGGCTCCGACGGTGGCGTGTCGCTCGTGGTCACGTGAGCGATCCTTGACGATCGACGCCGAGTCCCGCCAACGCAGCGTCGACGCGTCGCCAGGTTGGGGAGGAAACGGGAAGCCCCAGCTCACGAAGGCGGCGCTCCACCAGGTGCTCGGGCCCGAGAGAGGATCCCACGAGACCCAAGCGTTCGGCAACGATGCGCGCGGGCCGGCGGAGATCGAGATGGTGTTCGGCGCAGCGACGGGCACGACGCGAGAGCGCGGCGGCTCTGGGCGCGTCAACGGCGATGGCCTCGGCCACTTTGAGAGCCGCGTCTGCGTTGCCTTGCACCTCTGCGTCGCGGCCGGGGCGGAGACCGAGGCGCCTCGCGGTATCGACACTGGTCACCACGGGGGTGCCCAGAGCCAAGGCCAAGAGCGTGGCCGGGCCGCTCACGACCGCAGCCGAAGCAACCATCAGCGCTCGTTCGCCGCCCTCGGGTTCGACGCCGCCTTCGACGCGCACCACGTACGACGCAGGAAGCCCCATGCGCTCGCGCCACCGGGCTCGAACGAGTGGCGCCACGGCGGGCCAGCGGTCGATGTCGATCCCGACAGGAGGGACCAGCACCGCGCCGCGGGCCACCAGTTCGGGCCGGGCGGTCAACAACAGCGTGACTCCGGCCGCGATCGCTTCGTCGATCTGCTCATGGTGCTGGACCCACACGGCAGTGGGAACGGGCGGTATCGAACGCAAGACGCTCAACGACGCGATCGACGTGGCCACGACAGCATGGGGTTCCACGTCACCGCGTCGGTGCCAGGACACGATGTCGGCGTGCTCGCCCAGGAGCCCGAGGAGCGCGACGGCGCGGGTGGTGGTGCCGGGCGCTGCCAGCAAAGCCAAAACCCGACGTTCACCGGCCGGTGCCGCCGCCGCCGCACCCCTCACGAAGGTGCCCCGCCGAGCAGCGTGGAGATCACCTGTTCCCAGCTGAGATCCTTGACCCGCTCACGTCCCGCGGCGCCGAGACGATGGGCGAGGACCGGATCCGCGACCAAGCGATCCAGCGCCCGGCCCATGGCATCGGGTGACCCGTCGGTGACCAATCCAGTGACGCCGTCTTCGACCCATTCGAGCACGCCACCGCTGTCGTCGGTGGTGACGACCGGTACGCCGGCAAGGAACGCCTGGAGGGTGACGAACCCGTAGTCCTCGTCGTAGGGGGCATAGACCACGGCGGACGCGTTGCGGAACAGGTCGACCAACTCGGCGTCGGACACGAAGCCCGGAAGCGAGGTGCGCTCAGCGATACCCAGGCGCTCGACGCTCCCCTGCAGGTCCTCGGCCAGCGATCCCTTCCCGGCCAGCACTGCGTCTACCGGGGTACGCATCGACGCCAAGGCATCGAGGAACAAACCGGGGCGCTTGTTGGCCTCGAGCCTCGTGGGGCACAAGATGTGGTCGCCGCGCCCGGCACGGCGAGGCGTGAGTCGATCGGCCAGCGGTGGTGGTTGGTACAGCGGGGTCGCGCTCAGCCCGTTGTAGGTCTGCATCCGCTTGGCCACGACGCCCGAGATGGTGAATCGGGCCAGGCACTCGCTCAGCACCCGCGTGTCCCAGTCGACGACCTGGCGGTGCATCTCGAGGCTCGTGTCGTCGAGCGCAATGTCGCTCCATGGCTGGCCGAGTCCGTCGTAGGCCGCTCGGTGCTGGTGGGCGAGCCACAAGACCTTGCGCGGATGCCGTGCGTAGAAGGCGGGAAAGTTGACGGGGATCACCAGGTCGGCGTCGAGCGGGATCATGCGCCACGCTGTGGCGGCGTCGAGCAACCGGTCGCGGTCCCACGCAGCCGGCACGGATACGGCCTCGGCGCGGTGGCCCGCGTCGCACAGTGCGTCGACGAGGTTCTCCACCATCATCTCGAGCCCACCCCGCATGAAGGGGACCTGGGTGGCACACACCAACACGTCCATGCCCCCCAGTCTCGCAGCCCCGCCCCTCCTGCTAAGCGACCCGTTCTGCCGCGCAACCCGTTCTGCCGCGCAACCCGTTCTGCCGCGCAGAGGTGACACCCACGCCACTCCAGCGCGGCAGAACCGGCCCAACCACTTCTGCCGCGCAGAGGTGACACCCACGCCACTCCAGCGCGGCAGAACCGACGATGGCGGAGGCGGGAGCGGGCCGTGGTCAGGCGGAGGGTGGGGGCTCGAGGGGAAGCGGCGCGCAGGCACCCTCGAGATCGGCCACGACGATGCGGGCTCGGTTGGCGTAGGTCACCTCATTGGTGGGGTCGACCTGGACCTTGTACTCCCGAAAACTCTGCTCCAGGGAGTCGTAGGCAAGCAGGCGCCCGATGAGCGGATCGCCCAGACCGAGCAGCAACTTGATGGCCTCGATGGCCTGGATGGACCCGACGATGCCCGGCAGCACACCCAGCACCCCCGCTTCCGCGCAGCTCGGCGCAAGGTCGGCGGGCGGGGGCTCGGGCACCATGTCGCGGTAGGTGGGTCCGTTCTGGGGGTCGAACACGGTGACCATGCCCTCGAAGCGGAAGATCGAGCCGTGCACCACGGGAATGCCGAGCTTGACCGACGCATCGTTGACCAAGAAGCGGGTCGGGAAGTTGTCGGTTCCATCGACCACTGCGTCGTAGCCCGCCAGGATGTCGAGCACGTTGCTGGCATCGAGGCGCACGTCGTAGGTGACGACGTTGACGTCAGGGTTGAGCAGCGTAAGGGTCTTCTTGGCCGAGTCGACCTTGCGATCACCGATGCGATCGATGTTGTGGAGGATCTGGCGCTGCAGGTTGGAAGCGTCGACCACGTCCATGTCGATGATGCCGAGCGTGCCCACGCCTGCTGCGGCCAGGTAGAGCGCGGCAGGAGAGCCAAGGCCGCCAGCGCCTAGGAGGAGGACCTTGGCGTCGAGAAGCTTCTGCTGACCGGACTCGCCGACCTCGGGAAGGAGGAGGTGGCGCTTGTAGCGGTTGCGCTGCTCTGCTGACAGCGACGCCGGGATCTTCCAGTCGCGACCCTCGTCCTTCCACTGGTTGAACCCGCCGATGACCGACACCACATCGGCGTAGCCAAGGTCGTTCAGCGTCTTGGCCGCGAACGCAGACCGGGTGCCACCGGCGCAAAGGACCACCAGAGGGGTGGCGTGGTCGGGGATGCGCATCTCGATGTTGGTTTCGAGGGTGCCGCGGGGGATGTGGATGGAGCCGGGGATGGCGCCTTGCTCGAATTCATCAGGTTCACGCACGTCGAGCGTGACAGCGCCTTCAGCGAAGCGAAGTTCGTCGGCCTCGGCCGTGGTGACCTCACGAATGGAAGCCTTGGTGGAGGCGAGAAGATCTCGGAAGCTGGCCATGGTGGTCCTTGAGGCGGGGCTGGAAAGGGGGGCGGTCGGTGCTAAATCCTACCGGTTGGGTCAACATTCGGTCCAGGCTCGCCATTCCCCGACGGAGTCCCAAACATCGGCGCACGGCCCCGTGATGCCACGGATGGATAGCGCTCCGTCAGATCCCTGGGTTGGAGTATTTGGAACTACATGACAACGCACAACATGTGCCCTCATGGATCCAGGAGGTCCCCGTGGCTCGTCCCGCACTCCCCTTCTCGCTGCCGCTCGAGCAGTTGCACATCAGCGTGTGGCACGACCCCGTGGTCGACGCTGTGGGCCACGACCCGCGCTCGCCCTACGTCGAGCGGTTTTGGACAGCATTGCTCGGTCCCTCAACCACCCTGCTCGTTCGGCGCTTGGCGGCCGAACTCGACCAACAGCCCGACGGCTTCCTGCTCGATCTCGATGAAACCGCAAAGGCGATCGGCCTGGGCATGCGCGGTGGTGCAGGTGGGCCCTTCCTGCGAGCAGTTGCTCGAACCGGGCAGTTCCACATCAGCCGGGCGGCAGGCCCGGCCGCTATCGCCGTGCGCATGCGGCTCCAGACCTTGACCCACCACCAGGTGGACCGCCTGCCGGCGGGCTTGCAAACCGAACACGCCGCTTGGGTGGCCGCCGCCCAGTCCGAGCCTGGCCCCGAGGCCCGGCGAACTCGAGCCCGACGGCTGGCGCTCAGCCTTCTCGAGCTGGGGGAGACCGCCGAGGCCACGGAGTTGCAGTTGCACCGCTGGAAGGTCCACCCTGCGCTGGCGCACGAGGCGCTGCGCTGGGCTACCGCCCGCCGAGGCGCACCGACCCTCGCTGCTACGGCCGCTGCGGGTCCCCCCGTGCCCCCACCTCGGCCCCCTCGGCCCGTCTTCGATCCCGCTGACGACGTCGCCTGAGTGAGATCAGAATTTTCGGTACCCGGTCGCAGGCATCAGCGCCCGCTTCCGGGCACGGTTTCACGACGAGGGAAGCTTGCTCCACGACGCCAGCACCCCGGCGATGGTGCGGACGCCGTAACCCGTCCCACCCTTCGGGGTCTCGTCCCACGGGGCAGAAGCGAACGCCGGGCCGGCGAGGTCGATGTGGACCCAGGGGATGCCGTCGACGAACTCTTGCAGGAAGAGCCCAGCAGTGAGGGCGCCACCGAACGGCTTGGTGGCGATGTTGCGCAGATCGGCGATGTCGCTGGCGATGAGCGGCTTGAGATGATCGGGCAGCGGCAGGTGCCAGGCGTACTCTCCGTGAGCATCTGCCGATGCCAGGACTCGGTCGACGAGCGCATCGTTGTTGCCCATGATTGCGGCCATCTTGTCGCCCAGTGCGACCATCGAAGCACCCGTCAAGGTGGCAGCGTCGATGATGGCGTCAGGGGCGTCCTCGACGGCAAGCGAGAGGGCATCGGCCAGGACCAACCGTCCCTCAGCATCGGTGTTGAGGACCTCCATGGTCTTGCCGTTGCGGGCAGTGAGCACATCGCCCACCCGCATGGCGTCTCCACCGAGCATGTTGTCGGTCATGGGGATGTAAGCGGTGACCTCGACCTTGGGCGCCAGCAAAGGCACAAGGGTCATGGCCGCCACCACTGCGGCGCCGCCTCCCATGTCGCTCTTCATCGTCTCCATGGCCGCGGCCGGTTTTATGGAGAGGCCACCCGAATCGAAGGTCAGGCCCTTGCCCACCAGGGCAACCTTGCCCCTGGCCTTGCCCTCAGGAACGTAGCGCATGATGACGAATCGGGGCTCTTGGGTGGAGCCCTGATTGACCCCCAGCAGCCCGCCCATCTTGGCCTTCTTGATGGCCGCCTTATCCCAGATCTCAACCTCGAGGCCGACCTTCTCGCCCTCCTTCGCTGCCCAGTTGGCGAAGACCTTCGGGGTGAGGTGGCCACCTGGGGTGTTCACCAAGTCACGCGCCAACGAGACAGCTCCACCAACGGCAGCACCACGAGCCACGGCATCGGCTGCTCGCGCACCGCCCCTGGCCACCACGGTGACCGACGCCAGCTGCTGGCCTTCGGGCCGCTCCTGGTACTCGTCGAAGCGGTAGCTGCCGAGCACCAGGCCCTGCGTGAGCACGTCGGCGGCAGCCGGGCGGGCCGAGGGGTCGAACGGGCCGAGCACGTCGACGACGAGCGCCTCGTGCTTGAGCGAGGCCTTGACGATGGCCGCCCCGACCTTGCGCAACGACGCCACCTTCGGCTCCTCGCCCAGTCCGACCAACAGCCGAACACCGGCATCGGTGCCGGCCACCAAGGTCTGGCTCTCCTTGCCCTCGAAGCCAGCGGCCGAAGCTACGAGGACATTGAGGCCGGGCGCGTCCTCGCTCAGCGAACCGGCTCGCACGCCGATGGCGACCAGCGTGCCTTCGACGGGCTCGATGTCGAGCGCTGCCATATGGTCGACGGTGACGGTGACGGGCATGGTGCGCTCCTGATCAGGGTGGTTGGCGCCCAGCGTACGGCGCGTCCACCATGACACGCCGTGCCGAGGTTCCTCAGACGCTGCGGGTCTCGACCGAGTGGCCCTCGACCCACCGAGCCAGCGTCCAGCAGAGGTCTGATAGGCGGTTGAGGTACGGCAGCACCTGGGAGTCCGAAACAGCGACGCCCATAGATCGTCGTTCGGCGCGGCGCACCACCGTTCGCGCCACATCGAGGTGGGCGGCGAGCACAGATTCGCCGGGCACCACGAACTCGGTGGGGAGCTCAAAGCGGGCCGAAACATCGTCGATGGTCTGCTCGAGGTGGGTGACCATCTCGGCAGTGACGCGCGTTGCACCATCGATGAGTTTGTGGCCGTTCTCCGGTTCGGTGGCCAGTTCCGCCATCAGCACCCAGAGATCACGCTCGAGGTGGATCAGGATCTGATCGAGCTCGCCGCCCCTCGGGGCCGCGGCGCGGGCGACACCGAGTGCCGCCTGTGCCTCGTCGACCGTCCCGTACGCCTCGGGCGCAGCCGAGTCCTTGGGGACCCGCCCGCCGCCGTAGAGCCCGGTGGTCCCATCGTCGCCCTTGCGCGTGTAGATCTTCATAACGGTGCGAGTCTACCGAGACCCCTCGACCGGCCGACCGACCGACCCGACGAACCTTTGCCGAGAGCGTCGGGAAGGGCGAAGGCGAGAGCACGGGCGGCGGCTGATCGGACTACGGCCAGGTAGGGGCGCGCCGGTAGCCTCGGCCTGTGACTTCTTCGCCCTTCCTGGATCTCGTCGCCGAACGAGTCGTCGTGTACGACGGCGCCACCGGAACCTGGCTCCAGACCCAAGACCTCAGCCTCGACGACTACGGCGGCGAGGCGATGGAGGGCTGCACCGACATCTTGGGCGTCACGCGCCCCGACGTCATCGCTGCGCTCCACACCGCCTACTTCGAGGTCGGCGCCGACGTCGTGGAGACCAACACGTTCGGCGCGTTCGGCGTGCCGCTCGGCGAGTACGACATCGCTGAGCGAAGCCACGAAATCGCCCTGGCCAACGCCCGCGTCGCCCGCGAGGTGGCCGACGGGTTCTCGACACCCGATCGCAAGCGCTACGTGGCCGGTTCGCTCGGCCCGGGCACCAAGGCCCCGTCCCTCAGCCAGATCCGCTTCGCCGAGCTCCGAGACCACTACCAAGTGGCCGCCGAGGCCCTGCTCGAGGGCGGGGTCGACCTGTTCATCCTCGAGACCCACTTCGACCTCCTGGCCGTGAAGGCATCGGTCATCGGCGTGCGCCGGGCCATGGCCAAGATCGGCCGCCAGGTGCCGATCCAGTGCCAGGTCACCATGGAGCTCACCGGGCGCATGCTCGTCGGCACCGAGATCAGCGCAGCGCTCGCCGCCATCGACCCGCTGAAGGTCGACATCATCGGCCTCAACTGCGCCACGGGCCCCACCGAGATGAGCGAGCACATCCGCCACCTCAGCCAACACAGCCGAGTGCCGATCGCCGTGCTCCCCAACGCCGGCCTGCCCAGTGTGGTCGACGGCAAGATGCACTACGACCTCACGCCCGAGCAGATGGAGACGCACCAGCGCCGCTTCGTCGAAGAACTCGGCGTACAGGTCATCGGCGGCTGCTGCGGAACCACGCCGGAGTTCATCAAGCTGCTCGCCGACATGGCGCCCAACCTCACACCAGCCGCCCGCACCATCGATCACGAGCCATCGGTTGCGTCGATCTACTCGGCCGTTCCGCTCAAGCAGGACCTCTCGGCGCTGATGATCGGCGAGCGCACCAACGCCAACGGCTCCAAGAAGTTCCGCGAGGCACTGCTCGACGCCGACTACGACACGTGCACAGCAATGGCCACGGAGCAGATCAAGAGCGGAGCCCACGTCCTCGACGTCTGCGTGGACTATGTGGGACGCGATGGCACCGCCGACATGGACGAGATCGCCAGCCGCTTCGCCACCCAGGCCAACGCGCCCTTGGTGCTGGACTCCACCGAGCCCGAGGTCGTCGAGGCCGGCCTCCAGTGGATCGGGGGCCGGGCCATCTTGAACTCGGCCAACCTCGAGGACGGCTTTGCCGACGGCTCACGGCTGGACCGGATGTTCAAGCTGGCGAAGGAGTACGGCGCCGCGGTCATCTGCCTCTGCATCGACGAAGAGGGCCAGGCCCGTACCGCCGAGTGGAAGGTCCGCGTCGCCAAGCGCATTGCGGACCTGGCTCGCGACACCTACGGGCTCGAGAACGAGGACCTGATCTTCGACGCCCTCACCTTCCCCCTCTCCACCGGCGACGATGACCTGCGCCGCGACGCCATCGAGACGATGGAGGCCATCGCTGCCATCAAGCGAGAGATCCCGGGCTGCTTCACCACGCTCGGCCTATCCAACGTGAGCTTCGGTCTCTCGCCCGCCTCTCGCCACGTACTCAACAGCGTGTTCATGCACGAGTGCCAACAAGTCGGCCTCGACAGCGCCATCGTGCATGCCTCCAAGATCATGCCGCTCAGCAAGATCCCCACCGAGCAGCGCGACGTGGCGCTCGACCTCATCTACGACCGGCGCGGCAGCGCCGGGACCTTGTCGGACGGCGACGAGTCCTACGACCCGCTGGCCAAGTTCCTCGACGTCTTCTCGGACGTCAAGGTGGCCGAGGTCGCCAAGGTCGACAAGACCGACTGGCCGATCGGCAAGATCCTCCACCACCGCATCATCGACGGCGAGCGAGAGAACCTGACCGTCGACCTCGACCGGGCCATGGCCGAGGGCATCACCCCGCTCGACATCATCAACGAGCACCTCCTCGGCGGCATGAAGGTCGTCGGTGAGCTGTTCGGCTCCGGCGAGATGCAGCTTCCGTTCGTGCTGCAGAGCGCCGAGACCATGAAGGCCTCGGTCGCTCACCTCGAGCCGTTCATGGAGAAGGCAGTCGATGGGGTCGACTCCTCGAAGGGCCGCATTGTGCTCGCCACCGTCAAGGGCGACGTGCACGACATCGGCAAGAACCTGGTCGACATCATCCTCACCAACAATGGCTACGAGGTCCACAACATCGGCATCAAGATCTCGATCTCCCAGATGATCGAGAAGGCCATCGAGGTCAACGCCCACGCCATCGGCATGAGCGGCCTGCTGGTGAAGAGCACGTTGATCATGCGTGACAACCTCGAAGAGCTCAACGCCCGTGAGCTGAGCGACATCCCGGTGCTGCTCGGCGGGGCCGCGCTGACCCGCAGCTACGTCGAGCGCGACCTGCGAGGCGTGTACCAGGGTCGGCTTTTCTACGGCAAGGATGCCTTCGAAGGCCTCCGGGTCATGGACCAGCTCGGTGAGATCCGCCGGGACCCGGCGAAGGACGATCCGGACTGGGGCATCGTCCCATCGGAGTCCACCGTGCGTGCCCGCACCGGCATCGAGAAGCGAGACACTTCAGACATCGAGCTGCCCGACCGCTCCCCCGCGGTCGAGGCAGACAACCCCATCTACGTGCCGCCCTTCACGGGCAGCCGCATCATCAAGGGCGTCCCGCTCGACGACATCGCCGCCTACATCAACGAGACGGCCCTGTTCCGCAACCAGTGGGGCTTCCGCCCCGAAGATGGTGAGAGCGACGATGAGTTCAAGGCGCGTCTGCGCCCCGAGTTCCGCGACCTGCTGGCAAAAACCCGCGCCGACGGCCTGCTCATCCCGCAGGTGGTGTACGGCTACTACGCATGCAACGGTGACGGCACCGACATCGTGATCTGGGAGGACGAAAGCCGCCAGACCGAGCTCACCCGCTTCCCGTTCCCCCGGTCGGTCCGCGAGCCGCACTTGTGCATCGCCGACTTCTTCCGGCCGCTCACCGTCGATGGCGAGCGCAATCCCGACATCGACTACGTGGCGTTCATGATCGTCACCATGGGCGAGCGCGTGTCCGAGCGCACGGCCGAGTTGTTCAAGGCCGACCGGTACCAGGACTACCTCATGCTCCACGGCATCGGGGTCGAGATGGCCGAGGCCCTCGCCGAGTTGTGGCACCGGCGCATCCGCGAGGAGATGGGCTTTGCCGAGGAGGACGCCCCGGCCACGGCGGGGCTGTTCCGCCAGCAGTATCGCGGCGGGCGCTATTCCTGGGGCTACCCGGCCTGCCCGGACCTCGAGGACAACGAGCGGGTGGCCAAGCTGCTCGAGGCCGATCGCATCGGCATCGAGGTCAACGAGGAGACGGGCTTCCAGTTCCAGCCTGAGCAGTCCACCAGCGCCGTCATCTGCCACCACCCGAAGGCCAAGTACTTCGTGGCCTAGCCATGGCAGCGACGGGTTCAGCTACTGGACCCAGGTCGCCCCGTTGGCCTGCAGGTGCGCCAGAGCGGCGCGCGCATCGCGCCCGCGGGCCAGGCGAAAGGTCTCTTCGTCGATGACCATCACCCACAAGTAGGTGACGGGTTCTCCGCGGCGCATCAGACCGCCCAGGTAAGGCATGGGGAACTGGCTGGTCCCCGGAGGGGCTGCGGTGAGCAGCACCGCGGCCTTGTTCGCGCCGAACAGCGGGTAGTGGCCCGCCGACCCGCCGATGGTGTGGCCCTCGCCGAGCCAGGTGCAACGACCGAAGGGAATCGTGGCCAACGAGTTGAGCAGTTCGGCCCCGGCTTGGTCGGGCACGGAGCGAGCGATGGCCAGCTCGATGCGACCAGCGGTTTCGGGTGCATCGACGTACTGCTCGACGCCAGCCATGCGCTGCGCAGAGAGACCAGTCGTTGCCGTCACCCAGACCGGCAGCTCGCCAACGCGGTGGCGGGTGGCGATGAGCTCCGGGAACCGGGAGGACCCGAGCGTCCACGCCGCTTCTTGCGGACCGGTCTGCGCTTCGAGGTGGGCCAAACCACTGGCGCGAACCCCGGGCCAGGCGCTGCCGGTGCGCCACGTCCAGAAGTCTCGTGACTCGGCCACCTTTGCTTCGAGGGCAGCGTTGGCGTCGCGGGTGAGCTCCCAAGCCAGCCCGGTGCGGCCACGGGCATAACGGGCATAGCCATAGAATTCGCTGCGACCGGCCCACCCGGGGATCGCCGCCAGCACGCCCTCGGCATCAACCACCGCCACCGAGTCGCCCTCCTCGAACCAGACGAGGCTCATGGCCCGCCCGAGATCGGGGCACCCCTCGGGAAACCGCGTACCACCTGCTCCCATGCGAGGTGGCGTTCCCGGAGGCGCCTCGACTGATTGGTTGGTAGGCGCTGGCGCGTAGTTCGCCACCCAAACCGCCGAGGTGGTGGCAGGCGTGGGGCCGGCGAGGTCCTCGAGGTAGAGGTAGAGGTCGCCCTCGCC
>Ga0105045_10002900_pt1 | contig 14561 bp, 14 predicted proteins | sample MAT02_FD_78089 | JGI IMG/M metagenome (GOLD analysis project Ga0105045, IMG submission 78089) | Freshwater microbial communities from Lake Fryxell liftoff mats and glacier meltwater in Antarctica - MAT-02 (megahit assembly) | ecosystem: Environmental > Aquatic > Freshwater > Ice > Liftoff...
AGATGCGTCGGTGAACAAATCAGTCTGGTACTTGCTCCAAGCGATGCCCATGCGAGCCGAGGAGTTGTCGGGCTCGACGCTCAATGCCCTTTGATAAGCCTTGATGGCCTTGGCGTAGTCTTTGACATTTTCCGCATCGAAGGCTTCCAAAAGCGCACGGACGCCTTCCAAGCTAACGGAAGGGTTAGCCGGGAGATTCAGATTATGCACCTTAAACTGCTCATTCACCGACGCGGCCGGGATACTGGACTGTGCCATGGGCAGCGGGACGACATTCGCAGTTACGGGTGCTTCTTGGGCAACCTCGGAAGCTGGGGCCACGGATCCTTTGCGAAGCGAGGTTATTCCAAGAACCACGAGCAGCGTCACCACGATGCCGGCCACGAAGATAACAGGGTACTTGAAATTAGTCATTGATCTTCTCACATTTGCGACAGTCGCATTAAGCATTCTCAAACAACACAGGTCAGATCGCTTTGTGCTACGATCCTGCCAAGACCGGACGGTTCACATGGAACACACGCGTCAGCTAGGAAGCAATCAACTCATCGCAGTAAAGCTTCAGATTCAACGTCGCCGCGCTCGGCAGCGATTACCGCTGGCGTCTGCCCCCTCACGTCACGCGCGGCCTTGTCCGCACCGCGGGCGAGTAACGCTGAAACAATATCACGGTCGCCCCTCATAGCTGCGAGGTGCAAAGCCGTCTGTCTTCTAACATCAGCTGCGTCGACTATCGTGCGTTCGGATGCCAGCAAGGTGCGAACCACGTTCAACTGACCCGCATCAACCGCGACATGCAGAGGAGTACGACTAGCCGCGTCTAGCCATTGCGGCGACTCCGGGCTCAGCTCCAAGATCTTGCTGACGACAGTGTCGCGTCCAGCTGACGCAGCTACATGCAACGAGGTGCTCCCGCTACTGGCAATCCTAGAGTCCAGAGGAACCTCAAGATACTCAACAAGATCGACAAGCATCTCCACGCGACCCTCCATGGCGGCGACGTGGACACTCTGGCGACCGAGAGCATCGGGGTGGTCAAACGCGACTTGGCTCTTGATGACCTCTTTGAGTAACGTGCGGTTGCCTCGCCGAACGGCAACCGATAGTAGTGAAGGTCGTGTCCTCAGTGGCTCTTTGGCCAATAGCTCGCGGTCGAGCGGTGTGATCTTCTTAGCGTACTCACGCAGCGCCGTGTAATCATCCCCGTTGATCGCCCGAATAAGCCCATCGTAAAGCTGTTCAGGGCTCAGACTGACTTCGGGTTTGGCCGCAGCCTCAATGTCGGGTTTGACGGGAAGCACTTCGAGAGATGGGGGCGGCGGCGCAGTCGAACCTAGCGTAGGGTATGAAGCAAAGAACAGAAAATATACGCCTATCCCCAGTACCAGCACTACGGCGAAGATCACGATCCCAATACGGGCAAACGCACCACTCCTAGATCGGGAATGAGCCCGCTGACATTCCGCACCGCTTTGCTTTGGGTAAAGGTTCATTCGGAGTAGTCCGCGAGTACTGGACGATCGATCACTGCCGCGGACATGAACGGCTGCTGAGCACCCTTAGTTGCCTTGCTCACATGATCAAAGACGAAGCCGTAGAGCTCATCGAACGTGATCTTTCCATCGCGGTTGCCGCCCTCCGTGTCGGCGCGGCCCGAAAGACCTTGAGCAATGAACCAAGTGAAGTACCCATGCTTGTGCTCGGGACTTTCGAAGGAGTACTGATTCAGCCTCGAACCTGCAAGCGTGATCATGCTTTGGTTATTGGCGGCGATCGCCGCGTAAATGGCGTCCAACGGAGCATCGCCACGGTTCGCAGCCCCAGCAAGTCCAACGTCTGCACCACCGGAGTGGCATGCATCGAGAAACAGAATCACCTGCCCAGCTTGATTCTTTCTGAGTTTCTCGCGAATATCGCCCAGTTGAGGGTGCTCTGCGATCTGCTGACCATTCTTGGCGAAGGAGCGGGCCGCAAGTGCCGGCTTATCGAACAAGGCGTTCCCATCGGGACCCTTTGGAGTATCTCCGTGGCCGGAGAAATGAATGATCACCTGGTCTCCCGGAAGGATCTTCTTCCCGAGGCCATCAATCTGTGCGATTATGTTCCGGCCGGTAGGGAAGAGCGGGTCCTCTGGTCGCAGGTCGTCAGTCATCATGACCACACGCTCTACGGGGTATCCTGCGCGTTCGGTCAGCGTGTTATACATGAGCTGCACATCGCGCACGCAATATTGCAGTGCGGGTTTAACGATCGGGTCATCTTTGTAGTTGATGCCGATCAGTAAAACCCAGCTGTTCGGGACGGGACGCGCCTCTCGGTCGTTGATATCCTTGCCTGCTTGCTCGGGACCGCCGCCGCCTGGGACTTTGAGAGTACCAAGATTGAGTACCAGCTCGCTTTCAGATTGACCCTCGACATGCACTGGGAACGCGAGTAAACCGACTTTCTGATTGAACGCTTCGATGAGGGGGCCCGGTCGTCCCGAGTATGCGACATCAAACGCGGCCAGTGCGCCCGAAACATTGACCCGATCGATGCCGTCGGGCTGAACGCTTTGAATGCTCCGGAATACATCCGCGACCTGTTGGATTTTGTTGGGATCGTCGACGTTCTTCATGACGACCTGAATAGTCGCGTGCGATCCACGACGATCAGCAAAACGGTCCCAGCGCTCGATAAGATTACCGACGACATACCGAGCAACGTCTTTGACATTTGCCGGATCAATCGGGCACTCGTCAAACGCGTCAAAGCCCGGTTCTGGCCAACGCTGCGACCCGACAATGGTCGCATCCTGCCAGTTGATCAACTGCGCCGTGTAGTTGAACCCGGCACCCAGCCGCGCAGGTGCGGCGTTCACATAGACAACGACATCGAAGTCAGGCATGTCGTTGCGAAGTGCCTCTACGAGCTTCGAGGCATCGGCAAATCGGTCGGCTTGACGAATGCGGTCAGCGATCTTGGCACGTAATGGGGCGGCACCGATCACCTTAAATCCCAACTGAGTGAGCCAGTCTTCAATCTGATTCGCGAGTTCTGCATGACGGAACGCCAGTGCTCCATGGTCTTGTTGAAACTGCGGGTCTGAAAATGACGCAACGGGGTCGACAAGGTCGGTGCCAACGACTACGGCAACGCGAGGGTTACCCTTTCTCTGCAGGGCTCTCGCTCGCGCCTTCAACTTGTCTGCGAATCCTGGTTCCTCGACATCGGTCAACTGCCACCACGCTGGCCGCCTCGTCGACAAGATTTCAGCCAATACGAAGTCATCCCGCGTTTGGATCTGCCGGAGAGACTGGTTGTCTTCCTTGAGGGCTTCCCGCATCACTCCAACAAGACTGCGAGTCTCGCCTTTGTACCACACCTCAAATTCAGCAAGCACGGAACGGGCTTGACGGTCGGCGGTAGCGGATACAGAGACCACGCCGTCCTTTTTTTTCAGCATCAATGCGACATCGTCAACCTGCTCGATGTTGCGTAGTCCGAGTAAGCGTAGCTGAATCGGCCGCCCCAACTCCCTTTCAGCGGCGGCCCGCTGCAGAATCTGGGCGACCTCCACAACGATAGCAGTCGAGAATTTCGACACCTCGCCGATGTCCGGCTGTTGCTCATCCATTGCGATGTACTGTTTCGCTCCCATCGACCGCGCGTTGCGAAGATCGCGAATCTGGAGGCTCACAGTCGCCTTGCCGGTGCCGGTTGATTGAAGCAGCACGATGATGGCTACGCGAGCGTCTGTATTCTGTCTTTGAAGCAAGTCCGCTATGACGACGAAGTTCTCGAGCGCGACGTTGCCCTTGACCGCATCCTGCTGTTGCTGCTGCTGGAGTTTGATGGCATCAGGCAGGATAATCGCGGCTTGGAGCCCGCGTGCCGACGTGATCATCGACTCGATCTGCGTCCGGAGCTGGGTCTCCAGTTGGGTGCCTCTGAAGACGGGGCCATCCCTCTCAAAGTAGCCTACGAACAACGACATCGGGGGACGCTTCTGGTCGACCCAGGCTTTCTCTAGGTCAGCCTTCTGCACTTCGGTTAATGTAGTAGCGGGCCCATCGTCCCGTTCCGGCTTGCGTCCACCTTGGCCCATGGCGGCGGATGTGAGCAAAAGGCAATTCGCGAGAATGATGAGTACGAGTACATTCTTGAAACCCAAGTGCATGACATCTCCTTACACCGACTTAAGAGGACTAGTCACGTATATTCCATTGCCGTCTGGCCGCATTCCAGACAAGTTTCCGCCGAACATCTTTGGTATAGATGATGGCACCCGACTGCGGGTGGATGACGCGGCACTCAAATCGGAAGGCGCTTTCTTTTCCGCCCGAGGCACTGACATATGCAAACGAGCCCGTGATCGCAAAGACATCGTTGGGGTGGTAGTTGGATGGCAGCACGTCGCGGATGTTGCTGCCGTCAGGCGCAATAAACTCCGAGTTGGGACCACCGATTGAGGAGAGTAGATCACTCGCAGTTGCATCACGTGTTTCCAAGATCAAGAAAGCATCCAGCAAAGGCTCGTTCCGCATGATCCGCGATCGCAGTGAGGCGACGGCCTCTACGAACGGGGCACGATCGTCGAATCCAACGATGTTGATCGGACCAACACCGAGCACCTGACGATGCTTGGATTCGCGGATCTTGGGATGCGAAGGCAACTCAAAGGCCAGGTCTTGCGCTATGACCTGTACAAACTCATCGAGAGTCGAAAGAGGCGACGCTGGATAAACTGATTCGACTGGAGTAACGGGTTGTGGTCGGTTTGCGGTGCCCTGCGTCCCGCACCCCGCTATAAGGCTGAGAGAGAGGACGGAGGCCACCCACGTTACCCGAAGCAGGCCGCTTGTCGAACTGTGATTAACGGTGGACGGCATAATGGTTTCTCCGCGCTTCTACGCAGGTGAAATGACCCAGGAACGAGCCAACTAGGCTGAAGTGGAGTCTAGATCACTTCTTCTGCTCGGCTTCCTGCATCTTGGCGCGGAGACCTTCATTCTCTGCGTCCGGCAGCCAGCTTTGGAGCACCGGGTGATAGATGTAGCTTCGCTTGAACTCTATTGCGGCGATCGTCACTCCCGTGCGAGGGTGCACAAGACGCACTTTCGTGGAGATGATCATCCGGGGCACGCCGGAGTCGTAGTTCGGCAAGCGGAACACTGATCCCGTGAGCACATAGATGTCTTGCGGATGATACCGCTTCATTCGAACATCTTTGAAGTTGCTCCCGTCAGCGTTCTGAAACACATCGTCGAAGTTTGCACCCGCGATGGTCGTGAGAATATCAACGCGGGTGCTCTCGTCGACCCCGATCACGACGAACTCGTTGGTCACGGCCTGGTTCTTCAGCAGATTATCTGCCACAGACTCGACGACATTGCTGATCTCGCCACCCTGAATGCCGGTTTCGTTCTTGAACTTGCCGACCACAAGGGCCTTCAGGTTCTTCGACTCCTTGATCACCTCCAGCGAGGGAATCGTGGACGACAGCTTCTGCGAAAGTTCGACGATCATCTCATCAAACGCACTTCGAGGTATATCGTTCTTCGTCAGGTTGCGATCGGCGGCTGCGATGACAGTCTCGTTGTACCTTTTGTAGTCCACTCCAAGCAACGCTTCTATAGCGGCCCCCTTGATCGGGTTGGGATTCTCAAGCGACTGGTATGCCACATCAGCGGGCTTGTCCTTGAGGGCATTGATCTCATCCTCGTAGATCAAGTTGCCGGCAGTCCTCCCGATCGTCTGACATCCCATGAGCTGCGCCACCGCCAAGAGTCCTGCAAGAGCGAGCATCCACTTCATTGGAAAATCACCTTTCTAGACACGTGGTCCAAGCATGAACACAAAGTATACCAGAACGCCTGAATCGGCCTATCACCCAAACAAAATGCTTACGCATAGCAGGCTGCGTCAGCGGGCATTTGAGGGTGCCATGATAGTCTCGCGAAACTCGGCGGTGGTGCCAAATCGTATCGCCACCAGATCGACGCTCAGCGTTTCGGCAAGCAAGCTGTCTCGGACGAACACCCGCTCGCCGACGAAGAGCCTGCGTTCCGTGGCGGCACTTCCGGAGCTTGGATTCTCTAGTTTGACCGTCACTGAGTTGCCGTGGATGTTTAACACGGACAGCAGTTCGCCAGACGAGAACTCATGGGAACCGGTCTTGACGACGCGAAAAACCTTCGTACTACTCGTGTTACTTGGCTCGGTCCGCCCGGAGCGATTCAGTGCACTGGAAGGCGGCATAAGGAACTGCTCGTAGTTCATGTTCATTACCTTGCACAGGAGGACGAACACAGCGTGTCCGACCGCTTCGTTGACTGCACCTGCCAACCCATGCGAGACCGTGGCCTTGTCGTAGTAGATGCCGCCGTTCGAGGAGATGATGAGACCAAACCGATCCTCAGCGCTCAGCCGCGTCACGTCTGCGGTCACGATGACATTGTGTGGTCCAATGTTGCCATTCTCTTCGACGTAGCCGAGGCTGACCGTGATGCGGCCCGTATCGCTCTCATCGGAGATATCTGCCTGGGGCTCAATCTGCTCGGTTCCGACCTTGGCGAGAGCCCTGAGGATGACGCCACGATTGGTGGTGCGAATATTTCGGTCAAAAGCCAAAGCCATGCGAAGGCGTAAATAGCGGGCTGGGCTGCCATCAGCGTTTGCTGCCGATTTCCATGTCTCTTCCGAACCAGGAACGTCCGTGTACTGGAAGGTGGCAAATTCCAACTTCCTGTTCTTTTCATCGCTATCAGTGATGCTTACTCTGATCAGCGGCTGCTTGGCACCAGATGTCATGGTTGCGTACTCCCTGGTCGGAAGCGCCGTGGGCGATCGCTCGATGTTGAAGAAGTCCATGGGAAGGTATGTGATGCCGCTGCCTGCGACCTGTGAAAACGCATGGTCGAGAGTTGTCCACGAAGGCATGAGTTCCTTCGGGGGCGGCTCGTTGAAGGTGAGCGAGAGGAGGAGATTGTCCTTACCCTTTTCCTTCGAACGCGCCAGCTTGGCAAGCGCTTCGGTAGTTGGAGTCGATCCAAGAACTTTCGGCTCGAGTAAAGGCAACCGCTCCTCTGATGCTCTCTTCGAGGCGAAGGCGCATCCCGTGTTCACCACGATCAAGCCGAGGCACGCGAGTGCGCAGAGGAAGCTGACCGCAGAAGAGACGACGTTCGTTGATTTGTCGCAGGAATGGCTCATGGATGTACTCCAAATACTAAGGTGTCTGCTTGGCCGCCGATCCTCACGCAGGGTTGACGACGCAGCTTACTCATCCTCCTGATTGCCGGGTGTCGGTCGGCAGCGACAACTGCGGATCGTGATCTCCCCCTGTGGATCGTCCAGCACGAGACGTTGCCTCGCGGGCACCGCGTTCAAATCTACCTGAACGGGTGAGACAGAATAACGATAGTCAATAGAAGGGGAGGCTATCTGAAGCACCGAAACCCTTACGCCGCTCGAACAAGCTCCCTGAAGCCAGTCGTGGAGGTCGAAAATGTCGGCTTGGCCTGATTTCCACGGGTCCAGCACCCAGACAGGCCCTTCTCGCAGTGCATCTGGCACCCCGGTCGCATTGACAATCATCGCTTGATCAGGCGAGATTATGCTCTGGTCGAAGACCATGATTGCGTGGTGTTCGGCAAACGAATCCACGTATTTACTTACGGTCCCGATAGAAAACCCGTTCTTCACGGCAGTTTCCTGCACATGAGAGAACGTCAAAAGCGCCCACTCCCAGCAAAGGCCGCGATGGCGGCCAGTCACGTCAAGTTTGACTCGTAGATTGCCATGCCAGCCAGAATGCCACACAAACTCGACGTCCTCGTGCGCTTCCCGGACAGCCAACTCGTAAGCAGATACAACTGAGTAAAGCCGGGTTTCAGTTGGCTTGATCGGGGACGGTCCGGTTGAGCACCCAGCGAGAAGCAGCGGGATGCCCAAAGCCGCAAGTGTTCGGACCTGGATCAGTTCATGACGATGTCCGGGCATTGCGATATGGTACCATGTACATTTTATTCGTTAAGTGTATAGGTGACCACCGTGTCGGGTACCTCAATCGCAGATCAAAAGTCGGACGGGGCAACGGCATCGCAGCCATGAGGCCTCGTCCCCCGCATTTGTTGCCGCCAGGGTTGAGCGTGTTACCGATCGTCCGTGACGCCGTCTGGCCCGAGTCTTTGGCGGCCAACTCCGCAACGACCCGCACCACATCGCTTACGACATCGGCATGAGTGATCGGCGTCACAAAGGCGAAGGCGTTAGAGGCGAGGGCCATGCTTGCGAACAACCTGAAATTACGCATTTGATACTGCTTTCTGCCCTTGACGGGCTCAGTGCTTTTCACCGTCATTTGCGGGAAGCTCACAGTGTGGGACCCAGAATTGCCGCAACATTAGCGTTGCGCCTCGACTGCCACGCTCATCCAGACCTCCGTCGAGGCGGCGCGCGCTCGCCGGAACGTCATCGCGAACTGGGCAAGGTTTCTCGGTCGGGTCAGTGGCGGGCGCAAATCCTCGGCTTGCATCCGTGGCCGCCACCCCGGCTACTTCGTGCAGCATCGTTTGGAACCGAGATAGATCGTCTTGAGACAACTGCGGACTGCTTCCGCGTATGCGCTGTGTGCGCTCAGCAAAGTTCTCCCAATACCAGGCACGTGGGTAGAAGCTCATTCGTCTTCTCCTACTATTGTTGCGATGTCAGCTGGGCGCGATCACTTGTTCTTGGTTCCCGCAACGCTTCGCAGCGCCCCGATCACGCGGCTCCACACCGAAGGGGGAGCAGAGACGCACGAGGAGGAAGTACGAGTCCTAACGAGTGGCGGCCTGTGCGAAGGCCTGGGCAGGGCACGCGTGTCCACACGATCAGGAACAGTCTTGGTGTACCAGTCACGGTCGTAGATGCTCATAAATGCCTCCGTTTGCTTCGTGTCGCTCTGGCTTCACAACGTGTGATGCACCAGGCGACTATCTAAAGATTGCCGTTCGCGAGCCCGGACGACAAGGTGTCGCCAGATTCCGAGGAACCAGCGTGGTTCATAAGCGTTCCTCGCTTTGGTTCCCAGAGGCCTATTCCCTGCTGGGATGAGTACGGCACGTGGGTTCCTTGACCTGCCAAAACGCATGTACCCGCTGGGCGGGGGCCCAGCGGGTACGTTGATGATAGAGTTCGCACTGAGCCTTCAGCTGATCAGAAGTGAGCCGAACCGATGTTGACCGAACTGCCGATTGCGGTAATTGATCCAGTCTTTACACGGGATTTCATGTCTACAGCCCCGCAGGTGGTGTTGGTGATTGAGAGGCTCGCCACGCTCACCTGGGAGCCGATGGCGGTCACCGTACCGACTTCGGCCCATAAGTCGGCCTTCAGGTCACCCCTGATCTTCGAGTTACTCGTAACTTCGACGGACGAGATCATCACAGAGCTGGCGATGGCGGTAACCGTCTTTGTTTTCGCTTCGAGAGTAAGATTGATGTTGCCAGCGACTTCCGACTGACTCATCACGAAGTTTGCAATAGAAACCTTCGATGCGATAGCGATGATTGCGCCAGTATCAACCTTTGTGTCGATGGTGACGCTACCACCGATCTTATTGCCGCCCGGGTTCAGCGTGATGCCGATGTTCTTCGATGCGGCTTGAACCGCATCCTTTGCGGCCGAGTCGACGACGCTCTGCACCAAATCGCCGACGACATCAGCGTGAGCGACCGGAGCGAAGAAGGCGAAGGTGGAAGAAACGAGGGCCATGCTTGCGAAAAACTTGAGATTACGCATTGGATCCTGCTTTCTGCCCTTGTGGGGCTGAGTGCCTGTCTCCGTCAGGCTCGGGCGTCCGGGCTTCACAACGCGTGCTGCACCGGGCGACTATCTGAAGATTGCCGTTGGCGTGCCCACACGACACGCCGACTGCAGATTTCGGTCAGTTGCGAGGGCGGATCACCACGTCGGCGACGTTGATGGTTTGTATGACTGAAATTGGCCGGATGTCACTCATGTTGCGGATGACGACAGCACCGAGAGGCATAGAGGCTTTCGACTTGCTGAACTGCTTGTCCGTCATGACTGGCGCGATCTCCACATGCCGATGGGCGGCGTCGGTCTCCAGCACGAGCCGAGTGGTCGATTTGACCACAAGATTCACACGCTGCAGTCCCTTAGCCGCGTCCAGGAAGGTGGCCGCCACGGGGGGTGCGACGGCACTCGACGGATCACCAGTTCGAGCGAACTTCGCTGGCTCAACCAACACATTCGCAGTGCCGTTAACGTAGACATCGCCCGCTCGCGCCCGCGAAGCCGCAAGAGATGATCCGAACGAAGAAGAGATGCCTTCCGGCACCGCTCCGAGTGCGACGGGCGCGGCCATAAGGAGCAAGATGCTGATTGGAACGAGGTTTGCAAAACACGACTTCATGACTGCCATCCTTTCAGAGGCGCTGGACCTCGCGGCCCAGCATACTTGTTCGATCGCGCGTCCCTCACATCGAGGGATCGAGCCGCGTTGGGTTGCGTGTGAGTTCAGGCACCCCTTGGTCTATTGCGGATGCTGGGAGTCGCCGACACTGACGGAAGGGAATCCTCGCGCCGATCGGCCCACTCAAGCCTCAATTGCTGACGTGAAAGGTCACGGCACGGATTCCATAGCCCTTGGACAGCGCACCCGTCCGAAGGTGGTCAAGAAAGCGCCGGGTAGGGGCGTCCGGAGATGTATCTGGCACGATCTCGAGTGACCGAGCTCCTGCCCTCGGATAGTCGACCCCGGAACTGGAAGTCTCCACGACAAACCCGGGCGGCAGTGGTGCGTCGAGCGGTGCGCTCTTGAGGAGCGAATCCAGATCAGATCTCCGAACCGGACCGGTCTTCGAGGTCAAGCAGATCAGCGTCCAATTCCCCGTGTTCTGATTGAGGGAGGCCGTAGGGTAAACTAGTGAACGGTCTGTCGCTGATACGTCAAGCGATCCAAGCTCGCTGAGCTGCCCGCCAGCGTCCAAGCAATATAAAGCGGCGTAGGTTTGCTCCGGGATGTCCGACATTACGCGAATCGTCATCCCGAGCGTCATCGCTTGAGATTCCTGAATGAGGGGCGACTCGCTGTTCTGAATCACCCGTACCCACAGTTGTGGATCTCTTGCCGGGGCACTGGGTGGCCGCAGTGACTGCCACAGAACCAAGGACAGAAGAAGCAATCCGAAGCCAACAAGTCCGATCTTCACCGCCCGTCGGCGCAAGACCCTACGCGAGGAGAATCGCTCCAACTGATTCGCCAGGGCTCCAGCATCCGGTTGCCTGTGCTTTGGATCTGCCTTTGTCGCCTGTTCGCAGATCCGACGCAGTTCGCGTGGAACCGCCGTCGTGAGTGGCGGAACGCTTCCTATCCGTGCCTTGCTCAGCGCAGACTGGAAGTCAGCTGCCGCAAACGGAGCGCTTCCCGAGAGGAGGTAGTAGAGCAATCCACCGAGACCAAAGACGTCCGACCTCACGCCGATGCGGTCGATGGCCTCATTAGCTTGTTCGGGAGACATGAATGCAGCAGTGCCGGAAAGGAACCCCCCTGCGACAGTGTCGTCCCTCAGCGAATTGGACACGCGTGCTGCGCCGAAATCGATGAGGTGAGCTTGCTCGGCCGGATCGATAATCACGTTTCTTGGCTTGATGTCCAGATGCAGAATACCCTTAGCATGTGCGGCTGAAAGTGTCCGTGCCACCGAAGACATCAGGATGGCGATACGTTCAGGGGACAGCTGCCTTTGACGCACATATTGATCAAGGGTCTGGCCGGGGATGTGCTGGACTGCGATGAACATGCGTTCATCGTGTCGACCAATGTCGAGGATGCCCGCGATCCGCGGGTGGCGAAGCTGGGCCAGCACCTCTGCTTCGCTCTGAATGAGCACCTCAAGGCTCTGGTCGACGTCGCGTCGAAGGAACTTCAGAACTACTAAAGTTCCAATTGGATGAACCGCCAGAAGAACATCTCCGTGACCGTCATTCTTGAGCTGTGACAATACGAAGTACCGACCAACTGTGCGGAACTCCCCTTGAGTGGCAGCTTTCGGAGTGCCACTAGGGCTATCACAATCCTCAAGCAGCGGAAAGCCGCTTGGAAACTGTTGTGCGTACTCCTCCAAGCGGGGCGATTCCCCTCTCTTCCGCCGGTACTCCACGTCCAACCTGATCAGTTCTCCGATTGCTGTAGAGCGCATCTCCGCTGGAGTTTCTTCGAGATACTTCGCGACCGACGGACGAGATCCATTGCGCCACTCGGACTCGAACTGGTCCGCGATCCGGTCAATCACTAAGAGGTCAGCGGCAGGCATCGCAAGATGGTAGGTCATGCTTTTCTATTGCGCTTCAGGGCTCGTCGACGACATCCCGCTGCTAGCCAACGAGGCAATGGCCGAACTCCTCGCTTCGACTAGCCAATTGCTCCAATCAACAGCCCACCGCCTACTATGGGGGTTTCGCTCATGAGGCAGCCAACTTGAGGACGACTCCGCAGCGAGGTCGCGAGTTTGTTCGGATTGCATTCGGCCGGTTCACTTGAGGTTCTCGAAGCCGATGCTGAAGATAGCTAGAACTCCGGTAGGATGTTTGTCTAAAAATATGAAGTTGATCAGCGTTAAACATTCGGCGGCGGTTATACTTTCAGCCGGTCGTTTAACTCCTTGATTTTTGATGGAAACAGGAGCTGCTTTGCATGACACAGAGCCATTCAGTCACATTGTTGATCCAAGGGCTACGCGGGGACAAGCAGGCTTCCGAGCCCGCGGCAGCAGCGATCTGGCAGCGGTACTCGTCCGATCTGCTCCAACAGGCCCACAAGCGGATGTCTGCCAAGATCAGGCAGCGCACAGGTTCCGAAGACGTGGTTCAGGATGCCTTTGCGACATTCTGCCGACGGTTTCGAACTGGCGAGTTTGTCGTAACGGATCGCGATGACCTGTTGCGGTTACTGATTGGGATCACGATCAAAAAAACATTGATGACAGTGCGATACCACACGCAGGACAAACGAAGCATAGGTCGCGAGATCCAGACAACTCCATCGAAAGGTCGTGAAGAACGCATTACAGATTTTGTTGGCGAGCGTGTTAGCGCGACCGTGGAGGATGTAGCAGTTTTCGAAGAGTTGTACAAGCGCGGCCTAGGCCTCTTGAACGGCGAGTTGCGAGAAATCGCAGCGTTGTTGATCGAAGGACTCAAACCCATCGAAATTGCCAAGAGGTTTGATGTCACTGATCGCACGATCCAGCGAAAGTTGGCAGTAATTCGCCAAATTTGGAAAGAGAACGGAATGGATGACAGTCTTGAAGACTTGAAATGAGGGATTGGCATAGGACCCACTCACAATCACGCGTCTTCAGCAATCATCTCCATTCAGACACTTCAAGCTCCCAATCAGCTGCTCGGAGTTCAAGTGCACGTGCCTCAAATGTGCGGTCGTGCGTAGGCGAAATGTCGACGGATTGCCAGACGGGATCGTGCGTCAACACTTCCCGATTGGGCCCATAGAAACGGAACCGATAGCGGACAACCAATGTCCGTTCCGAAATGGATCGCAAACGTACCCGCACGCTCATCGCGGACAGCGGCGTGGGCGGCTGCACATCCGCCTGCCCGAGCTTCCGTAGCAATCTGTCCAAACCGTCCCGTAGCAGCACGTTGGGGTACCCCTCTAGCGGGACCACATCATCTGTCGCCGTCCGTGGTCCATTGATCCGGTCTTGCTGGCAGCCGAGTTGGGAAACGAGAATAATGACCGCCGCGAAGATGAGCGAACCCGATCGGCGCATCGCCGAACCCCGCAATGGCTGCCCTGCCGCCCTAGGCCAAGCCAGTGTTCGTGACGAAGTTTTTGCATTCATGGAGCTACTCGCAGATGTTAATGATTTGGGGGCAGGTTACTCGCACACAGGGTGCTGTCTGCATTAAGTGTAGGGTTGGGATGACCAGCAGTGGCGATTTAGGATCATGCATCAGCGGCGAACTTCTCGATCGATGACGCGGATGATCTGCTGACGAATCGCATCATTTTCGCCCGGTACAACGCTGACGTGCAGGTGGGTTGATTGCCCTTGGCTTGGGGCGACTGTTATCGTGATCCGGTTCCCGTCCCGGTCAAACGCGGTGACAATGTAGTTGTTGCTGCGGTCATGCGAAGAATCGCTGATGGCGTAGTGCATCGCATTCAAGGCACGATGTACAGCCCGAACTGTTGGCTCGCTGCTCGCCGGCGCGACATATGTGAGAGACGGACTAATGATACTCGATGCACATCCTGTGACAAACGCCACGCAGGCTAGGGCCGCGACTGCCATCGCGACGACCCTAAAACGCGAGGGACAGCATCCGCAGTGCCGCTGTCGGAGCTCTGGGCTTCTCCAAGACGTGGTTACTGGTGCATTGCGGTCACTGTTGCTTTCACCTTGCATACGAGTACTCCGATCGCTTGGGTAACAGAGCTGGTTCATTCATCCTCTTCAACAGGACACATTGCCGTCCGCACCGTCGAGCGACACCGCGATGACCAAGTCATGGCTGGTGGCAGGGTTCCACAAATGTCGGGTATTGTC
>Ga0105045_10002902_pt1 | contig 14559 bp, 10 predicted proteins | sample MAT02_FD_78089 | JGI IMG/M metagenome (GOLD analysis project Ga0105045, IMG submission 78089) | Freshwater microbial communities from Lake Fryxell liftoff mats and glacier meltwater in Antarctica - MAT-02 (megahit assembly) | ecosystem: Environmental > Aquatic > Freshwater > Ice > Liftoff...
ATGATGGCTTCTGGCTCGCCGCCGAGGAAAAATTGCATCCGCTTGGAACCACCGGCGGGCACGGTGACATCGCATTGCAGCGCGCCGCAGGGATCGCCGCAGAGCATTTCAGAATTCGAGCAGGCGCCGCGCTCGATGGCGATGGGGTTGCGCTCGTCACGGTAATTTCCCATGAACGCATCACGGTCGCCATCGAAGCTGGAGGCTGGCTCGCTCGCGCCGAAATAGACCAACGGGCAGTCCGCGAGCTGTGCATTGAAATGGAAGTGGCGGTAGAGATAGGTCACCGCGTTCGCCTCTTTATCGAAGGCGGTTTGTAAATTGTGCTTCACATAGCAGGCCCAATCTGTGTCCTGTTTCCAGTCCAAAAGGCAGAACTCAACGTAGCCGGTCACCGCGATTTCCGCGCTTGCCGGACCATGATTGTGCAGTGTGAGATCCCACACCACCGCATCTGCGCCGGGAGCGATGAAGAGGTCCAGCATGGCCTCGATTTCGCCAAGCCGGGCGGTGAAGCGAGTGAGGCCGGGCCGGTGCTCTGCTTGCCATGAGTCCAGTTGGGTTTCCACGGGCCGCCACGTCGGCGACCAGACGATGCCATCCTTGCCCTTGAGATAGACGTAGAATCCCGGAGAATCGATCGGCAGATTGTATTGCCGGTAGCGCGTCATCCGATTCTTTAGCGGGCTTTTCCACCACGCGTAGCCGCCGCCTGCTTGAGAGACGAAAGCGTGGATTTTTCCGTTTGAGAGGTAATTGATCCAAGGCTGGGGCAGGCGGGGATCAGTGATGACGGCGGCACGATCTGAATCGCTGAAATGATAAGGAAGATGACTCACAGGCGTTTATTTGATTTGGTTGGCAAGCTTTCGAGATTGCCCATTTTATTCCCAGCGCCAGATAGGTTAATACGTTAACCTGAGCAAATGTTTTTTCCTAAAAGAAGACTGAGAGCCAAAAATCGATACCCAAAAACAGACTTGCCACCTCGGCGGCGATTGGCTAGTGCTATGCGGCAATGGAAAATTACTCAACGCCCCCGCAGAAAAAAGGTCTCAGCACTGGAGCCAAAATTGGCATTGGCTGCGGCGGTCTCGCCCTTCTCATCGTCATCGGCATGATTGTTGCTGGATTTATGTTGGGTGGGAAATTGATGCAAATTGGCGAAGAGTCGCAAAAGAATCCTGCCCGCGCCGCCGCTACTTCGATGGTGAGTCTCAGCTTTGGGGCAATAGAAATGGTGGCTGAGGATGATGTGAACAAGCGATACACCGTGAAAGTCGCCAAGACAGGCGCCCTGACCACGATCTATTGGAGCGAAAAGACCAAAACTGCCGAAATAATAGCTGGAGATTTTTCCGCAATCCCATCGGAAACTGAAGTTTTACCTGATCCAGATGCAGTGCCCACTCCTTGAAAATTTAGGCCGATCTCCAAATTATGAGGGGATTTTTTCCTGAATAACGTTTATTCCGACTCAATCGAGCAATATTGCTGCCGGGAAATTCCTTCTTCTCCGCCCTTGCCACAAGCGGAATCAATGCATTGACTCCGGGCCACCTAATTTTTCCAACTCAGTGAAATCAAACGAACTCTACTCCGCAGTCGATCCCGCCTTTGTCACTCAAATGCTCGATTGGTTCCGCGCCAATGATAAGAATGTTTACAAATCCGCGGTCGCTACTCTGGCTGGGAATCGCAAGCTGCGCCCTGTTTTCATTCAGAAAAAATCCTTGGTCGATCAATACGCATGGATCCACAAAACACTCAAACTTCATGCTTGTGAGACCATCGGCGAGCATCTGCTGCAAGCTTACTTGATGGCGGGTCAGCAATCGCTGCTCGGAATGTTCTGTGATGGCATGGGTATCCCTCACGATGGCAAAGGCTCCGTCGTCGGAGACCTGCCGAAGAAACTCGATCCGGAGCGTCTCGCTGGAACGATTGACCGGCTGATTGATATTTTCGAACCAAAGCTTCTTACCGTTTACCTCCATTGCTTCAACATGCAGGTCTCCGGCGGCTGGCCTGAGCTTAATGAGAAGCTCGCTTCCGATCCACGGCTTGTGCTGGCGTGAAAAGAGGTTGAGAGTTGGAAGTTGATAGTTGAGAGAAAGAATAATATCGGAACTTCTACTCTTGCTCTCAACCACCAACCCTCAACTCTCAACCCTCAACTCTCAACTCCCAACTCCCAACTCTCTTCAAATGCCCAAGGTTTACGTAAAAACTTACGGTTGTCAGATGAACGAGCGCGACTCTGAGCAAGTCGCGAAAATGTTCACTGAGGGCGGATATACTGTCACTGCGGATGAGACTGAAGCGGATGCGGTGTTGATCAATACCTGCTCTGTGAGAGACCAGGCCGAGCAGAAAGCCCTCGGGAAAATGGGGACGATGATGTATCAAGGCCGCGATCGTAAGCACGTGGTCTATGGCTTCATGGGCTGCATGGCGCAGTCGCGCGGTGAAGAGCTTTTTAAGTCAGTGCCTAGCCTTGATGTAGTTGTAGGGACGCAAAAGTATCATAAGGTTTTCGAATACGTAGATAACATACTCCAGCGCCGCTTGGAGGCTCGCATGGATGATCCGAGCTACTCACTGCGGGGCACCAGTGTATGTGATACTGCGGAAGAAGAGGGCTCGCAGAACACCATCCGGGATCACGTGCCTAAGGCGCATGAGGCCAGCTCCTTTGTCTCCATCATGCAAGGCTGTAACATGCGCTGCTCGTTCTGCATCGTGCCAGATACCCGTGGCAAAGAGCGTGGCCGCCCGATCACGGATATTGTGGACGAGGTGCGCCACCTCGCCGCGCATGGGGTGAAAGAAGTGACGCTGCTGGGGCAAATTGTGAATCTATATGGTCGCACTGAGTTTCCGAAAATCGATGGCAAGTCGCCTTTCGTCCAACTACTGGAAGCGGTGCATGAAGTGCCAGGCATCGAGCGCATCCGCTTCACCTCGCCGCATCCGATCGGCTACCGGGATGATTTGATCGCTGCGTTCACCTATCTGCCTAAACTCTGTTCTCATATCCATTTCCCGATGCAGAGCGGCTCGGATGCGATTCTTAAAGTGATGCGCCGGCCGTACAAAAACGCAAAATTCATCGAGATTTGTGAAAAAATGAAAGCGGCGAGGCCCGGCATTGCCATCACCACCGACATCATCGTTGGCTTCCCCGGCGAGACCGAGGAGGACTTCCAAGCGACGATTAATACCGTAGAACAACTCAAGTTCGATAACGCCTTCGTTTTCCGCTACTCCAAACGCCGGAACACCCCGGCGGCCGAGATGGAAGGCCAGCTTGAGGAGTCCGTCAAAGAAGAGCGCAATCAACGATTGCTCGCCGTGGTGGACCGCCTCGCCATCGCCAGCAACGCCACCAAAATCGGCAGCCGTCAGCAAATCTTGTGCGAAGGGCCGTCCAAAAACAACGCCGCCAGACTGACGGGCCGCACCACGCACAATAAAATCGTCATTTTCGATGGTGATCCAGCTCGGCTCACCGGCCAAATATTAGACATTCAGATCGAGCAATCCAGTGGTTTCACCTTGTTTGGCACCGCCTGCCTCAATGGTTGAGGGCTATGAACTCTTACGAAAGCATCGCTAAAGGCATCCGCTTCCTCGACGAGCATCGCGCTGCCCAACCGGATCTCGCCAAAGTGGCTGCGGGGGTGGGCTTGAGCCCTGCCGATTTCCATCGATTGTTCCGCGCATGGGCTGGGGCGACACCGAAGAATCTCTTACAAAGTCTCATGCTGTCCCATGCCAAGTTATTGCTGCGGGAGGGTGAGGGAGGATTGACGAGTGTCTTGGAATCCGGGCTTTCCGGTCCTAGGCGCTTGCATGACCTGCGTGTGAGTTTGGAAGTTGCCACCCCCGGAGAAATTAAGGCGCAAGGTGCAGGGCTGCAAATCCAAACTGGAGTGGTGGCCAGTCCATTTGGAAACTGCCTCATTGGAGAAACACCGCGTGGGATTTGTCATCTTTCATTCTTTGACGGTGAAGATCGCGAACCCGCCCTTGCCGAACTGCATGGCGATTGGCCGCTGGCGCAGCTGGAGTGGGACGATGCAGGAATCCACGCACGGGCTGCGCAAATTTTCGCCCCGGCGGCAGTTCAAGCTCCTTTGAAACTTTACGTGAAAGGCACGTCTTTCCAAATACTTGTCTGGCGAGCGCTTCTCAAAATTCATCCTGGAACTCTCGTGAGCTACGGCAAGCTCGCCTCGGCCGCAGGAAATCCAAAGGCCTCCCGCGCCACTGGCACCGCCGTAGGCCGCAATGCGATTTCTTTTCTCATTCCATGCCATCGCGTGATTCGTGAGACAGGAATCTCAGGAAACTACCGCTGGGGTGCCGTCCGGAAGCGCGCGATCCTCGCTTGGGAAAATTGTCAGCAGGATCGCATTTCCTAACCGGTGGGAGATTCATCGGTGATGGCCGATTATGGATTCTAATCAGCGAGAAATCAGGTTTGGGCAGAATTTAATTCCAGCCTAGCCTTGCTCTCGCCGCATTTCGTGCGACATCTCAACGCGTGCCAGATCAACGCTCATCCATGTTCAATTCGAGGTTCCCGCCTAATAAAGATCAAATCGCTGCTTTAAGTGCCTTTGATGGCTTGGGAATGGAGAAAATTTCGCTGGTGACATCGATCAGCCAAGCAGAAGACGCATTTGAAATTCTGATGCTCGCGGGAGAAGTGGGGTTTGATACGGAATCCAAGCCCACCTTCCGCAAAGGTGAAAAATCCGAAGGGCCGCACGTTTTCCAATTTTCAACCCGCGAGCACGCCTTTGTTTTCCAGTCGCATGTTGAAGAATCTCAGCCGGTGATCGCCAAATTGTTAGAGTCTTCCGAACTTAAGAAGATCGGTTTCGGATTGCGGGGCGACCTCGGTCAGATTTGGGAACGCTTCAGCATCCGGCCCAATGGCATTCTTGATCTCGACCAGACATTTCGGAATCTAGGCTATCGGAATCCCATCGGTGCGAAGTCTGCCATCGCGATTCTCTTCGAGCGCCGTCTCCAAAAATCCAAGCGCATCACCACGACAAACTGGGCCAACAAACAGCTCACAGAAGAACAATTAATTTACGCTGCCAATGATGCCTATGCCGCACTGCTCGTGCATCACGCTTTGAAAGAGCTGAGTTAGGGTATCAAGCAAGGCGGCTTGCAGAATTTGGGATAAATAGTGTTCCTAAACACGCATCATCCAATGACGATCATTCAAGGAGGGGCGGAACGCGTCCGCCCGCGCGGATGTTGAGCTATTGGGGTGTCCAGAGGGTTTTCTGATTTGCATCCCAAGGCGCTTATTGGATAAATTCTTTCCGCTACCTTCGTAACAGGGGTTTCAAACCCCTGCTCCCTAAGGTTCTGGTTCCTGGCCTGGGACGATGACTTCGGCGGCGGGAACTTCGGGTTCTTGGGAGCTGAGTTGTGAGCTAAAGAGAATTTGTGGTTCGACGTTTTTAAAAACGGAATTCTCGGTGTAGTGAGCGGGTGGGAGACCTTTTTCGATGATCAGACCGGATCCTTCATTCGAGGTGATTTGGTTTTGTAGAAACGCTAGATTACTGCCGGCAGCACGGATGACGATGCCACCTAATAAATTCTTACGAGCCACGTTTGATACAATTTTCCCGGAACTTGCGCTGGTGAGCACGAGGCCGAACTCACGGTTACCGATGAGTTGATTGTTTGTGAGAGTGGCGGAGGCCGGGCCGTTATCGATGTGGATGCCATTGCGGCTATTGGCCTCGCAGCGGTTATTGGTGAGGATGATGGCGGCTCCATTCCATGACTCGATGCCATTTTCAAAGTTCCGGATGGATTCCGAGTCTTTCACTTCAAGAGTGGAGCCAATGCCCTCTGCCGCGATGCCGTTCCAGCCGTTTTCGATGAATTGGCAGCGGTCCACGAGGGCTTGGCCACCCTCAATGATGATGAGGCCGTGGCCGCTGGCCTCGATGAAACGACAATCGACAAAAGTAACACTACCGCCGCGGACAAGGGCCGCTGAGTAGCGATCCGCGCCAGCGGCAAAGGTGCGGTGGCGGAAAGTGATGCCGCTGATGCGTGCGCCCTTGGCGGCGGGGCCGAGGGTGATGGCGCTGGCTTGATCGGGCGCGCACTCGACGATGGTTTTGGTAGGGTCCGTTCCTTGCAGATCGATGGCAGCATTGATATTGATGGGGCCATCCCAAGTGCCGGGGGCGAGCAGGATGCGATCGTGATCGCGGGCGGAGGCGATGGCGTCGATGAGGTTGGGGAAATCTTCCGGAACGCGCAGGCTGCGGGTGTAACTGGAGAACTTTTCAAACAGCGCGGAAATTTGGGGGTCTTCGGGAGCGAGCGAATTTGCCTCGCGAAGTAAATCGAAGGCTCGTTGGTCAAATTTCCCTTGGTCCAAGGCGCTGGCTTCTTGGAAAAGTGCGGCGGCTTTAAGGGTGTTTTGCGCGGCTTTATCGATGGCGGCATTGGCATCGGCAAGGACGGATGTGGCCTCGGGATCTTGGGGGATGGCTGCGAGGATTTTTTTAGCGATGACGAGGGCGTCCTGCCATTTGCGATTTTCTATGTGGGAGCGGGCTTCGGCGAGGAGCTGATTGCGAAATTGTGAGGAACGTTGATGCTCGATCCGCTCGGCGATGACTTTGATTTCAGCGTGGTCTGGGTATTTTTTAAGGACTTGCTCGGTGGCAGCTGTGGCTTCATCGAGCCGGCCCGCTTCCAGCTCGGCTGTGGCTTGGCCAGTCCAGTAGGCGAGAAATTGAGTTTGCTCTTCGTTTTTACCAGTCTCGATGCTGCGGCGACCTTGGATAGCGATCTCTGAACCAGGTTGGTTTTTCTCGATTTCCTGGAAGGCACGGCTGGCGGCTGCCCAATCGCGACTTTCCACCGCGGCGGCACCTACCCGTGCAAGATCAGCGGCGCGAGTCTGGATTTGCTGATCTCGTTTTGCTTCGTTTTGAAGATACAGCCAAGCGCCGCCGGATGCACCTAAGAGCAAAAGGATCACCCAAGTGCAGTGGAATGCCAGCCGCCGAGGCCGGGCGGCGGGCTGGGGTGGCTCATCGATGGTCGTGGGTGTGGCATCGAGTAGCGTGGTGGGAGCGGCGGCGGAGGGCTCAGACTTCGGGAGTGTGGTGGGCAGTGGCGGGGCAGCGAGGCCTGTCGATTGGAGGTGGGCTTGGACGGTGGCGAGTGCTTCGTCGAATTCTGTGAGACCTTTTTGATAGAGGGCGGCTAAGTTTTGATTGCCGGCGGTAGCCACCAGCTGGGCGATCCGCGCGCGGGCTTCCTTGCACTCCGGGAGATGAGCTTGCAGGGCGTCATCTGGCTTGAGGCCCAAGGTTTTGCGAGCTGCGGAGAGTGTCATGTTTCTGGAAAAGTAGGAAAGGGGGCAAGGTTGATTTTGTCACCCATTAAAGCGCTGGACGATTGGCATCCGGCGGCCAATTCCAAATGCTTTCGAGGTCACACGCAAGCCTGGAGCGGCTTGATGGCGTTTCCATTCATTCAAGTCCACCCGGCGCTGGATCCAATGCACGGTGGCTTCGTCGAATCCACGGGAAACAATTTCATCAGCTCCGAGTTGATGCTCGACGTAGAGCTCGAGGATTTGATCGAGAATCTCGTAGGGAGGAAGGGTATCCTGGTCCTTTTGATCGGGCCGGAGCTCGGCACTGGGTGGTTTCTCAATCGTGTTCCACGGGATGATTTCGCGCTCGCGATTGATCCAGCGTGAAACTTCAAAAACCCGGATTTTTGGCAGGTCTGAAATGACGGCGAGGCCGCCACACATATCGCCGTAAATGGTGCAGTAGCCCACAGCGAGTTCACTTTTATTGCCGGTGGTGAGCAGCAGATGGTTTTCTTTGTTGGAGAGGGCCATGAGCAGCACGCCACGGATGCGGGCTTGCATATTTTCCTCGGTGACGTCCTCCGCCTTGTCGGCGAAGCGCGGCTGCATCGCCGTTTTGATGGCTTCAAAGGGCGCGGCGATGGAAATTTCAGTGCACTCAATGCCTAGATTCCGCGCGAGGGCAAAGGAATCCTCCACGCTACCTCGCGAGGAATACGGGCTAGGCATCGTGAGGCCGACGACATTTTCCGGCCCAAGCGCTGCGGCGGCAATGGCGGCGGTGAGCGCGGAATCGATCCCGCCACTCAGCCCGAGGCAGACGCTGGAAAATCCACACTTGGTCACGTAGTCGCGCACGCCGAGGACGAGGGCATGGTAGAGATCTGCGGAATCGTCTTCCTGGGGGAGGGGATGCGTTTTTGCATTCTGGAATGGATTCACAACCTGGCATTCGGGCAGAAATCCCGCCAACTGGGTGAGGATTTCCCCGTTAGAATCCGCAACCAGCGAATGCCCATCGAAGATTAATTGATCATTGGCACCCACGGCATTGCAGTAAATCAATGGGACTTTCGCCTCGCGGGCGATTGCACCGATCATGCTGCGGCGTAGGCGTGGTTTGCCGAGATGGAATGGCGAGGCGGAGAGATTCAGAAGGAGATCAATGCCTTTTCCCACCAGCTCCTCCACGGGATCACGCTCGTAAAAAGGACGCTGGAGGTAATCTTCTGCCCAGATGTCTTCGCAAATAGTAACCCCGATTCTGTGATTTTTCCACACAATGGGATCGCAAAATTCACTGGGTTCAAAGTAGCGGCGCTCATCGAAAACATCGTAGGTTGGCAGTAATGTTTTCCAGATTCTGTGGCGAATTTCTCCACCCTCCAGCCATGCCGCGGCATTGCGAAACGGCTTGCCCGGCTGTGTGGCAGGAAGCTGATCCACGTAGCCCACGAGCAGCGGCACCTCGCGGATTTCGCCAGCGAGGTAATCCAACGCTTGTAGGCATTTCGGCACAAACTGCGATTTGAAAACCAGATCCCGCGGCGGATAGCCGACAAGCGATAGCTCCGGAGTGATCACCAGTTCGGCTCCCGCTTCGAGGCATTCTCGGTAGGCTGCTAGGATTTTCTTCGCATTACCGGGGAAATCCCCCACGATTGGATTGATCTGTGCGATTCCGATGTTCATAAGCTGCCCCACCAAACACCCGCTGACGCCACGGACAAAAGGAAAATCATGCGTCGCTGGATTCTCACTAATTTCTTCTTCCAGAAATCCACCTCAACGACCGCTTGCCGTTTCCTAAATCCTTGTCTAGTCTCCTCTAATTCACCGCCCTATGAAACTTAATTTGCTGCTTTCCCTACTCCTTCTGGCCACCCCTGTTCTCGCCCAAAATGAGCCTGCTCAGGCAGCTCCTGACAGTGAAGCACCGGCTGAGGCCGCTCCGCCGCTGAAGCCAAACCAAAAAGCGTTCCTCAATTTGCCGGAGGAAACCCGCAAAGAATTCATCAAGCACGTGGGTGAGGCCAGCCGCCTGTTCCAACAAAAACGGATTTTTGAAACACTCGAAGAACTGGATAAGGCCGAAAAAATCTTCGCCGATAGCCCGGAAATCATGAATCTCCGTGGAAGTTGTTTTGTCGAAATCCGAGCTTTCGACAAGGCTCATGATCAATTCAAAAAGGCCGCTGAGCTCTCGAAGGATAATTCCAGCATCAATTTCAATATTGCCGAGGTTTATTTCGTCACCAAGGAATGGCAAAAATCCGCAGACCTTTTTGAAAAAGTCCTCAAGCAAATTCCCGCCACCAATATCGCGCTGAGTCGTCTGGTGGAGTTTAAAATACTCCTCTGTAAAAAGAAGCTCGGGAAGCGCGAAGAGGCCATGATCCTCGCTGAGAAATACGATTTCCTCGATGATTCACCTTACTATTATTATGCCAAAGCGGCGCTCGCTTACGATGATAACGATTTAATCAAAGCCGAAGAATGGTTGGCCATAGCGAGTCGGATTTTCCAAGACCCGAATACCATCGCTCCATGGCAAGATACACTCGTTGAATTCGGCTACATCAAGAGCTTCTACGGCGATGACGCACCAGTAGAATAAGGTTTGTTTAAAGCTGCCTTCGCGGTGTGCTCTCGTTGTGAAATTGACACCAGCTTGGCAATGCACGAACGTAGCGTTATGGGATTAGAAAAAATCACGCAGAAACTCCAAGAAGCACTCCAGTCTGCCCAGAGCCTTGCTTCGAAATCCGCTCACTCTGAGGTAAAAAGTGCCCACGTCCTGCTGGCGCTACTCCAACAAGAAGGCGGCATCGCCACCCCGATCTTACAAAAAGCGGGCATCGATATCGGCCGCCTCAAGGCTGCCACCGCCGCCTTACTCGCTCGCGAGCCAAGCGTCCAAGGTGCCTCCACCCAGCCCCAAATCAGCGTCGGCCTGCGCTCCACTCTGGATGCCGCAGATGGTGTCCGTGAATCTCTGGGCGATGATTTCTTAAGCGTCGAGCACTTCCTACTCGGAGCCATGAAAGGAGATTCTCCTGCCGGAAAACTCCTCAAAGATGCCGGCCTCGATGAGAAAAAAGCCCGCGACGCCATCACCAGCGTGCGTGGATCACAAAAAGTCACCGACGATTCACCCGAGGGCAAATACCAAACCCTCGAGAAATACGGCACCGATCTCACCGCCCGCGCCCGTGATGGGAAAATCGATCCCGTCATCGGCCGCGATCATGAAATCCGCCGCGTCCTGCAAGTCCTCTCGCGCCGCACCAAGAACAACCCCGTCCTTATCGGCGAGCCTGGTGTGGGCAAGACCGCCATCGTCGAGGGCCTCGCCCGCCGCATCGTTTCCGGAGATGTGCCGGACTCGATGAAGGACAAACGCGTCATCACCATGGACCTCGGCGGCATGCTCGCCGGTGCGAAATACCGTGGCGAATTCGAAGATCGGCTCAAAGCATTTCTCAAAGAGGTCACTGATTCTGAGGGGAAAATCATCCTCTTCATCGATGAGCTCCATACCATCGTGGGTGCCGGTGCCAGCGAAGGTGCCGTGGATGCCTCGAACCTGCTCAAACCCCAACTCGCCCGCGGTGAATTGCATGCCATTGGTGCCACCACGCTCAACGAATACCGCAAATACATCGAGAAAGATGCCGCCCTCGAGCGCCGCTTCCAGCCCGTGATGGTGGGCGAGCCATCCGTCGAAGACACCGTCGCCATCCTGCGAGGCCTCAAGGAACGCTACGAAGTCCACCACGGCGTCCGCATCCAAGATGGGGCCATCGTCGCTGCGGCCACACTCTCAGACCGCTACATTTCAGACCGTTTCCTGCCGGACAAAGCCGTCGATCTCATCGATGAAGCTGCTTCCCGACTCAAGATCGAGCTCGACTCCATGCCTACTGAAATCGATGTCCTGGAGCGGCAAATCCTCCAGCTCGAAATGGAGCGCAAAGCCCTCGAAAAAGAAACCGACAAGGCCTCCGCCGTTCGCCTCGATAAAGTCATCGAAGAACAAGCGAACCTCCGCGAGAAATCCTCCGGTCTGATGGCCCAATGGCGGAATGAAAAAACCATTATTGACGACGTCCGCGCGGCTCAGGAAAAAATCGAGAATCTCAAGACCGAAGTCGAGCGCACCCAACGCATCGGCGATCTCACCCGCGCCTCCCAGCTCACCTATGGCGATCTACCCGAAGCAAATCGCGAACTCGAAGCCGCCAAACAAACTCTCACTGCCCTCCAAGCCCAAGGTGCGATCCTCAAGGAAGAAGTGACCGAAGAAGACATCGCCCGCGTCGTTTCCGCCTGGACGGGCATCCCGGTGAATCGCCTGCAAGAGGGCGAAAAACAAAAACTCGTCACCATGGAATCCCGCCTTGGTGCCCGCGTCGTCGGCCAGAAGAAAGCCATCCGCGCCGTTTCCAACGCCGTCCGCCGCGCCCGCGCCGGCCTGCAAGATGAGAATCGCCCCATCGGCTCATTTATCTTCCTCGGCCCCACTGGCGTGGGAAAGACAGAGCTTTCCAAAGCTCTCGCAGAATTCCTCTTCGATGACGAGAACGCCATGATCCGCATCGATATGTCCGAGTATATGGAGAAACATAGCGTCGCCCGTCTCATCGGCGCGCCTCCCGGCTACGTCGGTTACGACGAAGGCGGCCAGCTTAGTGAACAAGTCCGCCGCAAGCCCTACTCCGTCATCCTATTTGATGAAATCGAGAAAGCGCACCCGGATGTATTTAACGTCCTACTCCAAGTCCTCGATGATGGCCGCATCACCGATGGCCAAGGCCGCACTGTCGATTTCAAAAACAGCGTGCTGATCATGACATCCAACATTGGTTCCCAGTTCATCCTCCACGAGGAAAACGCCGAGCAGCGCGAAGCCAAAGTCAGCGAAGCACTCCGCGCCCACTTCCGCCCGGAGTTCCTCAATCGCATTGATGAGATCATCATCTTTGATCGCCTCCAGCGCGAGGAGATCACCACCATCGTGGATCTTCAGTTAGACCGGGTTCGCAAGCGCCTCGCCAAGCAAGGCCTCGTTCTCGCCCTCACTGCCGAGACTAAAGAATACCTCGGCAATCAAGGTTACGATCCCATCTACGGTGCCCGTCCCCTCAAGCGTGCGATTCAGCACTTGCTGCTCGATCCGCTCAGCCTCGATGTGTTGGACGGGAAATTTCTCGATGGGGACGTGATTCAAGCATTGCTGGAAGATGGCCAGATTGTGTTTAAAAAATAGGTGGATGGCGCCAAAGCTTTCGGTTCCCCAGGAACTTTGGACTGCGGTGAGCATCACCGCTTTGACGCAGGAAGTGGGTTTCTCGAAAGGTGCCTATTCTTCGAAAAAAGCCGAGAATCCACGCCCTTTTTTAATTTTCCAAAGTCTTCCCCGAAGGTCAGCCCACACCCCAAAGCGGTGATACTCACCGCACTCCAAAGTTCCGCCTGCGGCGGAACCCTGGAGTTTGGCTTTTTACAAGATCGCAATCAGGGATTGAGACGTTTAAAATTCCAGAAAGCTTGATTTCACTTGCCTTTTATCTAGTTATTTGACTAGTCTCTAATTTATGGGTTCTCCAACCAAAGTTCAACTCATCCAGCGCCAAGCCAGCGAACAGTATTACATCAACTTCCCGTCGGCCGTGGCCTAGGCCATGGAGTTCTCCAAAGGCGAGACTGTCGAATGGATCGTCCACGACAAAGGACATCTCATCCTCGCCCGCAAAGACGTTCCACCCAACCCGGTGGAGCCTAAAAAAAAACGCCAGACCGCAGGTTGAGCGAAGAACTCCACGACCAGCTCTCCGCTGCCAGCATTGCGGCGACCCGCACTCCGGCCTGTGCCAGACGCCTCCGCCAGCACATGCTCGCCGCTCTTCTAAACCAGAGTGGCAGCACAATCACCAATCTCATCTGTATCAGCGGCGGCCAGCACCAGGACTGGACAGCCGACTACCGCCTCTACTCCAAAGACCGTGTCGACGAACAGCCCCTCTTCTCGCAGAACCTACCGTGAATCCGCCCATCAATTTTCACGGGTGACGAATCCCGGCGGGGTGTGATTTTAATCTGTGTTTTTGCAAAAGTTCCACACTCGGGGAAATGAGATGGAACCGAAGAAGTTTAACCGCAGATGGACGCAGATTTGAAGAGGGATAAGGAATGGCTTAAGAAAAGTGCGTGCGAACCCCTTCTCCATATTCCCATCTCTTCTTTCATCTGCGTCCATCTGCGGTTGAGAATATTTCTTATTTCCCGGGTTAGGGTTCCTGGTGTTTTTCCGTGGCGCGAAAACAACCGGAAAAAATCACACCCAATCCGGCCTTGCCATGCGGCACGCCTTTTGATAAAAATAAAGTCCTTGAATAAATTTTCCCATGAAACTACCCCTACGCAACATCGCCGGACTGGCCTTTTTGGCTGGCATCGCCCTCTCCATCCCCGCCTTCGCGGTGGTCACCATCGACTACGTCACGGTCGGCATTGCCGGCAATGCCGGCAATGCGGCGGATGCCACCGGCTTCGGCGCGGTGGGTTATGAATACCAGATCGGAAAAAACGAGGTGACCATCTCCCAGTATGCGGAGTTCCTCAATAATGCGGCCACGACGGACACCAACGGGCTGTGGAACAGCAGCATGAGTACTGATGCGAACAGCGCCGGGATCACGCGGGACGGCAACTCCGGCAGCTTCAGCTACACGGTGACGGGCAGCGGGCTGAGGCCGATCACCTACGTGAGCTGGTTTGACGCGGCGCGCTTCACCAACTGGATGCACAACGGGCAGGGCAGTGGCAGCACGGAAACGGGAGCCTACACGCTCACGGGCAACACCGGCCTCATTAGCAAGAACGTGGGAGCCACGGTGTGGCTACCGAGCGAGGACGAGTGGTACAAGGCGGCGTATTACGATCCGAACAAGGGCGGTGTGGGCGTTGGCGGCTATTGGGCGGAGGCGACGCAGAGCGACACGGTTGCCGGAAACACCATCGGCGCGGCGAATTCGGCGAATTATATTGATGGGGATTTAGCGGTGACGCAGAATTTTAACTATTCTGAGTCACAGAACTATCTTACCGATGTGGGAGCCTACGGACCGGACTCGGATAGCGCGTATGGGACAAACGACCAGGCCGGTAACGTG
>Ga0105045_10002903_pt1 | contig 14547 bp, 12 predicted proteins | sample MAT02_FD_78089 | JGI IMG/M metagenome (GOLD analysis project Ga0105045, IMG submission 78089) | Freshwater microbial communities from Lake Fryxell liftoff mats and glacier meltwater in Antarctica - MAT-02 (megahit assembly) | ecosystem: Environmental > Aquatic > Freshwater > Ice > Liftoff...
GCGAAAATACTCCACCAGGCGACTTTTGCCGGGCGCTGACCCGACCAGGGCCAAGGTGGCCAATACCATTTTTTCGGCGGCGGGGCGCTCGGAAAAGCGGTCAATCAAGTCGGATGGATTCATCTTGTTTGTCTATCGGCTCAGGCTATGGCGGATACGCAAGCGGTGTGAAATCAAGTTTAAAGCCGTACGGCCAGCGCGAAACCACGGCTTCTCGCATGCGCAATGTAGTGTTGGCAGCGTACCTTCACTATCCGCCTGCCCAACGACAAGCACCAGCGCCTGCGCGCGATGGCTGAAAGCCGCGGCACGACGCTGAACCTTCGAAGCCCAAGCCGAGCGGCGCCTGCAGCACCTGCAGGCGTCGGGCGAGTACCATCGCGACAAGGACCGCATCGACCGCGCAGTCCTGACGCGCCTGAAGGCGCAGTCATGAACAGCGCATAACCGTCATCGACCCGAGAACTCGATCCAGTTCATGGCAGGCGAAGCAATTGTGAACGAACACATTGTCATCATTACTGGTGCATCGCCACTCGATGCCGACCTGGTTGCCCGGCTCCGATCCGAAGCGACGGCGCACACCGTCTGGATGGCCGTCGACGGCGCCCTCGACCACGCACTTGCCGCCGGTCTTGAACCGAAGCATCTCGTGGGCGATCTCGACTCAGTCAACGAGGCGAGCCTTGCCTGGGCGATGCGGCGCACCCAAATCTCACGTCACCCCGCCGACAAGGACCAGACCGACACCGAACTCGCGCTGGCGCTAGCCTCGAAGTTCGGTCCCAAGCGCATCACGCTCGTGGGTGGCGGTAATCGGCTCGACCACAGCTTCGCCGCTATCGGTGCACTCGGTGCGCGCGGCCTCACCAGCGTGCCGACGCTCGACGGATGGTGGGACGGCCAGCATCTCCGGGTTTTACACGGACCTGGCTCCGCGACCTTGCGGCTGAAATCCAGATCGACGCTGTCGCTGCTCGCTCTTCACGGGCCGTGCGCGCGTGTCACGCTGTCGGGTACCCGGTGGGAACTCGACCAGTTCGACCTCGAACCGCTTGTCGGCATGGGCGTCAGCAACGAAGTCCCCGATGCGCCGGGAGGTTCGGTGGATGTGCAAGTCTCGCTGTCCGGCGGCGTCCTCACGATCTTTGACCACCCAGCGCCAGAGCAACCTGGCACCGGGCTGGAAGGAGCGGAGCGATGAGTGGGGCCACGCACGCCAGACGAAGCGGCCGTGTCGATCGGCCCTGGCGATCGGCCCTGGAGATGGCGGGCAACGCCCTGTTCATCTACCATGCGAACTTCCCAAACGGCCCCAGGCCACTTTTCAGGACATTCCATGACCATCTCCATGTACCAGGCCAGCGTGCCGCGTTTCGTCAACATCCTCGGCAACCTGGAAAAAATCCTGGGCAAGACCCAGGCCCATATCGACGCCAAAAAAATCGCCGACGCCACACTCACTGGCTACCGCTTGTTCCCCGACATGCTGCCGTTGACCACCCAGGTGCAGATCGCCTGCGACGCAGCCAAGGGCGTGATCGCACGCCTGTCCGATGTGGACGCTCCGGCGTTTGAGGACAATGAAACCACGCTGGCCCAACTCAAGGAGCGCATCGCCAAGACCATCGCCTTCATCCAGAGTGTGCCAGCCGACAAGATCGATGGCACCGAAGACAAGGCCATCATCGTCAAGCGCGGGGACAAGGAAACGCACTACGTCGGCATGCAGTTCCTGCTAGGCCACGCAGTGCCGAACTTCTACTTTCACGTGACGACCACGTACAACATACTGCGGCACAACGGGGTGGAGATCGGCAAGCGGGATTTCCTGGGTACACCTTGAGCCATCATTCTTGATGGCTTGCTGCATATCGGAGAGCGCCGGACGTTGCTGACGTTTGAGCCACGCGGTCGCGCTCTTTGAGCCTTTCGCCGCGCGGCCATTCTGTATGACACAAAACCGCCGTAGACGCAATTTGGTCTGGAAACAAGCGGGTACACAACGCAGGCTCGCATTGCGCCAGAATCCCATCCACGGTTCACGCAATCCATCCGCTCACAGGAGTCAACCCATGAAGCTGTTCGCCGCATCCATCGCCACCGAAACCAACACCTTCGCGCCCATACCCACCGCGCTCGAGAGTTTTCACGAATCGTTTTACGCGCCGCCGGGCCAACATCCGCCAGACGCCAAGCTGTGCACGGCTCCGTTCTGGGTCGCGCGTCGGCGCGCCAAGGCCGAAGGCTGGACCCTGGTCGAGGGTTCGTGTTCGTTTGCCGAGCCAGCGGGCCTGGTGTCGCGCGAGGCCTATGAAACGCTGCGCGACGAGGTGCTGGCGCAGCTCGGTGCCGCAATGCCGGTGGACGGCGTGCTGCTGGGCCTGCATGGCGCGATGGTGGCCGACGGTTACGACGACTGCGAAGGCGACCTGATCGAGCGCGTGCGTGGCATCGTCGGCCCCACCGTTCCGATCGGCGTGGAGCTCGATCCGCATTGCCACCTGACGCGCAAGCGGGTGAAAAACGCCACCGTGATCATCTGCTTCAAGGAGTTTCCGCACACCGACTTCGTCGCCCGTGGCGAAGAAGTGGTGGAACTGACACTGCGCGCGATCCGTGGCGAGATCAAACCGGTGATGTCGATGGTCGACTGCCGCATGATCGGCAGTTTCCCGACCACCATCGAGCCGATGCGCGGCTTCGTCGACAAGATCAGTGCCTTGGAAGGCAAGAACGGCGTGTTGTCGATCTCGCTGGCCCACTGCTTTCCCTATGCCGATGTGCCCGAGATGGGCGCGCGCGTACTGGTGATTACCGATGATCGTCGCGCCGCCGGCGATGCGCTTGCGCGCGAACTGGCCGACGAGTTCTTCGGCATGCGCGGCAAGACCCAGCCCGACTACCATTCGCCTGACGCTGCGATCGACATCGCGCTGGCGGACAGTGGCACGGTCGTAGTGGCCGACCCCTCCGACAACCCGGGCGGTGGCGCACCCGGCGACTCCACCGTGATCCTTCGCCGACTGATAGAGCGCAAGATCACCAACGTGGCGCTGGCGCCGATCTGGGACCCGATCGCGGTGCGCATGTGCTTCATGGCCGGTGTCGGCGGCAAGCTCAGACTGCGCTTTGGCGGCAAAACCGCGCCGACCTCCGGCCAGCCGATCGACGCGCTGATCACGGTAACGCAGCTCACGCGCGATGCCACGCAAACCTTCGTCGATGCCGAGATCCCGCTCGGTGACAGCGCGGCGATCGAATTCGACGGCATCTCGGTGGTGCTGATTTCCAAACGCACGCAAGCGCTGGGCAGCGATTTGCTGACCGGTATGGGCGTGGAGATCAAGGGCAAAAAAATGGTGGTGGTGAAGTCGACCAACCATTTCCATGCCGCCTATGCGCCACTCGCCAGCCGTGTGCTGTACTGCGATTCGGGCGGCCCGATCCCGCGCGATCATCGGCAGGTACCCTATAAGCGGGTCCAGCGGCCGATCTGGCCGCTTGATGAAAACGTGCAGCCCGTTCTGCTGACATGATCGGCAAGGCACAGGAACTTTTTTTATTTCGTCAGGAGAAACAGCATGCCTACCCCCTATGACCGTTTGAAGGAACTGGGCCTCGAATTGCCCACCCCAGCCACCCCCATGGCCAACTACGTGCCGTTTCAGCTCGTCGGCGGCTTTCTCTATTTGTCCGGCCAAGGCCCGCGGCGCGCCGACGGCACCATGATGACCGGCAAGGTGGGGGACGAAGTCAACGTCGAGGAAGCCTACAAGGCTGCGCAGTTGACCGCGCTGAACCTGCTGGCCGTGGCCCATCTCGCGCTGGGTGACTTGGCGCGCATCAAGCACGTGGTCAAGGTGTTGGGCATGGTCAACGCCGTGCCCACCTTCGCTGACCATCCCAAGGTCATCAATGGTTGCTCGGACCTGTTAGTCAATGTGCTGGGCGACGCCGGCCGGCATGCGCGTTCGGCGGTCGGCATGGGTTCGCTGCCAGGCAATATTTCGGTCGAGATCGAGGCGATTCTTCAGGTGGACGGCTGACCCGGCCGCGCCCGCACCCATGCGCGCGAGCACGCTGGCTGCCATCGACGGCGCACGCGCCATCGATGTTCGGCAAGCCCTGGGCCTGCGACCGATCGTCAATGCCTCGGGCACCATGACGGTATTGGGCGCATCCATCATGGTGCCGCAGGCGGTCGCGGCGATGGCGGCCATCGCCACCGAGTTCGTCGAGATGGATGCGCTGCACGACGCAGCCAGCGCAGTCATCTCCGAACTCACCGGCGCGCAGGCGGGCTTCGTCACCGCGAGTTGCGCCAGCGCGATCACGCTGGCGGTTGCCGGCACGATGACGGGCGAACGGCTACTGGCGATTGAGCGGCTGCCCGATACCACCGGCTTGCGCAGCGAGGTGCTGGTGCAGCTCGGACACATGGTCGGGTATGGCGCATCCTTGCACCAGACCATCGCGATGACCGGTGCACGGGTGGTGTCGGTGGGAAGTGTCAGCGGCGCGCAACACTACCAACTCGACGAGGCGATCAACCAGCACACCGCCTGCGCAGTTTTTGTGGTCTCTCACATGACGGTGCAGCATGCGATGCTGGCGCTCGAGCGTTTTTGCGCGATCTGCCACGCCAGGCAGATACCGGTCATCGTCGATGCAGCATCCGAATACGACCTGCGCGGTTTCCTGGCACGCGGTGCCGACATCGTTGTCTACAGCGGCCACAAATTTCTGGGTGGCCCCACCTCGGGCATCGTCTCCGGGCGCGCCGATTTGGTGCGCGCGGCCCGGTGGCAAAACCGCGGCATCGGTCGCGGCATGAAGGTCGGCAAGGAGAGCATCGCTGGCGTGATGGCGGCGCTGCGGGTCTGGCAACAGCGGGACCCTGCTGCCATTCGCGCCCGGGAAGATGCGGCGATCGCCTTGTGGGAGACGACGTTGCAGCCCTTGGCGGCTGTGCGTTGCAGTCGCATCGACGATCCGACCGGCAACCCTTTGCAACGTCTGCGCATTCAGGTGCTTCCCCACAGTGACTGGACCGCCCGCACGCTCGCCGATGCGTTGGCGCGCGGTGACCCTCCCATCATGGTGCGCGACTACCAGACCGACCTGGGCTACTTCGATCTCGATCCCTGCAACCTGCATGCGGGCGATGCACAAACCGTGGCCAACCGGATCACGGCCACGGTGACAGCCAGCCGTTGATGTCCAACCTCGTCGGCGCTGCAGAACCGAGGTTGTCGCTGCCGTTTGTGGCCAGACTTCCACCCGCTTGGCGCTGCCGCAGCATGACCATGCTGTCAAGCGCAGATGCGTTTCATGGGGTTATTGGTACTTACCCGATACGGCTTGCCCACCCTAAATGAATGTGCTTAAATAAATTCGGATTTCATGCAACGGCTGAAGATTCACCGTCGATCGGCGCGGTTGACAGCCCAACCACAGGAGATGCTTCAATGACCCATTCCCGTCGTTCCGTTTTGACTGCAGGTGTAGCAGCCGCTGCGGTAGCTGGCGTAGGCACGCCGCTACTGGTGCGCGCCCAGGCAAGACCTCCGCGGCAAGCGCGCATGGTCCCGCACGGCGACCTCAACGTGCTGGACCCGATATGGACCACGCAGAACATGGCGGCCTACCACGGCGCAATGATGTACGACACCCTGTTCGGGATCGACGCCAACTTCAACCCTCAGCCACAGATGGTCGGCAAGACCGATATTTCTGCCGACAAGAAGACCTATACCTTCGAGTTGCGCCCGGGCCTTAAATGGCACGATGGCACGCCGGTGACCTCCCGCGATTGCGTCGCGTCGTTGCGGCGCTGGCAAGTCAAGGACGGTGCCGGCACCCACCTGTGGGCTCGCGTGGCCGACACGCCGGTCGTCGACGACAAAACCTTCCGCATCGTGCTCAAAGAGCCCTACGGTTTGCTGATCGAAGCCCTGGCCAAAACCAGCACGCCGGTATGTTTCATGATGAAGGCAGAAATTGCCGCCACCGATCCGAACACGCAGATCACCAAACATATCGGCTCCGGCCCGTTTCGGTTCGTGGAGGCAGAGTACCGTCCCGGCAGCCGCGTGGTCTACGAGAAAAACAACGACTATGTGCCGCGGAGCGAGCCTGCATCAGGCATTGCCGGCGGCAAGGTGGTGAAACTCGACCGCGTGATCTGGGACATCATGCCCGACGCCCAGACCGCTGCCTCCGCGCTGATGACGGGTGAAGTCGACTTCTTCGAAGTGCCGCCGATCGACATCCTGCCAGTCTTGGCCGGGGCATCTGGCGTGAAGGTCGAGGTGTTCAACAAGTTCGGCAACGTCGGGTATTGCCGACTCAATCACCTTCATCCACCGTTCAACAATGTGCTGGCGCGCCGGGCTGCGCAGGTGGCCATCAACCAGGAAGACATCCAGCGCGCGGCCGTCGGCAACAAGGACTATTACCGGGTTTGCGGATCGCACTTCACCTGTGGTTCACCCATGGGTGTCGACGACGGCTCGGAAGCGCTCATGCTCAATGCGCCGATGGCCGAGCGCCAGGCCAAGGCACGCGAACTGCTCAAGCAATCGGGTTACGACGGCAAGCCGATCATCCTGCTGCACGCCACCAACATCCATGTGATGAACCAGACCATGCTGGTCATCGCACAAAATCTGCGCCAGGTCGGATTCAATGTGCAACTGGCCTCCACCGATTGGGGGGCTGTGGTCACACGCCGTTCGGTTCAAAAATCGCCGGAAGAAGGCGGCTGGAATGTGTTCTACACCTGGGGTGGAGGCAATGCAACCTCGAACCCGATCGCGCTGGCGGCCCATGCATCCAATGGCACCAAGGCCTGGTTCGGCTGGCCGGAAAACGCGCTCAACGAGGAAATGCGCACGGAATGGTCAGCTGCGGTCACACTGGACGCGCGCAGGGCGGTGGCGCGCAGATTGAACAAGAACATGATGGACTACGTGCACGACGTCAAGACTGGCCAATGGGTTGGGCCGGTGGCCTACCGCTCCGACCGATTGCGTGGGTTGATCGCCGTGCCGGAGGTCGTGCCATGGTGGAACGTGGAGCGATACGCCTGAAGCCGTGTGAACCTGACTGTCAGGGCTGACGCCATCGCACCGGCCATGCCAGCGCATCGGCATGTGGCGTCAGCAGCTTTTCGCGCGGCTTTTTTGACGCGATCTTCACACCTCATTCAGTCCCGCTGATGCTGTCGTACATCATTCGCCGTCTACTCGGTGTCATTCCTGTCATGCTGGTGGTGGGGATCTTCGTATTCTCGCTACTGCACCTGGCACCCGGCGACCCGGCGGCCATCATTGCCGGCGACAACGCGACGCCCGAGAATATCGCCAAGATTCGCGCCAGCCTGGGTCTGGACCGCCCCCTGATCGAACAATTCACCCAATGGGGCTGGGCGACGTTGAAGGGGGACCTCGGCGTATCGATGTTCTCCAACATACCGGTGACCACGTTGATATCTCAGCGCATGGGGCCCACCATTTCGTTGGCCATCACCACCTTGATCGTCGCCGTCACCATTGCGGTCACTCTGGGCGTGCTGGCCGCCTGGAAGGCTGGCTCGTTGCTCGATCGAGCAGTGATGGGCCTGGCGGTTACCGGCTTTTCGGTACCGGTGTTCGTGGTCGGCTACATCATGGTTTATTACGTCTCGCTGCAATGGCGCTGGCTGCCGGTGCAGGGTTACAAGGAACTGTCCGAGGGGTTCTGGCCCTGGCTGCGGCATCTGATCCTGCCGTCGTTCGCGCTGGGCCTGGCCTACGTCGCCCTGATCGCGCGCATCACCCGCGCCAGCATGCTGGAAGTACTTTCCGAAGACTACATTCGCACCGCCAGAGCCAAGGGCGTGGCTACCATGCCGATGCTGCTAGGCCATGCACTCAAGAATGCGGCTGTGCCCATCGTCACCGTGATCGGTATCGGCGTCGCGCTATTGATCTCCGGCGTGGTCATCACCGAGAGCGTGTTCAACATTCCGGGAATCGGGCGACTGGTCGTGGATGCGATCGCACGCAGCGACTACCCGATCATCCAGGGCTCGATGATCGTCTTCGCCGGGGTCTATGTGCTGATCAATCTGATGATCGATATCTCCTACTGTTTCTTCGATCCGCGGATCCGGTACGGCTGATGGACACCGTCATCGCCCCGCAGCGCTCCGACACAGCCGACTTCATTCGGCGTCACCCCACCATCGTCATCGGCGGCCTGCTGCTGATCGTGATCGCGCTGGCAGCCCTGTTCGCCCCGTGGATCGCCCGCGACCCGATCGTGTTCGAGCCCATCAACCGACTCAAGCCGCCAGGTGCCGAGTTCTGGCTCGGAACCGACAGTCTGGGCCGCGACATCTTTGCGCGCATGGTTTACGGCGCGCGGATCTCGCTCATCGTCGGTCTGTCGGTGGCTGTATTCGCCATCGTCATCGGCTCGGTCGTTGGGTTGCTGGCTGGTTATTTCCGGGGCGTTGACGCCGTGGTCATGCGATTGATGGACGGCATCATGGCGATTCCGTCCATCTTGCTGGCGATCGCGCTCGTCGCGCTGCTGGGCTCCAGCGTATTGGTGGTCATCATCGCGATCACGATTCCCGAAATCCCCCGCGTGACCCGGCTGGTGCGCGCCGTCGTGCTGTCGGTGCGCGATCTGCCGTTCGTCGAAGCCGCTCGCTCCAACGGCACCCGGGTCGGCAAGTTGTTGCGCAGGCACATTCTCCCCAGCACGATTGCGCCGCTGATCGTGCAAGCCACCTATATCTGTGCCTCCGCCATCCTGACCGAGGCCGGCCTGAGCTTTCTGGGTGCGGGCACGCCGCCTGAAATCCCGACCTGGGGCAACATGATTGCCGGCAATCGGCTCTACCTGCAAATCGCACCCTGGACCATCTTTGCACCGGGCATCTGCCTGGCTCTGGTCGTGCTGGCGGTCAATCTGCTCGGTGACGGGCTGCGAGACCGACTCGATCCACGTATCTCGCGGGGCATGTGATGGCAACAACCCCCGTGCTCCAGGTTGATGACCTGCACACCCGCTTCTTCACCCGCGATGGCGTCGTGCGCGCGATCGAGGGGCTCTCGCTGACGGTGCAACAGGGCGAGGTGCTGGGTATCGTCGGCGAATCGGGTTGTGGCAAATCGGTGACCGCCCTGTCCGTGATGCGGCTGATCCCACCCAAAGCCGGCCGCATCGTGCAAGGCTCCGTGCAGTTCGAAGGCAAGGATCTGGCCCTGTTGAGCGAAGCCGAGATGCGCTCCATTCGCGGCAACCAGATCGCGATGGTGTTCCAGGAGCCGATGACCTCGCTCAATCCGGTACACAGCGTCGGAGCACAGATTGCCGAAGCGGTTCAGATCCACCAGGGTTTGTCCAGGAGCGCGGCGATGGACCGCGCGGTAGAGATGCTCAAGCTGGTGCACATACCAGACCCGCAGCGCCGGGTATCCGACTACCCGCACCAATTCTCCGGCGGCATGCGCCAACGGGTGATGATTGCGATGGCGCTGTCGTGCAACCCCCAGCTCTTGATTGCCGACGAACCGACGACCGCGCTGGACGTCACGATCCAGGCGCAGATTCTCAAGCTGATGGTCGAGCTCAACGGCCGCGTCGGCGCGTCCATCTTGCTGATCACGCATGACCTGGGGGTGATTGCTGAAACCGCGCACCGGGTGGTCGTGATGTATGCCGGCCGCAAGGTCGAGGAGGCCACGGTCGATGCCTTGTTCGAGCGACCGGTGCACCCCTACACCCGCGGCCTCATGGCATCGATACCCCGGGGTCGGCAGGGCGCGCGCACACGGCGTCTGAGCGAAATTCCGGGCATCGTGCCTTCGCTGCGCGAGTCGGTTCCGGGACAACCCGCTTTCGTCGGTTGTGCATTTGCGCCGCGCTGCGGCTTTGCGCAAGCGCGCTGCCATGCACAGGCGCCGCCGCTGTTGCAGTACGCTGCAGGCGCAAGCGCCCGGGTGATTGAAGGTCCGGCGCCGGTGGGTGCCCATCTGGCGGCCTGCTGGGAAATCGACAAGGTGCTGGCATCATGACGGAACACGCCATCGCGTCAACGGTGCCGGATCGCGCGAGCGAAACGCCTGCCGCCACCGTGCTCAAGGTCGAAGGACTCAAGAAGTACTTTCCCGTGCATCGGGGCGTGCTGCAACGGGTCACCGGCAACGTCAAGGCGGTGGACGGCATCTCGTTCTCGATCCAGGCAGGTGAGACGCTGTGCCTGGTTGGCGAGTCGGGTTGCGGCAAATCCACCGTCGGCAAGACCGTGCTGCGCTTGCAGGAGCCCACGGCCGGTCGCATCTGGCTCGGCGAGACCGAGGTCACCCATCTGAACGACGAACAGATGCGAGAGCACCGGCGCGAGGTGCAGATGGTGTTCCAGGACCCGTATTCTTCGCTCAACCCGCGCATGCGGGTGGGCCAGATCATCGCCGAACCGCTGGAAAACTATGGCTTGGAGACGAACGCGCAGGGGCGCGAACGCAAGATCGCCGGTTTGCTGGAAAAAGTCGGCCTGCGCGCCGATGCGATGCAGCGCTATCCGTTCGAGTTCTCGGGAGGCCAGCGCCAACGCCTGGGCATCGCGCGGGCGCTGGCGCTCAATCCGCGCTTGATCGTCGCCGACGAACCGGTGTCCGCCCTCGACGTATCGGTGCAGGCCCAGGTGCTGAATCTGCTGATGGATTTGCAGGAAGAATTCGGCCTGGCGTACCTGTTCGTCTCGCACGATCTGGCGGTGGTCGAGCACATCGGCCACCGGATCGCGGTGATGTATCTCGGGCGCATTGTCGAGCTCTCCACCCGCGACCGCATTTTCGGACAGCCGCAACACCCGTACACCGAAGCCCTGATGGCGGCGGCACCGATCGCCGATCCGAAAGCCAAGCGCCAGCGCCTGGTCATCGAAGGCGACGTGCCCAGCCCGATGAATCCGCCATCCGGCTGCCATTTCCATACCCGTTGTCCGTATGCCGTAGCCCGCTGCAAGGTCGAAGACCCTCCGCTGCTGTCGATCGCACCGGACCACGTTGTCGCCTGCCACCTGCGTACACCGGCTACCTTGGCGCAGGCAGTCAGGATATGACGGGCAAAGCCGTAGCTTTGGAAGGCGGACCATTTTCCGCCGGGCCGCCCCAAGGGAAATTAGCCCCCCTGGGGGGCAGCGCAGTACACGCAGTGACAAGCGTGGGGGCCATTCTCGGCGTCACGCGGCGCATCAACGCGGCTGGCACGCTGACCCGCCTGGGGGGCAGCCTGATGGAGCCCGAGGTGCTCGACGCCATGCGTGCGGCAGCCGCTGCCAGCGTCGACATCGCCGAGATGCAAACCGCCGCCAGCGGGCGCATTGCCTCGGCTACCGGCGCGCAGGCGGGCATCGTCACCTCTGGCGCGTCGGCCGCTTTGACACTGGCCACCGCCGCCTGTCTGGCACGCTGGGACGTGGCGCGCATGGCCGCCCTGCCCGACACGGCCGCCATGCCGAATCAAGTGCTGATGGCGCGCACCCAGCGCAACAGCTACGACCATGCGATCCGGGTGGCTGGAGGGCAGATTGTCGATATCGGCCACAACGACCGTGGCACCGGTGCCGGCATCCGCGGCCTGGAAGCCTGGGAAATCGAGGCCGCGGTCAACCCACAGACCGTAGCCTACGTGTTTGTTGCCACCGCGCAATCGCTGGACAGCCTGCCGATGGTGGTCGCCACTCTGCATGCCTGCGGGCTGCCGGTGATCGTCGACGCCGCAGCGCAATTGCCACCGCGCGAGAACCTGCGTCGCTTCATCGACGCCGGCGCCGACCTGGTGCTATTTAGCGGCGGCAAAGCCATCGGTGGCCCGCAATCGAGCGGCATCCTCGCCGGTCGGCGCGAACTGATCGGATCGGCCCTGGTGCAGATGATGGACATGGATGTGCATCCGACCACCTGGTCCGCCTCACCCCTGATCGACCGCACGGCCTTGCGCGGCATTCCGCACCACGGCATCGGGCGCGGCTTCAAGGTCGGCAAGGAAGAGATTGCCGGCCTGCTGGTGGCGCTCGAGCGCTTCATCGCGCGCGACGACGCAGCCTACGCGGCCCGGCTGCGCGCGCGCCTGATCGCCATCACTGAGACCTTGGCCAGCGGCGCTCCTGCCCTGTCCACCCGACTGCAGGCAGATGCGCCGATCCCCACGCTGGAGCTGCAGTTGCCGCCTGGCACGGCCTCCGCGCTGAGCCATGCGCTGCAACACGGCGAGCCACCCATCCATCTGGGCGAAGGCCGGATGGATGCCGATATCCTGATTCTCAACCTGCAGACCGTGCGCGAGGACGACGACGCCGTTTTGGCGCGTCGCCTGTGCGCCGCCTGCAAAACCCTCGCTGCATCACCATGACAGACACTCCCCCTGACCTGATCCTGCGCGGCGCACGTGTCATCGACCCGTCGCAAGGCATCGACCGGGTGACCGACATCGCCTTTGCAGGCGGCAAGGTCGCCGCCATCGGCGACCAGCTACCTGCCGGCGCGAACACAGAAGTGCGCGACCTCAAGGGCAAGATCGTCACGCCGGGTCTGATCGATCTGCACACCCATGTCTACTGGGGCGGCACCTCGATCGGTGTCGATGCGGTGCAGCTGGCGCGCACCAGCGCGACCGCCACCTTCATCGACGCCGGCACCGCCGGGCCAGGCAACTTCCCCGGTTTTCGCAAGCATGTGATCGAGCCGGCGATGCCGGTGCGTATCTTGCCACTGATCAACCTGTCGTTCGCCGGCATCTTCGCGTTCTCGGGTACGGTGATGGTCGGCGAATGCGAAGACCTGCGACTGCTCGACATGCGCCAATGCCTGCGCGTGGCGCGGGAAAATCTGGACCTGATCGTTGGTGTGAAAGTGCGGGTCGGTCGCGGTGCCAGCGGCCAATCAGGCGTCGCGCCCATGGACATGGCGCTGGAGGTGGCCGACGAACTCGGCCTTCCGGTGATGGCGCACCTGGACCATCCGCCACCGTCGCGTCTGGAGGTGATGTCGCGGCTGCGCAAGGGAGACATCCTGACCCATTGCTTCCGCCCATTTCCGAATGCGCCCTCGATGCCCGGCGGCGGCGTGCGGCCTGAAGTGGCAGCAGCGCGTGAGCGCGGCGTGATTTTCGACATTGGCCACGGCAGCGGGTCGTGCGGCTTTGAAACCACCCGCGCCATGCTGGCCGCCGGTTTCAAGCCTGACGTGATCTCGTCGGACGTGCATATCTTGTCCATCGACGGACCTGCCTTCGACCTGCTGCAAACGCTGGCCAAATTCCATGCACTGGGCATGAGCCTGACGGAGGTTGTGGCCAGTGCCACCATCAACGCCGCGCGCGCCGTGCGTCGACCCGAGCTGGGAACACTCAAGCCGGGCGCACTGGGCGAGGCCAGCATCTTCGCGCTGCTCGAGCAAGCTACCGAATACCGCGACGTGCTGGGCGAGGTGATTCACAGCAACACCGCGTTCAAGGCACATGGCCTGGTGTTGGACGGTAAATGGTGGACTTGAAACCCTCCCGATCGTATTCCTACGCCTAGCTTCATCGGAGACTGCCGTGTCCAACAACCCATCCATGATCTTCACCGACGTCGACTACAACGCCGAGGGCAAGCAGGTCGATTGGCTCTACCTGCCGCATTCGGTCACCCGCTCTGCCTATGGCGCGCTGGCCATACCGATCACGGTGATCCGCAATGGCGATGGGCCCACCGTATTCCTGATGTCGGGCAACCACGGCGACGAGTATGAAGGGCAGATCACGCTGGCCAAGCTGATCCGCGAACTCGAACCCGAACATGTTCGCGGCCGCATCATCATCCTGCCGGCGGCCAACCTGCCGGCGGCGATGGCCGGCACCCGCGTATCGCCGATCGACCAGGGCAACTTGAATCGGGCTTTCCCCGGCGACGCGCATGGCACGCCGGCCTGGGCCATCGCGCACTACATCGACAGCGTGCTCTACCCCATGGCAGACTTCCACCACGACCTGCACTCGGGCGGATCGTCGCTGAAATACGTGCCGTTCTGCTCCATGCGCAAAAGCGGCGATGACGACCTCGACGCCCGATCGCTGGCCGCCTTGCAAGCCTTCGGCGCGCCCCTGAGCATGGTGTGGGCCTACAACCCGGAAGGCCGGTTGGCCGGTGCGGCAGCCGCCCGGCGTGGCCTGGTCTCGCTGGGCGGCGAGTTCGGAGGTGGTGGCGACGTGAACCGCTCCAGCCTGGCCATGTTGGAGGGCGGCGTACGCCGTTTTCTGGCATTCGCCGGCGTACTGGCAAACACACCGGCACCCGCACCACGCAAGGACATGCGCATGATGGAGGTTTCCAGCCTTGAACATTATGTGTACGCGAACGAGGCGGGCTTGCTCGAACCACTGGCGGACCTGGGTGCCGAGATCAAGGCTGGCGATCCAGCCGCTCGCATCCACTTCATCGACAACCCAGGGCGCGAGCCGGTCACCTGCTATTTCCGCCGCAGCGGCATGGTGGTGTGCCAA
>Ga0105045_10002905_pt1 | contig 14545 bp, 11 predicted proteins | sample MAT02_FD_78089 | JGI IMG/M metagenome (GOLD analysis project Ga0105045, IMG submission 78089) | Freshwater microbial communities from Lake Fryxell liftoff mats and glacier meltwater in Antarctica - MAT-02 (megahit assembly) | ecosystem: Environmental > Aquatic > Freshwater > Ice > Liftoff...
TGTTCGAGCCTAAGTTTATTGGGGGTTATAATTACATTTCGTTTACCACCAAGAAGGGTAATCGTTTTACGATTTATGTGCACCGGCTTGTGGCTGAGTTCTTCGTGGATGCCGAAAGCAAGGATGATTTATTCGTGATTCACGCCGATTATAATCGGGCAAACAACACTGCCGGGAATTTGAAATGGGTACCCAAAGAAGTGCTCTACAAACACCGGGCTGCAAAAGCCGGACGTATAGCCGGTAAGCCTAGCCGAAAAGTAAAACTTCAAGCCGTAAGCGAAAGAGTGCAGATTCAAGCCCTTCGTGAAACCGCCGCCAAATCAAAACTCTATACGGAAGTTTTAGGCATTCATTAATAGCCTAATTTTTCGCGCATCCTTCCGATCACTTCCATCGCAACTTTGCGAGCCTTCTCAGCGCCTCGATTCAATTCCTGCTCAATCATTTCAGGTTTTCCCATCAAATCATTGTAGCGCGCACGCTCGTCGGCAAATTGGTCGAGAATAAGTTCAAAAAGGGCTTGTTTGGCATGGCCGTAACCGTAGTTTCCCCCGAGATAATTTCCCCGCATGGTTTCTATTTCTGGATCAGTTCCAAGGAGGTTGTACAATTTAAAAACGGTGCAGGTGTCGGGGTCTTTTGAGTCCTCCATTGGCGTGCTGTCGGTAATTATCCCCATCACCGTTTTCCGAAGAGCCTTTTCGGGTTGAAAAATATCTATGAAGTTGCCATGACTCTTGCTCATTTTTTGCCCGTCGGTACCAGGTACCAGCTTTGTATTTTCTTGCACCGAAACTTCGGGTAAAACGAGGATTTCTCCCAACTGTCGATTTATCGCTCCGGCTATGTCGCGCGCCATTTCGATATGCTGCACCTGGTCTTTGCCCACGGGTACTATATCGGCATCGTACATCAGGATGTCGGAAGCCATTAATACCGGATAGGTGAATAAGCCAGCGTTGACATCGCTCAAACGGTCGCTTTTATCTTTAAAACTATGTGCATTCGCAAGCATAGGAAAAGGCGTAAAGCAGGATAGATACCATGTAAATTCGGCCACTTCGCGTACATCGCTCTGCCGATAAAAAGTATGCTTTGCCGTATCTAATCCGCATGCTAACCAAGCGGCGGCGACTCCGTGCACGTATTCCTTGCGCAGCGAAGCATCTTTGATGGTGGTAAGCGAGTGCAAATCGGCAATAAATAAAAAAGCATCATTCCCGGCCTGATCTGCTTGTTCGATAGCCGGCTTTATAGCTCCCAGAATATTGCCAAGGTGAGGGATTCCCGTACTTTGAATGCCGGTTAAAATACGCGCCATACTTTCGGTTTTTTAAGGCGCTAATGTAAACATTCGAAGTTTGCACCGCGGTAATTTGGTTGCGGCAATGAAGAGGGAATTTAGTTGGTTATCGGGTTCGATGCCCTTACCTTTGGCTCATGAAAGTAGATGATGCGCTGGTTGCCAAATTGGCCAAACTCTCCAGATTGCAATTTGACGATTCCGAAAAGGAAGCCATCAAGAATGATATGGAACGCTTAATTGGATTTGTGGAACAATTGAGCGAGCTCGATACCGAAGGCGTTGAGCCACTTATCCACATGAGCAAGGAAGTGAACGTATTTCGGGCTGACGCCATCACCGAAGACATCAGCCAGGCTCAAGCGCTTAAAAATGCGCCCAATCACGATTCTTTCTATTTCAAAGTGCCCAAAGTAGTAGAGAATCCTGACCGGGGGGCATAAAAAAAGCCCCCGAAGGAGCTTCTTACACGATCGTATTTCTATTTATACCTTGATGAAAAATCCGGCTGAGAAGCTGTATAAATCTGGGGTATTATCATTATCGAAAAGGGGGAGTAATCCAACCTGTGCAAATACCGTAAGGCGGCGGTAACCCACGCGGGCCATGGCATCCACTTGCCATCGGTTAAAACCCAGGTCGCCCTTCAGCGCCGCCTTGTAGCTGTTGCCTTCGGTATTGTATTTTTGCTTGTACATGCTGCCTATCAGCACTTTGCCCACTACGCCTGCACTGATATGAAAAGCGCGATCGGGGTCGAGTGATGTATTGAAGTCGAGCATTACGGGTATACCGAAATAACTTGCGCGCAATTTATTTTTTGTAATGTTTTTATCGGTATTGGGCTCTACGAACAGGCTATCGCCAGCGAAAGCGAATTCATTCTCACCATCGTATTTCCAATTGTAAATCTGGAAGGTCATACCAGTGGTTATCCCAACGTAATCATTGACGATCCGCCCTTTAATTTGTGCGAAATTAAGGGAGATATACCGCGACTTTCCATAGCTCGGGGCAAAGCCTTCCACATCGCTATCTAAATTAAAATCGCGCCCGTTGCTTAGTATTCCGTTTACTCCAAGGTCAATTCCATTCCACCAGGTAAGGCGGTATTTGTCTGAGTTATTGCTATCGCAATACATACAATCTGCGTCTTCATCATTTTCATCGTCTATCCTTACACTGCCGCCTTTCTCCTTGTTCACAATGGTAATGGTCGAATTTCCGAGTACGATTTTGGTGGTATCTGTTACGCCGTTCTTTTTAGTGTAAATCGTAACCGATGTGCTATCCCCACCAGCGACGGTATCAGTGGCGATAAGTATTTCTCTTTCCACCACTACGAGTGAATCGGTTGGCTGCGCTTCCAACGCGATTGTCCCAAGGATGCAGCTCAAGATTGTGAAAATTATTTTTCTAGTCATTTTGGTTTTATTAGTTTGTTTGATAGTGTGACGGCCACCCTATTCGAATTGTTACAGATTGCTCGAACGGGAGTGCGAAATAGCTAAATCGCCGAGCCGAATAGCCCAACCTTCGCGCTCGCCTGAGGGATTATCTTTGATCTTGACCTCGGCGTTAATGAGCTTGCCCGTATTATCGGCTACACGCTTTGCTAAGAATTTCATGGGTTGGTCGCGTTCTTCTTCCGGAATGTTTAATTCAGATCCAAACCTGGCTTTTGCCAATTCGGCTAAGGTCAGGTAATCGGCGTTCTCACCAGCTACGGCCCGATTTTCTGGAGTGCGTTGCGTCGCGGTATGAGAGCTTTCGGCCAGGCCATTCTCATCCGCTGCGATCCGATCTATTGGTTTCGCATCTATTGGTGCTACATCTATCGCGGCGGAGCCAATCGCTTGAGATGCCGGCCTTTCTTCTGCCGCATATTCCATGGGCTCCCCTTTTCGCTGCTGGGGCATTTCGCGCTTGCCTTGAACCTTCAGTCGTTCATCCGTCTTTAAGGGGCTCGTTTTTTCTGTGAGAATTTCGACTTCCGAATTTTCGGTAGAATCCAGATCACCTTCATTTTCCGCATCTTCGATGGTACTATTTTCAACGGCCGGAAGCAGCGATTCCTGCTTCGCGGAATTTTCAGCTACAGAATTTGCAGGCTGATCTCCAACTTGAAAAACCCATATTGCTCCGATCAAGATTGCCGCTGCGGCAGCCGTTCTTATAACCCAAAGCGGTATAACGCGGGCTTCTCTTTTACGCAAGTCAGCTTTTTCGCTCATTCGAAGGAAGGGCGAAGGCTTCAACGCCATTGGCCGAAAGTCGCGTACTATATCGGAATGAGTTTTCTCGAAACCTTTTAATCGCGTCTCTTGCTGGAACGAAAGCAAATCTGCTTCACGTGCATCAGCAAACTCGGCATAATTAGATGTATTTATTTCACAATCGAAATCGAAGTGGTACGAGTCAGCCGTTTCGATAAATTCAGTCGTTGGCAATAATTTAAGATTCTGCCAGCCTGCAGCTTCTTGCGCCGTAGTCTCTTGCAATTGAAGTACGCCTAAGTTGTCGAGATCTTCAACACTTGCCAACCCATCGCTTACGCGGAAATAGAGCTTTTCGCGTTCTTCGAGCGTCCAATCATGTGGCGAAACTGGGTGTTTCAAATAAGACCAGTCCAGATTTTCGTCCGAGCCTTTTTTCAAAGGGGCATGGATGCCTTGTGTGAAGGTCGACTTGAGCTCGGGATTGCGATCAACGAATTCCTCCACCAATGTTCTTTTGGCTTTCGAGAGCCTTCCCTCCCAGTAATCTAAGAAGTAGGCTTCGTAATTATGTCGGTTAATCTGTTCCATTATAGTACCGCCTCCATCGATCCGATATAGGTGCGAAGCGCTTGACGAGCCCTAAAAATGTACACCTTAACCTGTGGTTCATTCAATTTGCAAATTTCTCCGATCTCTTCGTAGCTGTATCCTTCGTAGTCGCGCAGAAGTACTACTGACTTCTGAATTTCCGGAAGTGTCTCTAAGGCTGCGTGAAGCACTTCATTCAAATCGGAATATTGATTGGAATGCCCACGTTTTTCGGCTTCCAACTCATTGTAATTTCCTTGTTTCTTGCTCCGTCTCATCAAATCTATCATGGTATGGTAGCCAGTAGAGAAAAGGTAACTTTTGGCTTTTTCGCCATTGACCTCCTCGCGCTTGAGCCACATTTTGGCGAAAGCTTCTTGCACCAAATCTTTGGCTTGTTCTGTATCGCGCACATGTTTGAGCATGAAGCGATACAAGCCATCGGCATGGCTATCCACGCAGTTATTGTATTCTTTGATGGTCATAGGGTGGTAAGCAGTCGAAGGTATGACGACCTGCAAAGCTATAAGTTACAAAGGGAGAAAAAAACAATGAATCGGCTCAATCGAGCTGCAACACGGCTAAGAAAGCAGTTTGCGGCACTTCCACATTGCCAACTTGGCGCATGCGTTTCTTTCCTTTCTTCTGCTTTTCGAGTAGTTTACGCTTTCGCGAAATATCGCCACCGTAGCACTTGGCAGTAACGTCTTTGCGCAGCGCACGCACCGTTTCGCGGGCAATAATCTTTGTTCCAATTGCAGCCTGAATAGCGATTTCAAATTGCTGCCGCGGAATGAGCTCCCGCAATTTTGCGCAAATTCGCTTACCCAGGTCGAAGGCATTGTCACGGTGAATAAGCGCCGAAAGGGCATCGACCTGATCGCCATTGAGCAGAATATCGAGTTTCACGAGTTTGCTCTCTCTGTACCCTATTGGGTGATAATCGAACGATGCGTACCCACGCGATATGGTTTTGAGCTTATCGTAAAAGTCGAAAACAATTTCTCCGAGCGGCATTTCAAAGGAAAGCTCCACGCGGTCGGCGGTTAAGTAAATCTGATTGGTCAATACACCGCGCTTATTGATGCAGAGGTTCATTATTTGGCCTACGTACTCCGATTTGGAGATAATCTGCGCCTTAATGTACGGCTCTTCCACCATCGATAGCGCAGATTGATCGGGCAATTCGCTCGGGTTATTAACCTGAAACGTATCACCCTTGGTGCTCGTGGCGCGGTAGCCCACGTTTGGTACGGTGGTAATCACCATCATATCGAATTCGCGCTCCAATCGCTCTTGAACAATCTCCATGTGGAGCATTCCAAGAAAACCGCAGCGGAAACCAAAGCCTAAGGCTGCAGACGATTCCGTCTCGTAAACCAAGGAAGCATCGTTCAACTGCAATTTCTCTAAAGAAGCGCGGAGATCTTCATATTCGTCTGTTTCTACCGGATAAATACCGGCGAAAACCATTGGCTTAACGTCTTCAAAACCTTTGACTACTTCGGTGCAAGGATTTTCTACAAGCGTGATAGTATCGCCGACCTTTACTTCTTTGGCCTGCTTAATACCCGAGATAATATAGCCCACATCGCCTGCTCTGAGTTCGAGCCGAGGCGACAAATCCATTTTTAGGACTCCAATTTCGTCGGCTTCGTATTTGTGGCCCGTATTTACAAATTTTACCGCGTCGCCTTTGCGAATTACGCCGTTTCGAATACGGAAGTATGCAATAATACCTCGGAAGGAATTGAATACCGAGTCAAAGATCATCGCTTGGAGCGGTGCTTCGGGATCTCCTTTTGGAGCAGGTATTCGAGCCACAACAGCTCGCAGAATTTCTTCCACCCCCATGCCGGTTTTTCCGCTGGCCCGAATTACGTCTTCGGGCCGGCAGCCTATCAAGTCCACTATCTGATCGGTGACTTCATCGGGCATGGCACTCTCCAAATCCATCTTATTGAGAATCGGAATAATCTCCAAGTCATGCTCCAAGGCCAGATAAAGATTGGAAATGGTCTGCGCCTGAATACCTTGAGCGGCATCGACAATAAGCAGGGCACCTTCGCAGGCGGCAATCGATCGCGACACCTCGTAAGAAAAATCGACGTGGCCCGGAGTATCGATGAGATTGAATATATATTGCTGCCCATCCTGCATGTATTCCATCTGGATGGCGTGACTTTTAATGGTGATCCCACGCTCGCGTTCCAAATCCATATCATCGAGGGTTTGGGCCTGCATATCTCTTTCTGCTACCGTTCCGGTGTGTTGCAAAAGCCGATCGGCCAGGGTGCTTTTACCATGATCAATGTGGGCAATGATGCAAAAATTGCGGATGTGTTTCATGGCGCGAAATTACGCCAAATTAAGAATGAGATTAAGAGAGAGCGATAATTTTGGAAACGATCATTCACAATCCACTTTTACATTAACTCTTTAGGGCGATTTACTTTTTTATATTTGTCAACTGCTGCAACCTTCTGTAGCTCTATGCGTCATCCTTAAAATTGACCAAATGAAATCAATCCTGTTAATGCTTTGCCTTTTAGGGGCAGCATCGGCCTTTGGGCAAACTCGAGTCGATCTTAGACTCAACGCCAAATTCGACCCCCAACAGCTCGCTGACTTACAAGCAAAAAGTCCGGAAGTTGTTGCATACTGGTCCTATTATTTAGATCATAGCTACACCATTTCTGATGCGCCTGTGGGCAAGGATATTTCGATATACGCTGAGATCGAATTCACTTCAATCGAGAACTTCAACATTTTAAATACGGATCTCAACATGTTGCGATCTTCAGAGCAGTATTACCGCATCGCTGGAAGCGATCAGATTTTTGTGCTTCTATCCAATGACACCTTCGTCAAAAAATTTAACTTGACTCGCCAGCTGTGATTATGAAAAGATCTTTTAAAATTCTCTCATCCCTTAGCGTTGGCTTTTTTTCGTTTTTGATGTGCTTTAGCACAGCACAGGCGCAAACAATTGTTTCTATTGCCGATGGCGGGCAGGTCAACGATGTATCGTGCTCCTCTTCTGTAGTTATAACCGATAGCAACGCAAATGGTGGGAACTACGGTCCGAATGAGAGTTTTACGATCACTATTTGTATCGAAGATGCTTCTACAAACTTTGCGGAAATCATTATTTCGCCCGCACTCTACGGTGATATTTGGGACGTCGATGCCAATTCGAGCTTATTTATTTACGATGGCATAGGCACCGGAGGGCCGCTCTTAGGCGTCTTCAATAGCGTGTCTGATCCAGCTGGAATTACTGTTAGTGGCAATAATGCGTGCATGACCATGCAATTTATCTCCGGGTCGAATAGTTCGGGTGCAGGCTTCACTTCTACTTTTTCTTGCATCCAGCCTTTACAGCCCTTTCTATTTGACGTTGTTGGAACTCCGGAATTGGCTTTCTATGGCCAGGTAAATGATGATGCTATTCAAATCTGCTTCGGTGATACGGTGACCTTAGACCTGGTAACAAATTATCCCTTATCAGATGCTGGTGGAAACGGCTACGCTCAAGCTGACGCCACCAGTTTCTTTAGATATGTTATGGGCGATGGAACCATTTACCAGGGAACCGGCCTTAACAGTATTGAGCACGTTTATTTAGAGCCCTTCGGCTATCAGGTTACTGTTACCATAAGAGATATTAATGGCAGGGTTGAATCAGATCAATTCTTTATTCTGATTGCTCCCCGTCCCGACTTCTCCAACTTGCCCGTTAACGATACGCTCTGTATCGGGGAACAAACAATAATCTCGGGAGGCGTTCAGAACAATGGGTTTATTGGGGTGGATGCCACTTCAAGTGCAATCCTTGGCGGGGGCATTCTTGGAGAGCAGCTCTACCTGCCCGATGGCAATGATGAAAATTATCAGACCAGCATTATCATAGACGAGTTTCCCGATGGGCAAACAATTCAAAACGCAAGCGATATTATCAATTTCTGTGTGAACATGGAGCATTCTTTTCTTGGAGATTTGGAAATGATGCTTTCCTGTCCGGACGGGACGAGCATAAATGTATTCAATTCATTCACAGGCGATGGCTTATTCCCAGGAGGATTCGGAGGCGGAAGTACTTTTTTAGGCGATGCTAATGATTTTGGAATAAATGGAGTTCCAGGAATTGGTTTTGACTATTGTTTTTCCATGAATGCTGCTTTCGGCACACTTGGTCAGGAATTTCAAGCAGGAAATACCATACTTGTAAATACCTTCCAAGTGGGAAACGCCATGTCGCCCGGCACCTATCTACCCGAAGAAGGGTTTGTCAATTTTATAGGTTGCCCCCTAAATGGAAACTGGACTTTGACCATTCGTGATAATTTAGGGATCGATGATGGCTTTATTTTCAACTGGTCAATCTATTTCGACCCAAATATCAATCCAAACACCGTATTCTACAGCCCCGAAATTGTAGAAGTAATGTGGGCTGACAATCCAGATATTGTCGAAGACAATGGTAATTCGATTCTGGTAGAACCTTCTCAACCGGGCGATAATGCCTTCACTTTTATTGCAATCGATGAGTTTGGATGCATCCACGATACTACAGTTTTTGTTTATATCAGGCCTTTAACCACTGCTCAAAATGCCATAGCTTGTGATCTTACCCACACCTTGGTGCCGGCTAACGCACCTGGCGGAGGAACTTGGGAAATTATTACAGCGCCAACAGCCACGGCTACGGCGATTTTCGACTTCCCTAACCCCTTCGTTGCAGATGTTACCGCTACGGAGTACGGTATCTACGATTTTCTCTTCACCGACGCCAATTGCAGTTACACCGCCGCATCCGAAGTCGATTTCAGGCCCGATCCGCAGATTGCTCCATTCCCAGCCGACACCACCCTTTGTTTGGGGGCGTCGATCGTAATTAACGCTGGCCCACAACAAGCAAATTCCGATAACTTTTTCATTAATTGGTCTTTGAATGGGCCGACCATTAACACCACCGATTACGCCATTACGGCTGATCAAACAGGAACCTATACCCTAACGCTCTCAGGTGTCTGCGGCACAGAAACGCAATCGACTGATGTAATCTCAATCGCTATTGCATTCATGGGCGATACCATCTGTGGCCGCCAGGCTTTTGGACAAGTAACGGTTGAGCCGGAAGGCAATGGACTTTGGAGTGCAGACGTGGAAGGGATTTCGTTCTCGAATGTAAACTTGACTTCAACTTCAATTTCGGCTCAGAATTATGGAAACGTTGCCATTACTTATACTGACAGTCGCTGTGTGAATGATGGACTGACTCGTAATTTCCGGTTCGTTGAGCAGCCTGTAGCATTAATTACTCCACCAAACCCGGAGTTTTGCGTAGAATTGGATATCTTAACGCTTACTGTGCAAACTACTGGTAGCGATCGTGGAAACTATATTTGGGCGGTAAATGGCACCACCGAAACTACAAATAATGACACCATCCAATTTGCTCCGCTCACTTTTGAGCCTTTGGAAAACTACGCCATTACGGTGCTCGTTCAAGACGAATTTTTAGTTTGTCCTCTTTCCACAGGGCAAACCTTGTTCGAAGGCCTGTGGTGCACTTATAATATTCCAAACGTAATTACGCCAAACGGCGATGGAGCCAACGATAGGTTTCACGTAGAATTCTTGGAGTTCTTCCCGGGCTCTTCCCTTCGTCTCTATGATAGATGGGGTAAAATGGTGTTCGAAGATGCCAACTACGACCAATACCAAGTGAGTGCTGCAAATGGAGGCCCTGTACAAGGTGGCTGGGATGGTGGCGACGTAGAGTCAGGCACCTATTTCTACGAATTATTGATTCCTCATTTACGCAAAATAGAATCCGGGTACCTGCAAATCTTAGATAGCCGTAACTCCCAGTAAGCAGATTTAAATTCCTTCTTTTCAGGCCTGTGTCAATAGCACGGGCCTGTTCTATATCTTTGCACTTCAAAATTTAGTTCGTGAAGGTTACAGCGCATTTGGAGAGAAGGAAAAACACGTTATTCTCATTTGAAATATTGCCCCCGCTAAAGGGTAGCGGCATAGAAGCCATCTTTGATGGCATTGATCCGCTTATGGAGTTCAATCCGCCTTTTATTAACGTTACTTATCACCGGGAGGAGTACATGTACAAGAAGCTCCCAAACAATCTACTTGAAAAAGTCAGTATTCGGAAGCGGCCGGGAACTGTTGGAATTTGCGCGGCCATCATCAACCGATACGAGATTGACGCTGTGCCACATTTAATTTGTGGCGGCTTCTCGCTCGAAGAAACAGAAAGTGCCTTAATCGATCTCCAATTCCTTGGTATTGATAATGTCCTTGCCCTTCGAGGCGATCCTATAAAAACGGAGAGTGCTTTCATTCCCGAACGGAATGGGCATACCTATGCACTCGATCTAATCGAACAAATTACCAGGCTCAATAAGGGTATCTACCTACACGAAGAGAGCAAGAACAACCAACACATGAGTTTCTGCGTTGGTGCAGCGGGTTACCCAGAAAAGCACTACGAATCCATGAATATCAAAACCGACTTGAAATACCTGAAAATGAAGGTCGACGCGGGTGCGGAATATATTACCACACAGCTATTTTTCGACAATAAAAAGTTCTTTGATTTTGAAGCCCGGTGCAGGGAAGCTGGGATTACAGTGCCGATTATCCCCGGTTTAAAGCCCATTACTAAACTGGCTCATACCGCGTTTCTTCCTAAGACCTTCCACGTCGATTTTCCAGATGCCTTATCCGATGCGCTTTCTTCTTGTAAGACTGACGCAGATGTGAACAAGGTGGGAACCTCCTGGGCTATTGCCCAAAGCCAGGAGCTTAAAGATGCGGGAGTACCCTGCATTCACTATTACACCATGGGCAAGAGTGAAGCAGTTCGCAATATTGCCAAAGAAGTTTTCTGCTAAACAGATAGGCGTCCTTCCAGCATACGGGCAACGTATTTGCCTACGACATCAAACTCCAGGTTCACTTCTTGTCCTTCCTGAAGTTGTAAAAACCCCGTGTTTTCGAAGGTGTAAGGAATAATCGCCACAGTGAACGTGTTTTCGGGAGTATCCACTACTGTAAGGCTCACGCCGTTGATGGTTATCGATCCTTTCGGCACTAAGAGATTCTGAAAAGAATCGGGGTATTGAAATCGAAATCGCCAGCTTCCGTTCGATTCTTCGCGCGTCAAACAAATGCCAGTACTATCAACATGTCCCTGCACGATATGCCCATCAAATCGACCATTGGCAGGCATGCAGCGCTCCAAATTTACGGTACGACCTGGAGCCCAGGATTTGAGATTGGTTTTTTCGAGTGTTTCTTCGATTGCCGTAACCCGGTGCAAATTGTCGCCCAGTTGCACAACAGTCAAACATGTGCCATCGTGCGCTACACTTTGATCGATGTGGAGCTCGCTGCTGATGGACGATCGAATGTCGAAGTGAATGTTTCCTTTTTCTTTGACCACGCCTATCACTTCGCCAATGGTCTCGATTATACCTGTGAACATCTCTTAATCTACTTGATTTGAATTGCCTCCAAACACGGTAACGTACCCAGCCAGATCGATTGGAACTAATCCGGAAAGTCGAATACTAAATACCCTGCAAGTGTAAAAATATACCCCATCGGAGACGATTTTATCGGTCTCAGAATCCGTACCCGACCATTGTAAATCGGGATCGGTAGATTGATATACGATAACTCCCCACCGGTTAAACACTGTAAATTCTACTGATTCTATAGAGCGGTAAGGAAAAGGCCGGAAGATGTCGTTACGCCCATCACCGTTTGGGGTGAAAACATTGGGCAATTCATATTCCGGGCAATTATCAAAGCAGAGCACATTGCTGAAATCACTTTCATTTCGACGCGTAGTTCCATCTGGCCAAAGCGATAGACTGTCGAGTGCTGTTACAGCGTAGCAGCCAGCAATAGAGTTGTCGAAAATAAGCTGGATCGCTGTATTGAAATCGCCCTGAACGGTTTGGAGCAACGTTAGGCTATCGGCATTCGTTGGAGCGAAGTATACATTATAGAGCATTGTATCGTCTGTCTCATCACAAGAGTCATTCGGATTGCTCCATTCCAAATCTATCTCCAAGGCCACGCAATCCTCTTCGCCCGTCAACACGGGAGCGCAGGGAGGGGTTCGATCATACGGAATAGTACAAGACCGCTGCGAAGAATTGATCAAGGTGTCGTTTTCGAGCACGGCGAAATAAGAGCCATGACTCACCACGTAGTAGCAGTAAATCCTATTGTTTACCAAACCCAGGTCGGTGTATGGAATGGCATCGGTGGTGGCGAGAAGCTCAAAAGATCCGGCTCCGTTGTCTTGCCGGTAAATATCGTACTGGAAATTGATCCACGGCAATTGTTCCGTAAAGCTGATGGTCACCTGATTGTCATTAGGTTCTAGCTCCAGAAATAGGGAACTCGCTCGATTCGACTTAGCGGCAAATTCCCCATTGCTGAAAAGCTCAACCCGGTAAGTATGCGCCGACTCTTCCGTATTCAAGGTGGAAGAAATAAACTGGGTAGGCAAATTACTAAGCTCCGTTTCAATGGAGGAAACAAGTACTTCCTCATCGGGAACAGCCAAGCCATCGCCACGGAACAATTTATACTGATAGGGACCTGGAAAAACATCCATATCCAGCTCAATAGGGCTTCTCCACTCTACGGTATCTATTCCAACTGTTGCCGTAAGGCCAATGCTGTTTTTCTTAATGATCGGGATTTCGAAGAGAATTTCGGCGCAAGTTTCGTTACTCGCATAACTTTGCGCCCTATCAGGAAAACAGGCCACCACCATATAGCAATTCTGACGACCAAAGATCACTTCGTCCTGATCTAAATAATTTGTATTTCCTTCACCTTCGAGCGTAGTAATCAAGGAATAACCGGTGTATGCAGGCACTCCCGTTTCGCATTGGCTAGGCAAAAACCCGTAAAAGTTAATCCGCCGGTAAATTTTGTATCCAACAGCTCCCGCACATGGTGAAGGAAACCAGGAGAGCTGAATTGAGCTACCTACCGCATCGGCTAGGAGGTCCTGAGGTGCCGGCGCCACTACAGTAATACGAAAAGTGTTTACGTCTACAAGCGATGTGCCTGGGCCATTGTCGGTAGCTTGAATATTGGTTTGATAGGGCGCAAGCCTAATATGGCTGCAATCGGTGGCCCAATTAAAGGTTGCCACAGCCGTAGGTACAAAGTCGCTTTGTGCAATTGTGGCGGGAGACGAGCCTACCGAAAAAGCGCCGCCAAAACCAGTGATGGCCACATTCGACGAATTATTGTCCGTAGCCGTAATAGGTAGCGTTAGCACGTCGCCAGCTTCTACGCAGGTGTCGATAAGAGCAGAAAGCACAGGGGGTACATTGCCGGGACAATTCTCGACTGTAATCTGCATATCGCGCAGCACTGTGGAGATCAATATCCCACTGCGCCACTCTTCCACAATAAAAGCGAGATTATACTCCCCGAGCCTTTGGGGTGAATCCCAGGTTATCGTACCTGTAAATGGATCAATTGAAAGATTAGTGTTAGGATTTGGACTTGGGCCCAGGGCGGCCAGTTCATTTGGGTATTGATAGAATCCGAGCTCAAATGATACGCAACCAAATCCCATACTCGGGACGAGTTTGTAGGAGATACTATCGGTCCCGTCTTGGTCAACTGCTCCCGGGTTGTGAACCCAAGGTTGGAATAAACAAGCATCTTGGAGCGGTATATTTGCAAAGATAATAGAGCTATTTGGCGCAATGGCCGCAGATATTCGCAAAGTGGTGCGAATGGCAAACTCCACAACCACCGAACTACCGCTATTAATATTGATAATTCCGGCGTTGCGATTGGGATCGCTTATGCAAATATCATAAGAGCCTGCTCCGGGAAATGTATGGATTTCAATGTAGGTGTTGCGCTGGGTGTTGCGGCCTGAAAATTCGAAAATATCGGATCTTTCTAATGTGTCCATTGGCGAGCCATCGCCCCAACTGATCGGTAAAGTAGGCCGATCGGCAGGCGCATCAACCTTGGTGTATGTGAATACCGTGAACTCGTAAGTGTTACCTCCGATATGGCGGTATATAATCTCACCCGCACGATTATGCGTAGCGTATGCAGCGAGACTTCCAAAAGTCAAGAAAACGGAAAGCCAAAAATTTCGCATGGTACCTGAGATAAAGCGAAGTGGAAAGGTAGGTAAAAATCTATGGTTTGGAAATGGATACATAGCTTAAATTCATTAACGGTATACATGTTTTAACGATCGCTTAGCAATCGAAAGTCGCATGGAGCGAGTCGGTTTAAATCTCCCCACTAGCTTTGCGATTTAATCCGGCTTTGACCGCCTACTATACACCAAACCGTGGAGACACCCTATGCTCTAAACCGAAAATCTTCGGGCTGTAAGTACTGAAAA
>Ga0105045_10002906_pt1 | contig 14542 bp, 7 predicted proteins | sample MAT02_FD_78089 | JGI IMG/M metagenome (GOLD analysis project Ga0105045, IMG submission 78089) | Freshwater microbial communities from Lake Fryxell liftoff mats and glacier meltwater in Antarctica - MAT-02 (megahit assembly) | ecosystem: Environmental > Aquatic > Freshwater > Ice > Liftoff...
CATACCTGACATGGTAGACCACCGCTTTGCGCCATACCAGTGGGGCCGTGGTGGGAGTTCGACCGCGGATGGCGGCGCACATCAGCCCTTTGGTGGCTTTCGCTCCTCTATGAATCTGGCTGCGGCATTCGGGGTGGCGGAGTCGCCCGCGAGCGCTCAGTGTGACGGCGTACTCTCAAGCACAATCAAACGCTTCATGAGGGCATGGTGTTTCTCTGTCATTCATACCCATGTGCACGACAGATTTCGCTGGCCCGAGACGCTTATCATCGCGAAGCGGCCGGGCACGTACAGTAGGGTTGGCGGCGCAGGTCGAACTGTCACCGATGTCGTGCGGTGGGCTACGCGCTGTTGAGCGTACCCATCGCGAGAGCGGGTCCACTTGCCGGTCGATTCGGCGTCGCGGCCGACGTACGGTCGGCACCTCGGGCGGCTGATGCTACGGACACGCCCAGCAGCGTGCGACAGAGACCATCCAGACGGTCGTACTCGGCATCCCATCGCAGAGCCGTCGCTGTGGTGCGGGCTCCAGCGGCGAGCTGTACACGCAGCGGCTCATCGGTCGCGACACGTTCCATGGCCGCACTCATCGATGCCGCGCCAACCGTCTGTCCGCCAGCGGCCACAGCCAGCCCGTTGACGTTGTTCCGCAGGTGGTCCGCCACACCGCCCGCCGGTACCGCGAGCACAGGAAGACCGGACGCCATCGCTTCCAACACCACCAGCCCGAGCGTTTCCGTTTCTGACGCAAACACAAACGCGTCGCTGGAAGCATAGAGTGACGGCAGGTCGCGGAGGCGATCCACGTATCCGAGAAACGTCACACCTGATGGCGCCTTGCGTGCAAGGGTGGCGGCAGAAGGCCCACCACCCGCGATCAGCAGTCGCACCGTGGACGGATCGACGACCTGTTGCAGCGCGGTGAACGCATCGAGAATCACGGTGATGTTTTTCTCCGGGGCAAGCCGCCCGACATAGAGATAGGTAAAGACGGGCGTTCCGATCGGTGCGCTCTCTGCACTCGAAAGTGGAAGAAGGCCCCGATAGCGCGGATGAAAGATCTCGGTGTCCACGCCGCATCCCCACACTAACGGATCCGCAACGCCTATCCGCTGAAGGAGCGTTGCAGAGGGGCCGGACGGTGTCAGCACGCAGTCGCTCCGTCGGTGAAAAGCCGCAAGGTAGCGCTCCGCCGGGCCGGCAAGCCACGGCAGCCCCCACGAGCGCGCATACCGACCGAAGTCCGTCTGAAAGGTCGTGACGACCGGCAGACGACGGCGGGTCGCTTCACGCATCGCCAGCGAGCCAATCACAAACTCGGTGGCGCAAAACACGACATCCGGTTGGTGCGCATCAAAAGCGGCGCTCATCCGGCGCGCATTCGGTAGTACCGCTCGCACCTCCGGATAGCGCGGTACCGGGATACTGCGCATGCGAGTAGAGGGCACCACGAGACTCCCGACCGCTGAACGCGTATCGCGGCCGTGTGCAAGCGCGGGGTATTGAGGCGCCACCACGTCCGTGGCCCATCCGCGAGCCAGCATCCCAGCCGCCGCGCCAGCAACGACCACCGAGACACCGTTGATCTGCGGTACATACGTGTCGCTCGCAAAAAGAATGCGCATGAAACAACAATACATCAGCCTCTGTCGCGGGAACACGACAAAAGTGTCACACTCCCGCCGCAAAACCCGACACTGGCGCAGTGCAAAGCGTGACTGATTGGCGACCCGTTCATTGCCGGAACGTCACAGGTGTGGCGCAGTCTTCAGGCTTGGATACACCTCGGCTGCACTGCGCGCATTCCCTATCTCGACGGATCGCCTCATGATGCCACTGCTCGCTCGCCTGGATGCGCACGACCGTGCGCTCTTCCAGCATCTCCTGCTGGCGCGCGAGTGTCGGCTGCTCTCTCGCGTGTGGTGGAAGACCCTGACACATGTTGGCGGCGCGACCACCACGATCCTCGTGGTACTATTGCCGTTGCTCTTCGCGCGCGGGGCGTGGCACACTGCCGCCGTGGAAGGCGCGTGGATTCTGGGGTTGTCCCATGTGCTCGTGCAAGTCGCAAAGCGCAGCGCCACGCGGCCACGTCCGGTGGCACAGCATGGTGTTCAGCGGCATGTCGCGACACCCGACGAGTTCTCGTTTCCATCCGGGCACTCCTGCGCCGCAATGGCGGTGGCGTTCGCGTACGCCGCCACCTTCCCCACCGTGGCAGGGCTGTTGCTGATGCTCGCCATGCTGGTCGGCGTCAGCCGCGTGCGCCTCGGGGTTCATTTTCCAGGAGACGTCGTGGCGGGCCAGGCGCTTGCGCTGATTACCGGTTTCCTTGTGCACGCATGGCCGTGACGCTGCAGCGGCTTGCGCTCTTCACCGATACGTGGGTGCCTCAGGTGAACGGCGTCGCCCGCACGCTTGACCGTCTGATCGTGGAGTGCCAGCGCCGTGGCATTGAAGCACTCGTGGTCACGCCCGATGACCCGGCCGCCACGCCATCCACCGCCGTAGAAGTCGTCCGCTGGCCGAGTCGCGCCTTCTGGGCGTATCCGCATTTACGGGCGTCTGCTCCGTCACACGGTCGCGCACGCGCGGTCATCGAGCGATTCCAGCCAACCTTGCTGCATGCGGCCACACCGTTCGGCGTAGGATTGGCGGGTCGTCAGGCGGCCCGTGTGTTGGGGACGCCGCTGGTGACCTCGTACCACACGCACTTTTCCGCCTACTTGCAACATTACCGCATGCAGGGACTGAATGCGGTGACCTGGCCGTTTCTCAAGTGGTTTCACAACGGCGGACGCCGGACATTTGCGCCCACCCGTATCGTGGCTGACGAGCTGAGTGGCCGCGGCTTGGAGAATGTGATGGTGTGGGGACGCGGTGTGGATACAGCGCAGTTTTCGCCCACCCATCGTTCCACGGCGCTTCGCGAGCAACTCGGCTGTACGCCGGACACCTGTCTGGTGAGCTACGTGGGCCGCTTGGCGCCGGAGAAGGGTCTGGAGACGGCAATGGCAGCACTCGCACCGCTGTTGAGTGACGCGACACGTTCGGTCCGCGTGGTCCTGGTCGGCGACGGGCCAGCTGAAGATCGCCTCCGGTCGATAGCGCCGCCCGGCGTGACTTTTACAGGGCGCCTCGAGGGCAAAGCGCTCGCGGCCCTGTACGCGTCGAGCGACGTCTTTCTGTTTCCGTCGACCACCGAGACCTTCGGGAACGTAGTGTTGGAGGCCATGGCCTCCGGGGTGGCCGTCATTGCGCACAACGATGGGCCGACCACCGAGTTTGCGAACGAACAGACGGCCTGCACCGTCGACGTACGCAATGTGAATGCACTCACAGCGGCAATCGATGCGCTGATTCGACAGCCGGCGCGCCGGGCAACGCTAGCGGCGGCCGCTCGTCGGGAGGCAGAACGGCGCGAATGGCCGATGGTGTGGAATCAGCTCTTCGATGACTACACGATGGCCATATCGCCTGCCCGGCATCCCGTCCACCACGTGGCAAACCACGCCGCGTAACGCTCGTTCCTCCCATCGCGCCGGTTCGCCGTCACTGCAGCAATTCGCGATACACCGCGAACAGGCGGTCGAGCACGCGGGGCCACGCATGATGGGTCACCGCGTGCGTTCGGCCCATGATCCCCAGCGCAGCCAGATTATCGTGGAACAGTCGCCCCGCCTCCACCACGACCGACTCCACGGATGCAGGCTCGTACCGCCGGCCCGCACCGCTCGCCACGATCTGCTCGGCGACCGCACCGGAGTTGACCGTGAGCACCGGGGTGCCGCTCGCCAAGGCCTCGAGCGCGGCGAGCCCGAAGGTTTCTAGCGGACCCGGTGCGACATACACGTCGAGCGCGGCCAACAGATCAGCCATTGCGGCGCGGTCCTGCTGAAACGGCAAGAAGCAGACACGCGATGCATACGGGTGCTTCCGGTAGATAGCCTCCATCGGCCCCGCACCAGCGATGACCAAACGAGCGCCCGTGGTCCGCTCCACCTCGGGCCACGCATCAAGCACCACATCGAGCGCTTTCTCGCGCGCGAAACGTCCAACGTAGCCGGCAACTAGTCCTTGCGGAATGCCAAGCCGCCCACGCAGCGCCGCAGTGTTCGCACGCCGCCATGGAACGAACGTGTCGAGGTCTACACCCAGCGGCACCTGCGCCACGCGGGTGATACCGTCTTGTGCCAGCTCTCGCGCCGAGTAGGCGGAGCCCACGATGGTGAGCGGAAACAGTGTGTTCAACCGGCTGACGTATCGTTGCACCGAGCGATGCACTGCACGCCCCCAAACCGTCGGCGTCCCGATCTGCGGAGCGATCACGCTCGCCACGTTGGTGTGATGATAGCACACCAAGGGCACCTGCAGATCACGAGTGGCGTGACGCACGATCCACGGTACCAGAAAGGGGCTCCCCACCTCGATCAGCGTGGGCTCCTCGTGGCGGACAATCCGGCTCACGCTCCGTGTGGCCAACATGAAGCGGTACGGGCGCTGTGTCGGAATGCGCGGCCCCCGTAATCGATACATGCGCACCCCGTCGTCGTCTGTGATCATGTCACGCACCCCCGGTACCGCAATCACGTGACGCAATGCAGGTCGCGCGGATATGTACCGTGCCTTCTCGAGCACATACGTCCGGATTCCCCCACTGGTCTCGCCGAACCATTCGGTAATGTCCAGCACCGACAGCGATGCGTCGGGACGCAGTCTGGGAGGCAGCGCGTCGCGCCCGATCGAGAGAACATGCGAATTCGTGGAGGTGTCGATCGTACGATCAGCAAGCCGGAGAGTAAGGGACATGCGGGAACGATACGGAGCCCTGACGGAAAAGCTGCCGCGCCCTGATGCTGTGACGGATCCGTGACGGCGCCGTGGTAAAACGCCGAGGAAGCAGTGACAGAGCGTGTCGAACTTCCGCGTACCTTTTTGCGGAGCGTTTTTTGCGGATTGCCGTAGTCGGCATCGGGTATGTCGGGTTGTCCAACGCCGTGCTGCTGGCGCGCCATCATATCGTGACAGCGGTCGACATCGACACCGAACGCGTGCGAGCGGTCAATGCGCGCGAGTGTCCCATCGTAGAGCCAGACCTCGCGGCGCTGCTCGCGCACGGCGCACTGGCTCTACACGCGACCACCGACGCGGCCACGGCGTACGCCGACGCCGATGTCGTTATCGTGGCAACGCCCACCGACTATGATCTTGAGTCGAACTACTTCAACACGACCTCCGTTGAAGCCGTAGCGCGTTCCGTACGCACAGTGAATCGCACGGCGGCCATCGCGATCCGCTCCACGGTACCGGTAGGCTTCACCGAATCACTGCGCCGTCAGCTACACGATGGCGCGATCTACTTTGTCCCGGAGTTTCTTCGCGAAGGCCGAGCCTTACAGGACAATCTCTCGCCGTCGCGCATCATCATCGGCGGTACCGGGCCGCACGTGGACATGCTCAGCGCACTCTGGCGTGATGCCGCCGATGCCACCGTTGTGGCCGTGCGGGCAATGGATGCTACGCAGGCTGAGTGCGTAAAGTTGTTCTCGAACACGTACCTGGCGATGCGGGTGGCCTTCTTTAACGAGCTTGACAGCTTTGCGGTGTGCCATGACGTCGCCCCAGGGCCAATCATCGATGGGGTCGGCCTCGACCCACGTATTGGGGATCACTACAACAATCCATCGTTCGGTTATGGTGGCTACTGCTTGCCCAAAGACACCAAGCAACTGCTTGCCAATGCGCTCGACGTGCCGCAAACGCTCATCCGGGCGATCGTGGAGTCCAACGGCACGCGCCAGGATTTCATCACCCGCGAAGTCGTGCGGCGCGCGCCGAAGGTGGTGGGGGTGTACCGGCTGGTGATGAAAGCCGGGTCGGACAACGTCCGCACCTCGAGCGTCCAAGGCATAATGCAGCGGCTCCGCGCTCGCGGCATCGAGGTGATCGTGTACGAGCCAACACTCAACGCCGAGCATTTTCTGCAGAGCCGTGTGGAAACATGCCTCGACTGCTTCAAGCAGCGTGCCGACCTGATAATCGCCAACCGTGTCAGTGCGGAGCTTGACGACGTGCGGGAGAAGGTCTATTCGCGAGATCTGTATGGCGGGGATCTCTAGCAGATGTTCAGGCCGCCCACGAGCGCTGTTCGATCGAACGCCTACCTCGGTGTGACACGCGGCTGGTATCGCGGATCGCCGAGCTGCCACAGAAGAAACGCAGTCTGCCGTGCCGCCCACTCGGGCGACAGTGAGCTGAGCCAGCGGTGCCCGCCCTCCGTCCGTACCCATGTGACGGGCCGATCGCCGCTGTTTGCTGCTTGCAGGCGTGCCACGTATTTCGCCACCAGCATCTCGGTGCCGAAATTGTAGTCGTCCCTTGCACTGTGGATAAGCATCGCCGGATGATCGACCCGCACCGGCACCCGATGGTACGGCGAGGCGGCCATCAACAAACGGATGCCCTCGGGCGTATCGACGTCGCCGATCTCGGCGATGTTGCGGGCGGCCGATGGATCGAGTGCCGGGGCGCGCACCTCATCGGGGCCACCCACATCATACACAACAGCCCCGAACAGATCCGGCCGCGCCAGTGGCACGAGCCCGGCCAACACCGCGCCGAACGAAATGCCCTGAAATGCCACACGACCCGGTGCACTGTAGCCGCGCGCAATCAGTGCTTCCGTCGCACCGATCACATCCTCCACGCTGCGCACCTTCGTTTCGCGCATGGCGGCCTTGTGCCACGCATCCCCAAGCTCGCCGCCTCCGCGCACGTGGGCGTACGCGTACACACCACCGAGCGCCGTCCACACCGTCAACAGTGGATCGTACAGCGCATCCATCGCATCGCCGAATCCGCCGTACGCCTCCACGAGGAGCGGTGCGGTGCCATCGAGACGGCCGCTGCGCAACGCCGCACGATCATACACGAGCGACACCGGCACCATCGTGCCATCACCGGACCTGGCGTCGAGGCGCTCGCTGACCACAGTCGGCGACGGGGACATCTTCGCGCCGTCGTCAATGCGCAGCGCCTCAACCACCGTACCAGCTCGTGACACCCGGAACCAGCGGGGCGCGATGGCCCACGATTCCACGCTCACCAGTACGCCATCCATCGTTGGCGAGCGAGGGAGGATGCGCACCGTGCCGATCAGCGGGAGCGTCACCGGTCGCGCGACCGATTCGCCTGGCGAAAGCACATGCAGCGACAGCGCACCACCATCTCGCTCGGTGAAGTACAACCCGTCACCGACGATGCTGAACGCCGTGATCACGCCGCGGCGTTCGGGAACCACCGTCTCCCACGCACCAGCCGGCGTCGAACCACCACCAAGCACCCGTCGCGCAATGCGTCCGCGATCGGCATCACGACGCAACATCACGTAGGCGGTGTCGCCGCGCAGCTGTGGATACGTCGCAACATCCGCAAGGGCGATCAAGGGCGCCCACGAAGGCACGGTAGCGTCGTCTTCCGTACGCCGGGCGACGTAGTCTTCCCGACCATTTTTGTTTACGCGGAAGACCGAGCCGATCAGCCAGCGCGAACCCGGTGCTGCGTACACACGCGTTGCCACATCTTCCGGTGCGAAGGACACCTGTGGCGATACACCATAGCCGAACACCGGGACATCGGCCGACTGCGGCCGTCCGATCCGGTGCAGAAAGATCCGTCCACGGGCGAGGCGATCGGCGAGCGGGCCGCGTGCGCTGCCAGGCCAGAGTCGCGGATACAGAAAGGCCGGTACGCTGCTGTCGGCCGGCAGCCAATACACCTGATACTGCGTGGAGCTCGTAGTGGTCAACAGATCAGGAATGCGATCGACCATCGGCGCGCCCGTGGTCGCATTGATGACCATGACCGCGGCCCCCGAATCGCCGGCGGCGGTGGTGGTCATCGCGAGCAGCTGGCCGGTTGGCGACGGCCCGATCTGGCGGATTGATCCCGTGAACGTCGTGGCGATGGTTTCGGCCGACATCAGCAGTCGCTCACCCGTGGCATCGCGCGCCGCCACAAACAACGATGGCGCATCGCCGAGCCAACGCGTCATCGTGAGCCCCGCCGGTGACTCCACCAGTTGACCAAGCGTGGGGGCGTCGCGGTACACGTTCTCATACAGCGTGGTGAGCGAATCCTGGCCGATACCACGCGCGAGTACCGCCGCCGCATACCGTTCCTGCGCCGCCACCCACGAGCGCGCCTCTGCGGCCGTGGTGTCTTCGAGCCATCGATACGGATCGGGGACGGCAACACCGTGGAGTGTGTCGACACGCGTGCCAACGCGTGCGGGAGGTGGCAGGGCGACGCCGGTGGGTGACACCATCGGTGCGGACGGCACCCTATCGGTGTTACGAGGGCGCTCACCAGGCCCGGCGCAGGCGGCACACCAGACGAGTACCGTAGACATCGCGAACCGAGATCTATTCATGGTCCCGCGACGCTACGGACGGGCGGCGGCAAAGGCAAGCGGACCCGGCCTAGCCGGTACGCGCCGAAAGCTCACGTAGCCAAGAATCAGAAGATCCCGGATCTCGAACGTCCAAGCGACGCCCACGGCGAGAGCCACCACCCTGCCACCAGCGTTTCCGGACCGAGACTTGCTGGCGAAGGATTCGCCGAGAGTGGATATTTTCGCAGTTGTCACGACTTCGCAGCCGAAAAATCGTAGCGGGCCCCAGATCTCAGCGTCCATCTCACCCCGGCTTTCACGACCTGTATGCTTGAAACTGATGAACTGTTTGGGCTTCCGCTTGCCGTCATGGACGAGGCGCCAACGGCGCTTCTGTTGTTCGACACCAACTGGCAGTATCGATACGTCAACCGTGCGGCGGCCGCTCAGCTCGGCACCACGGTCGAGGCACTACTCGGCAATACGATCTGGGACGTCTTCCCGGAGTCGATCGATGGGCCGTTCTGGGATCAGCTCCAGCAGGCCGCACGCGAGGGAAAGGCCGACACCGTCGAATCCTTCTATGCGCCGATCGGGCGGTGGTATCGCGTGGATGCGTTCCGCACGCCCGTCGGTGTGGCCGTGTTTATCGTGGACACCACCGAAGCGCACGCGGTCTTCGATGAGCTCGAGACGAGCCAGCGCGAGCTCGCCGAGTCGCAGCGTATTGCGAAGGTCGGCACGTGGAAATGGGACGTGGCCTCAGGAGCGGTGGCGTGGTCGGACGAGACGTTTCGGCTCTTCGGGCTCGACCGGTCCTTCGAGCCGAGCTTTGCGCGCATGGAGCTGGTCGTGCACCCTCAGGACGTGGGACCGATGACGACCGCGCTGAACGTCGCGCTGCGCGGCGAGGCCCCGTATGACTTGGACATACGCATTTTGCAGCCACACGGCCCGCCGCAACTTACGCATGTAACGGGCGAAGTGCTGCGTGACGCGTCCGGATCCGCGAGGGGCATGCTCGGCACTGTGCAGGATGTAACGCTCGTGCGCCGCGCCGACCGCGAGCTCGCCGAGAGCCGGCAGTTGCTGGCGCGGGTATCGACGATCGCGGGTATCGCCGCATGGACCTTCGAGGTCGCCACTGGCGAACTCCGGTGGGAACCCGAGAACTGGGCGCTGTGGCGACTCGATCCCGACCATTTCGTCGTCACCGCCGAGTCGTTCCTGGCGCTGGTGGTCGAGGATGACCGGCCACAGGTGGCGGCGCTGTTCGAGGCATCGGGCACGAACCCGTCTGCGGGCTACGATGTGGCCTTCCAAGGCCGAACCGGCACCGGCGAGCTCCGACACTTTCGCACGGTTGGCGAGGCGGTGCTCAATCCTGACACCGGGGCGGCCGAGCGGGTGGTCGGCTTGACACTCGACGAGACGGATCGCGTGCGAGCGATGGAGGAGCGCCGTGACATGGATGCCAAGCTGCAGCAGGCGCAGCGTTTGGAGAGTATCGGCGTTCTTGCTGGCGGTATCGCGCACGACTTCAACAACCTGCTCGTGGGGATGCTCGGCAACGCAAACCTTGCCTTGAGCGACGTGCCGCCGGGCGATCCGCTGCGCGAGCCGCTGCTCGGCATCGAGATTTCCGCGCAGCGCGCCGCCGAGCTCACTCGGCAACTGCTCGCCTATTCGGGTAAGGGGCGCTTCGTCATCGAGCGCGTAAACCTCTCGCGCATGGTCGAGGAGATGGCATCACTGCTGAGCGCCGTGCTCTCGAAAAAAGCGGAGCTGCGGCTCGAACTCAAAGCCGGCCTACCCGCCGTCGACGTCGACGCCACGCAGATCCGGCAGGTGGTCATGAACCTGCTCACCAACGCATCAGAAGCGCTGGGCGACGGACCCGGAGAGATTGTGGTGCGCACCGGGATCCAGCAGGTGGATCACGACTACGCCGAGCACGCGGTGGACGGGGCAACCGTTGAGCCGGGCACATATGTGTTCCTCGAGGTCTCCGACACCGGGAGCGGCCTGGAAATGGCGGATGTGTCCAGAATCTTTGAACCGTTTTACACCACGAAGTTTACCGGTCGCGGTCTGGGGCTGGCGGCCACCCTCGGCATCGTTCGAGGGCATCGCGGTGCGATCAAGGTCTACAGCGAGGTTGCTCGCGGTACGACGTTCAAGGTCCTGCTCCCGGCCGCCGCTGGCGCGCAAGACGCAGTCGATCTCGCCGTGCCGGGGCGTGCTTTTGTGGCGAAGGGCGCCGCGCTTATCGTGGATGACGAGCCGGGCGTGCGCGCCGTGATGCGGACCATGCTCTCGCGTCGTGGCTTCGAGGTGCTCGAGGCGACACATGGCGAGGAGGCGCTGACCCTTTTTGAAACCGAACGAGCCCGCGTGACGCTGGTGCTGCTCGACCTCACCATGCCTCGCCTCGATGGCGAAGAGGTCTTCCGGCGGCTCAAGGCGCTCGATCCGTCGGTGCGGGTGATCATCATGAGCGGCTACAGCGAAGAGAACGTTGCGCAGCGGTTTGTTGGTAAGGGGCTGGCCGGCTTTATCCAGAAGCCATTCCGTGCCACCGACCTCTACGAGCGCATCGCGGAGGCACTCGGGCCGTCCTGAGTGCCGACCATTGCCGACGACGGCCTCCGATCTTTGGTGGCTCGCTCACCCTCACTAGGTACGCTCGACGCGAAGGTAATTCTCGCTGACCGCGCTTCCATCAATCCGAGATGGTGCCGCATGCTGCGGTCACCCGCCGTGTGATCGGCCCCGGTGGTCACCCGAAGGCCGTATTCGCGGGGGAATGTAGCGAAAAACCCGGCATCACTTTCGTGATACCGGGCTTCGCTAGTCGTTTCGACACCAACCATCGGGATGACAGGATTCGAACCTGCGACCCCCTGAACCCCATTCAGGTGCGCTACCGGGCTGCGCCACATCCCGTCGCAGCCAAACCGCACTGCGAACAGACTGAAGAATGTACCACCCACCGGCCCCCCGCACAACTCACCCCACCACTTCTCCGGCCGTGCCTCACGGCCGCGCCGCCGCGATCACTTCACGTCGTCCGATGTCACAGTCGCCGGTGACACCCTGAGCGCCGCCTCCACCGCCTCGCGCAGCTGCTCCAAGGCCACCGGCTTGAACAACACCGCCACCGCACCCGATGCCGCAATCCGCTCCGGCGTCAACAATTGACTGAACCCCGTCACAATGATCACTGGCAGCTCCGCATGCGTGGCGCGCACCGCCTCGGCCAACACATCCCCCGTCATCGCCGGCATGGTCTGGTCGGTAATCAGCAGGTCCACCGCGTCGGGCCGATGCCGGATAAACGCCAGCGCCAACTGCGGGTCGGTGAAGGCGTGCACCGTGTAGCCGGACTGCTGCATCGCCTCCTCCACCACCCGAATCATCCCTGGCTCGTCGTCTACCACCACCAGCCGCTTGCCAAGCCCCGCCATCGCCGTATCGGCTCGATCCTCGCGCTCCGGCAGCATCGGCAGGTCTTCGTCATCATCCCACAGCCCCTCGATCTGCACCTGCGGGAACAGCACGTCGAACGTGGTACCGACACCCACGGCGCTCACCACATCGGTCCGCCCCTGATGCGACGTCACGATGCCGTGCAGGACCGCCATGCCAAGTCCCGTACCCTCCCCCGTGGGCTTGGTGGTGAAGAACGGCTCGTACATGCGGTCCCGCACGTCGGGCGTCATACCGGCACCGGTGTCCCGCACCAGCAGCGAGACCACGCGGCCGTGTGGCTCGGGGCCAGTCTCCGGCATCTCGCGCTCGCTCAGCATCATCGTCAACACGCCGTCGGCTCGACCGCGCATCGCATACTCCGCGTTCGAGACCAGATTCAGCAGCAGCTGCTGCAGCTGGGTCGGATCCCCCATCAACACGTGCGGCGTATCCGCGCCGTGAATCACGAGCTGCACGTGCCGAGGCACCATGCGACGCAACAACGGCTCGAGGTCCACGACCAAGCGCGAGAGATCGACGTACTCGCGCGTGGGTGACGAGCGGCGGCTGAACGTCAGAATCTGGCGCACCACGTCGCGCGCGCGATCGCTGGCATCGAGAATCGCCCCGAGATTGTCGTCGGCGTTCCGCCCCTTCCGCGTCGCTGTTCGTGCCAACTCGGCGTTGCCCCGAATGACCCCGAGCAGATTATTGAAATCGTGCGCCACGCCTCCCGCGAGTGTGCCGAGCGATTCAAGCTTCTGCGCCTCGCGGATCTGCTGCTCAAAGAACGCCTTCTCGGCCTCCGCGCGCCGCTCACTTTCCACGACTAACGCGGCCCCACGGCGAATCACGCCAACGCGCCACTGGAACGCTGCGGCAAACAGCCCCACCAGCAACACCGCATACGCTGAGAGCGCCGGCCACGAACGCCACCATGGCGGGGTCACGCGAAAGTTGAAAACCATCGGCCCGTACGGTCGGCCCGCCCAGTCGAACGCTTGAACCTGCAACACGTATCGGCCAGGCTCCACGTCGTTGTAAAACCGTTGCGAGAAGTCCTTCCAATACGGATGCAGCTCGGCACCCACCGGCTCCGAAACGGGCGTCGTCCGCCCGGTGATCGGGTTCACCCGGCGCAGATCCACCCGATACCGCGTTTCCTCCTCGCGATGAAACGTGTGCAGCATCGGCTCCACATGGAGATCGTCGTCGTCGGGTGCCAGTTGGGCGCCGTCATTCACCAGCAGGCCGTGCCGGTCCGTGACCACGCGCACCTCAAGGCGGGCCGGTGGCGGCAACGATGCCAGGGCCAGGTCCACGAGACCCACGCCAAACACCGTGCCCACCCACTGCGTGCGCCCGCTGGCCGTTGGCGTAAACGCCGTCACACGATTGCTTGGCAGCCCGTCGGCATCGGACACCTGGGTCTCCACGCGCCATTGCGCATCGTCGGGGGCGCGAACATCGACCACCGCCATACCAGACGCCGAGCCGAGCATGAGACGCCCATCCGCGCGGCAGGCCATCACCGCCACGCCCAATGGCGACACCGCCCGTCGGATCGCTGCGGGGAGCAGCCGCCAGCCAGTGTCCGCAGTCGCCCGCCAGAACACTCCGCGCTCGCTATCATGGGCAAAGAGGTGCGGCGAGCGTGCATCGTCACTCTGACACACGGTGCGCACCACGCCGGTGCCCACCGCGCGCGCGCCAATATCGGGTAACGTCTCCACCTGCACGCCGCGCGCTGTCACGACACGCACCTCGTGCGCGCCCCCAACGAGCAACGCGTGCTCCCCACGCAACAGCGCCTCGCCGAGGCTGTACGACCGCGTGATCACGCCGAACGATGCGGCGGCGACCCAGCGCTTCCCTTCCCATTCCCGCACGCCGTCGTCGGTGGCGGCCAGGAGTGCGCGCCCGCCGGTCGGCAAGGTCACGCGCTGGATGTCGTGCGTGCCACCCGTGCGCAGTCCGTTCTGCATGGCCACGAAGTCGTCGCCCTGTGCGCGGTACAGCACCCCGTCGCCGAGCACAAGCAGCAGGCTGTCGCCGCGCACCGCCGCTCCGTCATCAAACGCGACCCGTTCGAGGTAGTCGACGCGCGTGAAAGGTGCGCCGCTCCGTCGTTCGAACCGCCGCACGTCGCCGCTCGCCGTCACGCGCAGGAGCCCCGCGTTCCCCGTACCGATCCAGAGGGCATCGCGTCCGTTCTCGTTCCGCACCGCCACGAGCGCGGTGATCTGTTCCCGCTCACCACGGATGGGGAGGTCGAGCGCACCCGCGACCCCAACCGCCAGGCGCGAGAGAAACGCGCCGCGCGACGACACATACACGGCGGACCCGCCACCGTGACCGGGCATGGCCCGCAGCAGCGATACCGACCCATGATGCGCGGAAATGATCGTCGGCACGACGCTCCAGCGTCCGTTGCGCTCACGCAGGAGGCGGCCATCGGTGGTCCCCACCCAGAGTTCCGATCCTCCGTCGATACCGGGCACGATCTCCAGGCGATACGACATGTCGGGCGACCCCGGCATCCGCTCGAATCGTTCCTGTCCCTCGCCGCCACGCAGCGCGTAGACCCCGCTCGAACTCGCGACCAGCACGCGCGCACCGCGATAGCCGTGAGCGGCCAACAGGAACTGCGCATCGGGGCCGGGCAGTCCCTGCCCACCA
>Ga0105045_10002907_pt1 | contig 14541 bp, 15 predicted proteins | sample MAT02_FD_78089 | JGI IMG/M metagenome (GOLD analysis project Ga0105045, IMG submission 78089) | Freshwater microbial communities from Lake Fryxell liftoff mats and glacier meltwater in Antarctica - MAT-02 (megahit assembly) | ecosystem: Environmental > Aquatic > Freshwater > Ice > Liftoff...
GAGCCGCTTGCCGAGGATGCGCGGCAGGCGCTGGGTGGCCCCCACTGTGCCGCGCAGCGCCTCGGGCGTGCGGAAGGTAGCGGCCGGGGTGGCCACCACGAAGTCGCAGGCGGCGGCGATTTCTACGCCGCTGCCGATCGCTGGGCCTTCCACCACGGCCACGGCGGGCATAGGCAGGCGCTCGATCGCGGCATAGGCGGCGAATGCGCGCAGGCGGCGGGCGCGCACCGCGTCTTCGTCCATGCCGGCGCGCTCCTTCATATCGGCGCCGGCGCAGAAGACCGGCCCTTCGGCGCGCAACAGCACCAGCCGCGCGCCCTCCGCCACGGCGCGGCGGCAAGCGGCGTGCAAGGCATCGGCCAGGGCGAGATTCAGCGCGTTGCGCGCCTCCGGCCGGTTCAGTCGCAGCGTGGCGATGCCATCCGCGTGGCTGTAGAGCAACACATCCGTCAAATCGCCCCCTCCGCGCGCAACCGCGCGATGTCTTCCGCCGTCATCTCCAACCGTTCTCGCAGTACCGCGTCGGTGTCCGCCCCCAGTTCGGGCGGGGGGCCGATTACGGGGTCCTCCCAACCGTCCCAGCGGATCGGCAAACGCAGCGCGGGAAAATTGCCCAGCGCCGGATGCGCGAAATGGCCGACGCCGCCGCGTGCGGCCACATGAGGGTCGGCCAGCACCTCGTCCAGCGCCAGCACGGGGCCGTTGGGCACGTCCGCGGCATCCAGCGCAGCCACCGCCTCGGCCCGGGTCAGTGAGCCCAGCGCCGCTTTCAGCGTCTCCATCACCGCCGCGCGGTCGGTAAGCCGGCCGCCATTGTCGGCCCATTCCGGCCGCTCCGCCACGCCGAGCGCTCGGCACAACGGCGCCCAGTGCTGGTCGCTGGCGGTGATGTGCAGGAAGCGCCCATCGGCGCATCGGAAACTGGCGGATGGAACGCGCCCCGGATGCTCGGTGCCCAGCCGGGGCGGCACCTCGCCAAGCGCGAAGAAGCGCGCGGCGGCAATGGTCAGCAGTGCCACCTGCGCGTCGAACATGGAAAGGTCCACATGGGCCCCGCCGCCGCCGCGCTCCCGGCCCAGTAGAGCGGCCAGGAGCGCGATTGCGGCCCACAGCCCCGAGGAGAGGTCGGCCACAGGAAGGCCGGGCTTCACCGGCCCACCGCCGCGCTCGCCGGTCAGGGACAGCATGCCGCCCATCGCCTGAAACACCGTGTCGTAGCCCTTGCGCTGGGCATAGGGGCCGGTCTGGCCAAAGCCTGTGCAGGAGAGGTAGACGAGACGCGGGTTCAGCGCCCGCAGCTCCTCCGCGCCCAGGCCGCGCCGCGCCAGCGTGCCGGCGGGGAAGTTTTCGACCAGCGCATCCGCCCCAGCCGCCAGATCGCGGATGATTCGCTGCCCCTCGGCATGGCGCAGGTTCACCGTGATGGACCGCTTTGAGCGGTTGCAGGCGAGGTAGTAAGCCGAAACCCGCCCGCCCGGCCCCTCTGCGAAGGGCTCGAAGCCGCGCGTCTCATCGCCGGAGCCCGGCTGCTCCACCTTGATGACCTCGGCGCCCATCTCGGCCAGCAGCATGGTGGCGAAGGGGCAGGCCAGCACCCGTGACAGATCGAGGATACGCAGCCCCGCGAGCGGCTTCATGCGAGCATCCGCGCATCGCCGAGCCAGGCCGACACGCCGTCCGCCATGCTGGGCCGGCCCAGTGCCAGGCGCTTGAGCGCGAGATAACGCGAGGGGGCCAGCGTCGCCGCGCCGACGCACCAGGCGGCGGCGGCCATCTCCGGTTCCTCGGAGATCTCGGCGAAGCCGAGCGCCGCGCATTCCGCCGCCGTCAGTACCCGCCCGGCCGCCAGGAGGTCCAGCACGAGCAGGGCCGGCAGCCGCGCCGCCAGGATGGGCGCGACGAGGGCGGGCAGCAGCCCATGCCGCGCCTCGGGGAAGGAGAGCCGCGCGCCGGGATGCAGCACCAGATGGTCACAGGCCATGGCCAGCCCGGCCCCCGCCCCCGCCGCCGCGCCGCGCACCGCAGCAGCCACGGGGCGCGGCAGCGTGGCTGGCAAAGCAAGGAGTTCCGCCGTCAGCCGCATCCGCGCCTCGCGCGCTGGCGGATCGGCGTGCAACGCCGCCGCCTCGCGCAGATCGGCCCCGGCGCAAAAGTGCCCGCCCGCGCCTGCCAGGACGAAGCCCGTCGCATCCGTGGCGCGCAAGGCCGCCAGCAGGGCGCGTACCATGGGCGCGTCCAGCGCGTTGCGGCTTGCGGGCCGCTCCAGGGTCACGCGGCGCGGCGCATCGCCTTCCTGGCCGATCATGCGGGTGCCCCGCAGAGATGCCGGCGCACCGCTTCCGCCTCCCGCACCAGGCGCTGCACTAGTTCGCCGGCCGGCAACACCTCCTCCACCAGCCCGACCGACTGGCCGACCTCCACCTTGCTTTCCGCCATGTCGCCCTCCAGCGCGGCGTGGCGCAGCGTACGGGAGGCGATCATCTCGCGCAGTTGCTCCTCCGGCACCCCGGCGCGTTCGGCCGCGGCCACGCGGGCGGCGAAGGCATTGCGGAGCTGGCGCACCGGCCCAAAACCGCGGCCAACCAGCGTGGTGTCGGCGATGCCCGCCGCCAGCGCCGCCATCTTGTAGGCGGGATGCACCGTCGCCTCCTCCGTCAGCAGGAAGCGCGTGCCGAGCTGCGCTCCCTCGGCGCCCAGGGCAAAGAGCGCGGCAATCCCCGCGCCATCCGCCACGCCGCCCGCGCCGATCACCGGCAGGCGCACCGCGCGGACAACGGCGCGTACCAGCACGAGGGTCGAGACCTCGTCCGGCGGCGGGTGGCCGCCCGCCTCGCCGCCCACCACGATCAGCGCGTCCACACCAGCGGCCTCCGCCTTCAGCGAGTGAGGTACGGAGGCGACCACGTGCAGCCAGCGCGTGCCCAGCGCCCGGAAGCGCGCCAAGTGCGGCGCGGGGCTGCCTTGCGAGGCAATGAGGACCGGTACTCGGGCCTCGGCACAAATATCCAAGAACTCGGCGGCGCGCTTGTTGTAGAGTGGCACGTTGACGGCGAAGGGGCTCTCCGTGCCGGCGCGCACCGCCGAGATGGCCTCGCGCAGTGCCTCGGGCCGCATCGGCCCGGCGGCGATGGTACCGAGGGCGCCGGCACGCGAGACGGCCAGCGCAAGAGCGGACGAGGAGGAAGCCCAGGACATCCCCCCCTGCACCAGCGGGTGGCGCAGACCGAGCAGCGCCGGGAGGCGTGAGGGAAATCCCATGTAGGGTTCGGCCATCCGGTTCCATCATCCTCGAAGAACGAGAATCTTCGGCAAATCTGTTGATCCTGTCAACCACTTAGAAATGGTTGACACTGCCAACGTTCCCCGGCCTCATTACGTTGGGACGAAAATGGAAGGATCAGGCCATGCAGGCTTCCTGGCGGTTAGGCCGCAGGGCGACGGTGGGGGCGACAGTGGGTGCGGCGCTCGGCGTGGTGCTCGCGGCGCCGGGTCTGGCGCGGGCGCAGGGCGCGCGGACCATCACGATCATCGTGCCCTTCGCCCCCGGTGCCTCGGCCGATGGCGTGGCCCGCCTTGTGGGGGCCGCCCTGGGGCAGGCGATGGGCCAGACCGTGGTGGTCGAGAACCGGCCAGGCGCCGGCGGCTCGCTTGGCCTCGCCCTGCTCGCCCGCGCGGCGCCGGATGGGCAGACGCTCGGCGTCGGGGCCACCGGCGCGGTTGTGATCAACCCGCACACGCCGCAAGCCACCGGGCTCGACCCGTTGCGCCAGCTTGCGCCGGTCGCGCGGCTCGCCGGAATCCCGTTGGTACTCGTCGCTGGCCCCGCCACCGGCCTGCGCAGCGTGCCCGAGATCGCCGCCCGCTCGCGGGAGGTTGCAAGCGGCATCTCCTTCGGCACCACCGGCACCAACAGCGCCCAGCATCTCGCGACGGAGCTGCTGGCCCGTGCCACCCAAGCGCGGTTGACGCACATCCCCTATCGCGGCTCGGCGCCCGCCGTCACCGATGTGCTGTCCGGCACGCTGCCCCTCGCCTGCGTGGACCTCACCTCCGCCGCGGGCGGCTTGCAGGCGGGCACGCTGGTGGGGGTGGCGACGACGGGGCCACGCCGCTCCGCCCTCGCCCCCGGCATCCCGACCGCGGCGGAGCAGGGTGTGCTTGGCTTCTCCGCCACCGCCTGGCTCGGCCTCTTCGCGCCCGCGGGCGCCGACACCTCCCGCCTCTCGGCCGAGGTGGAACGGGCCATGGCGCAGGCGGCGCTGCGCGAACGCATCCTGACCCTCGCAGCCGAGCCGGATTTCGCGGGTGATGCCACCTTCGGCCGCTTTCTGGAGGGCGAATCCGATCGCTGGCGCGGTGCGCTGGCCGGCCTCGGGACGCGGGAGTGACCACGGGCATGAACGACACGGCCGAGATGACTGGCGGCGAAGCCCTCGCCGCCCAATTGCTGCGCGAGGGCGTGACGGATGTGTTCGGCGTGCCAGGCGTCCAGCTCGATTGGGCGACGGATGCGCTGCGCCGCGTGGCGGACCGGCTGCGCTTCATCGTACCGCGCCATGAGCAGGCAGCGAGCTACATGGCCGATGGCTATGCCCGCACCACCGGCCGGCTCGGTACCTGTATGGTGGTCCCGGGGCCGGGATTGCTGAACGCCATGTCCGGCCTTGCCACCGCCTATGCCTGCAACTCGCCCGTGCTGGCCATCGTGGGCGACATCCCCTCCCACACGCACCGGCGCGGCTTTGGCATGCTGCATGAGGTGCGAAACCAATCCGCCATTCTCGGCAGCGTGTGCAAGTGGCACGCCCGCGCGACGCGGCCGGAGGAGGTGCCGGAACTGCTTCGTGAGGCGGTGCGCCAAGCGACAGGCGGGCGGCCGCAGCCCGTGGGGCTGGAGATCCCGCCCGATGTGCTGGCAGCCCGCGCGAAAGTCAGGCTGCTGGACCCGCCGGGGGACGAACCGCGCCGCCTGCTTGCCGATGCGGGGCAAGCGCAGGCGGCCGCCCTGTTGCTGGCAAAGGCACGCTTCCCGGTGATCTACGTGGGCGGCGGCGTGCTGGCCGCCGGCGCCGGCGCCGGAGCAGCGCTGCGCGCCCTGGCCGAGCGCCTGCAAGCCCCCGTGGTAATGGGCGAGAACGGCCGCGGCGCTCTGCCGGACAGTCACCCCCTTGCGCTGACCTCGCTGGGCGGGCGCGGTGCTTTCGCCCATGCCGACGCGGTGCTGATCGTGGGCTCACGCTTCGTGGATGGCGTGACCGGCGGCCCGGCCTGGCCCATGGAGGGGATCGACTGGATCTGGGTGAATGCCGACGAGGCCGCGTGGGCGCCGCCCCGCCGCGCCGACGCCCCGGTGCTAGCCGATTGCCGCCTGGGCCTGGAGGCCATCCTCGCCGCCCTGCCTGCGGGCGAGGCGTCCTCCCGCGGTGAAGAGGTGGCGAAGCTCAAGGCATGGGCGGCGGCGCAGCAGGCCACGTTGGCGCCGCAGATGGGCTGGATCGGCGCGCTGCGCGACGCGTTGCCGCCCGACGGCATCCTGGTGGGGGAATTGACCCAGGTGGGTTACGCTGCTCGCTTCGCCTATCCGGTCGAGCAGCCCAAGAGCTTCATCGGTCCGGGCTACCAGGGCACGCTGGGCTACGGCCTGCCCACGGCGCTGGGCGCCGCCGCCGGCAATCCGGGCCGGCCGGTCGTGGTGATCTCCGGCGATGGTGGCATCGGCTGGGCATTGCAGGAGCTGGCAACGGCGCGAAAATATAGCCTGCCCGTCGTGCTCGTGGTGTTCGACGATGGACGCTTCGGCAATGTCGCGCTTTTGCAGGACCGCCAGTTCGGCTCCAGCTACGGCACCGATCTGTACAATCCGGACTGGGCGCTGCTGGCGCGGGCCTTCGGCGTCGGCCATGTGCGCGCCGAGGGGTTCAACGCGCTGCGCGACACCTTGCGGCGACATGTTGCCTCGCCGGAGGGGCCGCTTCTGGTGGAGGTTCCGGTGGGCGCGATGCCCAGCCCCTGGCCGCTGATGCGCCTGAACCCGCCGCCCTTCGGCGCCGGGCCGCCCGCGCCTCCGAACCCGCTGGGGCCGGGCGCTACTCGGGCCTGAAATTCGCTGCCCGCAGCAGGGCTACGTTGCGGGCCACGTCGCGCCCGATATAGGCGGCGAATTCGGTCGCGCTCTCGCCCACCGCCTCGAAGCCCAGCCCGGCCAGCCGCGCGACGAGCCCCGGGTCCTGCGCGGCGGCCACGAGGGCGGCGTTCACCCGCTCGATCATCGGCGCCGGCAGCCCCGCCGGACCCCAGACGCCATACCAGGAGAAGAACTCCAGCCCCGGCAGCCCGGCTTCGGCTGCGGTCGGGATGTTGGGCGTGACCGCGGAGCGACGGGGTGCGGTGACGGCCAGCGCACGCAGCCGCCCCTCGCGCACATGTGGCAACATCCCGATAATCGGGTCGATCATTAGGCTGACCTGCCCGGCCATCAGGTCGGCGAGGGCGGGCGCCGAGCCGCGATATGTCACCAGCAGAAGGTCGAGCCCGGTGAGGCGGTTAAACTCCAGCACGGCGAGGTGGTTCGCCGCGCCGAGCGCGGAGACGCCGAAGGCGAAGTCGCGCGGGCGGGAGCGCAGGGCCGGCAGCGCCTCGCGCAGCGTCTCGCCCGGCACACGCGCAGCGTTGGCGACCAACAGCAGCGGTCCCTGGCCGAAACGGGCGACCGGCACGAAATCCGTCACCGGATCATAGGGCACGGCCGGCAGCACATGGCGCGCCATCACATGCACGGAGGGCGCGCAGAGGAAGGTCTGCCCATCCGGTGCCGCTTGGCGCACGATCTCGGCACCGACCGTGCCGCTGGCACCGGAGCGGTTTTCCACTACCACCGTCACGCCCAGCCGATAGGCCACCTGCTGGGCGGCGAGGCGACCCATGATGTCCGCCGGCCCACCCGGCGGGTAGGGCACGATCCAGCGGATTGGGCGGGAGGGCCAGTCTTGCGCCCATGCCTGGAAGGATGCGGCCAACAGTGGTGCGGCCAGCAAGGCGCGGCGGGGGGGGCGCATCAGGCGAGACCTTCGACCTGATCGGCATGGATCATTTCTTCCTCCTCCTCGCTGCCCTCGCGGCGCACGATGATCCACATGCCGTCCTGCGGGTTGTCGAGCACCTCCGCGATGCCGCCATCCTTCAGGCGGATGCGGGCGCCGTGGGGCAGGGTCGTCAAGTTGATCATCGCAGTTCCGCCCTCCGCAGGGACCAGGCGGCGTTCATCAGAAGAACACCGTCAGGTTCTTGGCCATCAGCACGCTCTGGTCGAGCGTGATCTCGCGCGCGGCCAGGCGCCAATCGTCGCCGTGGCGACGCAGCACGTCGGTCCGCTTGCCGATGAACTGCGTCGTCTCCGTCTCCACCCGGTTCTGGTGGATGAGGAAGCGCGAGCGCACCGTCACCTTGCGCGCATCGTCCAGCGAGGGCGAAGCGGCCAATACCTGCACGGCGCTGACCATGTGGCACACGCGCGACAGCGGCTCCTCGGCGTAATGCACGCCGGTGAGGATCTGCTCGACGCGCTTGCCCAGCGTCCATTTGTCCTCGTCGAACCAGGAGATGCCTTCTCCCTCGCGCGTGTCCTCGCGCGCCGCGTGCTGGCCGAACTTCACATTACGGCGCATCGGCATGAAGTAGGTCAGGTCCTCCTCCAGCAGTGCCAGCCATTCGGTGAAGCGGCGGCGGTCCAGCAAATCGGCCTCGCGGTAGAGGAACTCCGCCACGTCCTGCGTCAGCGCCCAAAGGGCCGGTCCGCGCGGCAGCGCCGCCGGCTCCAGGGCGGAGAGGGGGATGCGTTGGGCTGCCTCGCTCATACGGGAACTCCAGGAACGGGACCGCCCTGTCCGGCGAAGCAGCCGACATCGAGCACGGTGCCGCTGATCGTCGCGGCAGCGGGGGAAAGCAGGAAAGCCACGGCGGCGGCCACGTCCTCGCCCGTCGCGGGGCGGCCGGCGGCGGTGCCGGGGGCGTTGCGGCCGAACCGCGTTGCATCGCCGCCGACGCGGCCAAGGCTCATGCCGCTGACGATGCCGCCCCCGCCGGGAATGACGGTGTTGACGCGGATGCGGTCGTGGAAATGGTCATAGGCCAGTGCCTGGGAGAGGGTGTGCAGCCCCCCCTTGCTGGCGGCATAGGCGGCCATGTTGGGCTTGCCCCAACCAGCCCCGCTGCCGATGTTCACGATCGCCCCGCCGCCCGATGCGATCATCGGCGGGATGGCGGCGCGGGCCATAAGATATGGGCCGCGCAGGTTCACGGCCAGGATGCGGTCGAACAGCTCAGGCGGGGTGTCCAGCACCGTGCCCAGTGGGCCGATCGCGGCATTGTTCACCACCGCGCCGATCCGCTCAAAGCGGGCCAGCGCGCAGGCGACCACAGCCGCCACCGCCGCCGGCTCCGACACGTCGGCCTCCATTACCTCATGATCCAAGCCCAGGGCGGCGGAGAGTTCCGTGAGGCCGCCTTCCGCGAGGCTCGATACCTGCCGGTCCGCCAGGCCGAAGGCGAGAACGGGCCAGCCCGCGCCGGCCAAGTGCAGCGCGATGGCGCGGCCAATGCCCCAGCTGGCGCCGCTGACGATCGCGCAGCCTCTCATTCGGCGGCGCGCAGCGAGGCGGGCGCGCGGTTGCGGCCCATCAGACCGCTCCAGTCATCGCCGCGCATGTAGGCGGCCCAGGCGGTGTAGAAGCCGCGCGCCATGTGCTCGGACGGCTGGAGCGAGACGAGGCCCGGCACCGGGTCGTCCTGCTTCGCTGCGTACAGGCTCTGCTGGTAGTTGAAGGGGTGGCGGCGGGCAATGGTGCCGGTGCTGGCGCGCGTCGCATAGAGCCAGTTCTCCATGTCGTCCTGCTCCGTCATGCCGGCGGGGCCGCTGTAGCGCATGTAGTAGCGGCGCAGGAAATTCTTCACCGCCGCGGGTGCATCCGCATCCACCAGGAAGAAGCGCCACGCCTCCGTCTCCGTCGGCCCATGCGGATGCCAAGCGCAGAGCCCGCGCGGCTGGCCGCCGTGGAAGGAGGTGTTGGGGAAGATGGTGCCAACGAAGGGGAGCAGCCGGGCACCTTCGCCCATGCGCCGCTTCCGCTCCTCGAAGCAATGACGGAAATATGCCTCGATCTCCGGCTGATCGAGGAAGGCGGAGACGTATTCGTTGTCGGCAGGCGCGATGGCGCTGTGCACGCCGTGACCGGGCGGGAAGGACACCCAGACGTGCTGCGCCTGGGCGAGCTGGTCGTCGCGCCGTCCCTTCACGCCGGCCGCAGCACTTGGCCCGATGCCGATCAGGTCCACCGAGCGGTGCGAGGGGTTGTGGTAGGTGTCGCCTAGGAAGTTCTCGGCGGCGAGCTTCCAGTTCGCCGGGAAGATCCATTTATGGACGCCGATCACTTCGGACCCGCCGGGCCTGCCGTCGCGGCAATCGAGCGCGAGGTCGAGATGGGCGCGCGCCTCGCCCAAATAGTCCAGGAACTCCGGCGCCGCCGCGTCCCACGAGGCCCAGACCGTCCCCTTGTAAAGGGCGAGGCGCGGCGTCTCGATCAACGACATCTGCGAGCGGTCCAGCACCCCCTCGTAGAGCGTCTTGTAAAGCGGGACGCCAATCAGCCGCCCGTCATTGCCGTAGGACCAAGCGTGGTAGGGGCAGGTAAACAGCGTCGTGTTGCCCTGGTCATAGCGGCACACCTTCATGCCGCGTTGGCGGCAGGAATTGAGAAAGACGTGGACCTCACCTTTCTTGTCGCGGCAGAGGATCACGCTCTCCTCGCCCATCCGCGAGGTGAAGAAGTCGCCCGGATTCGGAATCTGGCTTTCATGGCCGACGAACAGCCAGGCGCGGGTAAAGAGCTTCTCCAGTTCGGCCCGGAAGGCTTCGGGTGCTACGAAGATCTCGCGGCTCACCTGGCCGTTCTCTGTGTCCACCAATCCGTGCAAGCCGTTCATGCCGCCGATCCCCTTTCCAGCACCTCATCCAGGTATTCGCCACGCGAAACCTTGACCGGCAGGCCGCGCGCCTCATCCGGCGCCTCTGGCCCAAGCATGGCCGAGCCGGAATGCCGTGTTGATGCCGCCAGCGCACGCAGCAGTGCCGCGTGGCCGCGCGCCGTCGCCGCATCCAGCCGCCAGGCGAAGCCGCCGGCGACGCGCCGCAATCCCGCCGGACGTCCGTCCACGCCCTCCAGCGCCACACGCGTGCCGGAGGGCGAGGCGCAGCCCGTTACCAGCGCTTCCAGCGTCACCTCGGCAGGGGAGAGCGCCCATCGCTCGAGCCCGTCGGCGAGGACGTCGAGCTGCGGCCCGTCACCCAAGATCAGCAGCATCGGGTTGAAGTCCGAGGGCAGCCAGGCGAAGCGCATAGCTCAGAGGCTCAGGCTGATGCCGGCCTCGCGCGCGACTTCCCGCCACTGCGCGATCTCCTCCTCGATGGTGCGGCGAAAGAAATCCGGCGTGGAGGCGACGGGGACGAGCATCAGCGCGTCCAGGCGTTGGCGCATCGTGGGTTCGGCCATGGCGCGGACCAGCGCGGCATGCAGCCGCCCTACAATCGGCAAAGGCGTACCGGCAGGAAGCAGCGCGCCGCTGAACAGATCCAGACGCAACCCGGGCAGCCCGGCCTCGGCCATGGTCGACACTCCCGGCAGGGCCGGATGGCGCGCGGGAGAGGTGATCGCGAGCGGCCGCACGCGCCCAGCCTGCAACGCGGCGACGGCGCCCGCCGTATCGGTGATGGCGAAGGCGACCTGATTCGCCGCGACCGCATTTACCCCCTCGCTGGTTCCGCGATAGGCGACCGCCTGGCCGCGCGCGCCGATCCGCCGCAGGAACAGCTCGGTGACGAGCTGGAAGGAAGTGGCGATGGAGGCGTAATTGGTCGGCTCCGGCGCCGCCCGCAGCGACGCCACCAGCCCAGCCATGTCCTGCAACGGGGAGGCGCCGGGCACCAGCACAAGAAGCGGGAAGGACACCAGCAGCGAGACTGGGATGAAGTCGCGCAGCGTGTCATACGGCAGGTTGGCGAAGAGGGCCGGGTTGAACACCACCGGACCGCTGGCGCCGATCAGCATCGTGTGCCCGTCCGGCCGCGACCTGGCAGCGAGTTCGGTGCCGAGGATTGCCTGCGCGCCGGAACGGTTTTCAACCACGAAGGGTTGGCCCAACGCTTCCGTCAGCGAGGCTGCAAGGAGGCGGCCGACCAAGTCGTTGGTCGCGCCGGGACCATAGGGCACGATAACGCGGACAGACCGATCGGGCCAGCTTGTTGCCTCCTGCGCGGCGGCGGGAAGCGCCACCAGTGCCGGGGCGGCAAGCAGGACGCGCCGCTTCACGACATTTTTCGGACGGTCCCGCACGTGTTCCTCCGCAATTTTTCTCCGGCTTAACCTTAGGACCCATTCGTTGACACTGTCAACCTTGTCGTGGCTCCCAGGCGGGCGGGCGCTTCCCTTTGAAGGCAGCGATTCCCTCCACCGCCTCGCCGGTCACGCAGTGTGCGAAGGCCTCCGCCCCCGCCTCCGCGTAACCGGCAGGCGAGACGGGGCCGAGCGCGGCGAGCAGCGCCTTCGTCTCCCGCACCGCACCGGGCGCGCCACAGAGGATGTCATGGATCGCCGCCGCCAGCGCCGCGTCGAGCGCCGTCTCGTCCGGCAGGACCTCGTGCACGAGCCCGGCCGCGAGCGCGGCCGTGGCGTCCAGCACATCGCCGCGCAGCACCAGGCGCTGGGCCTGGGCTAGGCCCATCCGGCGCACCAGCCAGGGCAGTATCTGCGCCGCCACTAGCCCGCGCCGTACCTCCGGTGCGCAGAACCGGGCGGAGCCGTCGCAGAGTGCGAGGTCGGCGGCGCAGACGAAGCCCAGTCCGCCGGCGAAGGCACCGCCCCGCACGCGCGCGAGCACAGCCTGCGGCAGGGCGGCGATGCGGGCAAAGCGCCGCCCAGTCAGTGTGTTGCGCGCTACCTGCGCGGCCAGCCTCGCCTCCGAGCCGCGCTCATCCTCCGCCACCTCGCCCAGGTCGAGCCCGGCGCAGAAATACCCACCCGCGCCTTCCAGCACGAGGATCCTGGCCGAGCTTGCAGCCTCCAGCTCGTCCAGCAGCACATCCAGCTGCGCGACCAGCGCGGCATTCATCGCGTTGCGACGGTGCGGGCGGTTGAAGACGGCGCGCACCACCGCCCCCTCGCGCCGCACCAGTAATGCCGTGGCTTCCGTCATGCCCCCGCCGCTCCCATTCGCAGAACGCGGCTGTGCAAGCTGCGACCCAGCAAAGCCTCCGCCGCGCGCCCCGCCTCGGCCAGTGCCCGGAGGTCCAGCCCGGTGGGCAGGCCCATCGCGTGCAGCGCCATAGCTAGATCCTCGGTGCAGGTATTGCCGGTGAAGCCTTCGCCATAGGCGATGCCGGCCGGGTGGCCGCCCGTACCGCCCAGCGCACAGTCCAGGTGCGTTACCCCGGCCTCGGCCGCGGCGAGGCTGTTGGCCAGGCCAGTGCCGCGGCTGTCATGCAGATGTGCGATGAGCAAGGCCCCTGGCGCCTCCGCGTGCAACACGCGCACCGCCTCGCGGATGCGGGGCGGCGTGGCGGCGCCGATCGTGTCGCCCAGCGCGATCCGGGTGACGCCCAGCGCCAAGAAGCGCTGCGCATCCTCCACCACCCGCGCCAGCGGCACCTCCCCCTCGAAGGGGCAGCCGAAGGCGACTGAGATGGTGCCCACCGTGCCGAAGGTGATGCCCGCCAGCCGCGCCATTGCAGCGATGTTCTCCCATTGCTCCGCGCGGGTGCGGCGCAGGTTGCGCGCGCTGTGCGCCTCGGTGGCCGAGGTAAGGAAGGAGATCTCTTCCGGACCATGCCCCGCGGCATGGGCAGCCAGGGCGCGCTCCACCGCTCGGGGGTTGGGGCAGGTAGCCTTGAACAGCACGCCGGGCGGGCGGGGCGTGCCGGCCAGCACCGCCTCCGCATCGGCGAATTGCGGGATGGCGGTGGGGTGGGCGAAGGAAGTGATCTCGACCCGGCGGAACCCCGCCCCGACGAGGCGCGCCAGCATACCGATCTTCGCCTCGGTCAGGATGAAGCCGGGCTCGTGCTGCAGCCCGTCGCGGCAGAAACACTCGCAAAGGGTGATCACGCGAAGAAATTGCCGGCCGCGAAGACCACCATCGGGTCGCCCTCGCGCACCACCCCAGCGGGGTCCTCGCCGCGCGCCACGCGCTCCGCCTCGCGCAGCCAGACTCGGCGCAGCATCGCCACGCCGCGGTCGGAGGTGGCGAGATTCTCCTCCGAGTGCAGGGTGATGGCGCCCTGGCCCACCTGAGCCTCCCAATCCCCCGGAAAGTCGCGATGCTCCGCTTCGGTCATCTCCGTCCAGGCCTTGCCGTTGTACCGCGATCGCATCTGGCCCAGCTCGCCCCGTTCCCGAGCGCGGCCGCTCACCAGGATGCGGAAATGCGTGTCGTTGAGCGGCAGAACCCACCCGATGCTCTCCACCCGCCCTCCCTCGCCAAGCCGCGGCGAAGGTACGACGCGCAGCGTGGGGAAGCAGGCCTCCGTCACGCGGGTCAGGCGTCGGCCATCGGGCAGGGCGCGGATCTGGGTGGACAGCACGCCACGCGGCGTGGTCTCGAATGTCACCTCGGGCATCACCGCCATCTCGGCCACGAACTGCGCGCCGCTGAAGGCGCCATGCAGGATGGGCACATGGAAGGGGTCCATCACATTCTCGAAATGCTGCATCCAGCTACACGGCACGGTGCCCCAGCCGCCGCTGCCCAGCCCAGTGCCATCCGTGTCCAGCATCTCGCCAGGTGCCAATTCCTCCAGTTCGCGGTAGCGCGGTAGCAGCGGGCGGCGATCTGGCGGGCCCATGTAGGCAAAGATGAGCCCGTAGCGCTCCTGCACCTCGTATCCCGGCTGGCGGACGCGCTGCCGCTGCCGGCCACCCTCCGCCTCGCAGGGCTGGTCGAGGCAAGCGCCATCCACGCCGAACTTCCAACCATGGTAGCAGCAACGCAGCCCATCCTGCTCCACCCGGCCATAGACCAGGCTGGTGCCGCGGTGGCAGCAGCGCGGATGCAGCAGGCCAGGCCGGCCCGAGCCATCGCGGAACAGCACCAGCTCCTCCCCCAGCGCCTGCACGAGCCGGGGCGTGGCCGTCGCCTCATCAGCCAGGGCAACGGGGTGCCAGTAGCGGCGCAGCAGCTCTCCCATCGGCGTGCCTCGCCCCACGCGCACCAGATCCTCGCGGAAGTTGCCTGCCGGCTGGTCGTAGAGGGAGCGCAGCGTCATTCGGCCCTCGCGCCGCTGAGACGGACCAACTCCGCCCAGCGGGGCGTGTCGCGTGCCACCGCGGCGGAGAGTTCCTCGGGGCTGGAAAGCACAGGGGTCTGCCCCTGGTCTAGCATTGCGCGGCGGATGGCGGGATCGGCCAAGGCCGCGGAGAAGGCCGCATGCAGCCGTGCAATCACCGGACGCGGCGTGCCCGCCGGTGCCCAGGCCGCGACGAACAGGGGGATGTCGTA
>Ga0105045_10002908_pt1 | contig 14537 bp, 18 predicted proteins | sample MAT02_FD_78089 | JGI IMG/M metagenome (GOLD analysis project Ga0105045, IMG submission 78089) | Freshwater microbial communities from Lake Fryxell liftoff mats and glacier meltwater in Antarctica - MAT-02 (megahit assembly) | ecosystem: Environmental > Aquatic > Freshwater > Ice > Liftoff...
ACCGTCTGCCCAACGCCGAACGGGTTGCCGATGGCGAGCACGAGATCGCCCACCTGCGCACGGTCGCTATCCCCGAGCGTTGCGACCGGCAGGGTCGATCCGCGTGGGTCTATCCTCAGCAGCGCCAGATCGAGCCTGGGTTCGGAAAAGATGAGCTTTGCGGGGTATTCCCGCCGGTCAGCCAGCGCCACGATGATCTGGTCGGCACCCTGGACCACATGATTGTTGGTGACGACAAGGCCAGCAGCATCGACGATCACGCCCGAGCCAAGCGCATTTTCCACCCGCGGTTCGGCGTTGAAGACCGAAAAGAAGGGGCTCATCTGCTGCCGCTGGCGAACGACGCGCGCAGTGAAGATGTTGACGACGGCTGGCTGCACCTGCCGGGCGATCGGCGCGAACGACAGGCTCACCTGCGTGGCCGATCCGGGGACGACGCGGGCCGGTTCGCCGCCGGCGGTGCGCGCCAGATCGGCTGCTTCCTGCCCGACCGCAGCGCCACTTCCAGTGATATTGTTGATCGAAAGCGCCAGCGCCAGCCCGCCAACCGCACCAGACGCAAGCAAAACCAACCCCTTAACCTTCATACCCATTGTCCTTACATCGTTCGCCGGCCCAGACATCGGACCTCGGACCTGCCGTTGCAACCCCGTTCCCGGCCCGTTCGCCGATGCATGCGCCAGGTTTCGGTGCCCCGGCGTGGTTTACGCGAAGCTGAACGGCTGCAAGCCTTTGACAAATCTGTTGGGCAATTCCAGCATGTGGCAACCGCCAGACCGGAGTATGTGGATGCCGGACCATGAGTGCCCAGTTCGTGCCGCAGCGCCCGTTGTCGAAAGGGCAACGGGGCCGATCCATGTGGTCGATCAGACCATGGGAGCCCCAGCTTGATGGGTGGTTCGGGCAACCCCAGGGCATCGGGCATGCGGCGGCTGGAAACCGGGCTTTTGCTGCGCGCCTATTCCGCAGGGCTGTTCCCGATGGCCGACACGCGCGAAGCAGATGATGTGTTCTGGGTGGAGCCCCGGCGGCGCGGGATCGTCCCGCTGGACGGGTTCCACCTTTCACGTTCGCTCGCCAAGGTTCTGAAACAGGACCGTTTTGCGCACAGCCGCGACCTCGCCTTCGATGCCGTCATCCGGTCCTGCGCGCAGAACGTGCCCGGACGCCAGCAGAGCTGGATCAACGCGACGGTCGTCGATGCCTACAGCCGATTGCACGCCGAAGGGCATGCCCATTCGATCGAGACCTGGGACGCCGAAGGGCAACTGGTCGGTGGCCTTTATGGGGTTCGGATCGGCGCGGCATTCTTTGGCGAGAGCATGTTCAGCCGGGCAACCGACGCAAGCAAGGCGGCCCTTGCGCACTTGGTGGCGCGGCTGCGGTTCGGCAACTTTCGCTTGCTGGACACCCAGTTTCTCACGGCCCATCTGGCGAGCTTCGGCGGCCGGGAAGTGAAGCGGGCGCGTTATTTGGGGATACTGGACGATGCGATCTCCCTGCATGCAAGCTGGACCGCGTTCGATGAAGGCCGGCCTCAGCCGGCTCCGTTCGCCCCGCCATCGGGCCGGGAGGAGGGCGGTGCCGCTGCGGGGGTAGCCGGTGCCGCGCCGGCTGGTTTGGCGCCCACTGGTTTGGTCTTGCCACGGCTGGATGCCGAAGGGACGGGTGGCCCATCTGGAAAGCGCATAGTGCAGCTTTTAAGCCAGACATCATAGACCGGGTGGATGAACGGGTTGAGCGAGGGCGATTCCGCGAACAACCAGCCTGAAAAGACGAGGTTCGGCTTGGGCGCGGCCCGGTCGGCGCGGGTGGGCGGCTGTTCGATCACCTGAACGAATGCACCCGATTGCCGGCGCTCATGCGGCTGGGTCCGCTCGCAGGTCTGCAAAACGCCCGAAAGGCGGCCGAACGTGAACCGCTGGCCCGGGTTGAGGGTGAAATCGGCCGTCGTTCCCATCCGCTTGTCGAGCACTGCGATAACGGCGGTGCGCCCTGTCGGAGACGCCGGGCGGCGGGCCTGGGGCGCAGAAGCCGCAGGCGCTGCGGGTGTTGTCGGGGCTGCTTCGCGGCCTGTTCCGGTAACCGGGGCAGCCGGTTCGCGTGGCGCGGGCCGGGCCGGTGCCGGCCTGTCGGGCAGGGAATCCGATGGCCTGGAGGGCGGTGGTGCGGCAGGCGTTGACGTAGAAGGAGCTGACGCCGTAGGAGCCGGGGCAGGGGGCGCTTCGGCGGGCGCCGCCTGTGGGGCCTCGGCATCCTGGGCGAGGCCTGTGCCCGCTGCGGCCAGCAAGAGTGCGGCGACTGCGGCCTTCCGGCCTGTCATTCGCTTGCGGCGGGCGCGCTCGCTCCGCTGCTGTCTGCGGCCGGGGGGGCCGCCTTTTCGCTATCCGGGCTGCGATTGATGAACGACCCGATCAGACCCATCAGGTCGGTCGCGCCTTGCGTGTCGGAAATCTCGTCGCCCGGGGCCAGCTGCTCCGGGTCTCCGCCGGGGATCAGCGCGATGAAGCTGCCGCCCAGCAATCCTTCGGATGTGATTGCCGCCGAGCTGTCGAGCGGAAGCTTCACCGCCTTGTCGACCGACAGGCTGACAACCGCCTGGTAGCTTGCCGGATCCAGCATCTGGCCGGTGACAGTGCCAACTTTCAGGCCCGAAACGCGGACATCGGAGCCCACGGTGATGCCGGTGCTGTTGGGGAAACGAGCGGTCAGGGGGTAGGTGTCCGCGCCGGACGATCCGGTCCGGCCAAGGGCGTAGACAAGGAACAGGGCGGCCACGGCTACGACGGCGAGGCCGGTAACCGCTTCAGCCACATGATCCTTCAAAAGTGGGGACATGGCCGGATCAGTCCCCCGGCTGCCAGGCGCGGTAATCGGCGGCGGCTGATGCTCTGCGCCCACCGGCTGCCAGTGCGCCACTGGGGATTTCGGCCTTGTCGCTGCCGGTCGGGTTGGGGCGCCACGGACGTTCCCATGCCTTCACGGGCAAGGGAACTTCGCTTGGCGGGTCCTGCCGGGTCTGGTGCAACCACAGGTGCCATTCCGGGGGAACGCGGCTCGAATCATTGTCGACTGCATAGGTCACCCAACGGCGCGCGCTCTTCCCGGCCCCACTTCCGGTTTTGATGTTTCGCTCGGTGTAATAGACGTTGCCGTCGGAATCCCGGCCGACTTCCCGACCTTTCGTAGCCGTCTTAAGCCAGGTTCCGAACGTGCTTCCGGACCACCAAGTGAAAATCTTGAAACCCATGCGCCCGCCCTAGCGGTTCGGGGATAGCGAGCGCAAGCCACCACCGGATGTGCGGTTACCAGAGAACAGGATCGCCGGGCCGCAGCCCGATCCGTTCGGCTTCCCCGGCACCGAGTTCGAGGACGGCGGCAACGGGCCCGACCGAACTGAGCGGCGCATCGGACAGGGGGACAGCGCCACCGATGATGTTCCGCACCTTGCCGTTCGCCCCGATGAACACAAGGTCAAGCGAAACCAGTGTATTGCGCATCCAGAAACTGGCAGGGCGCGGCGGCTGCATCAAAAACAGCATTCCGGTTTTCGGCCGAACGGACGTGCGGAACATCATGCCATGGGCCTGCTGCGAAGGCGTTTGTGCCAGTTCCACCTTGTACACATGGCGCTTGCCGTCGCGGGTCTTGATGGTGAGCGGGGTGACGTTCAGCCCCGTCTGCGGACGGCCGGCCTGTGCCTGCGCCAGAGCGGCAGAAAACGGGATCGCAACGGTGCCGGCCAGTGTGGCAGACACCGCCAGCGCCAGCATCACCGGTGCCATCGCCCAACCGGCGCTAGATCGGCTCGCCTTGCTCGTCGCTCTGGCTATCGGGGGCATCGCCATCTGCCTGGATGACAACGGCGAGCGCGCCGCGTGGCCCGTCGTGAATGCGCGCCATGAGCGCCTGGCCCGGCTGGAGCGTTTCGAAAGCGCCGCGACGGACGGTTTCCATGTGAACAAAGATTTCGGTGACACCATCAGCCCTCAGCAGGAATCCATAGCCCTTGGCCCGATTGAACCACCGAACCTGAACGGGTTCGAAATCGCCTGCATCGTCGATGAAGTCCAGTGGCTCGACTCGATTGGACGACCGTTTCGCCACCCGGTCGGGATCGGGGCCGACAGCGGTGCTGATATCGATTTCGAGAAGATCGCTGGCCTGGCGTCCGCGCGGCCCCTGCCGGACAAGTGCTGAAACCCAGGTGCCTTCGGGCAGGGTTTTCCTGCCGTGACGGCTGAGCAGGTTGTAGTGCACCAGAACATCGCCGCCATCATCGTCAGGCGTCACGAATCCATAACCCTTTACCACGTCAAACCATTTGACGCGGCCGGTCACCAGTTCATCGCCTTCGGTGTGTGGTGCAGACAAATCCTGCCTTGCAACATCTTCGTTCAAGGCCGCGTTCCGCTCCGTCATTCTTGCAAGACCGTGTCTTTTCTCGTCAGTGCCGCTTATCAAAAGCGGGGCGGATGCCATGCCGAATTTTTCTTGCGCTACGCTTCAGGCTAACACAGTGAACGCCGCAAGCAAGGTTAACTTTTTGACAGCCCGGTAACGAAAGCAAATGCTGCATGGAACTGCAAGGGGAAAGTATCATCAACGCCTCGAGGCAGGAAATATGGGCCGCGCTCATAGACCCGGCCGTTCTGGCAAAATGCATTGATGGCGTGGAGAGCCTCGATGCCCTTGGCGATAACCGCTTCGCGGGGGTTCTGAACGCCAAGGTCGGCCCGGTGAAGGCAAGGTTCACCGGCACGGTCGCGTTGACCGAAATGGACCCACCCAATCGCTATGTGCTTGTGGGGGAGGGAAAAGGCGGTGTCGCCGGGTTTGCCAAGGGGTCTGCAGAAGTGGTGCTGACCGATCTTCCCGATGGCGCGACCTTGTTGCGCTATGTTGCCCGGTCGCAAGTCGGCGGCAAGCTCGCCCAGCTGGGAACGCGCCTGATCGAAGGCACGGCCAAGGCTTATGCCGAGAATTTTTTCGCGGCCTTCAAGGCCCAGGTCGAGGGGCCCGTGACAGACGTGCAAAAGTCGGCCGAAACCGCAGCGATTGCCGGCGAGCCGATGGAAACGGCAGGCGAACCCATGCCCGGATCGGATCAAGAGACGGCCATCGGCCGCAGCCTGCCCGGTTGGGCCTGGATTGGCGGGCTGATCCTTGTCGTCGCGCTGATCCTGCTGTTCCTGTATTGATCGGCCCGGTGACCGACCCGGAGACTGGCCCGGTGACCGACCCGGTAACTGGCCTTTCGCCACTTGCGGACGAGCTCGGCCTGTTGCTGGGCCGTGCCTCCGCCTGGGCCGCCGATGAGCATCGGCTGGCGCTGGCAACCGTAGTGCGCACCTGGGGTTCGGCTCCGCGCCGCGTGGGCAGCCTGCTGCTGGTGCGCGAAGATGGGCTGTTCGAAGGCTCGGTTTCGGGTGGATGCGTGGAGGGCGCGGTGATTGCTGCGGCCCAGGAGCGTATTGCGAGGGGCGGCGGAGCGCTGCTGACCTTCGGGGTGGCGAATGAAACCGCCTGGGAGGTAGGGCTGGCCTGCGGCGGCGAAATCGCGATCCTGGTGCAGGCGGTTGATGCGAGCGGGTTTCCGCCGGCCTTGTTCGCGCGGCTGGCGCAAGCGCGTGCGGCGGGCAAGGCGCTGATCCTGGCAGCGGATTTTGCGACCGGCCGCACCACAGAGGGGGAGACCGGCGATTTCGTCCATCAGTTCGATCCCCCGCGTCGGCTGCTTCTGGTGGGCGCCGTGCACATAGCGCAGGCGTTGGCGCCGATGGCGGCAATGCTGGGTTTCAGCCCGTTCATCGTCGATCCGCGCGGGGCGTTCGCCGCCGGGCCGCGTTTTGCCGGATACGCAGTGGACGATCGCTGGCCCGACGAGGCGCTGGAGGACTGGAAGCCCGATAGCGCGACCGCCGTGGTGACGCTGACCCACGATCCCAAGCTGGACGATGCGGCGCTGGTGTGCGCGCTGCGCTCGCCCGCATTCTACATCGCGTCGCTAGGCTCGCGCAAAACCCATGCGGCCCGGCTGGAACGGCTGGCGGCGCTCGGCTTCGGTGCGGACGATCTCGCCCGTATCCACGGGCCTGCCGGGCTGGATATCGGTGCAGCGAACCCGGCAGAAATTGCGCTTTCGGTTGCAGCGCAGATGGTGGCCAGCTGGCGGAAGCGGGCTTGATCTTCGGGCCGCTTCCGCTGGCCGAGGCCGAAGGCGGGATGCTGGCCCACGCCCTGCACCTGGGTGGGCAGCGCATGGCCAAGGGCAGCCTTGTGGATGCAGCAATTCTGGCGGCCGCAAGCGCAGCCGGGCTGGAACGGCTGTGGGTGGCGCGGCTCGAAACCGGCGATGTGCCTGAGGGCGAAGCCGCAGCGCGCATCGCGGACGCGTTTGCAGGGCCCGGGATCGTGGTGCGGGCTCCGGTGCATGGCCGGGTGAACCTGCATGCAAGCGCTGACGGGTTGCTGCTGGTGGCAGCCGATGCCGTGATGCAGGCCAACCGGCAGAGCGACGCCATCGCTGTCTCCACCCTCCCGCCGCAAACGCCGGTGCGCTCGGGGGACATGGTGGGAACAGTGAAGATCATCCCCTACGCACTGCCCGGCGCCGAGATGGACAGCGTGCTGGCGGCTGTGCTTGCCTTGCCCGACCACGCCATCGATGTGCGGCCCTGGCAGCCGGGGCTGCGCGCGATCCTGATCCAGACCAGGCTGCCCGACACGCCGGACAAGCTGATCGGGAAGACCGCCAGGGTGACGGCGGCACGGCTCGCCCGGCTGGGGATCGTTATGGCGCAAGCCCCGGATGTCGCGCACGAAATCGAGCGGCTGGCGGAGGCGTTCGCAGAGATTTTGTATGCAGCGAAACCGTCGGCGCTGGTGCTGGTGGCCGGTGGAACCGCCACATCGGATCGGCGCGATGTGATCCCCGCTGCGATCGTGGCTGCCGGTGGCACGCTGCTACGGGTAGGGATGCCGGTCGATCCGGGGAATTTGCTGGTGCTGGGGCGGCTTGGCAGCGCAACAGTGATCGGGCTTCCGGGCTGTGCCAGAAGCCCCAAGCGCAATGGGCTTGACCTGGTGCTGGAGCAACTGGCGGCGGGCCTTGATGTGACATCGGACCAGGTGGCCCGCATGGGTGTCGGCGGCCTGCTGGAGGAATCCGGACGGCCTGTTCCCTGGGCGTGGACAGGATGAAGGGTGGCCCGTTCGAAGGGAAGCGCGCGACAGTCGGCGTGCTTGTGCTGGCGGCGGGGCTGTCGCGGCGTATGGGCGCTGCAAAGCTGGCGCTGCCGCTGGGCGGGAGGCCGCTGATCGTGGCGACGCTGGCGGCCGTTGAGGCGGCGGGGCTGCCAGCTCTGCTGGTAACGGGCGCACATGCAGAGGCGGTGCGGGCGGCCGCGCCCGGCATTCCAGCCGTGCATGCAGACGACCATGCGCTGGGCCTGGCAGAATCGTTGAAGGCGGGCCTTTGCGCCGCTCCGGCGGCGTGGGGGGCCGTGCTGGTTGTGCTGGGCGACATGCCGTTCGTGCAGCCCGGAACATTGCAGGCGCTTGCAGCAGAACTGGAAGCCGGGGCAGGGGCGGTGGTGCCCGTCGAGGGTGGGCGGCGCGGCAACCCGGCCGGCTTCGCGCGGGCCTGCTGGCCAGCGCTGATGTCGCTTTCCGGCGATCAGGGCGCGCGGCCGCTGCTGGACCGGCTAGGGGTGGTGGACGTGCCGGTGGACGATCCGGGCGTCCACCGGGACATCGACGTGCCGGGCGATCTGCCCGGCTGATCTGCCCGGCTGATCCGCTTAGAGCATGTTCCGATCTTGTGGAATCACAAGCATCGGAAAGCCATGCGAAAAAACAAGGACATAGAGCGGCCGTTCTGATGCAGTCAGAACGAGACTCGCTCTAGTGGTGCCCGGGCTCGGCCATCAGCTCGACCAGCACGCCGCCCATGTCCTTGGGGTGCACGAAGATCACCGGCACACCGTGCGCGCCGATGCGCGGCTCGCCGTTCCTGAGCACGGTCGCGCCCTTCGACACCATATAGTCGCGCGCTGCGATGATGTCGGGCACTTCGAAGCAGATATGGTGCTGCCCGCCCTTGGGGTTTTTGGCGAGGAAGGCGAGCACCGGGCTGTCCTCGCCCAGCGGCTCGATCAGCTCGATCTGGCTGTTGGGCAAGTCGACGAAGCACACGCGCACGCCCTGCGAGGGCAGGTCGAACGGCTGCTGGATGCGGGTTGCGCCCAGCATGTCGCGGTAGAGCCTGATGGAGTCTTCGATGGACGGAGTCGCTACGCCGACGTGGTTCAGTTTTCCGATCTGCATGTCAGTCCTCGAAGCGCCTAGAAGGGGACGTCATCGTCTGTGGTCCCTAGAATGGAACGTCATCGTCCATATCGTCGTCGAACCCGGAGGACGGCTTGTTGGCGAAGCCGCCCGAGGCCGGCGCGCTGGCGGGTGCGCGCGCGGCCGGAGCGCCATATTCTTCCCCGCCCCCATAGCTGCCGCCACCGCCACCGCCGCCTTCGCGGCGGTCCAGCAGTTCCAGTTCGCCCTTGAATCGGCCGACGACCACTTCGGTGGTGTAGCGGTCATTGCCGTCGCGGTCCTGCCATTTGCGCGTCTGCAACTGGCCTTCCACATAGACCTTGGAGCCCTTGCGCAGATACTGTTCCACCACGCGGATGAGGTTGTCATTGTCGATCTTGATGTTGTGCCACTCGGTGCGCTCCTTGCGCTCGCCGGTCGTCTTGTCTTTCCAGCTTTCGGATGTGGCGATGGTGAAATTCGCCACCCGGCCGCCGTTGGCAAAGCTTTTCACCTCCGGGTCCTTGCCCAGGTTGCCCACCAGAATCACCTTGTTCACGCCGCCCGCCATGGGCTCTCTCCCGCCTCGTCACCCGCCCATGCGGGGCACTTGTTTCGCGTCCTGCGATAGGCCAGTCATCAAGCCTCACGCAAGCAGGGTTTGCGGGCGGTTCGCAATGGGTGGCGGACTGCAAGGCGCAGGCGCACCCACCGCCGTAAAAGCGGCCGCATGCCGCGGTCCGGATCAGCCTTGCAGCACCGTGCGTGCGGTCCAGTAGGTAATTCCGGCGGCCGCATAGGCCAGTGCGAACAGATAGGCGAACATGAAGGCCGGCCACTTCCAACCGCCCGTTTCCCGCCGCACGACGGCCAGCGTCGAAAGGCACTGCGGTGCGAATACAAACCATGCAAGGAACGCGAGCGCGGTGGGCAAAGTCCAGCTGGCGCGGAGCCGCTCGACCAGCCCGGCAGGATCGTCCGGTGTGGCCTGCAGCGCATAGACCGTGCCCAGCGCAGACACCGCCACTTCGCGCGCGGCCATGCCCGGAACCAGCGCGATGGCAATTTCCCGGTTGAAACCGATGGGGCGGAAAATAGGCTCCAGTGCATCGCCGATCTTGCCGGCAAAGGAATAGTCGATGGCCGGCCTGTCCGCATCGGCAGGCGCGGCCGGAAAGCTTGCCAGCACCCACAGCGCCACAGTCGCAAACAGGATGATGGTGCCGGCGCGCTTCAGGAACGCAGTCGCCCGGAGCCACAGGCCGACGGCAACGTCGCGCAGGGCGGGCCACTGGTAGCTTGGCATTTCCATCAGGAAGGTGGGGGCAGGGCCCCTCGTGACGGTGCGGCGCAACACCAGTGCCGCCAGCATCGCGCCCGCGATCCCGGCGATATAGAGCGCGAACATCACGAAGCCCTGCAGGCCCACCGGCCCCCAGAGCGCGCGCGCAGGAATGAAGGCGGCGATGATCACCGCATAGACGGGAAGCCGCGCAGAACAGGTCATCAGCGGCGCAATCAGGATGGTTGTCAGCCTGTCGCGTTCCTCGGCGATGGTTCTGGTCGCCATGATCCCCGGGATGGCGCACGCAAAGGAAGACAGCAGCGGAATGAAGGCTGCGCCGTTCAACCCGACAGACGCCATCAGCCGGTCCATCAGGAAGGCCGCGCGCACCATGTAGCCCGACCCTTCGAGCGCGAGGATGAAGGCGAACAGGATCAGGATCTGCGGCAGGAACACGATGACCGACCCGACACCGGCAAGAACGCCATCCACGATGAGGGAGCGGACCGGCCCTTCGGGAAGCACGCCGACGACAAGGCCCTGCAACCAGCCGATCCCCGCCTCTATCCAGCCCATCGGCGACTCGGCCCAGCTAAACACGGCCTGGAAAATGAAGAACAGAACAGCGGCAAGGATGACCGGCCCGGCAACGGGATGCAGCAGCACGGCATCCAGCTGCCGCGACGTGCGCCGCCCACTGCCTTCGGCCAGCGTGACCGCAGATGCGATGCTGCGGGCTTCGCGGCCGCGCTGGCGGGTATCGGCGGGGGCGAAGTCCGTGGCGGTGCCCTTTGGCGCCCCGAGCGCAGGTTCCAGCACCGCCAAAAGCTCGGGCAGGCCACGGCGCCGGACGGCGACTGTTCCCACAACCGGAACCCCGAGCCTGGCCGCAAGCGCTGCGGTATCGAGGGAAAGGCCGTCGCGCGCCGCCATGTCCATCCGGTTCAGCGCGATCACGGTCGGGAGCCCGAGGCTCAGCACATCGAGCGCGAACCGCAGGTGGGCCGCAAGGTTGGTCGCATCGACAACGATGATGACGGCATCGGGCCGCCGCTCGCCGGCCTGCCGCCCCAGCAGCGTGTCGTGCGTGACGGCTTCATCGGGCGAGCGCGGCACAAGGCCATAGCAGCCGGGCAGGTCCACAAGCTCGGCGCGGCCACCATCGGGAAGGGGGATCAACGCCGATTTTCGCTCGACGGTCACGCCCGGGTAGTTGCCGACCTTCTGGCGCGCGCCCGACAGCGCGTTGAACAGCGATGTCTTGCCGGCATTGGGGTGGCCGACAACGGCGACCATGGGAATGCTGGAAGCAGGCCGGAGCGCATCTGGTGCCAAACCGAACGCGATTGCTGGCGGAGCGCTGTTCATGGCGCTGCGGCGTTCATCGCGCTGCGCACGGTGTCGGGGGCACGGTTTCGGGGGCCAGCAGGATGGCACGCGCCAGTGCCTTGCGAAGCGCAACGGTCGCGCCGTCCACCCGCACGGCAACCGGGTCCCCGCCCATGGGGGCCCGATGCAGCATTTCGACTTCGGCGCCATCTTCGAACCCAAGCTCCAAAAGCCTGTCGGCGACTTGCCCGGGAAGCGCGGCCATGCCGGCAACACGGCCGATGCGGCCCACGGGCAGGGCATCGAGATAGACATAAGGATTGCTCACTTGCGAGCGCTTATCAGTAAGGCGTCCGCTTTGAAAGGGCGTCAGCCTTCCGCTGGCTCAGCCATCCACCGGGTAGCGAAGCCGACCAAGGAAGCGCGCCGGGCTGAGCCGCTCGCCACCGGCGATATTTCGGAGCCGAGCCTTGGCCTTTTCGATCTGCATGATGCCGTTGATCCGGCGATCGAGGAACGCCCAGCTGTCGGCAAAATCCTCGCTTTCGTCGTCCATCCAGAACAGCAGGGTTGCTGCATAGACCGCCCCGGCAAGCGCGCGCTTGGTATAGTAGTTGAAATCGGTGCTGGTGTCGCCGCACAGGCGCCAGATGCCGTCTGCCGTTCGCCAGGTCAGGCGGGCTGCGCGGCCGGCGTTGCCGGGCTGCGCCAGAACGGCCGACGATCTGCGGATTGCTTCCCTGTGAGGGGCTGCCTGCTCAAGCCGAGTTCGGATGGCCATGGTGATCTTCTGGCGCACCTTCAGCGCCCGGAACGCATCGGTGTCCAGCGCGGCTGCCATCTTCACGTCGGCTGTTGCGATGTAGGCGTCGACCATGTCCACCGCATCGCCGGAAAACACCAGTCGCGCCATTGCCGGCACGACACCCAGATCGGCAGCGGCGGAATCGACGGCCCGCCCGGTCCATCCGTCGAACGGCACATGCGGAAGCATCGCCTCGACAAGGTGGGGCCTCAACGCATCGAGGGTCATGTCGGCAGGCGACAGGCTGGCGGCTGGAGTGTCTGTCTTGGTCATGCACACGCTATACAAGGGGTCGGGCACTGGTGGAAGGCGGCGGCGTGGCGCGGGTATGCCGCTGGTGATATTGTGCAGCTCCAGCGCGATCCGGACGGCGGCCTTGCCGCGCGAAGACGCGTTTGCTAAGGGCCCCCCAGCGACGCCGGACCCGCCGGCGGCGATCCTGATTCTTTTCGGGCGCGCCGTCGATTGGCAAGGCAGGGGCGGCCTGGCCCCATATCATGGAATTCATTCGGGTTTTTTATTCGGGAAGGTGTTGACCTTTTTATGCAGATCATCGTTCGGGACAATAATGTCGACCAGGCGCTGCGGGCGCTCAAGAAAAAGCTCCAGCGTGAAGGCGTCTACCGCGAGATGAAGCTGCGGCGGCACTATGAAAAGCCCTCGGAAAAGCGTGCCCGCGAAAAGGCGGCGGCCATTCGCCGCGCCCGCAAGATGGATCGCAAGCGCGCCGAGCGCGACGGCCAGCGCTGAGGCAAGCCCGGATGGCTGATGACGGGAAGCAGGGCTCGGGCCCCGACGGTTACGGCCTGTCCAAATGGGTCGTGGCCGGGCTGGTGCTCGCCATTGGCGGTATCGGGCTTGCGCTTGCAGGCACATCGGGCCTGCGCGGCCCTGCGCGCGAAGCCAACAGCTTTCTCGTCGCCAATCAGGAGAAGCCCGGCGTGAAGACAACCGAATCCGGCCTCCAGGTGGAAACGCTCGCCGCGGGCGAAGGCCCGACCCCGACAGCACAGGATTCCGTCCTCGTGCATTACGAAGGCCGGCTGGCCGATGGCACCGTGTTCGACAGCAGCTATCAGCGTGGCCAGCCCGCCGTGTTCGGCGTCGGCGACGTGATCCCCGGCTGGACCGAAGGCCTCCAGCTGATGCGCCCTGGCGGCAAGGCCCGCTTCACCATTCCGCCGGAACTCGGCTATGGTGCCCGCGGCGCCGGCGGGGTGATCCCGCCCAACGCGGTTCTTGTGTTCGATGTCGAACTGCTGGCGATCGCACCCCGCCCATAACAGGCTGATGCGGCTCGACGCCCGGTGGCGTCCGGCCTCGATACCGGGCATCGTGCCGGCATGACATCCGTGCATCGCCTGTTGCCCGCCCTTTTCGCTGTGCCCGCGCTGCTGGCAGCGCCCGCCTTCACGGCGCCGCTCGCCGCAAAGCCGGTGCCGCTCATCGAGCTGACGGCGGATCCGATTCCGCTCGCCGATGTGGCGCTGAAGCGCGGCACCCTTCCCGTGCGGGTCAGCCTGGGGTTCGACAAGGCGTTGCTGCTGAACCTTGCGCCGGCAAGACAACTGGGGCTCAAGCCCTTCCCCATCATCGGCAAGTTCAAGGTCCGTAATTCCCAGATCCCCGGCGGCGAGGCTGTCATTCGTGGCAATTTCATCACCGTGGATGCCGGCGGCACAGGCCCGCAGAAGCTCCCCACAGTCTGGATTGACAGGGATATCGTTCCGCCACCCCAGGCGGGTGTGGTTTCCGTTCTGGCCTTCAATGCCGACCGCGTGCGGGTTCGCAACCTGCAGGGCGCACCGGGTGGCCGCCTCTATACGCTGAAGCGGGCCGGCAAGAACGATGCGGAGATGAAGTGGAAGCTGGGCCGGGATTCGGTCTATGTGGTGTTCGATTTCACCAGCGAGGCCACCATCCTGAATGCCCGGGCCGCCAGCATCCTCGAGCGTGAGGGGCTGGTTCGCCGTTCGGGTCGCGTCGGCCTCTGGTCTCCGTTACCGGCGCTGACGCTGCCCGTGGAAATGCTGCGGCCCACGGCGGGCGCGACCATGATGGGCATTCCCCTGATGCAGCCCGCCGGGCGCATCACCAGTGATCGCGCAAAGGAGCTTGACGCCCGGGCCGCTGCGCAGATCGCGGGCGAGCAGGAAGACGACCCCGATGCGATCGTGGTGACCGCCGAAAAGGAGAAGCAGGCCGGCCGCCGCCCGTGGATGCTGATCGGTCGAGACGTTCTGCGCCATTGCTCCACCATCGAGCTCGACCGCGCCGGCGCGCAGTGGCTGCTGACCTGCAATTTTCCGGCGGCCTAGAGCATGGTCCGTTTCGGTGGAATCACCTCAATCGGAAACCCATGCGGAAAGACAAGGCGTTATATCGCATCGCATTGATGAAAACCTGTCGCAATCGGCGGAACGCCGCAAGCGCAACCGCGCGCCGGCCCCTGGGCCGAACTCGATGAGTCTTCCTCATCGAGCGCTGGTATTAGACCGGCCCTTCTGACGCAGTCAGAACGAGACTCGCTCCTAAAGGACAGGCAGTCTTCGCAGGCGTGTGATTGCGCACGGGCGCTGCGGCCTGCATGGTCTGACCCGGCCGCTGGAACGACGCTGAAATCAAAAAAAAGGGCGATTATATAGTTTGCAAACCCTACGCCGATTAGCTGTCTTTTGGCTCCGGTGAGCTGCTGCCGGTTCCGTGGACACTGGGATAAGGTGTTTTTGGAGCCGGAGGATAAAGATGCAACGACGGAAGTTCGGCCCAGAGTTCAAGTTCGAGGCGGTGAAGCTGGTTTGGGAACGC